>LNFM01012028.1_pt1 | contig 11511 bp, 11 predicted proteins | sample 596031 | NCBI WGS metagenome assembly LNFM01 (sample SAMN04254537, study PRJNA301005) | activated carbon metagenome | isolation source: dual media filters at the Ann Arbor, Michigan drinking water treatment plant | place: USA: Ann Arbor | reverse complement strand
TCGGATCGCGGCGCATCCAGCCGGCCGACATCCTGTCGGTGGGGGACGCGCCAGCGCCCGCCACCTCGGCGCCCACCGACCCGACGCCCACCCCCACGACCGAGCCCAGCGGCGGCCTCGGCGGCTAACCACTCGATCGTCCACCCAAGAGAGCGAAGCGAACCATGTCGATCACCTCAGCGATGTACAACGGCGCAGCCGGACTCGGCAGCCACTCCGAAGCGATGGGGGTCATCAGTGACAACATCGCCAACGTCAACACCGTCGGGTTCCGCTCGTCGCGGGCGAACTTCTCCGACGTCCTGGGCGGCATGCTCGCTGGATCGCGCACCGGCGCCGGCAGCAGGATCGGGAGCGTCCAGACCATGTTCAACGAGGGGTCCCTCCTCGGCACCGGCAACGCCACCGATCTCGCGATCAGCGGCAACGGCTTCTTCATGGTCAGCGGCGCGGTCAACGGGATCGACGGCACGTACTTCTCGCGGGCCGGTCAGTTCCAGATGGACGAGAACGGCATGCTGGTGAACCCGGCGGGCCTGCGCGTGCAGGGCTACGGCCTGGACGCGTCGGGCAACCCGGGCTCGACGCTCGGGGATCTGCAGATCGACAGCGGCACCCTGCCGCCGGTCGCGACGACCTCAGTCGGGATCGACGCCAACCTCGACGCCGCGCAGGCCGTCGACCCGACGCCGTTCGACATCAACGATCCCGGGGCGACGAGCGACTACCAGACCTCGGCGACCGTGTACGACTCGCTGGGCAACGCCCACCAGCTGACGATGTTCTTCAAGAAGCTGCAGGACGCGCCCACGGGGCAGTGGGAGGTCCACGTCGCCACGGCCGGCGCCGACGTCGATCCGGCGGTCGCGCAGGACTTCACGGAGCTCGGCACCGGGACGCTCGACTTCGACACCGCCGGTGCGCTGTCGGCCTCGTCGCTCGGGAGCGTCAACGTCCAGTGGGCCGGCGCCGCAGCGGCGGTCATCAACCTCGATCTCGGCAACGCGACCGGCGCCGGGGGCAACGGCGTCGACGGCATCACCAGCTACGCGGGGGCGTCGGCCGCGAGCTTCCTCGAGCAGGACGGCTCGGGCACCGGCGAGCTCGCCGACTTCGAGATCCGCCCCGACGGCACGGTCGAGGGCCGGTACACCAACGGCGAGACCCGCTCGCTCGGCCAGGTCGCGACCGCGACCTTCGCCAACGTCGAGGGCCTCGAGCGCCAGGGCAACGCCCTGTTCCGCGCCACCGGCGAGTCGCGCGACCCCCTGGTCGGCATCCCGGGCACCAACGGCCACGGCGACATCGTCGCGGGCACCCTCGAGGGGTCGAACGTCGATCTCGCGCAGGAGTTCGTGACGATGATCGCGGTGCAGCGCGGGTTCCAGAGCAACTCGCGATCGATCACCACCGCCGACGAGATGTTGTCGGAGCTGGTGAACCTCAAGCGGTAGTCCAGCCCCTGGTGGTCCGCGTCCGTGGCCTTCGTACGGCCTCGCGCGGCGCCATCCCGAGCGGCGGCGCGACCCAACTCCGGGGCGCGCCGCCGCGCGCGTGCTGTCGGATTGGGGCGTGGCCGACGCGCTGGCGCGCGCTGGAACGCCCCCGGGCTCAGCAGCCCGAGAAGGCGACCCCGGGCTCGTCGGTGTCGACCCGCCGCAGATCGACGCGCGTCCCTCCCCCGCCGACGTTGAGCCACTCCCAGAGCGCATCGTGGAAGGTCATGTCGGTGCCGGCGATCTCCATCGGCGGACTGAACGCCTCGTCGGTGTCCGGAGTGGTGTGGAGACCGAACGCAGGCCCATCTTCGAGGCCGACGTGGGCACCGCAACGCGGCGCGAACAGGCCGGTCACGCTGTCGTGGTCGTCGAACACCCCGATCAGCGTCGCCCGGGCCACGCGGATGAAGTCGGAGATGGTCGTCGTGGGCGCTGCGAACCCGGGACCGATCACGACCGAGGTCCCGAATTTGTTGGGGTGCTGCGTGTAGACGTCGCTCAGCACGTTGTCCGCGAGATCGAGACGGACGAAGGTCGGGGTCTCGATCAGGCCGGCGTTCCCCGAGTTCAACGTGAAGAGCACGGGCATGAACTCGCAGCGATCCATGCGACCACTGGCGTAGTACAGATCCATGCAGGTCTCGTCGTGCACCCCGCCGATGCGGTCGAGATAGCCGCCCGACGCCCACTGGTCGTTGACGATCGCCATCATCTCGTCGGACCACCAGTCGTCACCGACGCCGTCGAGGTCGTAGTCGACCCGGAAGTCCTCGACGAGCGTGAGCCAGTCGTCGAGATCGAAGTTGGCATCGACGACCAGGGACCGATCGGCGGCGGGAAACGGCGCGAGGAACCAATCGGCGTTGGCCACCGCGCCCTGGGCACCGGCCGACGTCCCGGTGAACACGATCTCCGTCGCGTCGTCGAGATCGCCCACGGAGTAGCCGTCTGCCGCCGTCCACAGCGGGTCGCTGTTGCGCTTGCGCAACATGTTGCGCATCGCTCGCAGAACGTTGTGGCCCTGGGCGTCCAGGTAGAAGGTGTCGACGCCGTCGGTGAACTCGACGTCGCTCTCGGTGCCTTGCCACGAGTCTGAGCTGCAGTAGTAGGCCCAGACGTGGGTCCAGGTGGAGAACTCGTTGGTCGCCGAGGCCGACGCCATGCCCGGGCCATGGACGTGCCTCGCCAAGTCGGTCGTGCCGTCCGCGTTCCAGTCCGAGCTCATCTTGTTGGCGCTGTAGATGCTCTGTTGTCCGCACCATCGCTCGAGGCACTCGTCGTAGTCGCGGCAGGCGCCGCCGCCTTGCAGGTGGATGACCCACCGATCCTCGTCACCGCCCGACCCAGGCCGCACGTAGAACACCCCGGGCGTACCGTCGGAGCAGGTCGCGTCGGGGAACTCCAGCGGATCGATCACCACGCGGTGCAAGCACGTGCTGCCACCGCCGGGGCAGGCCGGGAGCTGGGACGTCCCACCGGGCGCCGACTGCGGCCCGGGGCATGACGCGGCCCAGCTCGCGGTCCCCACCGGACCGACGGCCGACGAGATGTCGGCCGCCTGCGCCGGCAGGGCAGCGAGCGTGGCAGCGAGCGCGGAGAAGAGGCGGATCGTGATCGTCGTGGGTCGCATCGAGGGATCCCTTGCGGACGAGCGGCGATACGATGACGACGGCCCTCAATCGAAGATCAGATCGTCGGCTTCGCTCTCGAAAGCTGAGACCTTCGCCGCGACGTGGCGGTTCGCGACCGAGTCCCAGCCGGCGAAGACACCGATGACGTGGCCCATGTCACCCGAGCCGCACGCGTTGTTGTCCCCGTCGGGGCAGTAGTAGATCGGGCTCCCCGAGTGCCCCGGCGACCCGTCCAGACGCAGACGCAGGTCGCGGTTACCGACTCCGGCGATCGGCTCCATCTCGCGGTTGAGATAGACCATCGCCGGATTCGGCGGGTCGCACTCCTCGGCCCAGGCCGGGAACGCGAGGTTGAAGACGTTGGTCAGCGCGGCGAGGGTGCCGTCCCCCGCTGTCGACAGATGCATGTGGTCGGCCTGGGGCGTCTCCCCCTCGGGGTACGACCCCGATAGGTCGATGACCGCCCAGTCGTCGGCGAAGTCGGTGCCTCCGCCGGTCCCGCTGCCTCCGCCATAGCCGGAGGCGAGGGTGATCGAACTCGCGTTCTTGCAGTCGACCGGCTCCGCGCGACAAACCGAGACGCCGACGACGGAGACGGGGTTGTTGTTGTCGTCGCTCACGCAGTGGGCGGCGGTCAGGATCTTGTCGTTGTCGACGATCACGCCGCTGCACGCCGAGTTCGGCGCCAGCACCTGCACCGCGGTCTTCTGGCGGCCGACGAGGCCGCTCTGGGCCTCACGGCCGTCGCCATCCCACACATGGAGCTCGTTGCCGGCGAAGGGCGCACCGCCCGGGGCGCAATCGAAGTGGTCCCACGCCGAGGGGTGCCAAGTCACCCGCGTTCCTGGCGGATGGGTCGGCGGAGCCGAGGCCGCGGCCTCGGACGCCGGCTGCTCGTCCCTCGCGGGTGCGTCGTCGTTGCGCGACTCGACCTGCCACATCCGTCCCTGGGCGTCGATCCGGCGCAGGCGCTGCAGCCGCCCGAGCGCGTCCAGCTCGGCGGGTTCGGCCGCGACGAACTCCCGCGCGCCGCCGTGCTCGGGCTGGTGGGAGAAGCGTGCCTGACCGACGTATTGCCACGTCAGCCGGCGACCGACGACCCGCTGTTCGGGATCGAAACCCTCCGGGAGCTCGTACGACCATGTGCCATCGCCGTTGTCGACGCGCGCGAGGCGGTCTTCAGGCTCCTGCGCCACTTCCCATTCGTCCCGCGATACGTCGTCTTGGGCACAACCGACGAGCGACGCCGCCATGCAGAGCGCAATCGCGAGGTTCTGCGAGATCTTCGACATGTCCACTCCACCCTCCGCGGCCACACAGCGGGCCGACGAACTGATCATGGACGTCGCGGGCCGCGGCGATGACGGCACCCGGTGCGTTGCGGCGCCCTTGGCCGGATCCGGGCCACCGAAGCACCCTCAGCCCGCCTTCGGGCCGCCGCTCGCGACGGGACTCTGACGGTGGAATCGGGCACGGCGAATGCAGCAGTGCCCCCGAGGCCCATGTCAGAAGCACCCGCGAGCGAACCGAAGAAGGGCAAGAAGCCGATGATGCTCATCATCATCGCGCTGGTGGTCGTGGCCGGTGGTGGTGGGGCGGCGTTCTTCCTGCTGAAGGGCGGCGGCGCGGCCCCGGCGGCGCACGGCGAGGCAGGCGGCGAGGGCAAGGCCGAGAACGGTGAGGGTGGCGGCAAACCGGCGGTCGGCAACGGGCCGATCACCGAGTTCCCGCCGATCATCGTCAATCTCAACGAGCCCGAGGGCACCCGCTACCTCAAGACCGTCATCGCCATCGCGCTGTCCGACGAGAAGATCGTGGCCGAGGTCGAGCGGCTGCAGCCGGTCATCAAGGATCAGTTCATCCGCGAGCTCAGCGAGCTGAACTTCCGCCAGACGATGGGCGCGAAGAACAAGCTGGCGGTCAAGCGACGCCTGCTCAAGCGGTTCAACGAGCTGCTCGGCCCCGACGCCGGCACCGACATCTTCCTCACCGAGTTCATCGTCCAGTAGGCCCATGGCGCACCTCGAACCGATTCTCAGCCGCGAGGAGATTGCCACGCTCCTCGGCGAGGCCGGCCGTGACGGCGGGCGACCGGGTGGATCTCGGATGCAGGCGGTCGGCATCGACCTGCTCGCCGAGGACCGCCACCTGCGGGCGCTCATGCCGACGCTGCAGGTGGGCTTCGCCCGCCTCGCCGAGGGGCTGCGCCGCATCCTCACCTCGGTGCTGCGCGCCGAGGTCCAGATCCACGACGAGTCCGCCGAGGTCGTGACCGGCCGCGGGATGCTCGACATCGCCTCGCGCGCGGCCTGCATCATCGCCCTGCGCGTGCGCTGCCCGGGCGCGAGCCTGGCCACGGCGGTGCTCGCCCTCGATCCGATCTTCACGTTCAGCGTCATCGAGCGCCTGTTCGGCGGCGGCGGCGGCCCGCCCAAGACGCCCGACGGCCGCAGCCCGACCGCGCTCGAGCGCCGCATGCTCACCCGCGCCCTCGGCCCGGTGTTCGAGGCGCTGAACGCCACGCTCGAGCCCGCGGGCTACTTCACCTTCGAGGTCCACAGCGTCGAGAGCCGCCTCGAGCTCATCCCGGGCTTCGGCCCCGACACCACCGCGCTGCACGTGCCGTTCACCCTCGAGATCGGCGAGCAGCTCGCGAGCTTCTCGCTCGCCCTGCCGGCGACCGTGCTCGAGCCCCTGCGCGGGAAGCTCGGCGTCCCGGTGAGCGACGCGGCGTGCAGCGCCGACATGCCGCGGCTCGTCGCCGAGGTGCCGGTGTCGGTCTCGGTCGTCCTCGGCCACGTCGAGATGACCCTGCGTCAACTTCTCCGCCTGCAACCAGGCACGGTCCTCGCATTGAGTCAGGGTCGCAACGACGAGCTGCCGGTGGCCGTCGAGGGTGTCGTCAAGTGGCACGGCACACCGGTTCAACAAGACGGCATGGTCGCCGTCGAGATCACGCGGAGAGACCCATGAGCCATTCAGTCGACGACCTCAGCCTCGTGCTCGACGTTCCCGTCCAGGTGACCGTCGAGCTCGGGCGCAAGACCCTGCCGATCGGGATGCTCATGCAGCTCGGTCCCGGCGCGGTGATCGAGCTCGGCAAGGCCGCAGGCGATAGCCTCGACGTCCTCGTCAACGGCAAGTTGGTCGCCCGCGGCGAGGCCGTCGTGGTCGGCGAGAAGTACGGCATCCGCATCACCGAGGTGGTGAGCGGCAGCGAATCGGGCAACGCCGCGAACGACGGCGGGAGCAAGAAGGGTCAGGTGAACAATGCTGCGTGAGTCCAACCTCTTCTCGGGCCTCTCTGCGAGCCTCGCGTTCGTCGGTGCGCTCGCGATCCCGCCGATCGCCGAGGCCCAGGCCGGCGAGGTGAGCGTCACGTTGGCCGAGGATCCGGGCGGCGTGACGGTCCGCATCCGCGGCGTCGCGCCCGACGCGAGCGCCGACCACATCGTGACCTCGAAGACCGGCGCGCTGCTGTTCGTGCCCGGCGACGAGGCGATGCCGCAGCGGCTGCGACCGCTCGAGCGTCACCGCCTCGACTACGTGCAGATCGGCCGCGCCGGCGAGCGCGTGGCGGTGCGCGTCGTCCAGCGCAAGAAGGCCAAGGGCACCCTCACGAAGTCGATGCGCACCACGCCGGTCCCCGGCGGCTTCGACGTGCGCATCGAGGACAACGCCGGGGTCACGACCGTGGCCCCGAGCGCCGCCGCGACCGCGAACTTCGACCGCGGCGCCGCGCTGTCGAAGATCGTCGGCGAGCCCGTCCCGCTGCCGGCCCCCGTCGCCGCCGCAGTGGCGCCGGCCGCAGCTGCCCCCGCCGTCACCGCCGTGGCGCCCCTGCCCCACGTCGCCGCCGCACCCCTGCCCCACGTCGCCCTCGGGGCGCAGACGCCCGCCCTCGGGGACGTCGCGATCGACGGGGCCGCACCGGCCCCCGCGCCGCGACCGGTGGTCGACACCGTCGATGGCGCGGCGGACGACGCGAACCCGCGGTGGGCCGCCGCCGCGACCCAGCAGGCGCCGATCGATCTGGCCCGCAGCGCGCCGCAGATCGGCCTCGCGTGGCTCGCCACGGCGATGCTCGCCTTCTCGGGCCTCGGCCTGCTGTGGTGGCGCCGGCGTCGGCCGATGCTCGAGACACCGCAGCCGCTGCGCGTGCTCGCGCGGGTCGGGATCGGGCCCAAGCAGCAGATCGTCTGGATCTCGGCGGGTGGTCGCTCGCTCCTGGTCGGCGCGACCGAGCAGCGCATCGACCTGCTCGCGGATCTGTCGGCGCCCGGCGTCACCGCGCCGGCGCCGATCGAGGCGCCATTCGCCGCGACGGCGGCCACGCCCGCGCCGACGCCCGCGCCCGACGGCCGCATCGCCGCGTTCAAGCAGCGCCTGCGCGCCGCCCTCGGCGACGAGCTCGCGGGTCGCAACGAGGAGCCGGTGCTCCCGCCGCACCTCGAGATGCTCACCGGCGATCCGCGCTGGGTCGGCCGGAAGGAATCGGCGTGAGCGCCGGACGCCGAGCCGCGCGCCCGTGGGTCCGGCGCACCGTGATGGCGCTCGGCCTGCTCGGCACGCTCGCGGCGACGCCCTCGGCCGTCGCCGCGCCCGCACCGGATCGGGCCAGCGCCACGGCGCCGGCGCTGACGGCCAACGACGCCACGCGCATGGCCGCGGCCCAGGACCGAGCCCAGGACCAGGCCGCCGCGCCGCTGGGCGACGCCATCGTCGCGGCCCTCGATCCGAGCGCGCCGGCCCCGAGCGCCGACGCGGCCCCGGCCTCGGGCGCCCGATCGGCGCTGCAGATCCTCGTCTTGATGACGGTGCTGTCGCTGCTGCCGGCGATCGCCCTCACGATGACGTGCTTCACCCGCATCATCATCGTGTTCTCGTTCCTGCGGCAGGCCCTGGGCTTGCCCGGTGCGCCACCCAACCAGGTGCTCACCGGCATGGCGATCTTCTTGACGCTGTTCGTGATGGCGCCGGTGTTCGGAGAGATCAACACCCGCGCGATCGAGCCGCTGCAGCGCGACGAGATCAGCACCACCGAGGCGCTCGCCCGCGGCAGCCAGCCGCTCGCGCAGTTCATGCTCCGTCAGACCTCCGACGACGATCTGCGGATGATGTACGAGATCGCCCAGCGCCCGCGCCCCGCGACGCGCGACGAGGTCTCGCTCGTCGTGCTCATCCCGGCGTACACCTTGAGCGAGGTCCGCACCGCGTTCACGATGGGCTTCCTCGTGCTCATCCCGTTCCTCGTGATCGACCTCGTCGTGTCGAGCGTGCTCATGGCCATGGGCATGGTCATGCTCCCCCCTGCGCTCGTCACGTTGCCGCTCAAGGTGCTCGTCTTCATCCTCGCCGACGGCTGGGGTCTCATCGTCCAGTCGCTGGTCCGGAGCCTCACGTCATGACCCCCGAAGGCGTGATGGACGTGATGATGCGGGCGATGACGGTGACCCTCGAGGTCGCCGGTCCGCTGCTGACCGTGGGCCTGGCGATCGGCCTCGTCATGGGTCTGGTCCAGGCGGCGACGCAGCTGTCGGAGCCCGCGATCGGGTTCGTGCCCAAGCTCCTGGCGATGGGCGGCACCCTGGTGTTCATGGGCGGCTGGCTGCTCGAGCGACTGACCTCGTTCGGCCGCGAGATGCTCGGGGCCATCGGGCAGATCCAGCCCTAGGCGGCCGCCATGGACCTCGCGGCGCTGCTGCCCGTCCTCGAGCCCTTCGCGATCCTCGCGATGCTGACGATGGCGCGCGCAGGCGGCCTGCTGCTGGCGCTGCCCGCCGGCGCGAGCACGGCGGTCCCCGGGCAGGTCCGCGCGATCGTGCTGGTCGCCCTGTCGCTGTCGATGATCGGCATCGCAGCGCCACCGGCGATCGCGTACGGCGACATCGTCTCGCTGGTCGTCGCGATCGTCCTCGAGGTCGTCGTCGGGCTCGCCCTGGGCTTCGTCGTCCACCTCGCGTTCGCGGGGTTCCGCATGGGCGGCGAGCTCATCGGCGTCGAGATCGGCCTGTCGTTCTCGGCGGTGGCGGATCCGGCGAACCCAGGTGCTTCGACCGCCACCGCGTCGCTGCTCGGCCACCTCGGCATCCAGCTCTTCTTCGCCCTCGGCATCGATCGGCTCATGCTCGCGGGGCTCGCCCACAGCCTGCGCAAGGTGCCGCTGGGCGGCGGCCGCGTCGGTGGGGCCACCGTCGCGGCCTTGACGGAGCAGGCCTCGGGCGCCTTCATGGTGGCGCTGCACCTGGCGCTGCCGATCCTCGCGACCGGACTCGCCGTGAAGTTGGCGCTCGCGGTGCTCGCCCGCTTCGTGCCCAAGCTGCAGATCTTCGGGCTCGCCTTCGGCATCACCCTCGCGGGTGGCCTCGCCGCGCTGCAGCAGGCCCTGCCCGGGCTCGGCGAGGCGGTGATCGGCCACCTGCGGGACGCCGTCGTCGCGTTCGATCGCACCATCGCGTCGCTCGACCGCCCGTGAGAGCGGCCCGCGCGCGACGGACGGCCCGCGCGCTGCGGACGGCCCGAACGTTGCACTCCAAGCGCCGCGGTGTCCGACGACGACCACAGCGGCGACCGCACGGAGGACCCGACCGCCAAGCGGCGCAAGGAGTTCCGCGAGGAGGGTCGCGTCCCGCAGAGCCGCGACGTCCCCGCGGCCGTCCTCGGCGCGATCGTGCTCGCCGGCGTCGCTTGGGTCGGCCCGCCGATGGCGCGCGAGGCCTTCGGCGTCATGACCCGCGCGCTGAAGCGGATCGCCGACGTCCCCGAGGGCGGCATCGGCGTGCTGTGGGAGGTCGCCCACGACGCGAGCGCCGTCATGGCGCTCGTCGTGATCGGGACCGGGGTGTCGCTCGCGGGCTGCAGCGCCATCATCGGCGTGGCCCAGACCGGCGGCCTGTGGTCGGGCAAGCTGCTCGAGTTCAAGCTCGATCGACTCGGCCTGTGGAGCGGCCTGCAGCGGGCCTTCGCCAGCGGCGAGATGCTCACCCAGCTCGGGCTGACGATCGCCAAGGCCGCGGCGATCAGCGCCGCGCTGTGGGTCATCCTCCACGACGAGATCCAGCGGCTGCCGGGCCTGCTCCACCTCGCGCCCGACGGGGCCGTGCACGCGATCGGCACCCTGCTCTTCCGCGTCGCCACGTGGGCGCTCGCGGTCACCGGCGTGCTCGCGGCCGCCGACTACCTGCTCAACTACCGCAAGATCCAGAGCCAGCTGCGCATGACCAAGCAGGAGGTCAAGGACGAGCTGAAGCAGCAAGAAGGTGATCCGCACGTGCGCCAGCGGCTGCGCGCGCGCATGCGCCAGATCGGCCGCAACCGCATGCTCGCCGCGGTCTCCACCGCCGACGTCGTCGTCGTCAACCCGACGCACTACGCGGTGGCGCTGCGCTACAGGCCCGGGGACGGCGGCGCGCCGATGCTGGTGGCCAAGGGCGTCGACCACGTCGCCGCGAAGATTCGCGAGGTGGCGCGCAAGCACCAGGTGCCGATCGTCGCCAACCCACCGGTCGCGCGCGCCATCCATGCCGCCGGCAAGGTCGGTCGGGAGATCCCCGCCGAGCTCTACGAGGTGGTCGCCCGCGTGCTCGCCTACGTCTACCGCATGACCCGCTGGAGGAACGCCGGATGAGCGCGCCTGTCGTCGACCGGACCGGCCGCACGGTCGCCCTCGGCCTCGTCACCATCGTGATGATGCTGATCATCCCGCTGCCGCCGGTGCTGCTCGACGTGCTGCTGACGTTCAGCATCACCGTCGGCCTGCTGGTGTTCCTGCTCGCGGTGAACTTCGGCGACCCCGCCGAGTTCTCGAGCTTCCCGTCGGTGCTCCTGGTGTCGACGATGCTCCGGCTGTCGCTGAACATCGCCTCGACCCGGCTGATCCTGCTCCGCGGCCACGAGGGCCCCGACGCCGCCGGCCACGTGATCCAGGCGTTCGGCGCCTTCGTCGTCGGCGGCAGCTACCTGGTCGGAATCATCCTCTTCGTCATCCTGGTGATCATCAACTTCAAGGTGATCACGGCCGGCGCCGGGCGCATCGCCGAGGTCGCGGCGCGCTTCACCTTGGACGCGATGCCCGGCAAGCAGATGGCGATCGACAACGATCTCGCCAACGGCCACATCAGCGAGGTCGACGCCCGCAAGCGCCGCAAGGCGATCGCCGACGAGGCGGACTTCTACGGCGCGATGGACGGCGCCAACAAGTTCGTCAAGGGCGACGCGGTCGCGGGCCTCATCATCACCGCGATCAACATCATCGGCGGCATCATCATCGGCGTCGCGCAGCAGGACCTGTCGTTCGGCGACGCCGCGAAGACCTACACGATCCTGACGGTCGGCGACGGGCTGGTCTCGCAGATCCCCGCGCTGCTCACCTCGACGGCGGC
>LNFM01012026.1_pt1 | contig 11511 bp, 9 predicted proteins | sample 596031 | NCBI WGS metagenome assembly LNFM01 (sample SAMN04254537, study PRJNA301005) | activated carbon metagenome | isolation source: dual media filters at the Ann Arbor, Michigan drinking water treatment plant | place: USA: Ann Arbor | reverse complement strand
ATGACGATGGGGCGTGCCATGGGGCCCCTCATCGATCTTCCTCGGTCCGGGACAGGCGGCGGCGCGTCAGCGCCAGCAGCATTCCCATCCCGAGTGCGATGGCAACCACGGAAGACCCGCCATAGGACACGAAGGGCAGAGTCATGCCCTTGGTCGGGATCAGGTGCAGGGTGGAGGCCATGTTGATGAAGCTCTGCAGGCCGAACTGGGTCAGCAGCCCGGCGCAGGCCAGCACCACGAACAGGTCGGTCTCGCCCAGCAGCCGCACCAGGCCGCGCACCACCACGAAGGCGAACAGCGCCAGGATCACCAGGCAGACCACCAGGCCGAATTCCTCACCGGCCACGGCGAAGACGAAGTCGGCATGCGCATCCGGCAGCACGTTCTTGATGCGGCCCTCACCGGGGCCACGACCCAGCAGCCCGCCATTGCCGAAGGCCTCCAGCGCCACTTCCGCCTGGTAGTTGTCCGCATTCGGGTCGAGGAAGCGCTGCACGCGGGACTGCACATGCGGGAACAGGAAATACGCCCCGAATGCCGCCGCGACGCCCCCTGCGCCGGCCACGAACACCACCAGCATGTTCAGCCCGGCGACGAAGAACTGCGCGAAGAACACGGATGTCACCACCAGCAGCATGCCGATATCCGGCTGCCGCTGCAGCAGCAGGGCGGCGACAATGAACAGCAGCACCGCCAGAACCGTGGCGCCATGGCGCCGGTTCAGCTTGCCCTCCGCAATCAGCCAGGCGGCCACCACGGCGAAGGAGGGCTTGAGGAATTCGGAGGGTTGCAGCGACCCGATGCCGGGCAGCGCAATCCAGCGCCGCGCGCCCTTGATCTCCGCCCCCACCACCAGCGTGGCCGCCACGAAGACCAGCGCACCGCCCAGGCCGAGCCAGGCCAGCAGCCGCACCTGCTTCACCGTCAGCATGGACACCAGCACCATCACGCTGGCGGCCAGCGCCAGGTACACGATCTGCCGGATGAAGAACATGTTGCGCGACGCGGCGCCGATGCGTTCCGCGACGGCCGGGCTGGCCGCCAGCATCATGACATAGCCGAAGCCGATCAGCGTCAGCAGCGCCGCCAGCGTCCAGCGATCGACCGTCCACCACCAGCGGCCGACGGTCGAGGTATCGGCGCGGGAGACCTGGATCATGCCGCCCTCCCGTTATTCGTCGCGGCCATGGCCTGCACCAGGGTGCGGAAGCGATCGCCGCGCGCATCGAAGCCGGTAAACTGGTCCCAGGACGCCGCGGCCGGAGACAGCAGCACCACCGGCGTGCCGGTGGCGCGGGCGGCGGCAGCGGCGGCCGGCACGGCGGCTTCCAGTGTCTCCGCCACCTCATGCGCCACGCCGTGGGCGGCCAGCGTCGCGGCGAAGGCGGCGCCGTCGCGGCCGATCAGGATGGCGTGCGCGATGCGCGGGAAGTGCGGCACCAGGCTCTCGATGCCGCCATCCTTGCCGGTGCCGCCGGCAATCCAGATGACGCGGTCGTAGGAAGCCAGGGCACGCGCCGCGCTGTCCGCATTGGTGGCCTTGCTGTCATTGATGAAGCGCAGGCCATCGATCTGCCCGACCTGTTCCTGCCGGTGCGGCAGGCCGGCGAAGCCACGCAGGCCGCGCGCCACATCCGCCCGCCCCAGGCCCAGCGCGAGCGCCACGGCAGCGGCCGCCGCCGCATTCTGCGCGTTATGGGCGGCGGGCAGGGCAGGGGCCTCGCGCAGGTCGGCGATCTCGCCGGCTGCATCGCGCAGGCTGCGGCCTTCCGCCCAGATGCCGTCCTTCACCGCATGGTAACCCGAGATCGGGATGATCCGGGCGGCCAGTCCGGCGCCCATCGCTGTGGACAAATCATCGTCCTGGCCGACCACGGCAAAGTCCTCACGGCTCTGCCGCGCAAAGATATTCATCTTCGCAGCAGCATAGCCGGTCATGCTTCCATGACGGTCGAGGTGATCGGGGCTCAGGTTCAACATCACCCCGCACTTGAAGCCGACAGACGCGATTCGCTCCAAGCTATAGCTGGACATTTCGAGCGTGTAGAACGCTTCCGACCCCAACATGTTGAGTCCAAGCGCCGCCGGGCCGAGATTCCCCCCGACTTCCGAAACCCGCCCGGCACCCAGCAGGATGTGGTGCAGCAGGGCGGTGGTGGTGGATTTGCCGTTGGTGCCGGTGATGCCGAGGAAGGCCGCCTGGCTGCCGCTGGCGCGCACGGCGCGATACAGGAATTCCACGTCGCACAGGATCGGCACACCCGCCGCCCGCGCCGCCGTGGCGGCCGGGTGCGGCTGCGGCAGGGTATGCGGGATGCCCGGGGACAGCAGCAGCGCATCCGCCGCGAGGCGACCCTGGGAAGGGTCGCGCAGCGTGAAGCCTGCCGCCTCTGCCGCTGCACGGGCCGCCGCGCCATCATCCCAGCAGGTGACTTCCGCCCCCCATTCGGCCAGCCTTGCGGCCGCCGGCAGCCCGGCCCGACCGAGGCCCACGACCGCAATGCGCTGGCCCGCGAAGGGGGCAAAGCCGCTCATCGCAGCTTCAGCGTCGAAAGACCGACCAGCCCCAGGATCATGGCGATGATCCAGAAGCGGATCACGATGGTGGGCTCGGCCCAGCCCTTCTTCTCGAAATGGTGGTGCAGCGGCGCCATCAGGAAAACGCGCTGGCCGGTGCGCTTGAACCAGACGACCTGGATGATGACGGACAGCGTCTCCACCACGAACAGCCCGCCGACGATCGCCAGCACGATCTCATGCTTGGTCGCCACCGCCACCGCGCCCAGCGCGCCACCCAGCGCCAGCGAACCCGTATCGCCCATGAACACCGCGGCCGGCGGCGCGTTGAACCACAGGAAGCCGAGGCTGGCGCCGATCAGCGCGGAACAGAACACCGCCAGCTCGCCAGACCCCGCCACCGCATGAAGCTGCAGGTGATCCGCGAAGATGCGGTTGCCAACCAGATACGCGATCAGCGCGAAGACGCCGGCTGCGATCATCACCGGCACGATGGCCAGCCCGTCCAGCCCATCCGTCAGGTTCACCGCGTTGGACGCGCCCATCATCACCAGCATCGCCAGGATCGGGAAGGCGAAGCCGAGCGGGATCAGCAATTCCTTGAACACCGGCACCGCCAGCTTGTCGGACAGCGCATCCGGCATCAGCCAGGTCAGCCACATCGCGGCGGCCAGGCCGATCACGGCCTGGGCGATCAGCTTGGTGCGGCCGGAGACGCCCTTGGTGTTGCGCTTGGTCACCTTCAGCCAGTCATCGGCAAAGCCCAGCGCGCCATAGCCCAGCGTCACCATCAGCACGCACCAGACGAAGCCGTTGCGCAGATCCGCCCACAGCAGGGTGGATCCGGTCAGCGCCAGCAGGATCAGCATGCCGCCCATGGTGGGCGTGCCCTTCTTGGTCAGCAGGTGGCTGGCCGGCCCATCCTCGCGGATCGGCTGGCCGCCATTCTGCTTGGCGCGCAGCCAGCGGATCAGCATCGGGCCGAAGAACAGCGCGATGACCAGCGCCGTGATGCAGGCCGCGCCCGCCCGGAAGGTGACGTAGCGCACCACATTGAACAGCGCGAAATTCTCGGCCATGGGGGCGAGGAAATGGAACATCATGTGGTCGGGCTTTCGCACAGCGCCTGCACAACGGTCTTCATGCCCGTCGCGAGACTGCCTTTGACAAGTACGGCATCGCCATCGCGCAGCGCGGCGGTGACAAGGGGCGCCAATTCGGCGGAGGTTTCCGCCCAGGCGCCGATGCGCGCCGGCGGCAGCGCGGCCAATGCATGGCGCATCATCGGGCCACAGGCAAAGACCAGATCGGCGGTATCCTCGATGTGCGGCGCGAGGCCGGCATGTTCATCCCGGGAAAAATCGCCGAGCTCGCCCATCTGCCCCAGCACCACCACGCGCCGCCGCGCCGGCAGCAGCTTCAGCAACGCCAGCGCCGCGCGCATGGAGGGTGGCTGGCCGTTATAGGCCTCGTCCAGCAGCGTTGCGCGGCCGCCATCCGGGGTGGCGATGCTGCGCCGGTCGCCGCGGCCCTGCATCGCGCGGAAGCCGGCCAGCGCGCCCGCCAGCTTCGTCACATCCAGGCCGAGCGCCGCCACCGCCGCCAGCGCCGCCAGCGCATTGCCCACCATATGCAGGCCAGGCGTGCCGAGGCGGAAGGCGAGGGTGGTTCCAAGGATCTCGGCCCGCACATCGCTGCCTTCCGCATCCGCCGCCACGGCGACGACCCGCGCATCGCCACCCGCGCCGAAGGTCACCACCCGCGCCGCCCCCGCAACCTGCCGCAGCAGCGGCAGGAAGTCGCTATCCGCCGGCAGCACGGCGACGCCGCCCGGCAGCAGGCCGGACATGATGGACGCCTTCTCCCGCGCTATCGCCTCCAGGCTGCCCATATGGCCCAGATGCGCGGCGGCGATGGCGGTGATGATGGCGACATGCGGCTGGGCGAGGGCGGTCAGCGGCGCGATCTCACCCGGATGGTTCATGCCCATCTCGATGATGGCAAAGTCGCTCTCGCGCGGCATGCGCGCCAGGGTCAGCGGCACGCCCCAGTGATTGTTGTAGCTGGCCACCGCCGCATGGGTGGCGCCCGCTGCGGAGAGCAGCGCGCGCAGCATTTCCTTGGTCGTGGTCTTGCCGACGCTGCCGGTCACGCCCACCACCCGCGCCGGGCAGCGCGCCCGTGCCGCGGCGCCCAGCGCGCGGAGGCCGGCCAGTGTTTCCGCCACCCGCAGCAGCGGCGCATCGGCTGCCACGCCATCCGGCACATGGTCCACCAGCGCGGCGGCGGCGCCACGCGCCAGCGCATCCGCCACGAAGCCATGCCCGTCCCGCGCATCGCGCAGCGCCACGAACAGGTCGCCGGGTGCGATGGAGCGGCTGTCGATGGACACGCCGGTGATGGACACGCCGGTGATGGCGACGTCCGCCACCAGCGTCCCGCCGGTCGCGGCGCGCAGCTCGGCGCTGGTCCACAGCACGCTCATGCCTGGCCCACCGCGTCGCGCACCATGGCGGCATCGTCGAAGGGCAGGGTGATCGCGCCGATGGTCTGGCCGCTTTCATGGCCCTTGCCGGCAACCGCCAGCACATCGCCCGGCCGCAGCGCGGCGACGGCACGCGCGATGGCGCCGGCGCGGTCGCCGGCATCGATGCCGCCGGGGCAGGCGGCCAGCACCGCCGCGCGGATCAGCGCCGGATCCTCGCTGCGCGGATTGTCATCCGTCACCCAGCAGATATCGGCCTGCGCCGCGCAGGCCGCGCCCATCAGCGGGCGCTTGCCCGGGTCGCGATCGCCGCCGGCGCCGAACAGCACATGCAGCCGCCCGCCGGGCGCCACATGGGCGCGCAGCGCCCGCAGCAGCCGGTCCAGCGCATCCGGCGTGTGGGCGTAGTCCACATAGATGGCCGCGCCATGCGGCAGCCGTGCCGCCAACTCCATCCGCCCGCGCACGCCCTGCAGGCGCGGCAGCAATTCGAAGACCCGCTCCGGCGCCAGGCCCGTGCCGATGGCGAGCGCGGCCGCCATCAGCACATTATCCGCCTGGAAGCGGCCGGGCAGGGCGAGGCGCAGCCTTTCCCGCAGGCCGAAGCCCTCGATGGTCAGGTCCTGCCCTTCGGGCAGCGCCGCCTGGGCCAGCAGGCGCAGCGTCTCCCCGCCCTCGCCCACCGTCATCAGCCGCAGCCCGCGTGCCCGGGCGATGTCCCGCAGCGCATCCCGCGTCGCGCCATCCATCTCCGCATTCGCCACGGCGCAGGCGCCCTCGGGCAGCAGCGTGTCGAACAGCCGCAGCTTGGCGGCACGATAGCTTTCCATGCTGCCGTGATAGTCGAGGTGGTCGCGCGTCAGGTTGGTGAAGCCGGCCGCGGCCAGCCGCACGCCATCCAGCCGCCGCTGTTCCAGCCCATGCGAGGAGGCTTCCAGCGCCGCCGCGCCGAAACCCGCCTGCGCCAGCGCCGCCAGCGTGCCATGCAGCGCCACCGGATCGGGCGTGGTCAGCGAGGGGCCTTGCGGGAAGCCGGCCGCGCGCAGCCCGAGTGTGCCAAGCGATGCCGCGCGCTGACCATCCAGCGTCCAGAGCTGGCGCAGGAAATCCACGCTGCTGGTCTTGCCGTTGGTCCCGGTGACGGCCACGACGATATCCGGCTGCGCGGCGTGGAAGGCGGCGGCGATCAGCGCCAGCGCGCGGCGTGGGTCGGCCGCGCGCAGCAGGGGTCGTGCGGCCACGCCCTCGGGCCAGGCCGTACCCTCCGGCGCCAGCACGGCGGCCGCGCCGCGGGCCACGGCCTCCGCAATGAAGCGCCGGCCATCGGCCTGGTTGCCGGGCAGGGCCGCGAACAGGTCGCCCGGCGCAACCCGGCGGCTATCCGCCGTCAGCCCACCGATCGCCGGCAGGGTGCCGGCGGGGACGGAAAGACCCGGGATCGCGCGCAGCTCCTCGTCCATGCGGCGCGCGGGCAGGGGCTCATCTGGGCGCAATGCTCGCCTCCCGCAGCAAGGCGGGGCGGGGTGCGGGCTGGTTGCTGCCCTGGTTGGGGGCCTCGGCGGCACGGGTGGGCTGGGCGGCGATGGGCGCCGGGCGGGGCGTGGTCGCGGCGCGGGCCGGTGCCGGCGCCGGGGTGCGCGGGCGGCCCGGCTGCATGGCGATGGCGATGCTGGCCTGGATTTCCGCCACGCGGTCCGTCTCCGGCGCCAGGCCGAGAATCGGCGCGACGCGGCGCACGATCTCCCCGGCCGCGGGGGCGGCGACCCAGCCGGCGGTGGCGAAGCCGTGGCTGCGCGCATTCGGCGACGGTTCATCCACCATCACATAGACCGCGTAGCGCGGTGCATGCATGGGGAAGGCGCCGACGAAGGCGGTGATGCGCTTGTTTTCCAGGTAGCGACCATTCGGCCCGATCTTCTGTGCCGTGCCGGTCTTGCCGCCGACGAAATAGCCCGGGACATCGGCGCTGCGGCCGGAGCCTTCGGTCACCACCACCCGCATCAGCCGCCGCATGGTGGCCGAAGTGCCTTCGCTGATCACGCGCGTGCCTTCGGCCACCGTGCCCGGCTGCTGCGCCATCAGCGTCGGCTGACGCAGGATGCCGCCATTGGCCACGGCGCTGACGCCGGTGATGACATGCAGCGGCGTGACGGAAATGCCGTGGCCGAAGCCGATGGTCAGGGTGTTGATGTCGCGCCAGGCATTGGCGCGGGGAATCAGCGGCAGGGCGGTTTCCGGCAGTTCCACCCCGAGGCGGGAGCCCATGCCCAGCCGCACCATGAATTCGCGGTGCCGCTGCGGTCCCACCGCCGCGGCCATGTGCGCGGAAGCCAGGTTCGACGAGTAGGCGAGGATTTCCGGCACCGCGAGCCAGCGGTTCTTGCCGCGATAGTCATTGATGGTGAAGCGGCCATAGCGGATGGGCCGGGACGCATCATAGCCGCCCCAGACATTCACCGTGCCGAGATCGAGCGCCATGGCGGCGGTCAGCAGCTTGAAGGTGGAGCCTGGTTCATAGACGCCGACGGTGGCGCGGTTGAAGCGGGGGTTGTTGCCCTGCTGGTCCACGCCGGGCGCCACGGCCTCCACGCGGGCCGGCTCCGCCAGGTCGAAATCGGGCAGGGAGACCATGCCGATCACCTCGCCGCTCTGCACATCCATCAGGATGCCGGCGCCGCCGATGCCGTTGTAGTCCGTGATGGCATGCTGCACGGCATCGCGCAGCGCAAGCTGCACGCGCACATCCAGTGACAGGCGCAGATCCTCGCCACGGCGCTGTTGCAGGCGTTCGTCGAAATACCGCTCGACCCCGGCGGTGCCGTTGCCGTCCACATCGACGCCGCCCAGGATATGTGCGGCGGCACGGCCCTGCGGATAGATGCGGCGCTCGGCCTGTTCGAAATACAGGCCCGGGATGCCCAGCGAATTCACCGCCTGCTGTTCGCGGGGCGTCAGCGCGCGGGCGAGGTAGGCGAATTGCCGTTCGCCGGTCAGCCGGTTGGCGACGCGTTCCTCATTCAACTGCGGTAGCACCCGCGCCAGGCGGCGCGCGACGCCCGCGGGGTCGCTGATCTCGCTCGGATTCGCATAGAGCGCCGTGATCGGCAGCGTCACCGCCAGCAATTCGCCGTTGCGATCGGTGATGGCGCCGCGGCCCGGCAGGTGTTCGGCGGGTGGCGTGTTCTGCCGCACCATGGCGGCCAGGCGCTTCGGCTCGGCCGGGGAGATCAGCGTGGCATCCGCCAGCCGCGCCGCCACCGCGCCGAACAGCAGCGCGAAGCCGCCGGCGGCGATCAGCAGGCGGGACCGGGTGCGCTCCATCACGGCGCGGCGCAGCAGTTCCGGCTGGCCGATGCGTACCAGATCGGTGCGGCCGGACGCCGTGCCGCCATGGCCGATGGTGCGGCCGGCGGGCAGGGCGTCGGGGTTCGGCGCGTTCAGGGACATGTCCGGCTCAGCGGGCGCTGGGCGGGGCGAGCCCGCCCGGGCCGTTTAGCGTGGCTGCGGCAGCCGCGGAGGCGAAGGGCACCGGCGGCGCCAGCACCGGCCGCCCCAGACCGAGGGAGGAGGAGCCGCCAAGGGCGGAGACATAGGTGGGCGCCGGTGCCGCCTGCGTGGTGCGGATCGGCGGCGCGCTCGGCGCCGGCGCGACATGGATGGCCGGCTGCGCCGCGCGGCTCGGCGCGGCCGCACGGACCACCGGGGAGGTGGGCGCGGCATCGCGCGGGGCATTGGGCGCGGCATCGCGCAGCGGCGCGGCGCGGGCGGGCACGGGCGGGGCGACCCGCGGCGGCGCCGCGCGCTGGGCGGCCAGGGTGGCGGCCAGGGCCTGCGGCGCGGGCGCTTCCTCCACCGCGCGCATATCCTCCGTCGCACGCACCGGCGGGCGCGGCGCGGTGGCGCGGGCGCTGGGTGCCGTCGTGGCGGGCGTGGGGGATGCGGCTGCGGCGCGGGCGGGGTTCGCGGGCTCTGAAGTCGCGGGTGCGGGCGTCTGGGCGGATGCCAGCATGATGTCCGCCCCCGGGGCGCGGCGATCCGGCACGAACAGGTTCGGCGGCCCGGCGAAGGCCACGGCCTGGGGCAGGCGGCGGACCATGTCCGGCAGGCGGGTGAATTGCTGCGGCTGCATCACCTCCAGCGGCAGATGGCGCTGCGCCACTTCCCGCAGACGGCCCGGCTCGTTCAGCAGCGCCCATTCGGCACGCAGGATGGAGGTGCGGTCGCGCGCCTGCTCGATCTGCCGCCAGACCTCCCGCAATTCACGGTCCTGCGTCGCGACCTGATGCTTCACCTGGTAAAGCCAGGCGCCGGCCCCGGCGAAGGCGCAGAAGCAGAGGATGGTGAAGGGCCGGATCATGGCGTGATTTCCTGGCTCATCGGCATGCGGCGCTGCAGGCCACGCAGGCGGGCGGATCGGGCGCGCGGATTGGCATGCGTCTCTGCATCCCCCGGCCGCAGCGCGCGGAAGGTCAGTAGGTCGAAATCAGGCGCCGGTGGCGGCAGCAGCGCGGCGGGATCATGGCGGGATGCGGTACCGGCACGGCCGGCCGCGCCGACCATGGCGCGCTTGACGATCCGGTCCTCCAGCGAATGGAAGGACACCACGACCAGCCGCCCGCCCGGCGCCAGCAGGGATTGCGCCGCGGCCAGGCCACGCTCGATCTCGCCCAGCTCGTCATTCACCGCGATGCGCAGCGCCTGGAAGGACCGCGTTGCGCCATCGATGCCGGAGGGATCGCGCGGCACCGCGCCGCGGATGATCTCCGCCAGCCGCGCGGTGGTGGTGATGGGCGCCACTTCGCGTTCCCGCAGCATGGCGCGGGCAACGCGGCGCGCATGCCGTTCCTCGCCCAGGTCGGACAGGATGGTGACCAGGTCCCGTTCCGGCAAAGTATTGACCAGGTCGGCCGCCGTCGCCCCCTCCCGCCCCATGCGCATGTCGAGCGGGCCGTCATGGCGGAAGGAGAATCCGCGCTCCGCCTGATCGATCTGGAAGGAGGACACGCCGAGATCCATCACCACGCCATCCAGCGCGTGCACGCCCTGCACGGCCAGGCTGTCCAGCATGTCGCCAAAGCAGGACTGCACCAGATGCAACCGCCTCGGATACTGCGCGGCCAGCGCGGCGCCGCGCGCGATCGCATCGGGGTCGCGATCCAGCGCCCACAATGTACAATCTGCCGCCGCCAGGATGGCGGACGCGTAGCCGCCACCGCCGAAGGTGGCGTCGAGATAGGTGGCGCCTTCGCGCGGCTGCAGTACTGCCAGAACTTCCTCCAGCATCACGGGAACGTGCGTGCTCATGGCACGGCTTTCGGAGTCGTGTTGAGCCCTGATGCCGCAACGGTCAGACGCAATTCGCGCGCCCGCTGCTTCGACTCGAGGACATGGGCGCGACCGGCGGCCTCGTTCCAGATCTCGAAACGATTCCCTTTGCCGAGGAAGACCACCTGGTCCCCCAGCGCCAGCTCCTCGATCATCTCCTGCGGCAGCACCAGGCGGCCTTCGCCGTCCAGCTTCAGCATCTCACTGCCCGCGATGAGGGTGGCTTCCAGCAATTCGCGCTCCTCGGAGAAATGCGGCAGGGCCTCGATGCTGTCCACGATCTGCTGGAAAACCGGGCGCGAACGTGCCTCGATGCAGGGATGCGTGTGGGCGATGCGGAAGACGAGCTGATTGGTGGCGGCAGCCTCCAGCTCTGCGCGGAAGGGCGCGGGCACGGAAATGCGGCCCTTGCGGTCCAGCTTTCCAGTATGCGTGCCCACGAATTGGGTCATCGCGCGATGCTGTTGCCCCCGATGAAATCCCCGCTCAGCGGCCGGCGAGGCCCCCCGACCTCGCCGGCTCGCCCGACCATCCCCTGGAAGCCCGAGATGCCCCCCCGAGCAGGGCCCCGCATGGGATAACCAGGGAATATCCGGGATTATCTGGGCAAGCAAGCTAATTTCGGGCCTGTGGACTACATGTCCACAGCCAAAATCATTTCTTAACAGTTGATTAGCGACATGTTCTGACATGCGTACAGAGAAATCAGCGCACGAAACACGCCTGTCGCAGTTATTCGTGTTTTGTTCTTGTCCCGGCGCGTGGGACAGCTCGCATCGTTCTGGATCGTTCTCGGCGGAATGGGGGAAGTTGGTGCCGGGTGGCCTGTAAGCCGGGTTCTGTCCACGCCTTGCGGCGCTGGACGACCATTCCTCTGGAGCCTGCGTCACCGCAGGCTTCTCGCGGCCAACCCGGGTGACGGGGCGAGAATGCCCCTGCGTCCATCCCGCCCGAAGGCCGGATCACGCCGGTCGCCCCTATTCGGCCTTGCTCCCGGTGGGGTTTGCCGTGCCTCCCACGTTGCCGTGGGAGCGGTGCGCTCTTACCGCACCCTTTCACCCTTGCCGCGGGACGAACCCTTGCGGGCGCGTGCCGAGGCGGTTTGCTTTCTGTGGCACTTTCCCTGGGGTTTGACCCCCGCCGGTCGTTGACCGGCACCGTATTCCCGTGGAGCCCGGACTTTC
>LNFM01012025.1_pt1 | contig 11512 bp, 5 predicted proteins | sample 596031 | NCBI WGS metagenome assembly LNFM01 (sample SAMN04254537, study PRJNA301005) | activated carbon metagenome | isolation source: dual media filters at the Ann Arbor, Michigan drinking water treatment plant | place: USA: Ann Arbor | reverse complement strand
AACCCTGAGCAGATTCAAAGCCATAAAATTGATTACCGCTCAGATCTCTATTCGCTTGGTTGTGTCATGTATGCCTGTCTTACTGGAGCGCCACCATTTGTCGGTGAGCAGAAATTTCAAACCATGGATTTGCATCTTACTGAAAAACCAGCTTCATTGAAAGAGGCTTCGCTAGGGCTCGATTTCCCCGCAGATCTTGAGCACGTTGTTATGCACCTACTAGAGAAGGCACCAGCTGATCGCTATCAATCGGCCGATGCTGTGCGCAAAATTTTAATGGGTATTTCTGGTCAATTGGGTCTGTTGCATCCAAGTGCTCTTCCGGGCAGTGTGCTTGAGCGAGGATTCAGTGCTGCTCATTTGAGTATTCCTAGCTCGCTGGCGCGCATGGTGCCAACGCCAACTCAAGGCTCAACGAACACCCAAGGGGCAACGTCATCATCACTCTCTAAAACCGATATAGACAGAACCGACATTGATAAGACTGATGTTGATAGGGAGATGAAGTCTATGCCTGCCTTAGCGGCAGCCTCTCCTAAGGTCAAATTGCAAGACGTTACTCGCGCTTACACTGCTGGTGGTGGCGCTGTAACAGAGCGCGATCTTTCGCGCCCTATTGAAGAAGAAGCTGAAATGAGTTCTTCTTTAAACCGAGGCGAACAACTAAGCCTTCGACGAGTTCAGGGCCTATCATCTTTTTCAGCTCAAAAGAAAGTCTTTGCTGGAGTGGCTGCTTTACTGGCGATATCTGCTTTGTGCTTCTTTGCCTCCTCCCAGTTTCCTGCTAAAAATGTTACAGAACTGCCTAAAACACCGACAGCAACGACACCAATCGCTGAGAAAACAGCTGCTGCGTTGGTCTCGCCATTACCGTCTACGGCTGCTGGTGTGAGTGGGCTGTCACCAGATGAAAATGATGACAGTGTGGCGCGTTCGAACCTCGTAAATGGCATAAATCTCAATGAATTTCGTTCGAAGAGCATTGAAAATATGACGAATAAGTCAATGCCTGCTTTCTTAAAGCAAAGGAAGCTGCGAATGGTCAGTTTACGAAAGACAAGAATCGATAATGAAGGACTTAAATATCTAACTCATTTGCCACTAGAACACCTCTGGCTTAATGGCACCAATGTCGATGCCAACGGCCTTGTCTACCTAACTAGTATTGCTACCTTGAAGAATTTGTATCTGGGCAATACCCATATGGATGATCGAGCAGCGGAGCTGATAGCCAAGAGAATGAAGCTGACAACTCTCGGCATGGGCGGTTCCGCCATCACTATTGGTGGCATAAAGAGTTTGGCCTCATCGCCAAATCTTGAGAAGACTTTGATCAATCTTGACCTGTCAAATCTAGATCTTGGTAATGATGTTTTTTCTGTGCTAAAACCATTGCGTAATTTGCAAAATCTTGATTGCAGTAAGAATCCACGAATAGATGGTGGAGCACTGCCTGCTTTAACGCAGCTTGGCAAAGTCAACCAACTCTCTCTGGCTTATACAAATATCAGTGACAAAGATTTGCCGAACTTGGTCCAAATGCAGCAGTTGGTTGTGCTTGACCTGTCTAATACTAAAGTTACTCTGCTCGGTTTGCGTCACTTGAAAAAGCTAAAGAATTTAGGCAGCCTCTGTCTTGGTAAGCATGTGCCAAGCGCCTACGAGCAGACAATCAAAGCTGATTTTGAGAAAAGTAATCCCCATTGCAAGTTGATTCTTGCTGACCCGGTGCCATTTGAGTATTAGACTTGGCTGCCCGGATTTGTTCACAGTCTGATAACTATCTTTGTTCTGCATATATAAGTTTAGGTCAGCTGTATTTTGTGTACTAGGAAAGAAGAATAGATATAGAAGGTTTCTGGGCATTGCCCATTAGCCATAATCGAGATAGCATCTACCAGCGATGAACCGCTCACAGCAGAACAAGAGCATAGCTTTCTTATTGACCAGCCTTTGTCTGATGGCCGCTGGTTGCCTGTCAGCTCTGACTGGTTTTGGCCAGAGTCGTGGTGATAGGTGGCTTGATACAAGGCTTCGGGCCATCGATCAACTGCAGGAGATGCGTGAGTCATTTAAGGACACACTTCTTGCCAACCAGCGCTATTTAATCACTGGAGACCGGCTGCAATTTCAGTCTTTTGCCGAGTCTGCAGATAATCTTAAGCAGCATTTGTTTACGTTGAAGGCTTTAGACAATGGCAATTACGGCAATAGTGAGCAGGTTCGAGAAGTTGCCAATCAGCTTGGTTTAATTCTTGATGAATTGAGTTTAGACGCGCAGCTCAGGCAAGAGAAAGGAGCAGGGTCTGCTCGTCAATTGCTGCTAACGACCCGTGAATTGCGTGATGCAGCTCGTTTGTCAAGAGTTCTGCTGGCCCTAGAGCAAGACGAGGCTCAGGCTGTGCGTGGCTACTATAGTGGAGATGTTAAGGCGCGGGGCAATTCATTGCCTTTAATATTTTTGTTGCTTGCAACTTTTGCGGGCGTATATGGAGTCTTCTTACTGCGTGGCAATGAAGACTCTAATTTAGATTCAGGTTCGGTATCAGGCTCTAGCTCAGAGTCTAGTGACTTAGGTTCTGCTGGTCAGACTCCGACTAGTGCTCTTGAGAGTCTCAAAGCTGAGTTGAAGCTGGCTCATGAACAGTTAGATCGCCTGGCCAATGTTGACTTCCTTACTGAAGTTTCAAACGTGCGCGGGCTTGAACAAGTGCTGAAAGCAGAAGATAACAGGGTTGGTCGCACTGGCGGTCATTTAATTGCTATGCTCATCAATTGCGATGATTTTCACAAGATCAACGATGCTTTTGGCCACAGCACTGGCGATATAGTTCTAAAAGAAGTGGCAAAGCGTATTAAAGGCACTCTGCGCCCATCAGATCATGTTGCTCGAGTGGGCGGTGATGAGTTTCTTGTCTTGCTGCCCGATACCCAGCTTGCTTATGGCATGCGGGTAGCTGAGCGCATTCGCGTGGCTATCGCAGATACGCCACTGCGTGGTGCTCAAGATGTGGTACATGTTAGCGCCAGTCTTGGTTTGGCCAATCTACCTTTGCGCATTGCTTCTGTAAATGAGGTGGTGACTTTGTCGCGCACGGCACTCAAGCGCAGCAAAGCTGGTGGTAAGAATAAGGTGTCATTGGCTCGCGATCATGGCATAGAAAAGGCAGAAGATGACCAGCCAACACCAAAGAGTATTGTCGCTCAACTCTGCGATAGCACGCAGTTTCGCACTGTCTATCAACCAATAATGGATCTCAACAGCGAGAAGATTGCTGGCTATGAGGTTTTGACCCGTGGCCCCGATGGTTCTTTTGAGAGCCCTGCTGATTTCTTTCGTATTTGCATTGAGAACAATATTCTCACAACAGTCGATTTGCAGTGCCTGCAACTTTGTCTTGAAGATGCACCAAATGTTGGGCACAACATGCGTCTGCATGTCAATCTTTTCCCTTCAACTTTGCTTGAGACTCCAGTGGAGAACTTGATTAAGCTCTTTCCCCAAGAGCGCAATGGCACCACCTATTGTTTAGAGATAAGCGAACAGCAGTTTATAACCGAGCCAGGGTATCTGCGCGAAGCAATCAATGCATTGAAACAAGCTGGCATACTGGTAGCTATTGATGACGTTGGTTTTGGTAGAAGCTCTCTTGAGACTTTGATCTTGCTTGAGCCTGATTTGGTCAAAGTTGATAGAAAATATGTCTCAGGAATTTCTGTTGAGCCTTCAAAAGCTAGATTATTGCGGAGGCTGGCCAACGTCGCTAAATCGTTAGGCGCTGAGATAGTGGCGGAAGGAATTGAAGATCGCAATGATCTTCCTTTGCTCAAAGAAATGGGAATTAACTACGGTCAGGGGTTCCTCTGGGGAGACCTTCTAGCGGTTTTACCCGTTTCGACAGATGGCGACAAATCCTAAAGGAGCAGCTCTAGTAGCTGAGAGTGCTAGTGCAAGGACCAATACAAGGTAATGTAGTATTTAAACCAGAAAAGATCTCTATTGAGAGTGCTTTTTCAGTTGCTTGGGCCCATACTAAGCGGCAGTTCGTACCATTGCTTTTGGTTGGGGCAGTATCGTGGGTGATACCGGCTGCTTTTGCATTTATCTCTTTCTTAATGACTTTGTTTATACCCAAAGATCAAGCAATAATTAAGACTCTATTTGGCTTGGTTGCAGGTATTTTGTCTTTGGTTGTGAACGCTATTTTAGAGCTGGGCATGATCAATGTCTATCTGCGCGTATTAGACGGAGAAGAGGCGAAAGTTGCTGATCTTTTTTCTGCTAGCAAACAGATGTTTACTTACGTTATGGGAAATTTTTGCTTCAACATCATGTTGTTCTGGGGCTATCTTTGTTTTATTGTTCCAGGTGTATTAGTGAGCATTGCTGTGCAGTTCTACTCATACTTTATTGTCGACAAAGAAATTGGCCCAATTGAATCTATTAGGGCCAGTTGGATTGCTAGCCGTGGTGCGCGGCTCAACATTTTATTGATGGTGTTGCTCTTTCATCTTTTGAGAGGTTTCGGCGCCATGATGTTTGTTATTGGTGCGATACCGGTCAATATGGTCATTTCCTTGGCCACAGCTGATCTCTATCGACAGCTTGTTAAGAATACTGCTCCCGATGATTTTGCTGGTATTGAAGGTCTGCGCTTTGCCCTGCCGACCCAAGAAGAGTTTGAGGAAAGACATAGGTTAGTTAAGCCTTGGCCTTCTACGCAGTCACCTACTCAACCTAGCGCAGCTGCCCCAAGCGTACACGGCATACAGAACGGACAGAGCGATCAAGTAGAACAAAGAGAACAAAGCATGCCATCAGAGCAGGCTCCCGATTCTGATCATGAGCATGAGCTTGATAAGGACAGTGCTACTGGGCCAGATTTTGGAGTTAACCAACAGCATGGTGAAAGACAATGAAGTGTTTACGTCTGCAGCGCATTTCTTGCTTGGTTGCACTACTGTGTTCTTCTACCAATAGTGTCTGGGCTGATACGCTAATGCCTGATACAAAACCAACTGGACCCCTCAGTGGTGGTGTTGTTTCTTCTGCTAGCAGTACCGAGGCTAGCTTGAAAGAGCTTGGTAAAGTTTGGCACCACTTAAAAACTGCTGCCTGGGATACTTTTTGTGAAACGCAGCAACCTGTTACATTCTATGTTGGTGGACCCAATTTAGTCGGTGGTATGGTGATACCAGCTATCAACGCTACTGGAACCATAAGTACTGGTGATTTTCTTCCTCCACGCGAGAAGTGGCTCAGGTACTACGCGTCGCAGCTTAATTACTTGTTGCCATTGATAAAATCTGAAACAGATGCCCTGCAGTTACCGCCAGATCTCGACCCTGATGTGAGCGCTCAAATGGCACAACTGAAAGTAATTGCCGCCTCTCTGCCGGCTGATGTTGAGCAGCTAGTGTCGCTTTGTCAAAATCCACCATACAAGAACATGGTGGTTGCCACAGCCGCGCAACAGTTGATTAATGATCTCGATGCCTACGAGAAACTAAGAAAAGAAATTGATAAAGCAGTAAAAGATGATGTGCAAAAGCTTAAACGCAGTCAGAATAGAAAGAGTAAATAGGTTGCTAAGGGCCTGATTTTCAAGTGCTGCTTGCAAAGTCTAAAAATAAAACTTCTCGTTTCCATTTCTTTCAAAGCGTTAGTGGATGCCCGCTGGACTGAAATTTCTGCGATTTTGCTGAGGCGTGTTGTCAACTGTTGCTGCGGCGATTCATGCAATATGGAACAAAGGCAATAGAATATACATCTTGAATAAGCAGTTAGAAGGTCTTCTTCTGACAACTGCCGAGTTTGTGCCAGGTTATTTCTGGGTTATTGCTAACCATTAGTTTGATGGAGATTTGTATGAAGCGTTCTTCTTCATTGTTGAGTATTTCAGCGTTGAGTATTACAACAGCATTGCTTGCTGGCACCGTCGGGCTCAGTGTTGCCCCAGCCCTAGCCGCTGATACTACCAAGCTAATCGCTGTGGCTGGTTCAATCAGTGACTTTGATGCTCGTCTTGCCTCTATTGAAAATCGCTTAACCGATGCTTTCAATGCTGGCCGTCTGACACAGATGCAACGCCAGCGTTTTAAACTTGATTTGCAGAGGCTTGCTGATCAAGAAGCTGTCTTTACTGCTTCGAGTGGCAGCCTTAGCCTATGGGAAAACTTACGCTTACATTTTGACCTTGACTCGATTGTCAAAGATATGGAAGCGAGCTTGGGAGATCGTAAGTCTGGTTTTGTTGATGCTTCTGTTCGTCGGGACGAAATTCAACGACGACTGGCTAGAGCCTTTTCGCAAGGGCGATTGAGCCGTCAAGAGTTTGAAGAAATTCGTGCTGAAGTTGAAAGAGAAAGCAGTGCTATCGAAGCTGCCAAAGATAGAAATGGCCAGATCAGTATCACCGATAACATTCGCCTGGTACTTGAACTAGATCGCTTGAGCCAAAGACTTACTCGTACGGTGCACGATCGCCAGTTTAGTTTGACCGCCATCGATGTACGCCAGAGCGAAGTTGGTAGACGTATTGAAGAGGGCATTAAGTCTGGCAAATTGACCGATTCTGAGGCAGCTGAGCTTAAGGCTGAGTATAAGCGGATCAATGATAGGCAAGATCAACTGCGCAAATTAGCTAGACCATTAACATCAGAGGAGCAGCTCACTATAGCTCTTGATATTGAGAAACTAAGCGGTCAAGTTGATACTCAGCTCTATGACAGTGAAGTTGCAAGCCAGTCGGCGACTACCTCTAGTCGGGTGTCTAAGCGCGAAAGCGAAGTTGACAGTGACATCGCCGCGGCTTTGTCGAGCGGTTTAATTACTTTGACAGAAGCTCAAGTCTATAAGCAGCAATTAGATCGAGTCGTTGGCAAAGATAAAAATTTCAAAGCTCTTTCTGGTGGCGATCTTGATGCCTTACAGGCGCAGAATCTTTTGGTTGAGCTTGAGCAATTGAGCGGAAGTCTTGCTCGTTCAACTTTTGAAAAGAAACCTGTGTGGTCTGGAGTTAATGGCACCATTGCTGAGCTGAAAAGTAGTATTGAAGAGGCCAAGGCCGCTAGCCGCCTTGACCCTTCTGACGAAGAATCTTTGACTAAAGAGATGGCATCTATTGATGCCAAACGCGTAAGTGGTGGAGCAACTGCACAATCGACAATGGAGGTTGTTGTCGCTCTCAATCAATTTGCTTCTAAGCTCACTCGCACTGTTAAAGACCGCGATATAGCTTATATTCCCGATTTAGACAAACGTAAGGCAGAGATCAACAAGCGCATTGCCGAAGGCGTCGTTAGCGGCAAATTGACTCTTGATGAAGGTAATAGAGCAATTGCCGAGTTCAATAGAGTTGCGGCACTGCAAAACACATATAAGGCTGTTGATGGTGTCATTGATGAAAGAGAGAAATTAACTCTTGCTCTAGAACTTGAGCGACTTTCGACTAAAGTGGAGAAGGATATTCGTGACAACCAGTTTGCCACTAAACCAATTCAAGTACTGAAAGAAGATGCTGACCGTACAATTGCTAGCGGTACTCTTTCGGGTAAGCTTTCGGCTCAAGAGGTGCAAGCCTTGAGAGCAGAGCTTATTCGCATCAACACTTTTGAAAGTAGCAAAATTGCTAGCCAAGGAAAACTTGAAGCTCAAGACGCTATTTTGATTGTCTTAGATTTGAACAAGCTCATTAGAGATACCGATAATTCCAGCAAAAATGCAGAAGTTGCTTTGCCAGACATTTCTAAGCGCCAAGCAGAGCTTTATCAACGCATTACTGAAGGTGTTATGCAGGGCCGATTGAGCGTAAAAGACTCAGACTCGTTGAAGAAAGATTTTTATCGTATTCTCGATCAAGAGGCTAAGTACAGATCTTCTGGAGGTCTTAGTTTTGGTGAGCACGCTGCTCTTTCTTTAGAACTAGAGCGTTTGGCAAATGGCATTGAATCTAGCATGGGTGATACTCAAGCGGCTGTGCCAGATGTTGATGCAAGACAAGCTGAGCTAGACAAGAAGATCGCTACTGCAGTTGCCTCTGGTCAGTTGACCATGGCCCAAACACAAGAATTCACCAAAGAGTTGGATCGCATCAGTCGCGATGAGATTACCTATCGCTTTTCTGGTACTGGTCTGAGCTATGCTGAGTCGATTTCATTGGTGGCAGATCTTGAGAAATTGAACGGGCGCATAGATACTCAACTTGCTGGTAAAACTGCTCAGTGGAGCGGTATTGATGGGCGAGTGCAGAGTATTTCTAAGCAGATTGGTCAAGCGCTTTTGTCTCAGAAAATAAACGGGGCAACGGCTTCGCAGCTAAAACGTGAAGTCGATCGAGTTGCCCAGGCCAAAGTTGCCTTCGAGACTTCTGGTGGAGGCCTCAACTTAGCTGAGACCGAATCACTAGTACGTGACCTTGACAGGCTGACTCGCAGCCTTGATATTCGCCAGGGTGTTGGTCAAATTGTTGCCTGGACTGATATTGACGGAAGGCAGGCTCGGGCCGAAGCTCGCATTGCCCAAGATACTGCCCAGGGCAAACTCAGTGCTAGCAAGGCCAGTAAAGCCAAGAAGCAATTACAAACTTTCAAGTTGGTGAAGGCCAACATGAAGGCGTCTACTGGCGGTAATTTCACCTATTCGCAAATTGTCGTCATGGCTCAGACTCTCGATAAGATTGATTCGCTAGTAGGCATTGCCCCTGTGGCAGCGCCTTCTCGTAACCAATAGCTCGCAATCAATAGAGAAAACTGATCAAAAAAGAAAAGACGCAGTGACAATCATCACTGCGTCTTTTCTTTTTGTATTCGTCGAGATTATCGGCGAGTGATTTGACGTTTGCGCATGCGCACTGACTGCGGTGTCACTTCAACAAGTTCATCATCATGGATGTATTCGAGACATTTCTCGAGGCCCATTTCGACTGGTGCTTGCAGTGTGTAAAGAACTTCTGCCGATGCTGAGCGCATGTTTGTAAGCTGTTTGACCTTGCAGACGTTGATGTCTAGATCTTGTGAGCGGTTGTGTTCGCCCACAATCATGCCTGAATACACATGTGTTTGTGGGGTAATGAAGAAGAAGCCGCGATCTTCAGCTTTGCCGATGGCATAGGCTGTAGTCGTTCCTTCTTCCCAGGCAACAAGGGCCCCGTTTCTTTGACGAGCAATGTCACCGCACCATGGACGATATTCAAGGAAAGCATGGTTCATGATGCCATTGCCTTTAGTCAAACGCAAGAATTCACTTCTGAAGCCAATCATGCCTCTGGTTGGCACGATGAATTCGAGCAAGGCCATGCTGCCTTCTACATTCATGTTCTGTAGTTCGGCTTTGCGCGGACCCATTTCGTTCATCACTGCACCAGTGTAATCGTCTGGCACGTCGATGAACAAACGTTCGAATGGTTCGTTAGTGACGCCGTCGATTTCTTTGCAGATAACTTCTGGTCTTGAGACTTGGAACTCATAACCTTCACGACGCATGGTTTCAATCAAAATGCCGAGGTGAAGTTCTCCACGACCGCTGACGATAAATGTATCGGTGTTATCTGTTTCATTTACGCGCAAGCTAACGTTTGTTTCTAATTCGTGGAAGAGGCGTGAGCGCAATTGACGGGAAGTAACGAATTTACCCTCTCGTCCGGCAAATGGGCTGTCGTTAACCAAGAACGCCATTTTCATGGTCGGTTCGTCGATTTTGACGCGGTGCAGAGCCACTGGAGCATCGAGTGAAGCGATGGTGTCGCCAACGTTGGCGCCAGTGAATCCAGCGATTGCTACGATTTCGCCAGCTTCAGCTGATTCAGCTTCAACTTTCTTCAGGCCGTGGAAGGTGAACAGTTTGGCGATTTTGCCTTTAACAATTGAGCCATCTTCTTTGATCATCGAAACTTGTTCGCCAGCTTTAACGCGACCGTTGTAGATACGACCAACGCCGATGCGACCTAAATAGTCGCTGTATTCCAAAATGCTGATTTGCATTTGTAGCGGCTCAGAAGGGCTACCGGTTGGTGGTGGGCAATGTTCAAGAATGAGGTCAAGTAGAGGCTTTAGATCAGTCCCTTCTTCTTTGGGGTCCTTCATAGCGATGCCTTTGACACCAGATGCGAAGATATAAGGGAAGTCTAGTTGCTCACCGGTGGCGCCGAGTTCGACGAAGAGATCGAATACTTTATCTACAGCTAGGTGAGGGTCGATGTTAGGACGGTCAACTTTATTGACCACTACAATCGGGCGCAAACCGCGCTCTAAGGCTTTGCGCAAGACAAAGCGAGTTTGTGGCATTGGGCCTTCGCCGCAATCTACAACGAGTAGGCAACCGTCAACCATGCCCAGAATACGTTCAACTTCGCCACCGAAGTCTGCGTGTCCTGGTGTATCGACGATATTGACCAAGTGATCTTTATAGGTAACAGCAGTGTTTTTGGCAAGAATGGTGATGCCGCGTTCACGCTCTAAGGCGTTGCTGTCCATGACGCATTCGACTAGCTCTTGGTTCTCGCGGAAGATTCCAGTTTGACGCAAGAAGCCGTCAACAAGAGTAGTCTTGCCGTGGTCAACGTGGGCGATGATGGCAATGTTGCGAATGTGAGTTAACTCACAAGTCGATTGTTCTTTGCCGGTGATAGCGGAGGTCATATCTTCTCCACTGGTTTCAGTATTGCTGATTTGTGTCATGGTTGCCGTGCTCATGTGCGATTCTCTGTGCCTATTGAGTAGAGTTTTGTATTGTTGCCGTTCTTTCCTTATTTAGCTATCCTTAGATAACTGCGGCTTGGTGTGTTTCTCGGAGTTTGAGAGAGTTTTGTCGATTGTTGGAACCGTTCTTAGAAGTCATGCTGGAGGTTACCTCGTGCATGTCACTAGTTTGGACACTGATCAAAATGATCAGACGGAGACGGGAACTACAACCGACATTTTGCTCACCTGCCAGGCCAGAGGGCGCCTAAAGAAAGAACGGGTGGCAATCGTCACAGGTGACAGAGTTGAACTCAACGAACTCGATTTAACCGAAAAGAGCGCCATCATTACGACGATACTCGAGCGGCGTAGCCTTATCGCAAGACCATCTCTAGCCAATGTAGACCAGGTAGTCATTGTACAGGCTGTCAAACAGCCCCAATGGAACCCCCTCTGGACAGATCGCTATATAGTCCACTTTCAGCTCACACTGCCAGTTTCGCGCCCTATTTTGTGCTTCAATAAAGCCGATTTAGGGGCTAAAAACGACTTAGATCATTTAAGATCTATTTATGAACCTCTTGGATACTTTGTTATATTTGTTTCTGCTAAGACTTCGGCTGGTCTCTCCGAACTGGCCTCTTTGCTCACTGGTAAAATCTCTGTATTCGCGGGCCCGTCAGGGGTTGGCAAATCGACCATGCTCAATAAACTTTGCCCGGGGCTCAATTTGAAGACCGGTTTGATGGAAAATGACTTTGGAGTTGGTCGTCACACAACTACGTATTCGGAACTCTATCGACTGAATTTAAATCTCTCCGACGCTCCCGAG
>LNFM01012024.1_pt1 | contig 11512 bp, 10 predicted proteins | sample 596031 | NCBI WGS metagenome assembly LNFM01 (sample SAMN04254537, study PRJNA301005) | activated carbon metagenome | isolation source: dual media filters at the Ann Arbor, Michigan drinking water treatment plant | place: USA: Ann Arbor | reverse complement strand
TGGCCGTGATGGTGCGCGTACAGGTGATGGCCGCCGAGGCCTCCCCCGTGGCGAACATGATGCCGCTGGCGGCCATCATGAGTGCGAACGCCGAAGCGCTCGGGCGCGTGATTCCGGCTTGTCGCCGACCGCGCCTGTCTATCCGTAAATCCAGATGCTTCATGAAGAAGCCCCCCATTCACTTGAAGTGCCCACCGCAACGTTGGAGGTTCGGAGCCGCTTGCCTGACCGGGACCTGGTGGACCCGGTACGGCAAGCAGCCTCTTTTCACCTTCGAAGCGACCCTTGCGCTCGTGGCAGGTGCTTGCAAAACAGGGTTCTTGGCCCTCTCCAGCTCGCACCCGTACCACTGACCTGGGGGATGTTAGGGAGCGTGTCTCCTCGTAAGAATGTGGCAAATGGTCACATGCGACAGTCCGCCGCGCGGCAAGTTGTCGCACCCAAACCAGGGGCCTGCGGCGAGCTGTCGCAGGGTTAGCCTCGTGGCCACCCGCAAGCCCACACCGCCCTCCACCGCCCCCGGTTCCCGACAACGCCGATGCAGCCCAGACAAATCAGTGACTTGCGGGGAGATCTCGGCAGAAATGGGATGTTGGCTGCGTTCGCGGCGCCGCACGTCGGTGTCATGGACCGCAGCCGGGCGGCTTGGTTCTGCGCGCCATCCGCGCCAGCCTGCGACGAGTTGCCACACGCAGGCTGGGGGGCATGTTTCCGGGAAAAGTACCGGTGCAGCTGTTCGCATTTGGCAACAGTGGTCCGGATTGGCTTGTCGGTGACCGACAGACGTGGCAACGGCTACCGGCGCCTGCCGGCCCGAAGCGAGGTCGTCTTGTCAATCCACCCTTGTAATTTGTCTGCCAATTGCCGCATCCGGTTGGCGGGCGCCGCAATCTGGTGCGGGTTTGACCTTGCTCAGTTGCTGAGACGCGCCAGCGACCAGACTTGCACCTGCGGCGATTCGTCGCAGGGTTCTCGCGGAGGGCAAATACCGCGCGGCCCGCAACGGCGTCGGGGCAGCCCCGCCCATGCAACGGCGGCCCCCCGCCGCGCCTAGGAACCCAGTGGTCTACGCATCAGAACAACAACCGGCAAGCGCCGCGCCCGCCGCCCCGCTGAGGGCGCTGCCCGCGCCTTCGGACGGACCGCTGCAGGGGCTTCGGCTGCTGGGCTTTCTGCGCGTGTTCACGCCGGTGTCGCAGGCGCTCACGTTGGCCGTGGTCATGGGCTACTACGGCGTGCAGGTGCCCATGATGCCGGTGCTGACGCTGCTGGCGGTCGAGGTGCTGCTGGCCGCGCTGACCTGGTGGCGCCTGAGCAAGCGGCCCCGCATCAGCCCGCTCGAACTGTTCATGCAGGCGCACCTGGACATCGCGCTGTTCACCGCCATGCTCTACCTGACCGGCGGCGCCACCAACCCGTTCGCACCGCTGTTCGTGGTGCCCATGGCCATCACCGCGGCGACGCTGCGGCCGCGCTGGGTCTGGGTCACCGCCGGCTCCACCATGCTGGCCTACGTCTGGCTGCGCTACCACCACGTGGCGCTGTTCCACCCCCATGGCCACACCGAGGTGTATGAGCTGCACGAGGACGGCATGGTGATCAACTACCTGTTCACCGCGGCGCTGCTCACCTATTTCGTGAACCGCATGCACGGCGCGCTGCGCAAGCGCGAGGCCGCCCTGGCCGAGGCGCGCGAGGCCCAGTTGCGCAACGAGTCGGTGGTGGCCATCGGCGCCCTGGCCGCGGGCTACGCGCACGAGCTGAGCTCGCCGCTGGGCACGGTGGCGCTGGTGGTGTCCGAGCTCAAGCGCGAGCACGCCGGCAACGAGGTGCTCGGGCGCGACCTGCAGCTCATCGAAGACCAGGTGCACAGCTGCAAGACCATCGTTTCCAACCTGGCCATGGCGGCCGGGCAGCGCCGCGCCGAATCGGCCAGCGGCGCGCGCCTGGACCGCTTCATCGCCGGCATCGTCGAGCGCGTCCGCGCGCTGCACCCGGGCGCCACCATCCTGTCCACCCTGGAGACCCGCACGCCGCCCCCGACCATCGTGGCCGAGGAAACGCTGCGCCAGGCCATCACCAATCTGGTTCAGAACGCCGCCCAGGCCTCGCCCGAACACGTGCAGGTGTCGGCCGGCTGGAGCGGGGGCGAGCTGCGCGTGACGGTAATGGACCGCGGGCCTGGATTTTCGGCCGAGGTGCTGGAGCGCCTGGGCCGGCCCGCCACCAGCACCAAGGCCGCCGCCGGCGGCATGGGTGTGGGCCTGATGCTCAGCGTCACCACGCTCGAGCGCCTGGGCGGGCGGCTGTCACTGGGCAACTTGCCAGAAGGCGGCGCGCGCGCCGAACTGTTGCTGCCCCTGCGCTCCATCCTGATCGAAGACAAAAGAGAGGCGGTAGATGACACTTCCGCAGCCTGAACGCCCCAGCCTGCTGCTGGTGGACGACGACGTCACCTTCAGCCAGGTGCTGGCACGCGCGCTCGAAGCGCGCGGCTTCGCGGTCGAAGTGGCCCACGACGGCGCCACGGCGCTGCGCCGCATTGCCGCGGCCCCCCCGGAATACGCGCTGCTGGATCTGCGCCTGTCGGACATCTCGGGCATCAAGCTGATCGAGCAGCTCAAGGCCGCCGACGAATACACCAACATCATCGTGCTCACCGGCTACGGCAGCATTGCCACCGCGGTGGACGCCATCAAGCTGGGCGCCACCTACTACCTGACCAAGCCGACCACGGCCGACCAGATCGTGGCCGCCTTCGGCTACAAGGGCCCCAGCGGCGATGTCACGCCGGCCGAGCGGCCGCTGTCGGTGGACCGGCTCGAATGGGAGCACATCCAGCGCGTGCTCAACAACCTGGACGGCAACGTCTCGGCCGCCGCGCGGGCGCTGAACATGCACCGCCGCACGCTGCAGCGCAAGCTGGGCAAGTTTCCACCCAAGGCATGAGCGCAGCGACCATTGCCAGCCCTGGAAAGCCGAGGCGAACCGCGTCTCGATTTCGGGAACGGCCGGCGGCCGGCCGGGTGTGCCGCAGCGGGTGCCGTCGGCTCCCCGAAATGCCGCCCAAAGCAGCCCTTTTCCCAGGCATCGGCAAGACCCGCACCCTGCGCAAAATGGCGCGCCGCAACCTGGCCAGGCCAGCGCGCAATGCCCTGGAGTCGATACGCTCGGACCGGGTTCGCGTTTTGCTACTTGCCCACGACCAATGAAACGCCTGTCGAAGTGGATTGCCAGCTGGGAACAGCGGCTCTTGCCGGTGGGCACTGCTGGGTCGGCGCTGGACGCGGCTGACGCCGCCGCCACGGCGGCCGGGCGCGACGCCGCGGCACAGACCGGCGGCAGCCGCTGCTGGCGGCGCGAGCAGCGGCTGCTGGTGACATCGCGCGTGCTGGCCGTCCTGGGCATGGCCGCGGCGCTGGCCGGGCTGAACTGGTGGCCCGAAAGCCACTTGTGCATCACCGCGCTGACCTTCGGCGTGGCACCCTTCGCGGCCTTCAACATGCTGGCCTTGATCCGGCTGCGCCGCCACGGCGGGCTGTCGGACCAGCGCTTCACGAACGAGATCCTCCTGGACATCGTCGTGCTCGGCCTGTTGCTGGGCGCCTCGGGCGGCGCCGGCAACCCGTTCCACGACATGTTCTTCCTGCCCATGGTGGTGGCCGCCACCTCGCTGCCTGCGGTGCGCGTGCTGCGCACCACGCTCTTCGGCGTGGGCTGCTTCTGGCTCATCAGCATCGTCTACCTGCCGCTGCCCGGCGACGCGGCCATGCTGGCACGGCTGCAGACGGTGGGCGGCTTCATCAACCACACCCTGCTGGCCGGCCTGCTGTCGTACTTCGTGGTGCACATCAGCAGCAGCCTGCGCCGCACCCAGCGCCGCCTGACCGAGATGAGCGACCGCGAGCTGCGCGCCGGCTACGCCGTGGCTTTGGGCTCGGTGGCCGCGGGCGCGGCCCACGAACTGGGCACACCGCTGAGCACCATCTCCACCGTGGTGGGCGAACTGCGCCAGGACCACGCCCACCAGCCCGAGCTGCAGCGCAGCCTGGCACTGCTGCAGGGCAGCCTTGGCGCCTGTTTCAAGTCACTGGACAGCCTGCGCCTGGCCGGCGACACCTGGATGGCCGGCGACGACCCGGTGCCCGCCGACCGCCTGCTTGAGGCCGTGGTCGGGCGCTTCCAGACCATGCGCCCGGGCGCCCAGGTGCGGCTGGAATTCGCATCCGCGCCGCCGCCACCGCAGATCGTGGCCGACATGGCGCTGCAGCAGGCGGTGATCAACCTGCTGAGCAATGCCGCCTATGTGTCGCCGCTGGACGTGTGCCTGAGCGTGGCCTGGGACGAGCGCGACCTGCACCTGGTCGTCAGCGACCGCGGCCCGGGTTTCCCGCCCGAGCTGGCGGCCCGGCTGGGCCAGGCCTGCGTCACCGGCAAACCACCCGGCGAAGGCTGCGGCGTGGGCCTGTTCCTGACCCAGGTCACGATCAACCGGCTCCACGGCCGGCTGCAACTGAGCAACGCCCCCGAGGGCGGTGCCGTGGCCAGCATCTGCGTGCCCCTGAGCGCGCTGCGCAAGAGGAACCTGGCCGATGGCTGAGCTGCTCGATTCCGACGGGCCTTCACTGATGCTGGTGGAAGACGACCTCATGCTGGCCGAGGCCTTGTCGCGCTCGCTCAGCCGGCGCGGCTATGTGGTCGAGATCTGCCACAGCATCGAGGAGGCGCGCCAGCGCATCGAGCGCTGCCCGCCCGAATACGCCATCGTCGACCTGCGCCTGCCCGACGGCTCGGGCCTGAACATCGTGCGCGCGCTGCACGCGGCCGACCCGGCCACGTCCATCGTCGTGCTCACCGGCTACGCCAGCATCGCCACGGCGATCGAGGCGGTGAAGCTGGGCGCCACCAACTACCTGTGCAAACCGGTGGACGGCGAGACCGTGGCCTGCGCGCTCAAGAACCAGCAGGCGCCCTGCGGCATCGCTGGCAGCGAAGCCGAGGACTCGATGGCCGTGCCGCGACTCGAGCAAGAGCACATCGCCCGCGTGATGGCGCAGAACAACAGCAACATCTCGGCCACCGCCCGCGCCCTGGGCATGCACCGCCGCACGCTGCAGCGCAAGCTGTCCAAGACCAACCTGGACCTGCCGGGCTCGGACCCGCAGTAACGCTGCTTTACACGCGCGCCGGTAGGCGCCGCGCAACGCTGTACCGTTGAGGGCCTATGGCTATCAACTTCACGTCGGCGCGCATGCGCGCCTGGCTGGCCGCACTGGCCCTCTTCGTCACCCCCTGGGCCGGCATCCCGGCCTTCGCGCAGGAAGACCCGCCGGGGCGCGTGGGCCGCCTGTCCGAACTGCAGGGCGAGGTCTCGTGGTACGACGAAGAGCAGGGCCAGTGGGTCGACGCCGAACGCAACCGCCCGCTGACCAGCGGCGACCGCCTGTCCACCGGCGCCCGCACCAGCGCCGAACTGCGCGTGGGGTCCACCGTGGTGCGGCTGTCCGAGGGCACCGAGCTCGAACTGACGCGCATCGACGACGAGCGCATCGTGCTGCGCCTGCACCGCGGCAGCCTGGCACTGAACGTGCGCGCGCGGCAGAAGGCCGCCGAGATCGAGCTCAACACCGCCGAAGCCAGCCTGCAGCCGCTGCGCTCGGGCCTGTACCGGCTGGACCGCATCGACGACAGCACCTACGCCACGGCGCTGCGCGGCGCGCTGCGCGTGGACGATCGCGACGGCTTCACCGTCGAGACCGGCCAGCGCGTCGAGCTGTGGCGCGAAGGCTCGGGGCGCGGCCTGCTGCGCTCGCAGTTCATGGCGCCGCAGCAAGATGGCTTTGCAGCGTGGATTGCCAGCGAAGACCGGCGCGAGGAACGCAGCGCCTCGGCCCAGTACGTTTCGCCCGAGATGACCGGCGCCGAAGAGCTGGACCGCCACGGCCGCTGGGAACAGCACCCCGAGTACGGCAACGTGTGGACGCCCAGCAGCGTACCGGCCGACTGGGCGCCCTACCGCTACGGCCGCTGGGCCTGGGTGCAACCCTGGGGTTGGACCTGGGTGGACGACGCGCCCTGGGGCTTTGCGCCCTTCCACTACGGCCGCTGGGTGAGTTGGCGCAACCGCTGGGCCTGGTACCCGGGCGACTATGTCGCGCGCCCGGTCTACGCCCCGGCCCTGGTGGCCTGGGTGGGCGGGCCCAACTTCAGCGTCAACATCAACCTGGGCGGGCCGGCCGTGGCCTGGGTGCCGCTGGCGCCGCGCGAGATCTATCGGCCCTGGTACCGCAGCAGCAAGCGCCACGAAGAACGCGTCAACTACTACCGGCCGCGCCCGGGCGAACGCCGCCCGCCGGCCCAGGTGCCCACCGGCCCCATCATGTACGGCAACCAGGGGGTGCCTGGCGGCGTGACCGCCGTGCCGCGCGACGTGCTGGTACAGCGTCAGCCGGTCGGCCGCGCCGCCATCGACGACCGCAGCCGCCAGCGCCCGGTGGGCCCGCTCAGCCCGCTGGCGCCGCCGGTGCGCGAGGTCGTGGTGGTGCCGCAGCAGCCACGCGAACGCCGCCCCGTCCCGGATGTGGGGAACATCCCGCGTGAGCGCGGTGACCGTGGTGACCGTGGTGACCGCGGTGACCGTGCTGACCGCGGCGACCGTGGTGACCGGGGTGAACGCGACCGGGACGGCGTGGTCGACCTGCGTCAGCCGCGCCCGCCCGCGGCCCAGCCACAGCCGCAGCAACCCCAGCAGCAGCCCCCGCAACCGCCGCGCGCCGTGCCCGAGCGGCGCGAGCGCCATTCCGAACCCGACCAGCCGCGCACCCCGGGCGAACGCCAGCGCGGCACACCGCAGGATGTACTCGTGCGGCCCGCACCGGTGGCGCAGCCGCCCCAGCCCGCCGCCCAGCCCCAGCGCCCACCCGCGCCGCCTCAGCCGGTGCAGGTGGCCCCGGCGCGCCCGCCGCAAGCCGCCCCACCCGCCGCAGCGCCGGTGGTGGTGCAGCCGCGCCCGGCGCCTGCGCCGCCGCCGGCCGCGGCCCCACAGCCGCGCGTGCAGCCGGCCGACGGCGAAAGAAGGCGCGGCGAGCAAGAACGCCGCGGCAATCAGCGCGAGCGCGAGAACCTGCAGTAAGCGCTGACGGCTACTTGAGCAGCGGCCGCAGTACCGGCCAGACGTTGTCCAGGATGCGCGCCTGGGCTTCGGCGCGGGGGTGGATGCGGTCGGGCTGGAACAGCGCCTCGGGGTCGGGCCCGTCGGCCACGCCGGCGAGCAAGAAGGGCAGCAGCGCGGCGCGCTCGGCCCGCGCCACCTCGCCGAACAGGCCAAACAACGCCTCGCTGTAGCTGCGGCCGTAGTTGGGCGGCACGGCGATGCCGGCGATCATCACGCGCGCGCCGGCCGCCTTGGCCGCGCGCGCCATGGCCAGCAGGTTGTCGCGCGTGCCGGCCAGCGGCAGGCCGCGCAGGCCGTCATTGCCGCCCAGCTCGATCAGCACCACCTGCGGCCGGTGCTGGGCCAGCAGCGCCGCGATGCGGCTGCGCCCGCCGGCCGTGGTTTCGCCGCTGATGCTGGCGTTGACCACCTTCCAGGCCAGCTTCTCGCGCGCCAGGCGTTGCTCGAGCAAGGCCACCCAGCCGCTGCCACGCGCCAGGCCGTACTCGGCCGAGAGGCTGTCGCCCAGCACCATCAGCACAGGCCTAGCCCCCTGGGCGTGGACGGCCGTGGCGCCGCCGCACAGAGCGGCCAGCGCCAGCAGGCTACAGTGGGCACAGAAGGCGCGTCGCGCCAGCGCAGAAGTCTCGATGACAGAACCCATCATTGCCGTGCAGCGGGTCACCAAGCAGGTGGCCGATTCAACTGGAACGCTGACCATACTCCATGAGATCGACTTCGACCTGCGCCCCAGGGAATCAGTGGCCATCGTCGGGGCCTCGGGCTCGGGCAAGAGCACGCTGCTGTCCATCATCGCCGGGCTGGACGTGCCGACCACGGGCACGGTGCGCCTGGCCGGCACCGACCTGTTCAGCTTGGACGAGGACGCCCGCGCCGCGCTGCGCGCGCAGCAGCTGGGCTTTGTCTTCCAGAGCTTCCAGTTGCTGGGCAACCTGACGGCGCTTGAGAACGCCATGCTGCCGCTGGAACTGATGGGCCGGCGCGACGCCCGCGCCGCGGCCACCGAGATGCTGCGCCGCGTGGGCCTGGGCGAGCGCCTGTCGCACTACCCCAAGGTGCTGTCGGGCGGTGAACAGCAGCGCGTGGCGCTGGCGCGCGCCTTCGTCGTGCGCCCGGCCGTGCTGCTGGCCGACGAACCGACCGGCAGCCTGGACTTCGCCACCGGCGCCACGGTGATGGAACTGATGTTCGATCTCAACCGCGAGGCCGGCACGACCCTGGTGCTGGTGACGCACGACCCCGGCATCGCCGAGCGCTGCCAGCGCAAGCTGCGCATCGACGCCGGGCGCCTGGTGCAGGACGAGAGCACGGTGCCGGGCTGAAGCCCGCAGCAAACCGCGCCCCTCAATCGCGCGTGGCGGCCTGCAGCGCCAGCGCTTCCTCGATGCTGACCGGTTCGTCGCCCGCGTCCATGCGCGTGGGGTAGAGGCGGCCGATGAGGTGGTCGCATTCGTGCTGCACGACGCGAGCGTGGAAGCCTTCGGCGATGCGGTCGATGGCCAGGCCGCGCTCGTCGAAGCCCTGGTAGCGGATGCGCGCCGCACGCGCCACCACGCCGCGCAGCCCGGGCACCGACAGGCAGCCTTCCCAGCCGGCCACGGCGTCGTCCAGCGGCGTGATCAGCGGGTTGATCAGCACCGTGCGCGGCACGGCCGGGGCATCGGGATAACGTTCGTTGTGATCGAAGCCGAAGACCACCAGCTGCAGGTCCACGCCGATCTGCGGCGCGGCCAGCCCGGCGCCGTCGGCGGCGGCCATGGTGTCCCACAGGTCCTGCACCAAGGCGTGCAACTCCGGGGTGTCGAAGGCGGTGACGGGCGGCGCCACGCGCAGCAGGCGCGGGTCGCCGATGGTCAGGATGGGGCGTACGGCCATTCGGGGGCTCCGGTTCAATCCGTTGAAGGTGTTTGCGACAAGGCGTGTGGCACGCCTTCTTGAAGCAGCGCGCGCAGCCCGGCCTCGTCCAGCACCGGCACGCCCAGCTCCTGCGCCTTGGCCAGCTTGCTGCCGGCCTCGGTGCCGGCCACCACGTAGCCGGTCTTCTTGGACACCGAGCCGGCCACCTTGCCGCCCGCGGCCTCGATCAGCGCCTGGGCCTCGTCGCGCGTCAGCGTGGGCAGCGTGCCGGTCAGCACCAGGGTCTTGCCCAGCAGCGGCCTCGGTGCGCTGTCGCCGCTGCCTTCCTGCTCGCTCCAGCGGATCCCGGTGGCCAGCAAGCGCTGCACCACTTCACGGTTATGCGCCTGCTCGAAGAAGGTGCGGATGCTTTGCGCCACCACCGGGCCGACATCGGGCACTTCCAGCAGCTGCTCGACGCTGGCATCCATCAGCCGGTCGATGCCGCCGAAGTGGCGCGCCAAGTCCTTGGCCGTGGTCTCGCCCACCTGGCGTATGCCCAGCGCGTAGAGAAAGCGCGCCAGCGTGGTGTGCTTGCTGCGCTCCAACGCCGCCACCAGGTTGGCCGCGCTCTTGTCGGCCATGCGCTCCAGCGCCGAGAGTTTGGCCACGCCCAGGGTGTACAGCTCGGGCAATGTGCGGATGATGCCGGCGTCGACCAGCTGGTCGACCAGCTTGTCGCCGAGGCCTTCGATGTCCATGGCGCGGCGCCCGGCAAAGTGCAGCAAGGCCTGCTTGCGTTGCGCCGGGCAGAACAGGCCGCCGCTGCAGCGGTGGTCCATGCCGCCGCGCTCGCGCACCACGCGGCTGCCGCACACCGGGCAGGCGCGCGGCATGCGGAAGTTGTGCACGTAGCTTTGCCGTTCGCCCGGGACGCGACCCACCACCTCGGGGATCACGTCGCCGGCACGGCGCACGATCACCTGGTCGCCCACGCGCACGCCCTTGCGGCGCAGTTCGAACACGTTGTGCAGTGTGGCGTTGCTGACCGTGGTGCCGCCCACGAACACCGGCTCCAGCTTGGCCACGGGCGTGAGCTTGCCGGTGCGCCCCACCTGGATCTCGATGTCGTTCAGTCGCGTGATCTGTTCCTGCGCCGGGTACTTGTGCGCCACCGCCCAGCGCGGCTCGCGCGTGACGAAACCCAGGCGCTGCTGCAACTCGACCGCGTCGACCTTGTAGACCACGCCGTCGATGTCGAAGGGCAGCGCGTCGCGGCGCGCGCCCATGGTCTGGTGGAAGGCCACCAGGCCGTCCGCGCCCAGCGCCACGCTGCGGTCGGTGCACACCGGCAGGCCGGCGGCGGCCAGCGCGTCCAGCGTGGCGCTGTGCGTGGCCGGCTGCGACCAGCCCTGCACCTCGCCCAGGCCGTAGGCATAGAAGCTCAGCCGGCGCTGTGCGGTGATGGAAGGGTCGAGCTGGCGCACCGCACCGGCGGCAGTGTTGCGCGGGTTGACGTAGGTCTTGGCGCCGCGCGCGCGCTGCGCCTCGTTCAGGCGCTCGAAATCGTCGCGGCGCATGAAGACCTCGCCGCGCACCTCCAGCACCGCGGGCGCCAGGCCCTGCAGGCGCAGCGGGATGGCGCCTATGGTGCGGATGTTCTGCGTCACGTCTTCGCCGGTCTCGCCGTCGCCGCGCGTGGCCGCCTGCACCAGCACGCCCGCTGCATAGCGCAGGTTGATGGCCAGGCCGTCGAACTTGAGCTCGGCGCTGTAAGTCACCGGCGGCGCATCCTCGGCCAGCGCCAGCTCGCGGCGCACGCGCGCGTCGAAGGCCTGGGCACCGGCGGCGCTGATGTCGGTCTCGGTGCGAATGCTCAGCATCGGCACGGCGTGGCGCACGGGCGTGAAGCCCTCGAGCACACGCCCCCCCACGCGCTGCGTGGGTGAGTCGGGCGTCAGCAGCTCGGGGTGCTCGGCCTCCAGCGCCTGCAGCTCGCGGAACTGGCGGTCGTACTCGGCATCGGGTACTTCCGGCGCGTCCAGGCCGTAGTAGCAGTGTGCATGGTGGTGCAGTTGCTCGCGCAGGGCGCGGGCCCGGGTGGCGTAATCTTGGGCAACCATTCCCGACATTGTCTTGCAGCGCAACGGAGCCCTTCAATGAACCCTGACTTCGACCTTCTGGTCATCGGTGCCGGCTCCGGCGGCGTGGCCTGCAGCCGGCGCGCCGCGTTGCACGGCGCGCGCGTGGCGGTGGTCGAGGGTGGCCGCGTGGGCGGCACCTGCGTCATCCGCGGCTGCGTGCCCAAGAAGCTGCTGATGTACGCGGCGCAGTTTGGCGACGCCTTCGCCGAAGCCCGGGGCTACGGCTGGGCCGTGGAGGCGCCGCGCTTCGAGATGCCGCGTTGGGGCCCCTCGTCGTTTCGTGTGGAACCCAACAGTCAGAATGGCTGGTCGTCGTCGAGGCCGGTGGGCATGTGGGCAGGCTGCATTTGAGCCTGTC
>LNFM01012023.1_pt1 | contig 11514 bp, 10 predicted proteins | sample 596031 | NCBI WGS metagenome assembly LNFM01 (sample SAMN04254537, study PRJNA301005) | activated carbon metagenome | isolation source: dual media filters at the Ann Arbor, Michigan drinking water treatment plant | place: USA: Ann Arbor | reverse complement strand
GGACACCTCGCCGGTGACAAGCGCCACCAGCGCCTTGGATGCCATGAGGATCACGCCGATGGTGTGCGCGACCACCGCGAAGGCGACCAGGTACCTGGAGCGTTCAACGGCCGGTTCGGATAGGCGGGGAATGGTGGACATGGGGTGGGCGAGGGCAGTGGTAGCAGGTTGAGCCATTTTCATTGGCCCGCATCGCTTGCTCCCCTCCGACAACGCGCGGAAACTACCCGTTGTCCGTCCTTTCGACGCACGTGCCCGCCCGTTTTTCGGTCTGGGCGCATTTACCAACCCGTTCGGGGCTTCCATGCCCTGAGGGGTGAGGGAGCCCCTTTTTCAAAGGGCTTCCCTCATGAAACAACATCTCTCTCTCTTGGCCAGCCTTGAGCAGATCTCGGCCATCCTGGTCCTGCGGTCCATCTTCCCTTGGGAGGTGCCCATGCAGGAATCCGAGGACGGCATCGCCGCAGAGGAGCGCCCCGATGGCGCGCGGCTCCTCCACGACGAAGCAGGCAATCTGCTGCTGACCGCCCGCATGATCGGCGACGACATCGAGCTCGACATTCAGAACTTGCTCATCGAACAACCCCAAGCCGCCCTGTCGCTCATGCTGCAGGCGCTTGGGGTGCACAAGGCGGTCTACCGTCTGGATGCAGAAACGCTGTATGACCGGGTGCTGAGCCTGGACAACGCGTGGGTGCTGCTGCGCAACCTCAAGGCTCTGCCTGCAGAGGAGCGCATCGCCACCGCTGAAAAGCTGATCGCGCTCGGTGCCGAATGGCACACGCTGCGCATGGCGCAGTTCGAGATGCGGCTGAAGTCCTCCCAGAAGGCCCGCATCGAAGCCTTGGAGCAGCTGGTGAACGACCCCGAGTGGCTCGGTGACGCACTCGGAAACGTGTCGCTCAACGGCGAGCCCCGCGGCTCAGCGATGACGCTCCAGGTGCAGGGCCGAGACTACCCCAGCGAGTTGGCCGTGGTCCAGTTGAACTGGAACGTGGCACAACCCCTGACCGCTCCGGTGGCAGCTGGTAAGTCGGCAAGCCGCAAGGTGCTCGGCGTGGCGGTGGGAGCCTCCATGCTGCCGCGCGCGACCCGCATCGACCCAAAACTCATCGCGGTGCTGCAAGGCGCTTCGGTGACGGGTCATGAGGTGCGCATCGTGGAACGCCTGACGCCAGCCTTGTACAAGAAAGCAGCAGAGGTGCTGTGTGAACTCGGCGGCCAGTGGTCGACGCCCAAGCAAGCGCACGTCTTCGCCAGCTGCCCTCGGGATGCGCTGGCGCAGGTGATCACCACCGGCGAGCTGCTCACGAGCAAGGACTACGAGTTCTTCCCGACGCCGCCCGAACTGGTGCAGCGCCTGCTCCTGCAGACTGGCCTTCAGGCTGGGATGACGGTGTTGGAGCCGCAGGCAGGATCTGGCGCCATCGCCCTGGCTGCGGCCGAGGTGGTGGGCAAGGACAACGTGACGTGCTACGAGCTGATGCCGCGCAACGTGGAGCGGCTGCGCGAACTGGGCTTTGAACTGGATGGGGCGGTCGACTTCCTTCAGGTCACACCCGAGCCGCGCTACCAGGTCATCTGCATGAACCCGCCATTTTCCGGTGGCAAGGACATCACCCACGTTGAACATGCGATGAAGTTCCTCGTACCGGGTGGCCGGTTGGGAGCGATCACCTCCACGACCTGGCGCACGGCCAACAACGCCAAGAGCAAGGCGTTCCGTGACTGGGTCAGCGAGCACGCCATCGACGTGATCGAGATCGAGCGCGGAGCCTTCAAGGCCGCCGGCACCGATGTCCCCACCGTGATGCTGGTGCTGCAGGCGCCGGTCGTGGACGATCACGAAGCCAGCTGCGACAACAACACCGACACCGGTTGCACCAGCGCAACCGATGTCATGGAGGAGCTGCAGGCGGCATTCCTCTGAACCGCTGAAAACGAGAAACCCCCCACTGGCAAGTCGCCGGCTGGGGGGTTTTTTCGTTGTCGGGTCCACTTCGTCCGAAAGTTTCAGGTTGCGAGCGGCACCCCTGAAATGTTGTGATCAAGCCTCCTTCAACAACCGTGGACAATTCATCATGCCTTCTGTCAAAGCAACCACCGCGCAGACGAGAAACAACCAGCGTTCGAACGCGTTGAACCCCAACTACGGGACCACGGGCAACAACACCACCAATGCCCACCACCATGGCAACCGCGGCGCGCAGTTGAACCCCAACCGGATCCAACCGGCGCCGGGCGCGACCCCAACCCCTCAGGCGCCAGGCAAACCCCGGCATGGGTGAGGAAGTAGGCTTTCCAACCCAGGGTGAACTGATCCGGTTCGCCTTCCGCTTCTCGGGCGTCTTGCCCGAGAAGCAGGACGCCAGCTTGGCGCGCGGTGCCACCAGAAACAACGTGCGCCGGGCCATCGATCGCCTTGCACTGGACGACGGCAAGCTCGAGGAGAACTTCGAACGACTCTTGCGCACGCTCAGCGAGCTGGTAAGCGAACACGTGGAGTGGCCACCAGTGCGCCAGTCGCTGGGAGACGTTCTGGGCAACCTGCTTGAGGAGTACCAGACCCTGATCAGCACCGAAGGGACGTTCCTCAGCAAGCGTGAGACGGTGCGCTGGCTGATCCGGGACCGGTGGACTTCGCAGGTGACCTCGACGTTGGCCAGAAGCGCGGCCATGTGGCACCCGACCGTTTTCCTGCCCCTGCGCCCGGCGGGCGACAGTTGGTTTCTTCCGGACTTTGGAGACACCGGTGTGGTGTGGCCACTGAGCAAGGCGCTCAAGTGGCTGTATGAGACTGCAGGCGTGTCACAGACCGAGTTCCACTACCCAAAGAGGGCAGTCGCCGATGGCAACGTCGAGCGGCATCGGCATCTTGAGAACGCGCAGAACTGGATACACGGGCGCAGCCTGCCGTCGGCGCCGGCACTGCGCCACAGCCTGCAGCAGGCATTGGACGACAGGCCCGACAAGTTGGGCGTCCTGGACGAACCCGCGCAACGTCAGAGCGCCCAGACGGTCCTTTTTCTGGCCCGAGGCTCGACTGCGATCTGGCAGGCCATCGTCACAGCGTACGGAACGGATTTTGCTGCGCAGGTCCGAGATGTTTTCCTGCGTCAGTGGCGCCTGCTGATGGCCGAAATGGCAAAGGTCGAATGCCAGATCACGCGAGACGCGCGAGCGTATGGGGTGGCTCCCGACCATCCTGAACTGCGCCGCGCGGTCTTCCAGGAATGGGCTGAGGAAACTCGCTACCGCTCGGATGGTGCGCAAGAAGAACTTCAGCGCCACGTCGTGGCCACCGGCAGGTTTCCGCCTGAGAGCGTGCTTCAACAGCTGGCCGTCGACCACGGCGAGTTTCCCGTAGAGTTCCTCACGTTCGCACACCGCCTGGGCTCCTTGCATGAATGCCCGCCGCACTTCGCTGAGGCCTTCGGTGAATGGGAACGACTGCGCCAGGCTGGGGGGCATGCCTTTGAGGATGTCGATGCGTTCGCCGCGCGCCTGCGTGAGAACGGCCTGGGCGAGGTCTTGTGCTGGATGCCGCCTTGGCTGCGCTTCATCCGTGCATACCGCGCCGGCGACCATGAGAAGGCCTGGACCTCAATCGTGCAAGCCTACGAATCAGCCCGGTACCGCGCGGGCAGGCCCCAGTATGAAATCGTCAATCAGTTCGTGGAGATGGCGGCAAAGCGCGGAGACGCTGCAGCGTTCCGAAGAGGTGTCCACTGGGCGCGGTATATCGGGCTGCAGATCCGGTGGATCAGGGATGCTCCGCTCACCCGCAAGAATCTGCAGTTTGCAATGGGCATCCTTGGGCGAGCGAACTATGGCGTGTAGCGAGGAAGCGGAGCCGAAAAAATCAGCCCAGGTCAGACCAGACCGTCTGCCTCTAACGCTTGATAAAGGCCCCGAGCCTTGTTGTAGCCAATCTTCAACTTCCTCTGCAAGAGGCTTACGGACACGTGACTGAACTCGAGTTGAATCGCCTTCGCTTGTTCGTACAGCTCCGGGTCCACGGGCGGCATCTGGATATCGTCGATGGGGCTATCAAGTAGTCCTCCACCCAGCGCTTCATTGAGCGACGAAGACTCTGTCGCCGTCATCTCGCGAGAGGGCTCATAGACACCCACGTGAAGGGCGCACAGAAGCCATCTGACATCAGCCACACCAGCGAGGGGGCGGGTAGCGAATGGATCGCCTGCAGCCCGCAGGCTAGCAATGCGGCTGACCGTCGCGGCCAGGTCGCTTCCAAACGGAAGCGGCCCGAGACCGGGGTACTCGACAGGCCCCCCTTCAATGCGCGCATGGTCGAGAGCGGCGCACACAGCAAAGTCGATGGGCTTGTTGGCGCTGACAGTGGAAAGCGGTCCTCGGGCATCGAAGAAGGCCAGCGCGCTGGGGCTCCGCGGCGCTGTCTCAAGCCATGTGTCGATCTTGGCATCAATTGCTTTGAGGCGCCGCTCCACGCCCCACTTGTGAGCGAACTCCTTCGTGAAGACGGCCAGCAACATGGCCGGCGTGGATTTGATGGCTTCCTCATTGGCAAGATGGCGGCTGTTCATAGCTGAGGAAAGATGCCTCTGTGCTTCAGCGTGCTGCTCGGCAAGGATCGCCCGCTCTTTTCTCGCTTTTGGAAGCCATCCGAAGATCCCCACCTTCGCTTCGGCCGCCTTGAACACGCCCTGAATGCGGTCAAGCTCAGCCTGCAATTCAGCAGTGTTGGCGTCATTCTGCGCAAGGCGAACGATGCACCGATCAGAGGCGGCTGCGAACTCGGGCTCCATCTCACGCCGAGCGACTTCGTAGTCCTTGCGAAATTCGTTCGCCAACAGCACAAACTCCACGTAAATCGCATCGATTGCCTCGCGATCTCTGTGGGCCATTTCGAGGGTACAAAGCTCCAGCAACTGGTGCGCGGCTGCGAAACACGGGCTGGTGCGAAGCCGCTCCGCATGCTCTCTATCTCTGGCCTCTAAAGCCCTCTGCTCACCTTGCGCGGCGAGTGCCTGTTGGGCTCTGATTCGGTGCGATCGGGCCTGATCCACTTCTTTTCTTGCCAGCGCCAGGCGTTCCGCCTCAATGTCTTCAAGACGCGCGTGGTGTGCAGCCTGCTCGTCGGCGGCATCCTGCAAAGCTCTTGCCGCTGCTTCTTGCTGGCGACTGGCCTCGCGAAGCAAAGCGGTTTGCGCGTCAGCCCGTTTCTGCACGTCTCTCGCAGCCGCCGAATCCTGATCCCTCACTGCGTCCGAAAGGCCATCGCTGAGAACAGACCTCGTTCCAGCTGCAATCTGCGCAAGTTCTAAATCCAGCTGGTTGCGGTGCGTGCCCATAAATCTCTGTTCAGAAAAGGTGAAATGGATGTTGGATGCTGCTTACGGCAAGTCTGCGACGCAAACGCATATGAAACAACAAGGTTGGAGGTTCGAGCATGCCTTGCCCCGCGCTTCACTGCAGGGACCACCACCCCAACGGTCAGTTCAGGAACTCAGGCGCAGTGTGCCGGGGCTTGAGCGCCATGGCCAGCATGACCTCCGGGGCCAGCACCACACGCCGCTTCTTCGCGCGCTTCGCCACCACGAAGTCATCGCCCCGGGCCACCAGCAGGCCAGCCTCCTCAGGCATCTCTTCCGGCCGCAGCAGGCCCTCAGGGGCCACGTAGTAGAACTTCTCGCTGATCGCGGCGTAACCCGCCCGCTTGGAGGGCTTGGCGATGTCCGCCAGGAAGTCGCTGCGGCTGACCTTCACCTCGTGCACGGCAGCATCTACCCGCGCCGGATCGAGCGTGGCGTTGATCGAAAACACGTCCGGGCGCACGAGCTGCAGGCTCTCCGCGTTTCGCACCTTCAATTCGATGTTGGTCCAGCAGGCCCTGCCGTTGCGTGAGAGCCAGGTGGCCAGCATCGCGCCCAGGTCGTGATGGGGCGCGCAGCGCGCACGGTTGGCCTCCACCTGGGCCTGCAGCGCGACGATGCCCGCCTGCGTGATGCACATGATCAGCCCGGAACCACCGTAGCGCGCCTGTTCGATCAGGCCGAGTGCCGCCAGTTCCAAGGCTTGCGTGCCACCGGTGGAGGACAGGCCTTGGCGCCCGGCATGCCAATACCTGCGCAGCAACGCGGACTGCTTGCTGCTCAGTGGGGCGGTGGTGGGAAGCTCCATCTCAAGCAGCCTTCAGGTCATCAGCCGCCGGCAGGAAGATTTTGGGCAGCACGGCCAGGTCGCTGCGTGAAGCGAGAAACACCCGCTCGAACTCCCCGACGCTCAGATAGCTCAACTGAATGCTGTGCATCTTGGTCATCTCCAGCACCATTTCCAGCTCGGACGCTGTGGGGGTGCAGTAGCGCCAGACACCGGAGACCATGCTGCGCTCGCGCACGCTTTCCAGCGCGGCAAATGCGTCCTCCCAGATGCCCGACATACCCTTGACCACGCCCATGCGCTCCACGCGCCTCGAAACCACACACGCCATGCGCAGATCCTGCCAGGCGTGCGCCGATCGCTCAGGCACAGTGAGTTCTTTCATGGAGCGACCCAGCGACTCGTCCAGCCCACGCACGGTCTCTGGCGCGAGTTTGGCCACACGCGAGGAGGCCACGGCTATCGTGTTGATCGAGGGTTTCCACTTGGGTTGGAACGGTTTGCTGCGCTTCTTGCTGCCCATGGGTCTAGATCTCGTAACGGGGGTGCAGGTCAGGCCAGATGAGGGCCCATGGCCTCGATGTGGGCCTGTGCTGCACGCATGAGTTGGGGCTGTTGCTCCTGAAACTGGCTGGCGGCGTGCGCTGCGGCCAGCTGGGGCGCCAGTTCGGACGTTCTGGCCAGCTGGTATGCCTCATCGGACAGGGCCTCGTCAAAGTCCTGGCTCAGCAGGCGCTTCACTGTGTCCTTGGAGGGTTGCTTGAGGGTGCTGAGGTAGCCCGCCGAATGACGCGCGAGGTAGGCGATCCGCTCGGGCGGTGTGAGCGAACCCAGCGGCCCCGCCTTCATGTGCGCCAGGATGGCTGTGTGGCGCTCGGCTCTCTGCTTCTCCGCTGCCTTCTTGATCTCCACCGACTTTTTCAGGCGGGTGGTCATCTCCTCCAGCAGACCGATGCATCGGTACATGGATTCCGACTCGGCGGCGTCCAGGATTTCGTAGGCGGCGATCCCGCGTAGGACGGTGATGGCGCGTTTGGTGTTCGTGGCGATGCGCCTCTGCTCGTCGGCAGACTCCAGCGGTCGTTTGGCGATTTCTTGTGGTGATTTCATGTTGGCAATTAGAGCGCCAAACCGCATTCCAGTTGGCGATCGATGGGTAACAGGCGGTCCCTTTTCCAGATGGCCAGCCCGGCGCGCACCAGCTGCAGCGAGGCGCCCCGAACCTGCCGCCACGAGACATCCAGCTCGAACGCCGCTTCCATCTCCTGCACGGGCAGCAGACGATGCAGACGCTCAGGCAAGGACAGCACCGGGACAGACCCAATCGAGCGCACGTGGTACTTCACACCGGCGTCGTCGGCCGTGGCCATGAGTTCGTTGGCGTCGTAGCCGCCGTGGCGCGCCAGCAGGCCGATGAGCACACCCACGAACCGTGGCCCGTGGGCTTCGTCGCCCGGTGTGAGCCGGTGCGCTGCTTCATGCAGGATGACCCAGCGGTTGCGCGCCCACTTCGGCAGGGTGATGCGGTGGTCCCAATGTGCGAGCGCCCTGCGCTGACCCCAGCTGGGACGTTCTATCGTGGGCATGGGCACCCGAACGCGCCCATATCTCCCACGCTCGGCCGACCAGATGGGCGTGAGGAAGTCGGAGCACTGCGCGATGGTTTCGAATTCAGGGTCGTGGTGCCGGTGGACGCTCGCCTGCCCGTCCAGCATTCGGGTGAGCTTGGCACTGGCGGCTTGCTCCCACGCATAGACCCGGGAGCGTTGTTGGTCGCGCTGATTGAACATCGTGGCCCCCGCTCAATCGCCTTGCCGGCGGAAGTCCCACGGTGGGGTGGGCTGTGCATCGCGCCACAGACCGATGCCGGCTTGGCGGGCCTGTTGCTGGGCAAGAGCGTATCGCTGTCGGTCGAGGATCGACTGATCCCGCTGGTAGAACGTGTAGTGCCACGCAAGCCCGCGGCTGACCATCGCAAGGTTCACGTCCTGGCCGCCGGCGTAGACCACGCCAAGCAGACGGCCGTAGCGGTCTTCCTTTTCGAAGCGAACCTCGACTTGCTGACCCGCCACGAGGTCCGACAAGCCGCGTTTGGCGACATTGCCGAAGGCCTGACGCGATTCGGGCGCGTCGATGCCCTGCAGACGCACCTTGTGCTGCTTGCGTGAGGCATCCAGCACGGTGATGGTGTCCCCATCGGCGACGCTGAACACCCGACCGGTCAGGGTGCCTGCCCAAAGGTGCGAGAACGGGGTAGCCAGCGCGACGAGCAGGACCAGGCGGGTCATCCAGCGCGGCACGCCGAGCATCCGAAGGGCTGAGAAAAGAAGGAAGTTTTTCATGGGTGGTTGGGGTTGATGCGGAGGGGCTTCAATCAATGCTTGCATGGAACACGCCGTAGTCAAGGGCAGCACGGCCGGGCCGCGCACAATTTGGTTTCGCATCGCCTGGATGCCATCGGCTCAAGTGGCCGGCTGCTTCAAGAATAGGCAGGCCACACGCTCCCCAGGGTCATCCAACACGGGGAATACCCCTCGAAGACAGAGGAACCGGGAGGGCACGGCAGGCAGTTCAAGCCGCCCGCGAACCCGGCAGTGGCGGACTGGTCGCCATCGCTTGCGCACCAGGTGCCCCCAACTGAAAATCCGCCCTGTATTCGTCTTTGACGACATCGCATCTGTGCCCTCGGGCCGGACAGCATTCAACGGGCATCACCGCCCACACCAAACACCCCGGCACGTCCGGGGCACATCAACCCCGCGAGGTACCAGCTGCCTCGTGGTGGCCGGTCTTCGCTCGCATGGAGTTTTCACATGCAAAGCGAAATGTTTGAAGAAACGCGGAATGAAGAGGACACAGCGCAGACGCGCACCGTGGGCCTGAGCATTCCGATGCACAAAGAGTCTCCAGTTGCGCGTGCCATGAGGCGAATTCGCGCAGTAATGCTCCTGAACCTAGCGCCCGCAATATCGTTCAGCTCTGGAAAAGATAGCAGTGCTCTGGCCAATCTGGTGCTGAATACGGCGCGCGAGATGAAGGAGAACGGTGAGCGTCCAATGCCCCTGACTTTCGTTACATCCGAGACAGGCGTCGAGCAGCCAGAGATCACTCAGCTGGCACGCAATGAGTTGGCGAAGATGAAAGTCTTTGCCAAGAAGCACGGACTGGAGATTGACGTGAGGATCGGACACCCTACGCTGTCGGCCTCCTGGCCCGTGAAAATTGTCGGCGGGCGGGCTATTCCAAGCTTCCCAGACGGCCGTTCCGACTGCTCGGTTGACTGGAAGGTTGACCCCAACACACGTCTGCTGGATCTGGCCTACAAGGATCTCCAGAAGCGCGACGACGTGGTGGATGTGGTGGTCATGACCGGCGTTCGACAGGACGAGTCCACAGCACGCAACCTGAAGATCAAACGGCGAGGAGAGATCGCCGAAGGCCTCTGGGAGAACGAGGCCGGAAAGCTTCGACTCTCACCCATACTCGATTGGACCGTCGATGAGGTGTGGGAGTACCTGGGGTACTGCGCCGCAGGCGTGGAACCATCCTACTCAGACTATGCCGACGTCATGAAAATCTATGCCGATGCAGGAGGCAGCTCCTGTGTAGTGGTTGCGGACATGAAGATGGCTGGAACACAAAAGGCATGCGGCAGTCGCTTCGGGTGCTGGGCCTGTGTCAAAGTGGCATCCGACCAGTCGATGGACAACCTCATCGCGTCGGACACACAGCGCTACGGGTACCTCAAGCCTCTGTCCGACCTCAGAACCTTCATCAGCAGGACGCAATACGACTGGTCCCGAAGACAGTTTGTGGGTCGTACGGTTGATGAAGAAGGCAACATCACCATTGCGGCAGACACCTACTCACCAGATATGCTGGCGGAACTGTTGGCCTACACGCTCACCGCTCAGATCGAGTCGGGTGTGTCGATCATCAACTACCAGCAACTCGTAAGCATTGATCTCAGATGGGGTCTCTATGGACTCCATCCTCCACACACGGCCCTGAAGATCTTCTTTGAGGTGATGGGAGGAGCGCGCAAACGACCACCAGAGCTCGCACGCTTTCCCAAAACGCCGGTACCCCGGATTGGCAAGATCCACGTGGGCCGGCAATGGGAAGTGCTCGAAGGGCCCAACAGCCTCAGCGGCTTGCGCGACGTGGCGCGAGAGTTTCATGCGGAGGCATGCGGCCTTGACCTCAAGGTGCTCACAAGCGGCAACATCGTGATCGACGATGAGTCGGCTGAAGGCATGGAGGTCGACGAGGAGGGCGCCATCGACTTCGTTGAGTTCCTCGGCGAAGAGATGGTCGCGCAACACTGCAGACCAGACCACCCTGACTGGGCTGCGGGCTACATGACCTATCTGGGTCACGGCACGCTCCAGATCGCCAAAGGACGTTCCGCCCAGGTGGACGCGATTCTTCGGCGCACCCGCTGGCGCCAAGCGAACAACCTGCACGGTCAGCGAACCGTTGAAGAGCTACGCAAACGCTGCACAACGCTGTTTGCAGAGCAACTTGAACTGCTCGCGGCTTGACGCTGCAACACGAAAGCCCCGTCCGGATGCGACGGGGCTTTTTTTGTCAGAAGTTCTGCGCTCCTGGGCCGCCCAGAAATCCCCAAGGTTCGACCCAGTTAGAAGGGTACCTCCTCGTCGCTGTTCCAATGGCCGCACAAAGGACAGCTTTGCTCAAGACGATCTAGCGTCTCGTGGTGACAGACATCGCAGGTCATCATGTTCACTTGGTCAACTCCGGCCTTCGCTGCAAGGCGGCGCGCATGAGCAGCCGCGAATTCATGCAACTCAGTCAATAGCTGGCCCCATGTGTCCTCTCGGCGGAATTCGTAGGACAGGTCGCGGTCGAGCTCTGATTTAGCGAAATCGATGGCGAAGCTCAACGCTGCCCCAACGATGGCCTTCGCTTCGGCAAGGGTGGTATGCCACTCCGCGTGCTCAATGGCATTTCTCGTTCGCCTGAGATCACGCATGAGCTGCGTGTCAGAGTCCCGGACCAAATAGCCGGAGATGCTCTTGAGCCGCATGAGCGCGCGCTCTGCTCCCACGGTTCGAGCATCAAGACTTGGGAACTTGTCGACGTCCTCAAACATGAACGCCGGGTGTATCCGTCTCAGTCGCTCTTTGAGAAGCAGTTCGACGCCTTGGGAGATGCTCAGGATGGCTTGCTTCATTCGACGCTCATCGTTTCGAATATCAGGCCAGGCAAGCAACTCAATCGCGTAGGAGATGGAATCTGTGGCGTTGGTGAGCAAATTGCGTATTTCGGACTTCTTGGACATCAAGTTCGACATCGTTGACACCGTGTTCGGCACCGCAGTCAGTGAGGTACTTTTACCTCCCTCGAGAA
>LNFM01020583.1_pt1 | contig 11517 bp, 9 predicted proteins | sample 596031 | NCBI WGS metagenome assembly LNFM01 (sample SAMN04254537, study PRJNA301005) | activated carbon metagenome | isolation source: dual media filters at the Ann Arbor, Michigan drinking water treatment plant | place: USA: Ann Arbor | reverse complement strand
CACCCAAGGAAACCCCATGAGCATCAACCTCGAAGGCCTCTCGGCCAAGGAACTCCAGGCCCTGATCGCCAAGGCCAACCAGCGCAAGAAGTCGCTGGCCAAGCGCAAGCCGATTGCCGCGGTGCGCAAGAAGATCGTCTCCCTGGCCAAGGCCGAGGGTTACACCGTGGACGAACTGTTCGGCACCGCCCGCATGGTCCGCGAAAAGTCGGGCATGCCGGCGAAAAAGGCCGCCGCCAAGAAGTCCTCGCAGAAAGGCGTGAAGGTCGAACCCAAGTACCGCAACCCCGCCGACGCCACCCAGACCTGGGCCGGCCGCGGCATGCCCCCGAAGTGGCTCGCCGCCGAACTCGCCAAGGGCCGCAAGCTCGAGGACTTCGCGATCAAGAAGTGACTGCGGATCAGATGTTCCGCCGCGACGGGACGATCAGGTTTCCGAACAGCAACCCCGCGACGATCGCGATCAAGGCCGACAGCAGCACGAACGCCGTATCCAGGCCCAGCCACACGTCGCGCTCCATCACGAAGTTGAGGCTGCGGAAGCCGACGCTGCCCGGCACCAGCAGGATGATGCCCGGCACCCGGATCAGTGCCCCCGGGCGATTGCGCCAGCGGCCATAGACATTGCTGATGACGGCCACGCCCATGCTGGCGAAGAACGCGCCGCCGGCGAAGTTGTCCGAAGCCAGCCCCAGCAGCTCGCCGCCGACGCGGGTCAGGCCATAACCCAGCAGCACCGCCGCCATCACCAGCGGGTAGTCGCGCGCCGAGGCCTGGAACAGCACCGCGAATGCATACGCCGCCACGCCCAGCGCCACCAGCGACGGCACCAGCGCCGGCGGCTGGGCCGCGGCCTCCTGCGGCGCCCAGCCCAGCAGCCCGACGATCTGCATCGCCGCCACGGTGCCGAAGGTCAGCTTCATCAGGATCATCAGCGCGCCGGCGAAACGCGCGGTGCCGGACATCAGCTGCTGGCTCGAGAGCTCGCTGACGGCATTGGTCAGCATCAGGCCGGGCATCAGCACGATCAGCGAGGAAATGATCACCGTGTTGAGCGAGATCGGCGTGATCCACGTGGCCACGGCGGCGGCCAGCAGGGTCGCCACCAGCGCGGCGAGCGCCTCGAGCGCCTCGGACAGCCGCGGCCGGCCCGCTCCCAGCACGAACATCACGCCGATCAGCACGCCGATGACGCCGGCGGTGGCCACGCCGGCCCAAGCCGAGCCCAGCAGCGCCGACACCGCCGCCGCCGACAGGCCGAAGCTGAAGGCATTGAGCGCCTGCGACAGCCGGCGGGCCGGGCGGTCGAGCGCCTTCAGCGCCGCCAGGCCCGCGGAGGGATCCATGCGTCCTGCCAGCACGTCCTCGGCGATCGCGTCGGTGGCGGCCAGGCGGCCCAGGTTCTGGTCGCCCGGCGCCAGCCGCAGCACGCGGGTGATGCCGTTCTGCTGGCCGCGCACGGGGTCGGCGAAGCTGAGGATGATGCCGGTCGGATTCGACCAGACCTCGCACTCCAGGCCGAGCCGCTGCGCCACGCCCATCACCGCGCCCTCGAGGCGCTGGGACGTGGTGCCGTAGGCGTGCAGGCGGGTGGCGAGCTCGGCGACGAAGCCGGCCTGCGCCTCGTAGGTGGACTGGCTGTTCAGGACGGGGGCATTCATCGCGCGCAAAGCATGGCACGAGCCTCCGCTGGCGGCTATCCTCGGGCAACCGCCGAGGAACTGCCCTAGGCATGAGCGAAACCCCCAGCATCGAACCCAGCGAGCGCCACCCCGGCATCCTCGTCGCCCGCGGCGACTGGACCCTGGCGCACGCCGCGACCCTGCTCGCGTTGCTGGACGCCGCGCCCGAGTCGGCCGAGGACATCGACGGCCGGGACATCGGCAAGCTCGATTCCGCCGGCGCCATGATGCTGTCGCGCTACGCGGTGAAAGTGGGCCTGGGCCTGGCCACGGTCGAGGTGCAGCCGGCCTACCAGTCGCTCACCGGCACCGTGCAGGCCATCTGCGAGAACCCGCGCCGGGTGCCGCGCACCGACTACGGCTTCCGCGAAATGCTCGCGCGCATGGGCTTCGCGGTCGAGGACTACACCCGCGAGATCCTCGCCCTGGTCGGTTTCCTGGGCCTGACGCTCAAGACCGCGCTGGGCGTGCTGCTGCGCCCGGCGCGCTTCCGGGTCACGCCCACCGTGCACCACATGGAGCAGGTCGGCCTGGATGCCGTGCCGCTGGTGCTGCTGCTGAGCTTCATGGTCGGCGCGGTCATCGCCTTCCTGGGCGCCACGGTGCTGCGCGATTTCGGCGCCGAGATCTTCGTGGTGGAACTGGTCGGCATCGCCTTCCTGCGCGAGTTCGCCGTGCTGCTGACCGCCATCCTGCTGGCCGGCCGCACCGCCAGCGCCTTCACCGCGCAGATCGGCGCGATGCAGTCGGGCGAGGAGATCGACGCCATCCGCACGCTGGGCCTGGACCCGATCGAGCTGCTGGTGATCCCGCGCCTGGTGGCGCTGCTGGTGATGCTGCCGCTGCTGACCTTCCTGGCCATGGTCTCGGGCATCGCCGGCGGCCTGGCGGTCAGCGTGGCCAGCCTGGGCATGACGCCCGAGATGTTCATCACCCGCCTGCACGAGACGATCGAGGTCCGTCACTTCTGGGTCGGCGTCTCGAAGGCGCCGCTGTTCGCGATGATCATCGGCCTGATCGGCTGCCTCGAGGGCTTCCAGGTGCAGGGCACGGCGCAATCGGTCGGCGAACGCACCACCTCGAGCGTGGTGCAGACGATCTCGCTGGTGATCCTGCTCGATGCCTTCGCCGCGCTGTTCTTCATGGAGATGGACTGGTGAGCACGGAAGCCGCCGACGCCACTGACCTGGCCATCCGCGTGCGCGGCCTGCGCAACGCCTTCGGCGAGCAGGTGGTGCACCAGGATCTCGACCTGGACGTGCGTCGCGGCGAGATCATCGGCGTGGTCGGCGGCTCGGGCACCGGCAAGTCGGTGCTGATGCGGGCCGTGCTCGGGCTGCGCGAACCGCAGGGCGGCCGCATCGAGGTACTGGGCGTGGATGCGCTGTCCGACCGCGCCCGGGCCAGCGGCGTGATCGAGCTCAACACCGGCGTGCTGTTCCAGAACGGCGCGCTGTTCTCGTCCCTCACCGTGGCCGAGAACGTCTCGGTGCCGCTGAAGGAACACTACGCCGAACTGCCGGCCGACATGATCCACGACCTGGCCATGCTCAAGATCCGCATGGCCGGGCTGGGTGAGGACGCCGGCGCCAAGCTGCCCTCGCAGCTCTCGGGCGGCATGCGCAAGCGCGCGGCGCTGGCGCGGGCGCTGGCGCTGGACCCGGCGCTGCTGTTCCTCGACGAACCCACCGCCGGCCTAGACCCCATCGGTGCCGCGGCCTTCGACGCCCTCATCAAGACCCTGCAGAAAGCGCTGGGCCTGACCGTCTTCCTGATCACCCACGACCTCGACACGCTCTACACCATCTGCGACCGGGTCGCCGTCATCGGCGACCGGCGCGTGCTCATCAACGCCCCGCTGGCCGAAGTGGAACGCTTCGACCACCCGTGGGTGCAGGAATATTTCCACGGCCCGCGCGGACGCGCCGCGCAGGCCGCCCGGGCCAAGGAGGCTTGACCATGGAAACCCGTGCCAACCATGTGCTGATCGGCGCGTTCACGCTCGCCGTCTGCCTGCTCGCGGTGCTGTTCGCGCTGTGGGCCGCCAAATACACCACCGAGAAATCCTTCACCGAGTACGACGTGGTGTTCGTCGAGGCCGTCACCGGCCTGAGCGTCGGCAGCCAGGTGCTCTACAACGGCATCAGCGTCGGCGCGGTGCGGCGGCTTTCGCTCGACCGCGACGACCCGCGCAAGGTCATCGCCCGCGTCCGCCTGGCCGCCGACACGCCGGTGAAAACCGACACCCGGGCCAAGCTGGCGCTCACCGGCCTTACCGGCGTGGCCATCATCCAGCTCACGGGCGGCAGCCCGGGCAGCCCGCCGCTGCGGCCACGCGAGGAACAACGGGTGGCCATCATCCAGACCGAACCCTCGGCGCTGCAGAACATCGCCGCCAACGCCAGCGAGATCGTCAACCGCATCAACGAATTGCTCAGCGACGACAACGTGGCGCGGGTGACGCGCACGCTCGACCAGCTCGACCAGATCACCGGCTCGATCGCCAGCGAACGCGAGGACATCGCGGCGCTGGTGCGCAACGCGCGCGCGGCCAGCGAGAAGCTCGAGCAGACGCTCACCAGCGCCGACCGCACCATCAACAACCTCGACGCCAACCTGGTGCAGGAGCTGCCGGCCCTGGTGGCGCGCCTGGACCGCACGCTGGCCAAGCTCGAGTCGGCCAGCACCAGCGCCGACGCCATCCTCACCGACAACCGCGACGCCATCGCCGATTTCAGCCAGGACGGCCTGTCCCAGGTCGGCCCGACCATGCGCCAGCTGCGCGGCCTGATCCGCGAGCTCGACGACCTGGTCGGCCGGCTTCCTGCTGGGCCGCGAACAACCCGAGGAGTTCGAACCATGATCCGTGCCATCGCCCTGCTCGGCGCCACCACCCTGCTGGCCGGCTGCGCCGCGATCGGCGGCCCGAAGACCGAAGTGAAGGTGTACGCGCCGGCCTCGTCGGTGACGGTCGACGCGGGCTGGCCTTCGGTCGACTGGCACCTGACGGTGGTCACCAGCGCCGCCAACCAGATGCTCGACTCCTCGCGCATCGCGGTGCGACCGACGCCCGACCGCTTCCAGGTCTACAAGGGCGCCGCCTGGGCCGACGATGCGCCCGAACTGCTGCAGACGGCGCTGATCGAAGGCTTCGAGGACGCCGGCAAGCTGGCGGCCGTCGGCCGCTTCGGTGCCGGTTCACGCGGCGATGCCGGCCTGCTGGTGGAAGTGCGCGCCTTCGAAACCGTTTACGTGGACGGCCGCCCCGAGGCGGTGATCGAAGTCCAGGCCCGCCTGGTCCAGTTCCGCGGCGGCGGCACGCTCGCCGCCAAGCGCTTCCGCCAGGCCATCCCCGGCACTTCGCCCGAAATCGACGACATGGTCGCCGCCTTCGGCACCGCGATGTCCGCCCTCACCACCGACCTGGTCGCCTGGACCCTAACCGAAGCCCACCAAAAGCCTGAATAAGCCGTACCGGGTTCATTTTCATTGGCGAATGAAAATGAACCCGGTACAGCTTGTTCAGGGATTGATTTGGCGGAAGGTGAGGTTGAGCCGGGGGGCTACGGTGCGGGTGGTGCGCGGGAGGGCGTGGCGCCAGTGGGCCTGGGTGTCGCCGGACATCACCAGCAGGCTGCCGTGGGGGAGGTCGAGCGCGAATTTCTTCGCGGGGTCGCGGCGATGCTTGAAGGCGAAGCGGCGGGTGCCGCCGAGGCTCAGTGAAGCAATCACCGGGCGCGGGCCGAGCTCGGGCTCGTCGTCGCTGTGCCAGCCCATCGCATCGCGGCCGTCGCGATAGAGGTTCGCCAGCACGCTGTTCATCACCACGCCCGCGGCGGCATCGATGCGCGGCCGCAGCGCCTGCAGCGCCGCGGGCCAGGGCCGCGGCTCGAAGCGCGTGCGTGAGTAGACGTAGGACGCGCCGGGATCGCCAATCCAGCAGCTCAAGCGCGGCGAATCCACCTCCCGCCCGAACATCCTGATCCGGTGCGTCTCCCACCGGATCGAATCCATCAACCCCGCCAACAGCTCATCCGCTTCCGCGCGCGGCAGCCAGTCAGGCGCGTACTCCAAGTGACCGTCGGGGATGGGGTATTTCATTTTCGCCACGGATGAACACGGAAGAAAAACTACTCCCCGGTATCAGCGACCGCCGCGATGACGCCAGCGAGTTCAAGCAGGCGCAGGTCGGAGCCCGGAGCGCCGACGAGCTGCAGGCCAAGACCGCCCGGCAGCGGCAGGCTCAGGGCCGGGCAGCCGGCCAGCGAGGCCAGGGCGGTGAGGTCGGCGAGGTTGGCGGGTTCGTCGGCGCCGAAGGCCGGCGGCGGGGCCGCGGTGGTGGGCAGCAGCAGCACGTCGAACTGCTCGAACAGGCGACGCACGCGCACCACGTGCTGGTCCAGGCGCAGATCGGCGCGGGCGAAATCGGCGGCGGTCTTGCGGCTGGCGAAGTCGAGCAGCCAGCGCAAGCGCGTCGAGGCACCGTCGAGGCGCGGCTCGTGCGCGGCCAGGATCTCGGCCTCCATCAGCAGCAGCGCCGCCCGGCGGGTAGCGGCCACTTCCAGCGGCGCCACTTCCAGCGCCACGGGCAGCGCGCTGCCGAACACCGGCGCCACCCGCGCCATCACCGCGCTGAAGCTTTCGGCAACCGCGGCATCCACGCCCAGCACGGACAGGTCGGCGACCACGCCCGCCTTGAGTTCGCCCGGCACCCAGTCCGGCGGCGACAGCGGCACGCGGCGCTTGCGCGAGCGCGGGTCGCCGGCGTCGTAGCCGGTGAGCACCGGCAGCAGCAGCCCGGCGTCCTGCACCGTGCGCGTGACCAGGCCCACGCAGTCGAGCCGGCGCAGCGCCGGCGCCATGCCGCGGCAGCTGATCTCGCCAAAGGTGGGCTTGTGCGCCACCAGCCCGCAGAAGGCCGCGGGGATGCGCACCGCACCGAGCGTGTCGGAACCAAGCGCGGCAATGGCATGGCCGGCGGCCACCGCAACGGCCGCGCCCGCCGACGCACCGCCGGCCGCGCGATCCGGATGCACCGGGTTGCGCACGTCGCCGTGGTGCGGGTTGCGGCCCACGGTGCCGAACGCGGCTTCGTCGATATTGGTCTTGCCCAGGAACACCGCGCCGGCGCCGCGCAGGCGCCGCACCGCGTGCGCATCCTCCTCGGCCAGGCCCGGGTGGCCGGGCAGGCCCAGGCTGGTGGGCATGCCGGCGATGTTGAAGTTGTCGTTCACCGCGATCGGCACGCCGTCCAGGCGGCCCAGCGGCTTGCCCTCGGCGCGGCGCTCGTCGCTGGCGCGGGCGGCGGCCAGGGCGCCGGCGGCGTCCACCCAGGTCCAGGCGTTGAGGCTGCCGTCGCGCGCGATCGCGGCCAGACAGGCGCCGGTGAGGGCCTCGCTGCTGGTTTCGCCCTTGGCCAGGGCGTGCAGCACGCGGTACAGCGGGGCCTGGCGAAGGGCGTCGGGGCTGGCGGTCATGCGGCGGGCGTCCGGGTCAGGGCTGCGTGAAGTGTCCTTGATTGCCCGGCCCCGGGCAAACCGGGACAATCCGAACCTTGCCGTACGGAGCTTTGGAAAATGAGTGAACGTGACGTGATGGAATATGACGTGGTCGCCGTGGGCGCAGGCCCGGCCGGCCTGTCCTTCGCGATCCGGCTCAAGCAGCTCAAGCCCGAGCTGTCGGTCTGCGTGATCGAGAAGTCCTCGGTCATCGGCGCCCACATCCTCTCCGGCGCCGTCATCGAGCCCGGCCCGCTGGACGCCCTGCTGCCGGGCTGGCGCGACAACCCGCCGCCGGTCTGCGTGCCGGCCACCGAGGACGAGTTCTGGTTCCTTACCAAGGACGGCGGCACCCGCTTCCCGTTCGTGCCGCCGCAGATGTCCAACCACGGCAACTTCATCGTCAGCCTGGGCGCGATGTGCGCCTGGCTGGCGCCGCAGGCCGAGGCGCTGGGCGTCGAGATCTACCCGGGCTTCGCCGCGGCTGAGCCGCTGTACGACGAAGCCGGCGCCGTCGCCGGCGTGCGCATCGGCGACATGGGCGTGGCCAAGGACGGTTCGCACAAGGCCGGCTACACCCAGGGCATCGACATCAAGGCCAAGGTCACCGTGCTGGCCGAAGGCGCGCGCGGCCACCTGACCAAGCAGCTGGTGCGCAAGTACGGCCTCGACGCCGAGTCCGACCCGCAAAACTATTCGATCGGCATCAAGGAACTCTGGCAGGTGCCGCCGGGTCGCGTGTCACCGGGCAAGATCGTGCACACGCTGGGCTGGCCGGCCGACAGCCACACCTACGGCGGCAGCTTCCTCTACCACCTCGACGGCGACCGCATCGCGCTCGGCTACGTTTCGGGCCTGGACTACCGCGACCCGAACTACCAGCCCTACGAAGCCTTCCAGCAGTGGAAGCACCACCCGCAGGTCAAGGGCCTGCTCGAGGGCGGCAACATCCTCAGCGCCGGCGCCCGCGCCATCGTCACCGGCGGCTGGCAGTCGCTGCCCAAGGTCGAGATGCCGGGCGCGCTGCTGATCGGCTGCGCCGCCGGCCTGCTCAACGTGCCCAAGATCAAGGGCACGCACCAAGCCATCCGCAGCGGCATGCTCGCGGCCGAGCACCTGGCCGCGCAGGAAGCCCCGGCCGCCGCCGGCTTCGACGCCAAGCTGCGTGCCTCGCCGGCGATGGCCGAGCTGAAGAAGGTCCGCAACATCAAGCCCGGCTTCAAGAAGGGCCTGTGGTTCGGCCTGGTCAACTCCGCGTGGGAAACCGCCACCGCCGGCCTGTCGCCCTGGACCTGGCGCTGCAAGCCCGACTGGAGTTCGCTGCAGAAGCTCGACGTGGCCGAGAAGCCCAAGCGCGACTACGTCGAGCGCACGCTGGTGCCGCGCGACCGCCTGGCCGGCGTCTACTTCGCCGCCACCGAGCACGACGAGGACCAGCCGGTGCACCTGAAGGTGGCCGACACCGACGTCTGCATCACGAAGTGCGCCGAGGAGTACGGCAATCCCTGCCAGCGCTTCTGCCCCGCCGGCGTGTACGAGATCGTCGAGGACACCGAGGGCAAGCGCCTGCAGATCAACGCCGCCAACTGCGTGCACTGCAAGACCTGCGACATCAAGGACCCGTACCAGATCATCACCTGGGTGACGCCGGAAGGCGGCGCCGGCCCCAACTACCAAAACCTCTGACCCCTTGTAGGAGGGACTTCAGTCCCTCCTACAGGAAACGGGATATCAATGAAGCTCGCGCTTGCCACCGCCATTGCCGCCTACGGGCTCGATGAGGACCTGACGCCGCTGCGCGAGGCCTGCGACGCCGCGGGCATCGACGTCTCGGTCGTCGCCTGGGACGACCCGACCGTCAGCTGGTCGCGCTTCGACGCGGTGCTGCTGCGCTCGACCTGGGACTACATCGACCGGCTGCCGGAGTTCCTGGCCTGGTGCGACCGCACCGCGCTGGCGACGACGCTGTGGAACGGCCCGGACGTGGTGCGCTGGAACACCGACAAGCGCTACCTCGGCGAACTCGCCGCCAAGGGCGTGCCGGTGATCGAAAGCCACTTCATCGCCCCGGGCGACGACCCGTCGAACTTCCCGGACCTGGCCGAGTACGTGGTCAAGCCCACGGTTGGCGCCGGCTCTCGCGACGCGCAGCGCTACCTGCGCGAAGACCGCCCGGCTGCCGAGGCGCACGTTCGCCGCCTGCTCGACGCCGGCCGCCACGTGATGGTGCAGCCCTACCTGCGCGCCGTGGATGAACAGGGCGAGACCGCGCTGCTGTTCTTCGGCGGCCGGTTCAGCCACGCCATCCGCAAGGCGCCGCTGCTCAAGCGCGGCGAAGGCCCGACGCGCGCGCTGTTCAAGGAGGAGCACATCCAGCCGCGCGCGCCGTCCGAGGCCGAACACGCGGTGGCGCGCCAGGTGCTGGCTGCCCTGCCCTTCGGTCCGCTGGTGTACGCGCGCGTGGACCTGCTGCCGTCCGACACGGGCCCGCAGCTGCTGGAGCTGGAGCTGACCGAGCCGTCGGTGTTCCTGCCTTACGGCGAGGGCGCGGCGGCACGCTACGCGTCCGTGCTTTGGGACCACCTCGGCACCGTGGTGGCGAATCGGGACTGACGTCCCGATGCTTTCGACTCACTCTTCCAGCACCCGCGCAACGACCTTCGCCGCCAGCTGCTCGGGCGTTTCCGCCAGGGTATCGAGCACCAGCTCCGCCGCCTCCGGCGCTTCGTACGGCGAATCGATGCCGGTGAAGTTGCGGATCTGGCCGGCACGCGCCTTCGCGTAAAGCCCCTTCGCATCCCGGCGCTCGGCCTCGGCCAGCGGCGTGTCCACGTGCACTTCCAGGAACTCGCCCGGCGCGAACAGCTCGCGCGCCATGCGCCGCTCGGCCCGGAACGGCGAGATGAAGCTCACCAGCACGATCAGGCCGGCGTCGGCCATCAGCTTCGCCACCTCGGCCACGCGGCGGATGTTCTCCACGCGGTCCTCGTCGGTGAAGCCCAAGTCGCGGTTCAATCCGTGGCGCACGTTGTCGCCGTCGAGGATGAAGGTGTGGAAGCCCTGCGCATGCAGCTGTTTGTCCACCAGGTTGGCGATGGTGGACTTGCCCGCGCCCGACAGGCCGGTGAACCACAGCACCCGCGGCTGCTGGCCCTTGATGCGGGCACGCGACGCGCGGTCCACGTCCAGGTGCTGCCAGTGGATGTTCGCCGCGCGGCGCAGCGCGAAGTCGAGCGTGCCGGCGGCGACGGTGGCGTTGCTCTGCCGGTCGATGAGGATGAAGCCGCCCAGCCGCCGGTTCGCGGCATAGGGCTCGAAGGCGATGGCCTGGTCGAGGCTGAGGTTGACCACGCCGACTTCGTTGAGATCGAGGTGCTTGGCGGCCAGCATGGCCTGCGTGTTCACGTCGACCTTGTGCTTGATCTCGGTGACCTGGGCGGTGACGGTGCGCGCGCCGATCTTGAGCAGGTAGGGCCGGCCCGGCAGCAGCGACTGGCCGCCCATCCACAGCAGGTGCGCCGCGAACTGGTCGGCCACCTGCGGCGGGTCGCCGGCGGCGGCGATCACGTCGCCTCGGCTCACGTCCACTTCGTCCTCGAGCACCAGGGTGATGGCCTGGCCGCTGACCGCACGCGGCAGGTCGCCGTCGGCGGTGACGATGCGGGCGACGCGCGAACGACGGCCCGAGGGCAGCGCCACCACCTCGTCGCCGGGTGCTGCCGTGCCCGCCGCGAGCGTGCCGGCGAAACCGCGGAAATCCTGGTTCGGGCGATTCACCCACTGCACCGGCAGGCGCATCGGCGCGCGCGGGTCGTCCTGCGCGGGCTCGGCGGCTTCCAGCGCTTCCAGCAGGCTTGGGCCCGTGTACCAGGGCGTGGCCGGCGACGGCGCCAGCAGGTTGTCGCCGCGCAGCGCCGACAGCGGGATGGCCTGCACGCGCGTGATGCCCAGGCTAGCCGCCAGCGCGGCGTAGTCGGCGACGATGTGCTCGAACGTGGCCTGGTCGTAGCCGGCCACGTCCATCTTGTTCACCGCCAGCACCACGTGCCGGATGCCCAGCAGCGAGACGATGTAGCTGTGCCGGCGCGTCTGCGTCAGCAGGCCCTTGCGCGCATCCACCAGCACCACCGCCAGGTCGGCGGTGGACGCGCCCGTGGCCATGTTGCGGGTGTACTGCTCGTGCCCCGGGCAGTCGGCGACGATGAACTTGCGCTTGTCGGTGCTGAAGAACCGGTAGGCGACGTCGATGGTGATGCCCTGCTCGCGCTCGGCCTCCAGGCCATCCACCAGCAGCGCGAAGTCGATGTCCTCGCCCTGGGTGCCGTGGCGGCGGCTGT
>LNFM01012022.1_pt1 | contig 11517 bp, 6 predicted proteins | sample 596031 | NCBI WGS metagenome assembly LNFM01 (sample SAMN04254537, study PRJNA301005) | activated carbon metagenome | isolation source: dual media filters at the Ann Arbor, Michigan drinking water treatment plant | place: USA: Ann Arbor | reverse complement strand
CGACGAAACCAGGGCCTGTATCTGTTCCTGGCTGAGTGCATCGCGGCGCAATCCTGCCTCGGACCCGTCGCGCACATTGCTCGTCAGCAGGAAGAAGGATTGCCGGCCGAGGTCCTGGCCGACCACGGTGCCGTGGCTGGCGACATAAAGCAGGAAGGCATCCGCGGCGTCGATGTTCCGGTAGCGCCGCAACGCGGCGACGATCGTATCGCGGCTGGTGGCCGCCGCGCCGGTCAGCAATTCGACCTCGACCGAAGAAAAGAGGCCGCGCGAACTCGACTGGATGGCCCGCGACAACGCTGCTGCGTCTGCCGCTGCGTACTTGAGGTCGAGTCTGGAATCGGCGAACTGGTCGATGCCCACCACCAGCGCGTGCAGCCGTGGCCTGCGCTCCGGCGTGAAGTCGCCGGAGACGACAGCGAACGACGGGTCGCTGCCCACGCTGTTGTCGGCGTTGAAGGCGACGGCGCTGACCTCGTTGCGGCCCGGTACCAGTGCAACCTCCAGGGTACCTTCGCGGGCGCCGCCCGTGCCGGCAAGCGCTGCCGCGTCGCCCGACGCTACGGCCGTCCCGTTCACGAAGATCCGCCAGTTCCCGAAGCCGCCTCCCCTGTCGACCAGCCTCAGCCGGGCGGTGAGGCGCGGGGTCTTGTTCGATGCCGCGGGCACCGACAGCGCGACCGAAGGCGCCGGCCGGATCGTGGCCAGCGATTCGAGGTCGCCCACGGCCTGCCCGCGCAACAGTCGCTGCACGATGTCCGGACGGTACTTGCGCTCGCGGTAGGCCGCGATGTCGGTCACGTCGCGCAGCGCCGGCCCGAAGCGGACGAGCAGCGCGCGTTCGGCTTCGTCCGAACTGGATTCGAAGAATCCCTGTTCCGACACGATCACCCATTGTGCCCCGGACTGCGGCGCGAGCGTGACCACGGGGCGATCGTCCGCCGCGTTCCACAGCCGGATCGTGCTGTCGGCACTCGCCGAGGCGAGCCATCGACCGTCGGGACTGGCCGCGATCGCGTGCACGCGCCCGCCGTGGATCGAGGGGAACGTCCGTGCCTCGCCACTCACCGCATCGATGCTGCGAAGCGTGCCGTCGCCGCCGCCCGAAACGACCGCGCCGTTGCGCGTGGAAAAGGCCACCGCCAGCGCGTTCCCTGCGTGTCCTGCATGGACCGCCTGCAAGGCGCCCGTCGCGGCGCTCCAGGTCGTGATCGAACCGTCGTCATGACCTGCGGCCACCAGCGAACCATCGGTGCTGAACGCGACGGCCCTCACTGCGCCGCGCCCCGCGGCCATCCGACCGACCTCGCGTCCGCTTCCGGCATCCCACAATCGGACGGTGCCATCGGCGCTTCCCGACAGGATCCGCGCACCGTCCGGGCTCGCTGCGATCGCCAGGACCCGGTCCTGATGCGCCTTCAGCACATGCAACTGCCTTCCGTCCGGAAGGCTCCATATCCGGATGGTCCGATCGCCGCTCGCGGTGAACAACCGTCGGCCGTCCGGCGCGAATGCGAGTGCGTTCACCGCCCATTCGTGCCCGAACAGGGTCCGTGTTTCAGCGCCGGTGCGCGCATTCCAGAGCTTCACCAGGTTGTCGTCGCCACCGGAGGCGACCATGCCACCGTCCGGACTGTAGGCGACGGCGAGGACGGCGCGCCGGTGGCCGCGCAGTGCCTGCACGGCTGCGCCATCGACGAGGTCCCAGATGCGGATGGTACGGTCCGCACCTGCGGTCGCGGCAAGGCGTGAATCCGGGCTGAAGGCGACTGCATGGACGGCATCGCCATGGCCGGTGACCACACGCAGGGCTCGATGCGACGCCACGTCCCATACGCGAATCGTCTGGTCGGCACCTGCGGTGACCAGGCGAGTGCCATCCGCGGTGAAGTCGAGGGCGCGCACCCAGCTGCGGTGTCCTTCGAGCACCGCGAACGCCACGTTCGTGCGCGCGTCGTGCAGCCTGGCCGTGTGGTCGGCGCTGGCCGACGCGATGACGCGGCCGTCGCGGCTGAAGGCGATCGCCCAGATCGATTCGCGGTGGGCGGCGAAGGCGCGCCCGGCCCGCCCGTCCGCCACATGCCATTCACGCAACCGCCCGTCGATATGGCCACTGACCAGCCTCTCGCCGTCGGGGGAAAACGCGAGGGCATTCGCGCGGCCGGATCCCCCGGGGTACGCCCACCTCTGGTCACCCGTGTCGAGATCCCAGGCACGGATCGATCCATCATCGCCTGCGCCCGCGATCGCCCCGCCCGACGGACTGAACGCGATCGCACCGATGGCAGGCCCGGGGCCCGCGAACAGTCGTGGGGCGGAATGGAGACCCGCGTCCCAGAGGCGGATCCGGCCGTCGGCACCGGAAGAGGCCAGCACCGAACCGTCTGCCGTGAGGGCCAGCGCAAGGACCGCCTCGTCGTGCGCCTGGACGGCCCTGATCTGCCGGCCGGATTCGAGGTCCCACATCCTGAGCGTGCCATCGGCGCCGCCGGACACCGCAGCTTTCCCGTCGCCGGTCAGTACCAGCGCATTCACCCGCCCGGAATGTCCGCGCAGTGTTCGCAGTTCACGCCCGAACGTGAGGTCCCAGACCTTCAGCGTACCGTCCCAGCTCGCCGAAACCGCGGTGATACCGTCCGGCGCCACCACGACCGCGGTGGTGAGCACGTTCGCATGGCCCAGTTGCAGCACGAACGACACCTCGGCGCTGCCGGGCCCCGCGTGTACGGACAAGAGCAGGAGCACCCACGCCGTCCAGGCGCGCGCCAGCCATCGGCGACCCGGCTTTCCAGGGCAGGTCATGGCCGATCGCCCCGGTGATCCACGATGGCCTGTGCCTTCCTGCGCTGCTCGTAGGCGAGTGCTTCCTCGTCCCGGCGCAGGCGGACGAGTATCTCCACCAGCCGCGCATACACGGCCTGGCGATCGCCGACGAACCCGATCTCGGCGGCGGCCACGTCGATGTTGACCCGCTGGGCCTCTATCGCGTCGACCGCGGTCGCGAGGAACCTTGCAGCAGCCTCGAGTTGTCCTTCCCCCTCGGCGATGCGGCCGCGCTCGAAGTTGAGCGCCCACCAGATGTCGCCGTTCTCCCGTGCCTGCGGCAGCGCGATCAGCCGGTCGAAGCCCGCCCGCGCCTGCGCCAGCCGCCCCATCTCACCGTGCAGCTTGAACGCCATGAAGCCCCGCGGCAGGTCGGTGTACAGCCAGCGGCCACCGCCCGACGACTGCGTGGTCGCAAACACCGCGTCTGCCATCCGTGCCGCTCCGCACCGCGAATCGCTCTCGAGCGCCCGCGCTGCGGCCGGATACTGGCGCAGCGCGAAGCGGACCCTGGCGATCGAAAGCGACCGAACGCAGGCATGGTTTCCGTCGAAGATCCAGTTTGCCGTGATGGCGTCGAGCGCCTTCGCATAGTGCTCCGCACGCGACACGTCCTGGCGCAGCGCGTGCGACAGGCCCAGCACCGCGAGCGCTGCGATCCGCATGTCGAGCGTGTCGCCGCCTGCACGGGCCTGCCAGTCCAGCGTCCGCTGCGCCTCGCTTTCCGCCAACGCGTAGTTCCGCACGTCGAGCATGGCATCGGCGCGCATCAGGTGTATCGCAGGCGTCACGTCATCGAGCGCGAACAGGCGCGTGCGCCGGTCACCCTTGCGCACGTTCTCCTCGAGGCGCCCGAGACATTCGAGCAGCGGCTTGTAGCGCTTGACGCGGGAATAGGCGAAACACAACGCGTGCAGCTCGGGCGTGCGCAGTTCCTCCGCGGGCTTCCAGCGTTCGAGGCGCTCGATCAGTTGTTCGTAGCGCCCCTGCGCGGCCAGGAGGACCTGCTCGTTCCGGCCCGGTGGTTCCGAGGCCGCACCCGGGGCCGGGCCGGCTGCACAGGCCAGCCCCAGTGCCACCAGGCAGGCGTGTATCGCCGGAGCCGCCGCGGGTATCAGCCGACGGTACACCGTAAGCGCGCGCGTACCGTTCGGCGCCCGGTCACCGCCGCGTCAGAACCAGGAATTGAGCGTGATCGATGCACCAGTGCTCCTGGACGAATGAAGGTAGACCAGGCCGACCCGCCAGCCGCCACGCGCGCTGGACAGGCTGGCTGCCGAATTGAGCGCGATCCCGACTTCCTGGTAATCCTCGATGTACAGGGCGGTGCCGGTGAACCGGGTGTCGACCAGCGAGTACTCCACGCCGCGGGTGGCACCGAAGATCGGCACGCGGTGCGAGAGCAGCACGCCGTTCCGGAACACCGTGTTCGTGATGCCGGGATCGTAGCTGTAGTTCCCCGTGCTGACCTTCAGGGAGGTGTAGTAGCCGACCATGTTCGCGATCCCCAGTTCGAACCGGCCGACCGGCACGATGAAGGAACTGGTGAGGGAGCCCGATGCGACCGACGCGAGGCTTCCCAGGTCGACGGAGCCGTTCGCCGAGACGTTCACGGCCGGCTGCAACGACCAGTAGTCGTTCATCGGGATCGCATAGGAGACCCCGAGACCGGCCGAATAGCTCTTCGAACCCTCGACGTCACCGACCGTGATCGGCACGTTGATCCGCAGCTGTCGCCGGGGATCGATGTCGCTGCGGAACGTGTAGGACAACGGCAGGGTGACTGCCCTGCTGGACAACCCTGCCTGGCTGTACTGGCCGAAGCGCAGCCCCAGCCCGGTCAGGTTGCCGCGTGCGCCCGCCCCGGGCGAGGGATCCCGCAGGCTGGACGAAAGGCCGCCGAAGGCGTTGTTGAAGTCCTGCGCCACCATCTGCGACATCAGACTGTTCGGATTTCCGGCCAGCGGATCGACGGGCGACGTGCGGGCGAGTTCCCTGCCGAGCCGGTCAAGGATCCCGCCCTGGTTCTTCTTCAGGAAATCGAGCAGGAGCCGCTTGCTTTCGTCCCGGGTCGCGCCGTTGAAGGTCTCGTTGATGCCGAGCGAAGGCACGACGAAGGTCAGCGTGGAACCGCCCGCGATGGGAAAGGCCGTGTTGATCGGCACGCCACGGAAATCGATGCTGACGCTCGCCGCCTCCACGCCGGTGTAGGTCCCGGCCAGCCTCGACAAGCCTGCGTCGGTCAAGGTGTTGAAGGCGTCTTCCACGCTACGGTACGAGGCGCTCGCGGTGGCACCGGCAACGTTCGCCGTCACGCCGAACACGCCCTGCGCAGACGCCGGCCCGGCCGCAAGGCACAGGGCGAATGCCGCGCAGCGAAGACATTGCAGGACGGACTGGGCCACACGGCGAGCGCCGGTGACGGTGGGCAGATTCGCCATCAGGAAGACCCCTCGCTGGTTCTGGAGACTGGCTGAACCCACAGCGAGTTCGGCCAGAAAAGGACTGACCGAAGAATCTTACAAGGCGACAATCCTGTCGGCAATCCTCTAAACGAATGATGAGTGCGCTTCCGGCACCGCGCATCGGCAAACGCGTCGCGGCTGCCCTGCTGCCCGGCTTGTCCGATCACTCCGCCTTCGCACCCGACGCCTTCACTGCCTTCGCGAAAGTCACCGTCTCGGTTGCGATCAGCTTCGCGAGTTCCTCCGGCGTGCCACCCCCCGGATCGAACCCGAGCCCGACCAGCCGCTCGTTGACGTCCGGCAGCCGCAGCACGCGGGTCACCTCGTCCGCGAGCTTGCGGACGGTCGCGGGCGGCGTGCCGTTGGCGGTCATCAGGCCCACCCAGTTGCCGAGCACGAACCCCTTCACGCCCTGCTCCGCGAAGGTCGGCACGTCGGGCATCCACTGCAGCCGCTTCTCGGACATCGCGCCGATCACGCGCACCTTGCCGGTCTTCACCGCCGGCCAGAGTTCCGGCACGGCATTGGAGATCACATGGATCTGCCCGCCGATCAGGTCGGCGGCGGCGGGCGCCGCGCCCTTGTAGGGGACATGGACGCCGTCGATGCCCGCCGAAACCTTCAGCATCTCCATCGACAGGTGGCTGATCGCGCCGACGCCGCCGGATCCGTAGACCAGCTTGTTCTGCTTCGCCCAGCCGATCAGTTCGGGCACGGTCCTGATCGGCAGCGTGCCGCTGACCGCGGTGATCAACGGCGAGCTGCCCAGGTAGACGATCGGCGTCAGGTCGCGCGTCAGGCTGTAGCCGAGCTTCGGATACAGCGACTGCGCGATCACATGCGCGGTGCTGATGTTCAGCAGCGTGTAGCCATCGGGCGCCGCGCGCGCGGCGACCTCGGCGCCGACGTTGCCACCCGCACCCGGGCGGTTGTCGACGATCACCGGCTGCTTCCATGCTTCGGTCAGCTTCTGCGCGACGACACGGGCCAGCAGGTCGTTGATGCCGCCCGGGGCGAACGCGACCACGTAGCGGATCGAGCGGTCAGGATAGGCCTGCGCCACGGCCTGGCTGGCGGCAGCCAGTGCCAGGGCGCCTCCGGCCACGCCGGAAAATGCACTGCGGATCGATGCTTTCATGGTGGTCGCGTTCCTCTGCATGGAAGGGAAGAGCCCGGGCCAGGCCCAAGCAACGCACGTGCCACGCCATCCGCGGGGACGGCGGCTCACGCCGACCGGCGCACCAGCGGCGGCATCTTCACCGGCTTGCCTTCGGTCGACGACAGCGTGCGCAGCAGGCTGCCGCAGTCCTCGATCTTCGGGTTCACGCCCATCGCGCGATAGGCCTGCCAGGCCGAGGCCTGCACCGCGGAATACACCGGCTTGCCCAGGTCGCGCTCGAGCATCTCGAGCACCTCGAGTGCGCGCAGCTGCGTGCAGGCGACGAACACCGCCTGCGAGTCCGGCGTGGTCATCTCCTTCACCTTGCGGTAGATCTCCTCCGGCAGCACCTTGGCATGGTCGAACATGTCGAGCATGTCGAAGGTCCCCAGCTTCGTGGTGGTGATGCCGTAGGCGCCGGCGAACTGCTTCAGCCGCTCGTTGGTGAGTTCGACGTACGGCGTGACGACGTCCACCTTCTTCACCCCGTTGTCGGCGAGGCAGGCGACCATCGCACCGGCGGTGGTGACGGTCGGCGCCTTCGTGATCCCGGTCAGCTGCTCGCAGATCCGGTCGTTCCACTCCGGGCCTTCGAAGAAGCTGCCGCTGGTGCAGCCGTACACCACCACGTCGGGCTCGACCATCGCCACCTCGCTGGCCGCGTGCTTGCTGGCCTGCTCCATGTTGCGCAGTTCCTCGGGCGTGCCCTCGCGGCCGCCGGCGATGCGCGCGGTATGCACCGACACCCCGGGCGGCGCGATGCGCCAGAACTCGGTCTCCATCGTGGTGTTGATCGAGGGAACCAGCAAACCGATCCTGCCTCTCCAGCCGTACATGGCATCGCTCCTTTTCGACAGTGGTGACTTGCGTGGAACGGGGCGCTTCAACCCCGTGCTGCGTGCGGATCCAGCGTTCGCGCGGACAGCCCGAGCGCCTTGCCGATCATTTCCGAGGCCTTGAGGCCGGTGCCGGTCAGCACCGCCACGGTGGTCTCGCCCGGGCGGATGTCGCCCGCATCGACCAGGTGGCCGATCGCCGCGCCGACCGAGGCGCAGGTCGGTTCGACGTAGAAGCCCATGCCGGCCAGCGTGCGCAGGGCGGCGACGATCTCGTCCTCGCCCACCGACAGGATGCGTCCGTGCGTCTCGCGCACCGCGCGCAGGATCGCGCGCCCGCGGGTCGGACGCTGCGAGGCGATGCCCTCGGCCAGGGTCGGTGCCGGGACGATGTCCTTGTAGTCCTCGAGCCCTTCGTCGAACGCCTGCGCGAGCGGCGAGACGTTGGCCGCCTGCACGCCGAAGATGCGCGGCATGCGGTCGGTCTCGCCGGCCCGCATCAGTTCGGCGAAGCCGCGTTCGCAGCCGAGCACGTTCGCCCCATAGCCGACCGGCACGATCACGTTGTCCGGCAGGCGGAAGCCGAGCTGTTCCCACAGCTCGTAGGCCAGCGTCTTGGTGCCCTCGAGGAAGTACGGCTGCCGGTTGTGGCTTGCGTAGAACATCGACGAGGCTTCGCGCAGCGCCGCATCGGCGACGTCCTGGCGCGTCCCGGAAACCGCGACGACGTCGGCGCCGTGCGCGGCCATCTGCGCGATCTTCGGATACGAGGCGCTCGCCGGCACCATGATCCGGCAGCGCATGCCGGCCGCCGCGGCGTAGGTCGACAGCGATGCGCCGGCATTGCCGGAGGAGTCCTCGAGCACCTCGGTGATGCCGTGCTGCTTCAGGTAGCTCACCATCGCCGTCATGCCGCGATCCTTGAACGACCCGGTCGGCATCACGTACTCGAGCTTCCAAAGCAGGTCGATGCCTTGCAGGGACCTGGGCAGCAGCGGCGTCCAGCCTTCGCCGAGCGTGACCGCGCCGTCGTGCGGCACGGCCATCGCCGCCGCGTAGCGCCAGAGCGAGCGGCGCGACGGATCGATCCGGTCGCGCGTGATGCCTGGACAGGGCTCGAGGTCGACCCCGTTGCCGTCGTCCGACTGCCAGCGCGGCACGTCGGACGGATAGCGCCGGCCGTTTACGATGTCGACGTAGTTCACGGCACGGCACCTTTCGGCAACCGGTCTTCCCGCTGGTCGCGCTCGCGCGCCACCGGAGCACGGGCCGCCGGGTCGCCGAAACCCCCGCCGCCCGGCGTGCACACGCGCAGCACGCTGTCCCGGGGCAGGCGCACGTCGGCCGCGGCCGACGGCAGCACCCGCTCGTCCGCCCGGCCCGGGTTGAACACGAAGCGTCCGCGCGATCCGGGCAGGCCGCCCTTCATGCCGTCGGCCTCGACATGCTGCCGCTCCGAAGACAGGCTGACCACGATGTCGTCGCCGAGCACGCGGTAGTCGCGGATCACGCCCATGCCGCCGCGATACTCGCCCTCGCCGCCCGAGCCCTCCCACAGCGCATAGCGGTCGACGCGGAACGGGAATGCGTGTTCGAGCGCCTCCACCGGCAGGTTCGACGCACCCGAGGCATGCACCCGCACGGCATCCATGCCGTCCCGGTTCGAGCGTGCCCCCATGCCGCCGGCGACCGTCTCGTAGTTCACGAAGTAGGTACCGGTTCGCGGATCGCTGCCCGCCAGAACCATCAGGTGGTGCGGCCCGCTCGGCGCCAGCGCACGCACCGGCAGCGCCTGCGACAACGCCTTCGCGACCACGTCGCCGAGCACGCCGCAGGAAATCGAACGGCAACCCACCGCGGCCGGGGACTGCGGGCCGACCACGCTGCCCTTCGGCGCCGAAGTGGTGATGGTGCGGTAGTAGCCGGCGTTCGCCGGGACGTCCGGGTCGAGCAGGCTCTTGGCGACCGTGTAGATCGTCGCGAGCAGTGCCCGCTCGGGGATGTTGCGCGCCGACTCGAGCTGCTTCGCCGAGCCGGCGAAGTCGAAGTGCAGGCGCCCGCCCTCGATCGTCATCGCCAGGCGGATCAGCGCACGCTCGCCCTCGGCATTGCCGTCGAGGCAATCCTCCGCGTGGTAGGTGCCCGCAGGGAGGCGCGCGATGGCGGCGGCGAACCGGCGCTCGGTGAAGTCGAGGTAGCCGGCGATGGTGCGTGCGGTCTCCTCCGGGCCGTAGCGCGCGATCAGCGTCTCGACCGCGCGCGTGCCGACCAGGTTCGCGGCGAACTGCGCGCGCAGGTCGCCGAGGCGCTCGTCCGGCGTGCGCGAATTGAGCAGCACGATGTCGAGCACGTCGCGGTTGATCTCGCCGGCGCGCATGATGCGCACCGGTGGCAGGCGCAGGCCTTCCTGGAAGATCGAGTTGCAGACCGCGGCTTCGCTGCCGGGCACCATCCCGCCGACGTCGGCATGGTGCGCGATGTTGGCGACGAAGGCGACGATCTCGCCGCCGATGAACACCGGCGAGATCACGTTGATGTCCGGCAGGTGGGAACCGCCGCCGTTGTACGGATCGTTCGCCATGAACATGTCGCCCGGCAGGATGCCGTCGCGGCCGTAGCGCGAGAGGATCTCGTCGACCGCACCGACCATCGAGCCGAGGTGGATCGGCACCCGCTGCGCGAGCGCGATCACCTGTCCCTGCGCATCGAAGATCGCGGTGGAGCAGTCCGCGCGCTCCTTGATGTTCGGCGAGAACGAAGTGCGCATCAGCGTCGCGCCCATCTCCTCCGCCGCGGCGAGCAGGTAGCGCGCCATCACCTCGGCGCGGATCGGATCGGGCGCCTGCCCGGCGGCCGACGCCTGTTTCGGTTCGATGTTCATGGCAATGCCTCGCCCAGCAGGATATGCAGGTTTCCGGCCTCGTCGATGCGGCAGCGCGCCGTCGGCGGGACCACGGTGGTCGCGTCCATCTGTTCGACGATGGCCGGCCCGTCGAAGTCCATGCCCGGCACCAGTTGCGACCGCTCGTAGACCGGCGTGCGCACGTAACCGGTCGCGGGGAACCAGACCTCGCGCAGGCCCGGCGAGCCGACCGGCGCCGCGGCGACGGCCGCGAACGACGGCCGTGGCCGCGGCACCGTCAGCGCGAGCCGCAGGTTCACCAGTTCGACCGCCTGGTCGCGGATGTCGTAGCCGTAGTACTCGCGGTGGCGCTGGTGGAAGGCCTCGACCAGCACGGCAGCCGAAGCATCGTCGAGCGCGCCCGCCGCCAGGGGCAGCACCAGTTCGAAGCTCTGGCCGACATAACGCAGGTCTGCGCTCCACTCGGAGACAGCCGCCGAGCCCTGCGCGCGTTCCTCCGCCAGCCAGGCCTCGCCCCGGCGGCGCAGTTCCGCGAAGCCGGCGTCGATCGCGGGCAGTTGCGCCGGCGCCAGCACGACGAGCCGGGTCAGGCTGAAGTCGCCTCGCTGGTCGGCCTGCAGCAGGCCTTCGGCAGACAGCAGGCCGGGGCGCGCCGGGACCAGCACATGGCGCATGCCCATCGCGGCCGCCACGTCGACGGCATGAAGCGGGCCGGCGCCACCGAACGCGACCAGCGCGAAGTCCCGCGGGTCTTCTCCCTGCTCGATCGAGATCACCCGCACCGCGCCCATCATGTTCACGTTCACGATCTCGACCACGCCCGCGGCCGCCTGCACCGGATCGACGCCCAGCTTGCGCGCGAGGCCTTCCACCGCCTCGCGTGCCTTGTCCGGATGCATCTTCATCCGCCCACCGAGCAACGACTCGGGGCTGAGCCGCCCGAGCACCACGTTGGCGTCGGTCACCGTCGGCTCGGTGCCACCGCGGCCGTAGGCGGCAGGCCCGGGGTACGCACCGGCACTGCGCGGCCCGACCTTGAGCAGCCCGCCGGCATCGATCCAGGCGATGCTGCCGCCGCCGGCACCGATCGTATGGATGTCGAGGGTGCGGGTGCGCACCGGGTAGCCACCCATCTCGCGCTGGCTCTTCTTGGCCGGCTCGCCATCCTTGATCAGGCAGACATCGGTACTGGTGCCGCCCATGTCGAAGGTGATCAGGTCCGGCAGCCCGATGCGGCCGCCCAGGCGCGCGCTGCCGATCACCCCGCCCGCAGGCCCAGAGAAGAACGTGTTGATGGGCAGGCGCTTCACCGCGGCCGGCGTCACCGCGCCGCCGTTGGACTGCATCACGCGCGGCGTGCGCGGAACGCCG
>LNFM01023868.1_pt1 | contig 11518 bp, 23 predicted proteins | sample 596031 | NCBI WGS metagenome assembly LNFM01 (sample SAMN04254537, study PRJNA301005) | activated carbon metagenome | isolation source: dual media filters at the Ann Arbor, Michigan drinking water treatment plant | place: USA: Ann Arbor | reverse complement strand
CAGATCACGCGAACCACACCTTTGCGGCGGATGACTTTGCAGTTCCGGCACATTTTCTTGACTGACGCAGCAACTTTCATAGGTTCTCCTGTGCCCGACCGGGCCGTCTCAGCACTGACTGAATGTTTCTATCTGACCGCAGAGCCTATTTGGCTCTGAACACAATTCGCGCGCGACTCAGGTCATAGGGCGTGAGTTCGACGGTCACTTTGTCGCCTGGCAGGATCCGGATGTAATGCATGCGCATCTTCCCGGAAATATGCCCCAGCACAATGTGCCCGTTCTCCAGCTTGACCCGGAAAGTCGCGTTCGGGAGATTCTCAAGAATCTCCCCCTGCATCTGAATAACGTCGTCTTTCGCCATGCGGTCCGATACGTGACTCCGCTCATCGCCTGGCCCCCACGGGCCGTGCCGATCAACTCGGTTTGAAATTCGCTTTCTTCAGCAACGATTCGTACTGCTGGCTCTGTACATAACTTTGAACCTGCGCCCAGAAATCCATCGTCACCACCACGATGATCAGCAGCGAGGTGCCGCCAAAGTAAAACGGCACGTTGTACTTCAGCACCAGGAATTCGGGCAGCAAGCACACGGCGGTGATGTAGATCGCGCCAGCCAGCGTCAGGCGAGACAGGATTCGATCGATGTGCTTCGCTGTCTGATCGCCAGGACGGATGCCTGGAATGAACGCACCGCTCTTTTTCAGGTTGTCTGCCGTCTCGCGGCTGTTGAACACCAGCGCCGTGTAAAAGAAGCAGAAGAAGATGATCGCAGCGGCATACAGCAACACATAGATGGGCTGCCCTGGGGCCAACAGCCCGGCAAGATCCTTCAGCCAGCGCAAGCCATCGCCCGTGGCGAACCAGCCCACCACGGTCGCCGGCAACAAGATGATCGACGACGCAAAGATGGGCGGGATCACGCCTGACATGTTCAACTTCAGCGGCAGGTGCGATGACTGACCGCCATAAACCTTGTTGCCGACTTGGCGCTTCGCGTAATTGACCAGGATCTTGCGCTGTCCTCGCTCGACGAACACCACGATGAACGTGACCGCCGCGACGACCAGCAAGATGAACATGCACGCCAGCGTGCTCATGGCCCCGGTGTTGACCAGTTCGATGAGCCCACCGATGGCACTGGGCAAGCCTGCTGCAATGCCGGCGAAGATCAGGATCGAAATACCGTTACCCAATCCACGCTCGGTGATTTGCTCGCCCAGCCACATCAGGAACATCGTGCCAGCCACCAGACTGACAACCGCGGTCATGCGAAACCCAAAGCCGGGCGAAATGACCAAGCCCTGCGAGCCTTCCAGCGCGATGGCGATACCCAATGACTGAAAAATGGCCAGACCCAACGTGCCGTAGCGGGTGTACTGGGTGATCTTTCGCCGACCAGCCTCGCCTTCTTTCTTCAATGCTTCCAGCGTCGGCACGACATAGGTCATCAACTGCATGATGATCGACGCCGAGATGTACGGCATGATCCCCAGCGCGAACACCGTGAAGCGCGACAAGGCGCCCCCAGAGAACATGTTGAACAGGCTGAGGATGCCGCCCTGCTGCCCCTTGAACAACTCGGCCAATGCATTCGGATCGATTCCGGGGACCGGAATGTGCGCCCCCATGCGATAGACCACCAAAGCGAGCAACAAGAACACCAGGCGCCGGCGCAGGTCACCAAATTTGCCACTCTTGGCCAATTGGTTTGCGTTGGTTGCCACGACGTGCGACTCAGCGTTTCAGGATTGCAAAGGGCGCGAGGCGTCAGGCCACCGAGCCGCCAGCGGCTTCGATCGCAGCCTTGGCACCCGCCGTGGCTCCGATGCCCTTGAGCACCACTGCTCGCGACAGTTCGCCCGTCTTGATGACCTTCACCACCTTGGCAATCTGCGCCACCAAGCCTGCCTGCTTCAGCGCGAGCAGGTCGACTTCAGCGGCATCGAGCACCTGCAGGTCGCTGAGCGTGATCTCGGCGTTGTACTTGAGCGAAGCCGACTTGAAGCCACGCTTGGGTAAACGGCGCTGCAAAGGCATCTGACCGCCTTCGAAACCGACCTTGTGATAGCCACCAGCGCGAGACTTCTGGCCCTTGTGGCCACGCCCGGCGGTCTTGCCGAGGCCCGAACCGATGCCGCGGCCGACACGGCGGCGCTGACGCTTCGAACCCTCTGCGGGCTTGATGGTGTTGAGTTCCATGGTCATCTTTTCCAGATCGATCTCAGAGTACCTTGAGCAGGTACGAGATCTTGTTGATCATGCCGCGCACGGCCGGCGTGTCTTCCAGCTCGGACTCGCTGTTCAGCTTGCGCAGGCCCAGTCCACGCACCGTGGCGCGGTGAGACTCGCGGGTCCCCGCAATGCTGCGCACCAGCTTGATCTTGACGGTTTGCTTGTCAGCCATTTCGTTTCTCCGATCCGGCTTCAGTTGAAGATCTGCTCGACCGTCAGGCCGCGCTTGGCAGCCACTTCGGCTGGGGTGCTGGTGTGCTTCAACGCATCCAACGTGGCGCGAACCAGGTTGTACGGGTTCGACGAACCGAGGCTCTTGCAGACGATGTCGGTCACGCCCATCACCTCGAACACAGCGCGCATCGGACCGCCGGCGATGATGCCGGTACCCGCGGGCGCCGGCGCCATCAGCACATGCGAAGCACCGTGCTCTCCGACCACCTTGTGGTGGATGGAGCCGCTCTTGAGCGACACCTTGACCATGTTGCGGCGGGCGGCTTCCATCGCCTTTTGCACGGCGACTGGCACTTCCTTGGCCTTGCCCTTGCCCATGCCGATGCGGCCATCGCCGTCGCCGACCACCGTCAGCGCTGCGAAGGACAGGGTGCGGCCGCCCTTAACCACCTTGGTGACGCGATTGACCGCGATCATCTTCTCTTTCAGGCCGTCGTCATTGCCTTCGGTCTGCGCGCGGGGTTGAAACTTTGCCATTGTCGAATTCCTTGCTTAGAACTGAAGGCCGGCTTCGCGGGCGGCTTCGGCCAGGGCCTTGACGCGTCCGTGATAGGCGAAGCCTGCGCGGTCGAAGGCGACCTTCTCGATGCCAGCGGCCTTGGCCTTCTCGGCGATGCGCTTGCCGATCAACGCAGCGGCGCCGACGTTGGCACCCTTGCCTGGCGCGCCAAGTTCCTTGCGAACGTCCGCTTCGACGGTCGACGCGCTGGCCAGCACGCTGGTGCCGTCTTCAGAAATGAGGTTGGCGTAGATGTGCAGGTTGGTGCGGAAAACAGTCAACCGAGCGACGCGCTGCCGAGCGATGCGAACGCGGGTTTGCCGCGATCGACGGGTGCGCTGGTCTTTCTTGTTCAACATGTCATCCGCTCCTTACTTCTTCTTAGTCTCTTTGATCGTGATCTTTTCGCCCACGTACCGAATGCCCTTGCCCTTGTAGGGCTCAGGCGGGCGAATGGCACGCACTTCAGCGGCGATCTGGCCCACGACCTGACGGTCAGAACCCTTGATCACGATCTCTGTCGGCGTTGGGCATTCGACCTTCACGCCTTCGGGCATGTCTTTACCGACGGGATGCGAAAACCCGATCTGCAAATTCAGCTTGCTGCCCGCGGCTTGGGCCTTGAAGCCCACACCGACCAGCGACAGCCGCTTTTCGAAGCCTTTGCTCACACCACCAACCATGTTCGCGACGAGCGCACGCATGGTGCCGGACATCGCATCGGCAGCGGTCGTTTCGTCGGCGGGCTTGAATTCAAGCTTGCCGGCGGTATTGCTGATCGTCACGAGCGGATTTGCTGGACGAACCAAAGTGCCCAGTGGGCCCTTGACCTTGATTTGCTCTGCGGTCACCGAGAACTCCAAGCCCTGCGGCAAGGAAATCGGCATTTTTCCAACTCTGGACATGTGCTGATTCCTTTCTTAGGCGACGTAGCAGAGAACTTCGCCGCCGATGCCGACTTGGCGAGCCTTGCGGTCGGTCATCACGCCCTTGGGGGTGGTCACGATGGCCACACCGAGACCGTTCTTGACATTCGGAATGTCGTGCCGGCCCTTGTAGATGCGCAGACCCGGGCGGCTGACGCGCTCGATGTGCTCAATCACCGGCTTGCCGGCGTAGTACTTCAATGCGATCTGCAGCTGTGGCTTGTCGGTTTCGCCGACGACGGCATAGCCGTCCACATAACCTTCGTCCTTCAACACCTGGGCGATTGCAATCTTCAGCTTGGAAGAGGGCATCGTCACCGACGGCTTTTCAACCATCTGGGCGTTGCGAATGCGGGTCAGCATATCGGCGATAGGATCACTCATGCTCATACGAATATCTCCTTATCGACGCGCCGCTTACCAGCTCGCCTTGATGACACCGGGAATGTCGCCCTTGAAGGCCAATTCACGAATCTTGTTGCGGCCCAGGCCAAATTTGCGGAAGGTACCGCGCGGACGCCCGGTCAGTGCGCAGCGGTTGCGCTGACGGGTCGGGTACGCATTGCGCGGCAGCTTCTGCAATTCGAGTCGGGCGGCATAGCGCTCTTCGTCGGACTTCTTGGCGTCGTTGGCGATGCCCTTGAATTCGGCGTACTTCTTGGCGTACTTCGCGGCGAGTTGCTCGCGCTTGAGTTCGCGCTGGATCAGTGAAACTTTTGCCACGGTCAGCCTCAGTTCTTGAAGGGGAACTTGAATGCAGCAAGCAATGCCTTGCATTCGTCGTCGCTCTTGGCGGTGGTGGTGATGCTGATGTTCAGCCCACGCAGCGCATCTACCTTGTCGTACTCGACTTCCGGAAAGATGATCTGCTCTTTCACGCCAATGTTGTAGTTGCCACGACCGTCGAACGACCGGCCGGAAATGCCACGGAAGTCGCGAACGCGCGGCAGGGCAATGGTGACAAAGCGGTCAAGGAATTCATACATCTGAACCCCACGCAAAGTCACCATGCAACCGATGGGCACACCGTCACGAATCTTGAACCCGGCGATGGCCTTCTTTGACTTGGTCACGACGGGCTTCTGGCCCGCGATCTTGGTCAGGTCGCCGACAGCGTGCTCCATGACCTTCTTGTCCGAGACTGCCTCGCTCACGCCCATGTTGAGCGTGATCTTGGTGAGGCGCGGAACCTCCATCACAGACTTGTAGCCGAATTTGGTCATCAAGCCGGGAGCGATCGTGTCCCGGTAAATGGCCTGCAGGCGAGCGGTTTGTTGTTGAGCCATGTCCGACCTTTAAACCTTGATTTCTTCGCCGCTGGACTTGTAGATGCGGACCTTCTTGCCGTCAGCCAACAGCTTGATTCCAACGCGGTCGGCCTTGCCGGACGCCACATTGAAAATGGCCACGTTGGACTGATGAATCGGCATCGTCTTCTCGGTGACGCCACCGGTGACACCCTTCATCGGGTTTGGCTTGATGTGCTTCTTGACGACATTCACGCCATCGACAGTGACACGGTCTTCATCGACACGCGACACGATGACCTGATCGCCCTTGCGGATCTTGTTCATAAGCTTGTTTCCTGTCGCAGCTCAGAGGACTTCGGGCGCCAGCGAGACGATCTTCATGAATCGCTCGGTACGCAACTCGCGCGTCACCGGGCCGAAGATGCGCGTACCGATGGGCTCCAGCTTGGCATTCAGCAAGACGGCAGCATTGCCGTCGAACTTGACCAGCGAGCCATCCTGGCGACGCACACCCTTGGCGGTACGCACGACCACGGCGCTGTAAACCTCGCCTTTTTTGACGCGTCCACGCGGCGCAGCTTCTTTGATGCTGACCTTGATCACATCGCCGATACCGGCGTAGCGACGGCGGGAACCACCCAGCACCTTGATGCACATGACGGACTTGGCACCGGTGTTGTCTGCGACATCAAGTCGCGATTGCATTTGAATCATTTTTCGTATGTCCCAACTTGCATGACCCGCGAACGGCCGGAGCGCATTCGCAATTCATCAGTCTTGGGCCCGTAGCCCCGCACGGTCACTTGTGCAAGAGCGGATTTGGGTGGAGCTGGAAGTTGAGCCGAGGAACCTCGGCCTGCATTTCCAACGAAGTCGATGAGTCTAGCAGGAAACGACAACCAACGTCAAACTTCTCGCGCCTTTTGAACCAGCTTGGTGACAACCCAAGCCTTGGTCTTCGAGATGGGGCGCGTTTCGGAGATTTCGACCACGTCGCCGTTCTTGTACTCGTTGTTCTCGTCGTGCGCGTGGTACTTGCTCGTCTTCGCAACGATCTTGCCGTACAGCTCGTGCTTGGTACGACGCTCGATCAACACGGTGATGGTCTTGCTCCGCTGGTCGCTGACGACCTTGCCCACGAGGGTGCGAACGGTCTTCTTGGCGACGATGGGTTGAGCTTCGGTCATTTCGCAGCTCCTTTCGCTTCACGTTGCTTTTGGGCAATCACGGTCTTCGCGCGGGCGATGTCGCGACGCGTGTTGCCGAGCTGGGTATGGTTGGCCAGTTGCTGCGTGGCCTTTTGCATGCGCAGGCCGAAATGGGCCTTCAGCAGATCGCTGACTTCCTTCTGGAGGCCAGCGATGTCTTTCGCGCGGAGTTCAGATGCTTTCACTTGGATGTTCTCCGTGAGTCGTCAAGCGCCGACCTGGCGCGCGACGAAGGTGCAGCTCAGCGGCAACTTGGCGGCTGCGAGCGTGAACGCTTCGCGGGCCAGCGCCTCAGGCACGCCATTGATCTCGTAGAGCACCTTGCCCGGCTGGATTTCAGCGACGTAGTACTCCGGGTTGCCCTTGCCGTTGCCCATGCGGACTTCAGCAGGCTTCTGCGAAATGGGCTTGTCCGGGAAGATGCGGATCCAGATGCGCCCACCGCGCTTGACGTGGCGAGAGATCGCGCGACGCGCAGCTTCTATCTGGCGCGCCGTCAGACGACCACGCTCGGTGGCCTTCAAACCATACTCGCCGAACGACACCTTGGCGCCGCGGGTGGCGACACCGGTGTTGCGGCCCTTTTGTTCCTTGCGGAATTTTCTGCGTGCAGGTTGCAGCATGCTTATTCTCCTTTGGCCTCATCCGGCGTGGGCGGGACGGCTTTGCGCACGCGCTTCACGGTAGGCGTCTTGCTGGTGTCACCTGCCTCGGCTGGCTTGGAAGCGATGTCTGAGGGGCCGGCCGTTCGCGGAGCGCGGTCAGCACCTGGCGCACCCGGACGACCACGGCTCGGTGGCGCGCCTGGGCGGGCATTGCGACGTGGACGGCGATCGTCTTCGCCCTCGGGCTTGTTGACGATGCCCGGCGCTTCGCCATGACCGAGACGGTCACCGCGGTACACCCAGCACTTCACGCCGATGATTCCGTACGTCGTCTTCGCTTCGGAGAATCCGTAGTCGATGTCGGCCTTCAAGGTGTGCAGTGGCACGCGACCTTCGCGGTACCACTCACAACGTGCAATTTCAATGCCGTTCAGACGCCCCGACGACATCAACTTGATGCCTTGCGCGCCCAGGCGCATCGCATTCTGCATCGCACGCTTCATGGCGCGACGGAACATGATGCGCTTCTCGAGCTGCTGCGTGATGCTGTCGGCGATCAGCTGCGCATCGATTTCAGGCTTGCGCACTTCTTCGATGTTGACGGCCACCGGCACACCCAGACGGCGGGTCAGTTCGGCCTTCAGGCTTTCAATGTCCTCGCCCTTCTTGCCAATCACCACCCCCGGACGCGCCGAATAGATCGTGATGCGGGCGTTCTTGGCCGGGCGCTCGATGAGCACGCGCGAGACCGCTGCATTCTTCAGGCGGCCCTTCAGGTACTCGCGAACCTTCAGGTCTTCGGCCAGCATCGTGGCGAAGTTCTGATTGTTGGCGTACCAGCGCGAGGCCCAGTTGCGCGTGACCGGCAGACGAAAGCCGATCGGGTGAATCTTTTGTCCCATGGTCGTGCCTTTAGTTGCCGACGGTGATGTAGATGTGAGCGGTCGGCTTGCAGATGCTGTTGCCCCGGCCTTTGGCGCGCGCTGAGAAGCGCTTCAGGATCGCGCCCTGCTCAACGTAGATCGTCTTGACCTTGAGTTCATCAATGTCAGCGCCGTCGTTGTGCTCAGCATTCGCGATGGCCGATTCCAGCGCCTTCTTGATGATGCCGGCTGCCTTCTTGGGCGTGAAAGTCAGGATGTTGAGGGCTTGGTCAACGGGACGACCGCGGACCAGGTCGGCGACCAGGCGCCCCTTGTCGGCAGACAGTCGAACGCCACGAACGATTGAACGGGTTTCCATCGTGGTTCCTTATTTCCTTGCGGCTTTCTTGTCGGCCGGGTGTCCCTTGAACGTGCGTGTCAACGCAAATTCGCCCAACTTGTGGCCGACCATCTGGTCCGTCACGTAGACAGGGATGTGCTGCTTGCCGTTGTGCACGGCGATCGTCAGCCCGATGAAGTCTGGGAGGATCGTCGAGCGACGCGACCAGGTCTTGATGGGCTTCTTGTCCTTGATGGCAACCGCCTTGTCGACTTTGGCCATCAGGTGATGGTCGACGAACGGGCCTTTTTTCAGCGAACGGGTCATCTGGCGGCCCCTTTACTTCTTGCGACGCGAAACGATGAACGTCTGCGTGCGCTTGTTGTTGCGAGTGCGGTAGCCCTTGGTCATCGTGTTCCACGGAGACACCGGTACCTGGCCTTCACCCGTGCGGCCTTCACCACCACCGTGCGGGTGATCGACCGGGTTCATGGCGACACCACGGACTGTCGGGCGGATGCCCTTCCAGCGGATCGCGCCGGCCTTGCCGTACTGGCGCAGGCTGTGCTCTTCGTTGGACACCTCGCCGATCGTGGCGCGGCAGTCGATGTGGATGCGGCGAACCTCACCAGAGCGCAAGCGAACCTGGGCGTAGGTGCCTTCGCGCGCCAGCAGCGTGCAGGACGTGCCCGCCGAACGCGCAATCTGTGCGCCCTTGCCCGGCAACATCTCGATGCAATGGATCACCGAGCCGACCGGGATGTTGCGGATCGGCAAGGTGTTGCCCGCCTTGATCGGCGCTTCGGCACCGCTCAGCAGCGTCTGGCCCACTTCCAGGCCGCGCGGCGCGATCACATAGCGACGCTCACCATCGGCGTAGCACACCAGCGCGATGTGCGCCGTGCGGTTCGGATCGTACTCAATGCGCTCGACCTTTGCCGGGATGCCATCCTTGCTGCGGACGAAGTCAACCACGCGGTAGTGGTGCTTGTGCCCACCGCCCTTGTGACGGATCGTGATGTGGCCGTTGTTGTTGCGACCCGCGTGCTGAAACTGCGGCTCCAGCAGCGACGCTTCAGGCTTGCCCTTGTGGAGGTGCGCATGCACCACCTTCACCACAGCACGGCGGCCTGGCGATGTCGGTTTGACTTTGACGACGGCCATTACGCGGCCTCCCCGGAGATGTTGAGCTCTTGTCCGGCCTTCAGCGATACATACGCTTTCTTGACATGGTCGCGGCGGCCGATCGAGCGACCGAACCTCTTGACCTTGCCTTTTTGCAGCACCGTTTGAACGGACTCGACTTCGACCTTGAACATCAGCTCGACCGCGGCCTTGATTTCAGGCTTGGTCGCATCACGCAACACCTTGAACAGCACTTGGTTGTGCTTCTCCGAGGCCATCGTGGCTTTTTCGCTGACGATCGGCGCGATCAGGATCTGCGCCAAGCGGTTTTCAGAATGTTTGACAGCAGCGCTCATGCCAGCATCTCCTTGAGTTGCTCGATGGCAGCCTTGGTGACCAACACTTTCTTGTAGTGCACCAGAGAGAGCGGATCGGCATAACGCGGCTCGACCACCAGCACATTGCGCAGGTTGCGCGACGCCAGCAGCAGGTTGTCATCAACCTGATCCGAGATCACGAGCACCGAATCCAGGCCCATGGCCTTCAACTTGGCGGCGAAGAGCTTGGTCTTCGGCGAATCAACTTCGATCGAATCGATCACCGCCAGACGGCCTTCACGGGCCAGCTGCGAAAAGATCGCGGCCATGCCGGCGCGATACATCTTCTTGTTGACCTTCTGGGTGAAGTTTTCGTCGGGGCTGTTCGGGAAGATCCGACCGCCGCCACGCCACAGCGGCGACGACGACATACCAGCACGAGCGCGGCCGGTGCCCTTCTGGCGCCACGGCTTTTTGGTCGTGTGCTTGACTTCGGCGCGACCCAGCTGGGCACGGGTACCTTGACGCGCATTGGCCTGGAAGGCCACGACGATCTGGTGCACCAGCGCTTCGTTGTAATCACGGGCGAACAAGGTGTCGGGCGCGTCGACCTTCGACGTGGCTTCGCCTTGTGCATTGAGGAGCTCGAGCTGCATCAGTTGGCTCCTGTCTTGGCGGCGTTCTTGGCCTTCACCTTGACGGCGGGCGAAACAACGATATGGCCATTCTTCGAACCTGGCACCGCGCCCCGCACCAGCAGCAGCTGACGCGCCTCATCGATGCGAATGATGTCGAGGTTCTGCGTGGTCTTGGTCACGTCACCGCGGTGGCCGGACATCTTCTTGCCCGGAAACACACGACCTGGATCCTGCGCCATCGAGATCGAGCCCGGCACGTTGTGCGAACGGCTGTTGCCGTGCGATGCGCGCTGCGAGCTGAAGTTGTGGCGCTTGATGGTGCCGGTGAAGCCCTTGCCGATCGAGGTGCCCTGCACGTCGACCTTTTGACCCACGGCGAACACGCCCGACACCGCGACTTGCGAACCAGGCTTGTAGCCGGCAGCAACGTCGGCTTCGACACGGAATTCCTTGAGGATTTCACCCGCTTCGACACCAGCTTTCGCGAGGTGTCCAGCCAGCGGCTTGTTGACTCGGGACGCCTTGCGCGTGCCGAACGCGACCTGGATCGCGCTGTAGCCGTCTGTCTCTGCGGTCTTGATCTGCGCCACACGGTTGTTGGACACGTCGAGCACCGTCACGGGAACGGCGTCGCCGTCGTCCGTGAAGATGCGCATCATGCCCACCTTGCGGCCCAGCAATCCGAGGCGATTGCTTAGACTCATGATGGTTCTCCGGCCCCGCAGAGCGAGACCTTTGTTGCACACACCCGACATCGATTGGCCGGGCTGATTTGATGGAGCCGCCACCGAGATGGCGTGCCCAGAAAAGCCTGCGAGTATAGCAGTCACGGAGCGATCCGCAACTGCTGTCTCGCGATAGAACTTACTGCAGCTTGATTTCGACGTCGACGCCAGCGGGTAGATCGAGCTTCATCAGCGCGTCCACCGTCTTGTCGGTCGGGTCGACGATGTCCATCAGACGCTGGTGGGTACGAATCTCGAACTGGTCGCGCGAGCTCTTGTTGACGTGCGGCGAGCGCAGGATGTCGAACCGTTGCATGCGTGTCGGCAAAGGCACCGGGCCCTTGACGATTGCACCGGTGCGCTTGGCGGTGTCGACGATTTCGAGTGCCGACTGGTCGATCAGCTTGTAGTCGAACGCCTTCAGGCGGATGCGGATCTTTTGCTTGGACATGTCCGCTCCTTACTCGATGATCTTGGCGACGACGCCGGCGCCGACGGTGCGGCCGCCTTCACGGATGGCAAAGCGCAGACCCTCTTCCATCGCGATCGGGTT
>LNFM01022220.1_pt1 | contig 11519 bp, 10 predicted proteins | sample 596031 | NCBI WGS metagenome assembly LNFM01 (sample SAMN04254537, study PRJNA301005) | activated carbon metagenome | isolation source: dual media filters at the Ann Arbor, Michigan drinking water treatment plant | place: USA: Ann Arbor | reverse complement strand
CGCCTTTGGCGGCCCGGGGCAGGACGCATCGCGACCTGATCGTCGCGACTTGCCGATCTCCTGTGAGTTGTTCTCAACACTGGAGCATCGGATGCACCGAGAGATTCGAATCAAGGCTGCGCTGCGCATGGTCGCAGCGGCCAGCCTGATGGCATGCACGCTGGGCGCACAGGCGCAGAACCCACCGATGGCAACGGGCGCTGCGGCAGGGGCAGTTCCTGGCGCCAGCATCAGCCTCAAACAAGCCTTCGACGCCGCCTGGGCACGCCAGCCCGAGGCGCAGGCCCTGTCGGCACGACGTGATGCCGCGCGTGCCTCGCAACAGGCCGCACAGGCCTGGACACCAGAGCCCGTGGCCTTGGAAGCCTCGGGCAAGTCCGACCGCCTGAACCGCAACCAGGGCAACCGCGAGATCGAGGTCGGCATCGCCGTGCCGCTGTGGTTGCCCGGCGAGAGGGGGCGAAGCCGTGCGCTGGCAGAAGCCGAGGGCCGTGCTGTTGAAAGCCGCGCCAACGCAGCGCAGTTGCGCGTTGCGGCGGCGGTGCGCGAGGCCTGGTGGCAATGGCAGTTCGCCGGTATCGATGTCGACGTGGCGCGCGGCCAGGTCGGCAGCGCGCGCAGCATCGCCGCCGATGTCTCCAAGCGCCAGCAGGCCGGCGATCTGGCGCGGTCCGACCGCAACCAGGCCGACGGCGCGGTGGCGTCAGCCGAGTCTTCGCTGGCCCAGGCGGAGGCAGCGCTGGCGATGGCGCGCCAGCAGTTGCAGGCCACCACGGGGCTGAGCTTCGCTGCCGCACTGCCCACGCAGCTTGTGGCGCCTGGCACAGCCAGCCCCATCAGCACCGCCGAGGCCGAGCCACCGGCCCATGCGCCCGATCCACCGCTGCATGCCGCTCTGGCCGAGTTGCAGGACCAGGCCGCGCTGGCGCAAGGCGCTGCGGCGCTCGCGGCAGCGCAGTCACGCGCCAACCCCGAAGTGATGCTGGCGGTGACGCGCGAGCGCGGGGCCTCTGCCGAGCCCAGCCTGCAGACCCTGACGCTGGGCATACGCATCCCCTTCGGGGCCGGCCCGCGCTACAACGCGCGCGTGGCCAGCGCGCTGGCAGAACGCACGGAGGCCGAGGCGCGGCTGGCGCTGGAACGCCAGCGCCTGCTGGCCGAGCGCGAGAGCGCTGCTGCACGTCTGGCGGCCACGCGCGCCCAGCTCGCGGCGGCAGAACGCCGTGCGCAGCTGGCCGCTGAAACGCGCGGCTTCTTCGACAAGTCATTCCGCCTGGGCGAGAGCGATCTGCCGACGCGCCTGCGCATCGAGGCCGAGGCGCGCGAGGCCGAGCGCCAGGCTGCGCGCGCCCGCATCGAGGTGGCTGCCGCCATCTCTGCGCAACGCCAGGCCCTGGGCCTGCTGCCGGATTGATGCGCAGCTCAGCGCACTGAACCACTCACACATTCCAGGACGCACCTCACATGAAACTGCACCACTCCCTGGCGGCCCTCAGCCTGGCTGCCGCATGCCTGTTCGCCGCGCCCGCGGTGGCTGGCGAGGGCCATGACCACGGCGCTGAGGCACCCGCCGCAGGCGGCCCGGCTCTGCCGCGATTTGCCGCCGTTTCCGAGCTCTTCGAGCTGGTCGGCGTGCTCAATGGCAAGCAGCTCACGCTGTATCTCGACCGAGCCGCCGACAACAGCCCGGTGCGCGAAGCGCAGATCGAACTCGAGGTGGCCGGCGCCAAGTACAAGGCCGTCAAACATGGCGACGACGAGTACGAAGTGATGCTCAAGGACGCCCCCAAACCTGGTGTGCTGGCCATCACCGCTGCCGTGACGGCGGGCGCCGAGGCCGACCTGCTGGCCGGTGAACTGGACCTGCATGACGAGGCCAAGGCCGACGCGACGGCACACGTGCATGGCTGGCAGGAGTACGCCGGCTGGGCAGCGGGAGGGCTGGTGGTGCTGGTGCTTGCGGTCTGGGGCCTGCGCCGTGTGAGTGCGAGCCGCCGTTCGACGGCCGGGGGCGTGGCATGAGCCCTCGTCGCATGAACCTTTGCCGCATGAACTGGACGAGCCCCCACCACCCGATGATCCCTGCCACAGCCGCAAACCCCCGCATGACATCCGCCACCACCCACCGCCGCTTCCTGCTGGGCCTGGCGCTGTTGTTCAGCTTCGCCACGTTGCCAGCCCAGGCCGGTGAAGGCCACGACCATGGCGACAGCGCGGCAGCGCCCAGCGCCAACGGCCCGCAGCGCTTGCCCGATGGCAGCGTCTTCCTGCCCAAGCCGGCGCAGCGCCAGCTCGGTGTTCGCACGATGGTGGCGGCCGACGGCGAACTGTCACGCTCAGTGGAACTGAGCGGCCGCGTGCTGATGGACCCCAACGCGGGCGGCAAGGTGCAGCCCTTGAACGCTGGCCGCATCGAGCCCGGCCCGCGCGGTCTGCCCAACCCCGGCCAGACGGTGCGCAAGGGCGAGGTGCTGGCCTATGTCATCCCCTCGGCCGCGCCCATCGAGCGTTCGAACCAGACTGCACAGCTGGCCGAGTTGCGCGCTGCCAAGACCCTGGCGGACAAACGCATAGCGCGCCTGCAGGAGCTGGCCGACACCGTGCCACGCAAGGAGATCGAGGCCGCCGAAAGTGAAGCGTCCAGCCTGGCCGGGCGCATCTCGGCCGTGGGCGCGGGCCTTTCGACGCGTGAGGCCCTGCTGGCCCCCGTGTCGGGCGTTATCGCCTCGGCGCATGTGGTGGCGGGGCAGGTGGTGGAAGCGCGCGAGCTGCTGTTCGAGATCGTCGACCCCTCACGCCTGCGCATCGAGGCCCTGGCCTTCGATCCAGCGCTGGCCGCCAACATCGGCGGCGCATCGCTGGCCCTGGGCACCCAGACCGTGCCGCTGGTGTTTGTCGGCGCGTCGCGCAGCCTGCGCGAACAAGCCTTGCCGCTGGCATTTCGTGCCCAGGGCGCGGTCCTGAATCAGCTGGCCGTGGGGCAACCGGTGCGTGTGTTCGTGCAGACCAAGACCAAGGTCAAGGGCATCTCGGTGCCGGTGGCCTCGCTGTTGAAGAACCCGGCCAACCAGACCATCGTGTGGGTGAAGACAGCGCCCGAACGCTTCGAGCCGCGCACTGTGACCATCGAGCCACTGGACGGCGTCAACGCAGCGGTGATCTCAGGCCTGAAGTCCGGTGACCGCGTGGCCACGCAGGGCGCCACATTGATCAACCAGGTGCGCTGACATGTTCAAGTGGCTACTCGACAGCAGCCTGGCCAACCGGCTGCTGGTGATCATCAGCAGCGTGGTCCTGATGGCCTACGGCGCGTTCACGCTGACGCGCACGCCGGTGGACGTGTTCCCCGACCTCAACAAGCCCACGGTGACCATCATCACCGAGGCCGGCGGCATGGCTGCCGAAGAGGTGGAACAGCTCATCACCTTCCCGCTGGAAACCACGATGAACGGCCTGCCGGGGGTGGAGACCATCCGCTCGGTGTCGTCTGCCGGCCTGTCGTTCATCTACGTCACCTTCGACTGGAGCACCGACATCTTCCGTGCCCGCCAACTGGTGAGTGAGCGCCTGGCCGCGATGGAAGAAGGCATTGCAGAAGGTGTGCTGCCCCGCATGGGGCCGATCAGCTCGATCATGGGCGAGATCATGCAGATCGCCATTCCGGTGGACACCTCGAAGATCTCGGCGATGGCGGTGCGTGAATACGCAGACTGGGTGCTGCGCCCGCGCTTGCTGTCGGTGCAGGGCGTGGCCCAGGTCATCCCCATCGGCGGCGAAGTGCGGCAGTTCCAGGTGCAGCCCAACACGGTGCGCATGGCCGAGTTGGGCATCACGCACGACCAGCTCGAAGCGGCGCTGAAGGGCTACTCCAGCAACACCTCGGGTGGCTTTCTCGAACTCAACGGGCGCGAGTACCTGATCCGCAACCTGGGCCGTACCTCGCTGCTGGACGACCTGAAGAATCTGGCCCTCACGGCCAAGGACGGCCAAGCCATCCTGATGCGGCAGATCGCCGAGGTCACCTTCGCAGCGGCCATCAAGCGCGGCGACGCAGGCTTTGAAGGCCAGCCGGCCGTCATCCTGGGCATCCAGAAGCAGCCTTCGGCCGACACGATTGCACTCACCCGCAACATCGAAGAAGCCTTGGCAGGCTTGAAGGCTTCCTTGCCTGCCGGCATGCAGGAACCCAAGGTCACTTTCCGCCAGGCCAGCTTCATCGAAGCATCCATCACGACGCTGCAGGGCAAGCTCATCGGCGCTTCGATCTTCGTGGCCGTGATCCTGTTCTTCTTCCTCGGCACCTTGCGGCCCACGGTGATCGCGCTCACCGCCATTCCGGTGTCGATCTTCATCACCGCGCTGGTCTTCCGCTACTTCGGTCTGTCGATCAACACCATGACCCTGGGCGGCCTGGCTATTGCCATCGGCGGCCTGGTGGACGATGCGGTGGTGGGCGTCGAGAACGTGCTGCGGCGGCTGAAGGAAGACCGCGCCAAACATCCCGAGCACCGCCTGAACCCGCTGGAAGTGGTGGCCCACGCGACGATGGAAGTGCGCTCGGCCATCCTCTACGCCACCGTCATCATCGTGCTCGTCTTCATCCCGCTGTTTGCGCTGCCGGGCTTGGAGGGCAAGCTCTTCGTGCCGCTGGGCATCGCCTTCATCGTCTCGACCTTGGCCTCGCTGATCGTCTCGGTGACAGTCACACCCGTGCTCAGCTACTACCTGCTGCCGGGCATGAAGAACCTGGACCACGGCGACACACGTTTCTTGCGCTGGCTGAAGAACGGCTACCGCTCGTCGCTGCAATCGGTGCTGAATGCACCCAAGTCGGCCATGGCAGCAGCGGGTGCTGCCGTGGTGGTGGCGGCTGTTGCGGTGCCCTTCTTTCCGACCACGTTCCTGCCCCCCTTCAACGAGGGCACGCTGCTCATCGGCTTGCGTCTGAACCCGGGTGTGACACTTGCCGAAACCTCGGCGCTGGCGCGCCAGGCCGAGGTGCTGGTGAAACAGGTGCCCGAGGTCACGCACGTGGGCCGGCGCAGCGGCCGGGCTGAGCTGGACGAACACGCCGAAGGGGTGCACGTCAGCGAACTCGACGTGGGCCTCAAACCCACGGCCGAGCTGACACGCACGATGGACGAGATCAAGGCCGACATCCGTGCGCGCCTGGTGAATTTGCCAGCGGCGCTGGAGATCGGCCAGCCCATCTCTCACCGCATCGACCACATGCTCTCGGGCGTGCGTTCGCAGATCGCGATCAAGATCTTCGGCGAAGACCTCGATGCCCTGCGCGGCCAGGCCGATGTGCTGCGCGGCAAGCTGGCGGCCATCCCGGGCATCGCCGACCTGCAGATCGAAAAGCAGGTGCTGGCGCCGCAGATCAAGGTGCGTGTGGACTACGCCGCGGCAGCCCAGTACGGCGTGCCGGCGCCCCAGGTGCTGGCGACGCTGCAGAACCTGGTCGAGGGCGAGAGGATCACCCAGATCGTCGAAGGCAGCCGGCGTTTTGCGCTGGTGGTGAAGCTGCCTGAGTCGGCGCGTTCGGTGGAAGGCCTGGGCCAGATACTGATCGAGACACCCAACGGCCGCATTCCGCTCTCCAAGATCGCCAGCATCGAAGACGGCGACGGGCCCAACCAGATCAGCCGCGACGATGGCAAACGCCGCATCGTGCTCTCGGCCAACGCTTCGGGCCGGGCGCTGTCGGAGATCGTGGCCGACATACGCGCCGTGGTGGCCGAAACCAAGCTGCCCGAGGGCTACTTCATCACCCTGGGCGGCCAGTTCCAGGCGCAGGAAGAGGCCTCGCGCCTGGTCGGGCTGTTGTCCATCGTGTCGCTGACGCTGATGTTCGTGGTGCTCTACAGCCGCTACAAGTCCAGCGTGCTGGCGGCGCTGATCATGGTCAATATCCCCTTGGCCCTGGTGGGTGCGGTGCTGGGCTTGTGGCTCTCGGGCCAGCCGCTCAGCGTGGCAGCCCTGGTGGGCTTCATCACCCTGGCTGGCATCTCGGTGCGCAACGGCATCCTGAAGGTGAGCCACTACATCAACCTGATGCGCTTCGAGGGCGAGAACTTCGACCACAAGATGATCCTGCGCGGCTCGCTGGAGCGGCTGAGCCCGGTGCTGATGACGGCGCTCGTAACGGCATTTGCGCTGGCGCCCCTGCTCTTCGAAGCTGAGCAGCCTGGCACCGAAGTGCTGCACCCCGTGGCCGTGGTCATCTTCAGCGGCCTCATCAGCTCGACCCTGCTCGACACCTTCCTCACGCCCGCGATGTTCTGGCTCTTTGGTCGCAAGCCGGCTGAAGTGCTGATGAACAGCAAGGACGCTGAGGCCTTGTGATGCCCCGCTGTTCAGACGCCTCAGCAACCCACGTTTCCTCCTGTGCAATCTCCATGTCCCTGGCCCTGGCCAGCTCTGCCTTCGCCGCCGGCGACAAACACGACCATGCCCACGAACACAAGCCCATGCACGGTGGCGTGGTGGTCGAGGTCAAGGACATCGACTACGAGCTGGTTGCCAAGCCGACCATGATCCACCTGCACTTGCGCGACCACGGCAAGCCTGCCGATGTCTCCAAGGCCAGCGCCAAGCTGACGCTGTTGAGCGGTACGGAGAAGCAGGAAGTTGAACTCAAGCCGGTCGGCGGCAAGCTTGAAGCCACCGGCACGTTCAAGGTGGGCTCGGGGACCAAAGCGGTGGCCGTGGTGACGATTGCCGGCAAGCCGGCCGGCACCGTGCGCTTCGCCATCAAGTAGAGCGGGTGTCGACGACGGGCACCGCCTTGGCGCTTGTGGCCTCTTCGCCGGAGGCCAGTGCATCCCTGTGGAGAAAGCCAAGCGCACGATGCGAAACAACGAACTCGCCGCTTCGATCGGCCACACCATGTTCTGGATCTGGCTCGTTGTCGTCGTCGTCGCTTTGCTGGCCTACTTCCTGCGGCAGCGCTGGCGGCGGGCGCATCCTGTGCACAAGCCCAAGCCGCCGCCAAAACGAAGTTACAGCCAGACCTTGCAGCAGCGTCTGGCATCAAATCGTCAAGGCCACAAGCACAAGCGGCGTCGCGAGCCACCTCCGTCGGATGGGCCGCCATCACCCTGAAAACTTGGATGCGTTTCAGCGGCCGCAAGGCAGGGCCGCGCGTGCAAGGCACGGGCCGAACGGCTCGTCGAGGACATCGGCCGTCAGTTGCAGGCGCGTCTTGCCCGTGCGGCCCTCCCAGCCCTCGCACACGGGGCCGCGGCAGCCATGAAGCTGCTCGTGGTGGAGGACGAGATCAAGCTTGCCGAGTACCTGCGCAAGGGGCTGACGGAAGAGGGGTATGTGGTGGACCTGGCACACAACGGCATCAACGGCCTGCATCTGGCCGTGGAAGGCAGCTACGACCTGATGTTGCTGGACGGCAATCTGCCCGGTATCGATGGCCTGGGCGTGCTGGCCGCGTTGCGACAGAGCAAGCCGATGCCGGTGTTGATGCTCACCGCACGCGGTCGCGTTGAAGACCGTGTCAGGGGCTTGCAGAGCGGGGCCGATGACTACCTGGTCAAGCCCTTCGCCTTCTCTGAGCTGGTGGCCCGCATCGAAGTGCTGTTGCGCCGTGCGCGGCCGGTACGCGACGGTGAAGGCGCTTCAGTGCTGGCGCTCGCCGATCTGGAAGTCGACCTGCTGCGCCGCAAGGCCACGCGCGGCGGCCAGCGCCTGGACCTGACGGCGAAGGAGTTCGCGCTACTGACGCTGTTGCTGCGCCGCCAGGGCGAGGTGCTGTCCCGCACCGAGATTGCCGAACAGGTGTGGGACATGAACTTCGACAGCGACACCAACGTCATCGACGTGGCGGTGCGCCGGCTGCGTGGCAAGCTGGATGCACCCTTCGACCGTACCCTGCTGCACACCCTGGAGGTGCGCGAGCAGTGAACGTGGGCCGGGTCGGCTCACTCGGCCGGCGGCTGTCGGCTTGGCTGGCCCTGCAAAGCCTGGTCTGGCTGAGTGTGGTTTGCACAGTGATTTATGCGGTAACGCGGGCCCACGTCGAGCTGCGCCAGGACGAGTCCTTGGCGCAGAAGCAGGCCCTGGTCAGGCATCTGCTTGCCGAGCCGACGGCGGCTGGCGACCCGGCGGCGCTGGCACACAAGCTCGATGATTTTTTTGTCGGCCAGCAGGACCTGGCGCTGTCGCTGCGTCGCCCCGACGGCAGCGTCTTCTACCAACGCGCCACGGCGGTCGCCAACCCGGAGAACGTGCGCGAGGTCCGTTTCGACGCTGCCACGCTCGCCAGCGCACCGGACACGCTGGCCGCAACGCTGACCCTGGACACAAAAGACGACAGGCTCCTGCTTCGCCGCTTGGCGCTGACCTTGTTAGCCGCTGCGCTGAGCGGCGCTGCCCTGGTCTCAGCAGGCAGTTTCGTGCTCGTTCGCATGGGACTGCGACCCGTGCGTCGGCTGGTGGACCAGACACGCCGGCTGTCGGCCGAGACCTTGCACCAGCGTCTGGATGCTGCGGGACAGGCCGAAGAACTGGAGCCGCTGATTGGCCAGTTCAATGCCCTGCTCGGCCGCTTGTCGCAGGCTTATGAACACCTGGAGGGATTCAACGCCGACGTTGCGCACGAACTCTGCACGCCACTGGCCACCCTGATCAGCAGCACCGAACTGGCTCTGCGCAAGGCCCGCACGTCCGATGACCTGCGTGAGATTCTGGGCTCGAACCTGGAGGAGCTGCAGCGTATGGCGCGCATCGTGCAAGACATGCTCTTTCTCTCTCAGGCCGACCGGGGAAGTGTGGCGCGCCGGCTGCCGACGCCCAGCCTGGCTGCGGTGGCCATGCAAGTCGCCGAGTACCACGACGCGGCGCTGGAAGAAGCGGGTCTGCGTCTCGATGTGGTCGGCGACGCTGCGGGGGAATTCGATTTGCCTCTTCTGCAGCGCGCTCTTTCCAACCTGGTGGCCAATGCCACGCGTTACGCGACGCACGGAACGGTGGTTCGCATCAAGATTGACCCGTTGCCCGGCGACCGCGTGCAACTGACGGTCATCAATCACGGCGCCGCTATCGATGCCAAGCACCTGCCACGTTTGTTCGACCGCTTCTTTCGCAGCGACCCCGCACGCGGCGATGCCCACCGCAACCACGGCCTGGGGCTGTCCATCGTCGCCGCCATTGCGCTCATGCATGGCGGCCGAACCTTCGCCAGTTGCACTGCCGGCCTGACGTCGATTGGCATGATCCTGCGCGTCAGTTCGGACACCGAGCGCAGCGCGCAGGACAGATGACAGCAGTGTCATCTGCGTGACGGCGTTCTGTCGGCCTCGGCTTTCTAGAGTCTCTTCTGATGCCCTACGAGGCATTGTTTGCCCTGCAGCCGCAGGGCGGGCACACACCTGTGAAGGAGAAAGACCATGAAGTTCACTCTATGGCTTGGCGCCGTTCTTGCGCTTGCCGCGGCAGCAGTGCCGCTGACCAGCGCTGCGGCCGCTACCGACAGCTTCCGCAATGGGCAGTCGTACTTTGGTGAGCCGTCATCGCAGATGCCGGTGACACGTACGGTGGAGCTGGGGACCGCCAGTCACCTGAACGTGGCCTACGGCGAGACGGTGAGGTTTCAGAGCATGGGTCAGCAGTTCACATGGACCTTCAACGGCCTGGACCGCCGTGCTGTGGATGTGATCCGGATTGCGCCGGCAGGTTTCCCGGTCAAATCCCTGGTGGTGCATGTCGGGCGCAATCCAACGAACCGCGGCAGATAGCGCCTTCGTTGGCGCTGGGCTTCAGTGACTATGGGCTGCGGGGCCGACATCTGCTGCGGCAGTTGCGCTGCCCGGGCCCGTGAAGTTGCAGCCATCGGCACTGTGCGCGCAGGCCGTGCGTTCGAGCTGAAAGGTGGTGTGGAAGACCTTGAAGCGATCTGCCAGCACGGTCTGCAATTGCAGGATCAGCTCGGGTGCGACGACGCCTTCGCTGTGCACCACGTGCGCCGTCAGGCTGTTCTTGCCGCTGGTCAGGGCCCAGACATGCAGGTCGTGCACGCTCTCAACCCCGTGCACGGTGCCCATGGCCTGCGCCACTTCGTCGACGGCTATGCCTTCGGGCGTGCCTTCGAGCAGGATGTTCAGGCTCTCTGACAGCAAGACCCAGGTGCGCGGCAGGACCCACAGACCGATGCCCACGGCCACCACCGTGTCCACCCAGTTCCAGCCGGTGACCATGTCGGCCCAGACCTCCAGGTAGGCGCCTTTCACGTTCAGGCTCGCGTCCTTGTCGCCGCGCAAGAGCCGCATGCTGATGAGGTTGATGACCAGGCCGCCTGAGGCCACGGCCAGCATGCCCAGCGATTGCACCTCCGCCGGGGCGTTGAAGCGCTGCCAGGCTTCGAACAGGATGTAGAGAGCCACGCCGAACAGCAGCAGAGCGTTGAAGGCCGCCGCCAGGATCTCGAAGCGGTGATAGCCATAGGTGCGCTTCGCGTCCGCTGGCCGGCGACCCACTCGCACGGCGGCCAGTGCGATGGCCAGCGCGGCGGTGTCGGTGAACATGTGCGCGGCGTCAGCCAGCAGGGCCAGGCTGTTCAGCAGCAGACCGGCCACCACCTCGGCGATAAGGAAGCTCGTGGTCAGGCCCAGCGCCCACCACAGCGCAGTCTCGCTCCGGTTCGCTGGCAAGGCGTGCTCGTGGCCGGCGCTCATGGGCGCTGCCTCCCAAGTGCTGCCAAGTACCCTTGCAAACAGCGCAAAGCCATGACGACATTCAGCGTGGCCATTTCAGGTGCTCCTCATCGATGACAAAGGCAGGTGAATGCGCCAGGCCCTCCCCCGCGTGGGTGGGCCAGCCCCTCAGCGTGTTCACGCACCCACGGACGGCCTGCCATCAGCAAGGCCGCATCGTCCAGCATCACGTGGCGCTAGGGCAGCTGCTCCAGCAGCTGGGGCAAGGGGCACACGCTACCAGCATCGGCCGCAGCGGCGAATCGATCAGACGTGGCCAGCCCGCTGAGGGTGTTCAGGAGGTGCGACGGGCCGCCAGTCGCCCCGTACGCTGAAAGAAGGGGCAGCGTGCGGATCAGTGCCGGCATCAATGAGTCCGTGCTCAACATGGCAACGCCAACACCAGGACCGCGCGGCATGGCCGGCGGTCATGGCCCGCGTTGCCTGCAGCGGCGAGAACGCCATCGGCGTCATGGCCAATGACAGTTTCTGCACCGCGCAAACGTACCTTCAGCGTTGACGCGCCGGCAGCCTCACAGCCTGCCACGCTTAGTTGGCCGGCCACAGTGGGTGCGACTCGGGTCATGAAAGGAGAGGCGTTCCCTGACGTTCATGCCGATGTCTTCCACTGTGGGCTCCGGCTCGCCTGGTGTTGACAACTGGTGCTATTGGCGGGTGAGCGGGTCCCGGCCTATGTACACCGTCAAGGGTTTGGCAGGAAAACCCGCAGGGGCAATCTTGGCCACATCGACCGCGCGACCGCCCAGCCCGTTGAAGGTCCAGGAAAACTCCTTGCCTTCGCTGCGAAACGTC
>LNFM01012020.1_pt1 | contig 11519 bp, 9 predicted proteins | sample 596031 | NCBI WGS metagenome assembly LNFM01 (sample SAMN04254537, study PRJNA301005) | activated carbon metagenome | isolation source: dual media filters at the Ann Arbor, Michigan drinking water treatment plant | place: USA: Ann Arbor | reverse complement strand
CGGATACATGGCTGCACCCGATAGTTTCGCTGAGCCGTCAGTTTCCTCTTGCACCGCGGGCGCCGTCCATACATGGCCCGAAGCACGAAGTCGCGCTTGGGCGGATTCGGGTAGCGGAGCGGACATACGCAGGGGCGGGCAATCGGGTTGTCGCTCAGCCTCGCCCGCGTCCGCTCCCTCCGCAAGGCCGACCCATTCTCGGGGCGACGGCTACAGGTTGATAGAACACCTGCGCGATCAATGGACGATCGGGCCTTTGAGGAGGCGGGCGCGGTCGGCGGATTTCACGCGCATGTTGAGTGTGCGGCCATTGCGGTTGAGCATCATCGGGATCTCGACGCCGGCTTCGCCCTGCGCCCAGATCGCCTTGAAGAACGAGGCGAGCGAGTTCACTTCCGCGTCGCCGACGCTGAGCACGATGTCGCCGGGGCGGATATCGGATTTGCGCGCGGGGCCGCGTCCGGAAATGCCGGCGATGACGATGCGCTCGCCGACTTCGGTGGCGAACACGCCGAGCCACGGGCGCGCCGGCGCCTGTCGTTTGCCGACGGTCTGCAGATCATCGAGGATCGGTTTCAGCAGGTCGATGGGCACGGCCATGTTGACGTCGACGGCCTGGGCCGAGCGCGGTGCGCTTGCGGAAATGTCGGTGCTGCTCCCGGGTTTGCCTTGCTGCTGGAGTTGCAGCGAGCCGATGGCGATGAGCTCACCCTTGGCGTCGATCACGGCTGTGCCGCTCCACGTGGGATGTGCGGGCGTGGTGAAGATCGCTTCGTCGAGGACGTATTCCCAATAGCCGGAGAACTCGCGCTTGTCGCGGATCTTGGCCACGATCGCCCGCTGGCGGCCACCCGCTGCGGCGACCACGACGGGATCGCCGACGCGGACCGATGCGGAGATGCCGAGTTCGAGAAACGGCGTGTCGATCCGTGCGAGTGCCTGGATGAGGCCGAAGCCGGTTTCCTGGTCGTAGCCCAGCACGTGTCCTTCCACCGCGCGGCCGCCACTGAGCGTGATCCAAACCTTCTCGGCTTCGGTGATGAGATAGCCGATCGTCAGGACGAGGCCGCGTGCGCTGATCAGGACGCCGCTGCCGGTGCGCTCGGTCCCCAGCGTTTCAGCCGTGAAGGCGTCGGGCGGCACGATCGCCCTGATGCCGACGATCGTCGTCAGCGCTCGTTCGAGGTCATACACAAAATCCTCGCGCTGTGGTTGCACGACTGCCTCGCTTGCCGAAATTCAAATCCATTCGACCGTCTCGCGACGGCCGGATCAAGGCGCAACATACCATGCGACAGGACGTGCCGCACAGATGGCTCCGGTCGGGCATTGCCACCGCCTCGGACCACCGAGCCGGGCGGACGCGGCTGCGAGGGCCTGGCCGTTGGGCACAGTCTACCAGGAGAGGGCGGCCATCGCGGCGATGGGGCGGCCGGCCAAGGGGGCGACCGCGTGGGCGAGGGTCGCCTCGGTCAGTTCTGGAAGGTGCACGGGGCTAGCGACCAGAACGGGCCTTATGCCAGCCGTCAACGCACCGCGGATGTCGGTGTTGATGCCGTCGCCGATGCCGAGCGTCGCGGCCTTGGATACGGGTTTGCCGCGCACCGCCGCGATTATTTCGAAGGCACGATCGTACACGGGCAGATAGGGCTTGCCGGCATAGATCACGGTGCCGCCGATGCTCTCGTAAAGCGCCGCGATCGCACCCGCGCAGGGGATCACGCGGTCGCCGCGGGCGACGGTGACGTCGGGGTTTGCACAGATGAGGGGCACGCCACGACTGGCGGGGCCGGTCAGGCGCTCGCGATAGTCCTCTGCCGTCTCGCGCTCGTCGTCGAAGAGGCCGGAGCAGACGATGGCGCGTGCGTCCTGCAGGCCGACCATCGTCAGGCGCTGGCCGTCGAAAAGGCCGCGATCGCGATCCGGGCCGAGATGCGCAAGCGGCTCGTCGCGGCGCTGGGCGATGAGGCTCAGCGTAAGGTCGCCCGAGGTCAGGATGGCGTCCCACGCGTCGCGGGGGACTTTCAGCTTGGCGAGCTGCTCCTCGATCGCGGGCGTGGGCCTGGGTGCGTTGGTCAGCAGGAGGACGGTGCCACCACGCTGCCGGAAACGCACGCAGGCGTCGACGGCCGATGGGAACGCCGCCAAGCCGTTGTGGACGACGCCCCAGATGTCGCAGATCCATGCTTCGACGCCGCCGAGAAACGGCTCGATCGAGGTGACGATGGGGACGGGAGATGCGGCTGATGGTTGGGTCATGGGACCAGCGTCTTAGGCGGGAACCACGGAATTGCCAACCATCTGCGCCATTTGTCCTGCAGTTTGTCCGCCCGAGATCAGAGCAGCTTGCGCAGCTCTGCCTTCAGCGCGGGGGCAAGATCCTCACGGTCCAGCGCATAGGCGAGGTTGGCCGTGAGGAAGCCGATCTTGGAGCCGCAGTCGTAGATCTGGCCGTCGAACCGGACGGCGTGGAACGGCTGGTTGGCAGCTTCGGAGAGGGTAATCATCGAGTCGGTCAGCTGAATCTCGCCGCCGGCGCCCTTTGTCTGCTTGCCCAGCAGATCGAAAATCTCGGGCTGCAGGATATAGCGGCCGGTGATGTGAAGGTTCGACGGCGCTGTGCCGCGCGGCGGCTTCTCGACCATCTTCGTGATGCGCGACACCTTCGCCTTCACGTCCTCGACGCCGACGATGCCGTACTGGTGCGTCTGATCCTCGGGAACCGGAGCAACAGCAATATGATTGCCGCCATGGGCTTCGTAGGCCTCGATCATGTCGGCCAGACAGGGCTTGGCTGCAGAATGAAGCATATCCGGCAGAAGCAGGGCAAAGGGTTCGTTGCCGACCAGTTCGCGAGCGCACCAGACGGCATGGCCCAATCCCAGTGGAGCCTGCTGACGGGTGAAGCTCGTCTGTCCGGCGGCGGGCAGGTCTCGTGCGAGAAGCTCGAGCTCGTTCTTCTTGCCGCGCTGCAACAGCGTCTGCTCCAGCTCGAACATGCTGTCGAAGTGGTCCTCGATCACGCCCTTGTTGCGGCCGGTGATGAAGATGAAGTGCTCGATACCGGCCGCGCGGGCTTCGTCCACGACATGCTGGATGACCGGGCGGTCCACGACGGTGAGCATTTCCTTGGGCATCGCCTTGGTGGCGGGCAGGAAGCGGGTGCCGAGGCCGGCGACGGGGAAAACGGCTTTGCGAATCCGACGCTTTGACGTGGACATGGATCAGTGACTCCGAGATTGGGCGTAGTGATAGATACTCGTGGTGGGTTGGTCAGTGGGGCGCGCAGCCGAGTCCGGGCGGTTTGGCCGGCTTCCTGCCGCATTCGGGGATGACACTCGTCAACGGGGTTGTATCGGGCACTCGACGTCGATGGTAGAGAGTGACGTTAACCCATCCCACATTCACGTTTCATGAACGTCGATAGTCACATTGTGCTGGTGGGCATGCTTCGCTAGATCACGGAGCGCGGCGATATTCAGGGTGCCTCTCTTCTCCGGGAGATCACCTGAAGCTGCATGCAGGATGATGATAAGGGACTGACTTCATGAGCATTCTTGTCACCGGCGGCTGTGGCTATATCGGCAGTCATATGGTGTATGAGCTGTTCGACGCCGGGGAAACCGTGGTCGTTCTCGACAACCTGACCACAGGTTTCCATTGGGCCATTCCCGGCGAGGCCCGGCTGGTGGTCGGTGACATCGGCGACGAAGAACTCGTGAAGGACCTGGTCCGAAAGCACAACGTCGAGGCGATCATTCATTTCGCCGGCTCGATCGTGGTGCCGGAGTCGGTCGCGGACCCGCTCGGCTATTATTTCAACAATACCGTGAAGTCGCGTTCGCTGATCGCGGCGGCGGTTGCGAGCGGCGTCAAGAACTTCATCTTCTCCTCGACGGCGGCAGTCTATGGCGCGCCGCGCGAGATGCCGGTCAAGGAGACGACGCACCTCGAACCGATGTCGCCCTACGGTTCGTCGAAGCTGATGACGGAGATCATGCTGCGCGACACGTCGTTCGCGCACGACTTCCGTCATGTCGCACTGCGCTATTTCAATGTCGCCGGCGCCGATCCGCGTGGCCGCACGGGCCAATCGACGAAGGGTGCGACGCATCTCATCAAGGTCGCCTGCGAGACGGCGCTCGGCAAGCGGCCGGCGATGGACGTCTTCGGCACCGACTATCCAACGCGCGACGGCACGTGCATCCGCGACTACATCCACGTGAAGGACCTTGCGCGGGCGCACATGGCGGCGCTCATGCATCTGCGGACTGGTGCGAAGTCCGACGTGTTCAACTGCGGCTACAGCCACGGCTTCACGGTGTTCGAGGTCATCGAGGCCGTGCGGCGCGCTTCGGGCGTGAATTTCGACGTGCGCACGTCGCCGCGCCGGCCTGGCGATCCGCCAGAAATCGTTGCCGACAGCAAAAAGATCCGCACACAGCTCGGCTGGCAGCCCCAGCACGACGATCTCGAGCAGATCGTCCGCCACGCGCTCGAGTGGGAAGACCGGCTTTCGCGCTCGAAGCGCAACGCCCCGGCGGTGGCCGTGGGGGCTTAGCCCCAACGTCTCGAACTCTCGCGATTGCAACTGCCCCAATTCAGCCTCACTGATGCCGATCGGTGAGGTGTCGGGATTCGGTCGTCGGGACCGTAAGGGCGGAGCGCATGCGGATTAGGGCGAAAGCGGTCGCAATGGCCGTGGCGGTGATGGGGCTGGGCCTTTGGGGCTCCGGGGCAGTCCGAGCGCAACCGGCGTCGGAGTTCGCGAAGTTCGTCGAGGGCGTTTGGCCGGAAGCTCAACAGGCCGGCGTGTCGCGGCTTACGTTCGATCGCGCGTTCAAGGGCGTGATCCCGGACCTGACGATACCCGATCTTGTATTGCCGGGGCGCAAGCCGACCGAGGTTCTAGGCCAGGCCGAGTTCGTGAAACCGCCGCAGGACTATCTCGACCGCGGTCTGCTCGGCCGCCTTGCGCTCGGCGGCAAGACCTTCATGGCCAAGTACCAGCCGTGGGTCGAGAAAATCGAGCGCGAACTGGGCGTCGACCGCCATATTCTGATGGGTATCTGGGGCCGGGAGACGGCTTACGGCGGTGGCAAGCTGCCGCATTACGGCATTCGCGTTCTGGCGACCCAGGCATGGATCGGACGCCGCAAGGAGATGTTCAGGGCCGAACTCGTGATGGGCCTGAAGATGCTCGAGGACCGGATCGTAACGGTCGAGACGATGCGCTCTTCGTGGGCGGGTGCGCAAGGGCTCCCGCAGTTCATGCCGAGCGACTTCTACAAGCACGCATACGACATCGACGGCGACGGGCGGAAGGACATCTGGAATTCGGTTCCCGACGCGCTGGCGTCTGCGGCTCACCAGCTGAAGTCGAAGGGTTGGCGGATCGGCGTACCTTGGGGCTTCGAGGTTGCCCTGCCGGCGAAGGTCGATTGCGCGTTCGAGGGGCCCGACGACGAGCGGCCGCTCGGCGAATGGGTAAAACTCGGCATGACGCGGGTCGGCGGAAAACCTTGGCCGGAAAAGCTGCTCGGCGAAACGGCCTACCTGATGTCGCCCGGCGGGACGCATGGGCCGATTTTCCTGGTCACCGAGAATTTCAAGGTTATCCGCGCCTACAACACGTCGGATCTCTACGCGGTGTTCGTGGGGCATCTGGCAGACCGGATCGCGGGTGGCGGTGATTTCGTCACCCCGTGGCGGGGGATCGGGCAGTTGCCGACGGCCGAGATCGTGGAGACGCAGGAGCGGCTCAAGGCTCAGGGCTCGGCGATCAGTATCGTCGACGGCAAGATCGGATCGAATACACGGAAGCAGATCGGGTTGTACCAAAGGAAGGCCGGCCTTCCGGTCGATTGCTGGCCCGGTGCAGCGACGCTTGTGAAGTTGCGCCAGGGGGCGGCAGCGAAATGAAGGCAATGATCGGATCGTTGGCGGTGCTGCTCCTGTGCGGTGCTGCGGCGGCGACGGAGAAATCCGGTGACAAGGGTGGACCGAAGGCTGCCGCGTCACCTGTTGCAAAAGTTGCGATTCCGCCACCTCGAACGCTCGACGACTTGATAGCCGTAATGGAGCGCGAGGCGCGCAAGGCGGGTGTCGACCCGGCGACGGTGAGACGCGTGCTGGCAGGCTTCGAGCGCCTGCCGGAAGTGGCCGACCTCGCTGCCTCGCAAACCGAGCACGAGCGTACTGTTGCGCAGTATGTCAACCTACTGGTCAGTGTGGAGCGGATCGAGCAGGGGCGCGCGAAGCTCGCAGAGTACAAACAACTGCTCGCAGATGTCGAAGCGCGGTTCGGCGTCGACCGGCATACACTGACGGCGCTCTGGGGCGTCGAAACGCGATACGGTGCGGCGCTGGGCGGGCGGCCCGTCGTGCGCGCTTTGACTACGCTGGCTTTGGAAGATCCTCGGCGTCCGGAGTTCTGGCGGGCCGAGTTGCTGCAGGCGTTGCGGATCGTGGAGCGGGGCGACATCGCGGCGGCTGCTATGCTGGGCTCGTGGGCCGGCGCGATCGGTCATACGCAATTCATGCCTTCGACGTTCAACCGGTTCGCGATCGATTTCGACGCGGATGGCCGGCGCGACCTCATGGGTTCGGTCGCGGACGGCCTCGCTTCGGCTGCGAATTATCTCTCGCATTCCGGTTGGCAGCGAGGTGAGACGTGGGGCTTCGAGGTCTCGGTGCCGGAAGGGTTCGACTATGCGTTGTCGGCGCCGACGCCGCTCAGGCCACTGGCGTTCTGGAAAGAGCGAGGCCTGAAGCGGAGCGGCGGCGAAGCGCTGCCTGTGTCGGCGCTCGATCATCGATTGCTACTTCCGTCGGGGGCCAATGGCCCGGCATTCCTGGTGAACCGCAATTTCGGTGCGCTTTTGCGATACAATCCGGCGATTCCGTATGCGCTCGCCGTGGCGCATCTGGGCGACCGGATCGGCGGCGCCGGTGGGATCTCCAAGGCTTGGCCCAACGAGCCGGCGATGCCGCGTGCCGACCGGCAGGAGATGCAGGAACGGCTGGCGGCACTAGGGCACGAAACCGGGGGTGTGGATGGCATCATCGGGAGTTTGACGCGAACTGCCATCCGGTCCTATCAGAAGACTCTAGGTTTGCCGGAAGACGGCCATCCAAGTCTGGGGCTGCTCGAGCGTCTCAGGGTATCGAAGTGAGGTGGGAATGACGCGTCGCGTCCGGCACATCGCTGCGCTGTCACTGGCAGCCGCCCTCGCGGTGTCGTCCGCGTCGACGTGGTTGCCTGGCTCGTTGATGCAGCCAGCCAACGCGCAGCAGGGCGACGTGGCCGCTAATTTCATGAATCCTTTTCCCGAGAACGATGCGTGGCGCGGGCTCGTGATCGGCGACTATCTCGCGGAAGGGCTGCTCAGCGGGCTCGCGGATGGGATGGCAAGCGAGTCGCGGTTGCAATTGCAGCGGCGGCATCGAGCTTTCCCTTCCCTGGGGCGGGTCGACATCGAAGACGATGCGAAGGCCCTCGACGACATGATCGGCAAGGACAAGATCGGCATCGCGGTCGTCATGTTCGGTATGTCGGACCGTGCCGGTATCCGGCTCGCCAACGGGCGGCGACTCGCAGTTGGCCAACCGGACTGGCGGGTGCAGTATGCGCAGCGCGTGGACCGCATCGTGCGGTCGCTGCGGCGGCGCGGGGTCGCGGTCTATTGGGTGGGGCTGCCGATGACGCGGCGTTCCGACTGGAACGAGGACGTCGAAGCAATCAATGAAGTACTGCGCGAGCGCGTGCTGAGTGCCGGGGCGCGGTACATCGACGCCTACAAGGAAAGCGGTGACGAGAACGGTCAGTTCTCCGATCGCGGTCCGGACATTTCGGGCAAAGTCGTGAGGTTGCGGGATCAGGACGGTTTCGATTTCACACCGGCCGGCTATCGCAAGCTCGCCTACTTCATCGAACGTCAGATGAAGCGCGACATGAACGCGGCGCGCGAGGAACGGACGATCCCGCTCGCTGGAGCCGAAATCGAGCAGAAGCGTATCAATCCCGAAGGAACGAAGTCCACGGCAGCAGCTGCGGCCGACGGTACCGGAAATGCCGGGACGTCGGCGGCGACAGTCAAGGATGCGCGGGCGGCAGCATCGCCGGTCACGCGGGCGTTGACGCCGGGGGCTTCGACCCGGCCAGCCGATGGCGGGCAATCGGGGAGTTCCGACCTGAAGGCGGACAACGTCCGGGTGTCGTTCAAGGCGACGGCGGGTGGACGGGAAGAGCAGGTCACGATCGAGATCATCAGGCCGCCGATCACGCAGTCGGTCATCCAGTTGATGACGCGGCGGGACAAGGGTGACAAGCCGAGCGAGGTCGGCGATACGCTTACCGATACACTCTCGAATGGCTTGCTCGTCATGCGTTCGGTGACGCCGAACAGGGCGGGAGGGGGGGATCGCGCGGGATCGCGAGGCGTTCTCACCCAGCAGCCGTTCTTCATCGCCCTGGCAAAGGGCGAGCGTCTACCATCGAAGCCGGGCAGAGCCGATGATTTCCGCTGGCCGCGCGAGGACGATATTCCGCCGCCGCCCATCACAGTTTCGGCGCCGGCGCCCATTTCGAGCCCGGTGCCGCTGGCCAAGGAAAGTCCGGCCGGCGCGCGGGTGCCACGTCCTGCGCCGCCACGGCCACGGCCGGCTCGCGGAGAGGTACAGAGCGCTCCAGGGGCGGGGGTAACCGGCTTCCCGCAGTAGCTGCGTCCGCTTTTCCTTTCGTAGCGGCTCGCTGGCGGGATGTTCTGTTTCGGGTCGAGGCTTGCCCTGAGCCTTTGCCGGCTCTACCCATGCGGTTCAGGATTTGGCCCGGCTACAAGCCGGGACCCGTGAAGCAGCGTGGAGGAGAGCCCGTCGTGATCGTCGATTTTCATCACCATTTCGTGCCGCGTGAACTGATCAAGGACGATCCAGGCGACAAGCTGATCCTCAGCTACGACGAGAACGGCGCTCCGAGCTACACGACGCACAAGCTGCTGTTCGATCACGAAGCGCACATCCAGATGATGGACGAGACGGGCATCGACGTGGCGGTGCTGTCTTGCGCGGCTGGAATGGCAGCCGACATCGAGCGTTCCAGGTTCGTCAACAACAAGGCGAAGGATCTCGAGACGGCCTACCCGAAGCGTTACCTCGGATTTGCCCACGTCAATCCGCTGGGTGGCGCGGAAGCGATGAAGGAGCTTGCACGCTGCGCCGACGAACTCGGCTATCCCGGCGTGACGATCACGTCCGAGCAGGACGGGCTCTATCTCGATGCGCCGCAGTTCGAGGGCTTCTGGGCCGAGTGCGAAAAGCGCGGCATCTTCGTGTTCGTGCATCCCGCGCTGAAGCTGAACGAGTCCAAGCAGTTCGACGCTTACGATCTCGCACGTTCCGTCGGCCGCGAGTTCAGTCTCGTCATGGCGGTGATTCGGCTGGTCAACGCGCAGGTTTTCGACCGGCATCCGAAGCTCGTCGTGCAGATGTCGCATCTGGGCGGGGGCATCGCGGCGCTGCTCGGCCGTGTCCGCAGCTATCAGGACAAGGTGTTCTGGGGGACGAAGGGTAACGCCACGCACGGCATCGCGCCCGCGCACGATTTCGATCACTACCTTCGCCACAACTTCATTTTCGATACCGGCGGTTTCTGCGGCGAGATCGCCTCGGTGAAGACGGCGCTCATCGAGATACCGGCGACACGTCTCGTGTTCGGCACGGACTATCCGCAGGAAATCCGCACCAGCGGCGTGACCGGTAACTTCATCGCAGAAATCAAGAAGCTCGGCGCCGATGGCGATGCGATCCTGTCGGGGAACGCGAAGACGCTGCTCAAGGGGCGGGTGTAACTTTTAAAATCGTCGTCATGGTCCGCCCAGGCGGACTTGACGACGGTGGTTCGAAGCGATGGAGTTCTCGCATGATCGACGTCAAGGCTATCGGGCACGCTACCTTCGAGACACCCGATATCGGGCGGATGGCGGACTATTACACCGATGTCCTCGGGCTTCACGCGGAATATCGCGACGAAAGGCGCGCGATTTTCGTCACCGGGATCGGCCGAGAGACGCTGGTGCTCGAGAAGGGCGAGGCTGGCCGTTGTACGCGGATAGCGCTGCAGGTGGCGCCGGACACGGATCTTGCCGCAGTCGCACGTGACTTGAGCGAGCGGGAGAGCGTCCGCACGGAGCGCCGCTCGGGCATCACGCCGGGGATCACGGACGCGCTGGTGTTGAAGGATCCGATCGGTACTGATGTCGAGTTGTTCACGGCGTGGGCGCCAGGCGACAGCCGCCAGACCGGAGGCATCTCGCCGTTGAAGCTCGGGCACATCGCGTTCACGTGCACGGACGTGAAACTGCAGTGCGCGTTCTACGAGCGCGTTCTGGGGTTCCGCGTGTCCGATTGGATGGAAGACTTCTTCGTGTTCATGCGATGTGGGCCGGATCACCATACGGTGAATTTCGCGGCGGCGAAGTCGGCGAAGCTGCATCACGTCGCGTTCGAGCTGAAGGACTGGTCGCACATCGGCGAGGCGTGCGAATTGCTCGGGCGGAAGAACTTGCCGATCCTGTGGGGGCCTGGGCGCCATGGCATCGGGCACAACATCTTCATCTATCATCGCAACCCCGACGACCAGATCGTCGAGTGCTACACGAGCCTCGACCAGATGCCGGACGAGAGCCTCGGCTATTACGAGCCGCGCCCCTGGCACAAGGACAAGCCGCAGCGGCCCAAGGTGTGGAAGCGGGCCGATGCCGCACTGAGCTGGGGACCGCAAGCCTGGCCCGACTATTTCCGCGGCAAGGATTGACAAGGCGGCCACATCTCATTCGACTGAGGCGATTTCGGCCGAAGCGAGTTGGATCATCCCCGATGCATAGTGCCTTGCTGCGCGTTGTTGCGTTCATGATTGCGGGGATTGCGCTGTGTCTTGGAGGAATCGCCGCTTCGCCTGCCCGGGGGGCCGAGGTGCGGGTGGTCGAAGCCGATCGATTCGATGATCTGCACAATGGCAGCATCGACGTTGACAGCGGCTTGGGAAACAACCTGCGGCCCGACGGCAACGTGATCTGCAACATCGATCTTCGCGGGCCGATAGAGGCTGGTGACCTGGGGCGCCTGAAGGCGGCGTTGGGCCAGATCCGCAGTCGGCATGCCATGGCGACGCCCAGGGTGTGCCTGTCTTCGGGCGGTGGCAACTACCAAGAAGGTCTCGCGATATCGCGGTTCTTCATGGATGAGAACATCGGCACGGCAATTCCGGCCGGCGCCGAGTGTCATTCTTCTTGTGCCTTGATGTTCATGGGCGGGAGCTTTCCCTGGAAAGGGCACATCAACCGATTTCTTGATGCCGGCGGCGTGGTGGGGTTTCATGCGCCGTATGTCGCCGGTCTCAAGGACCAGTCGTATCCCAGCGAGAGCGTGAAAGTCGCGTTCGACGAGGGCGTCAGGGCGATCTCGGATCTTATGAAGCTCGGGGTGGGGAGCCCGCTAAAGCGCTTCCCGCCGGAGCTGCT
>LNFM01012019.1_pt1 | contig 11520 bp, 12 predicted proteins | sample 596031 | NCBI WGS metagenome assembly LNFM01 (sample SAMN04254537, study PRJNA301005) | activated carbon metagenome | isolation source: dual media filters at the Ann Arbor, Michigan drinking water treatment plant | place: USA: Ann Arbor | reverse complement strand
TGCCGGGCTTCGAGAAAGGCAAGCGCCTGAAGAAGCTGGGCATGAAGGCGCAGGACACGTCCGAGCTGTTTTTCGACAACGTGAAGGTGCCGGCGGAAAACCTGCTCGGTGGCGAAGGCAAAGGGTTCATCTGCCTGATGGAGCAATTGCCCTGGGAGCGTTTGCAGATCGCCATCGGTGCCGTGGCCGCAGCGCAGGCCGCGATCGACTGGACGGTGGCGTACACCAAGGACCGCAAGGTTTTCGGCCAGGCCGTGGCGGCGTTTCAGAACACGCGCTACAAGCTCGCCGAGTTGCAGACCGAGGTGCAGGTGGCGCGGGTTTTTGTGGACAAGTGCTGCGAGCTGGTGAACGTCGACAAACTGGACACCGCCACCGCCAGCATGGCCAAGTACTGGTGCTCCGACCTGCAGTGCAAGGTGATGGACGAGTGCGTTCAGCTCTTCGGGGGCTACGGCTACATGTGGGAATACCCGATCACACGGGCCTATGCCGATGCCCGGGTGCAGCGCATCTACGGCGGTACCAACGAGATCATGAAAGAGGTGATCTCGCGGGCCATGGGGCTGGGCGGGCGCTGAGCACCCGCCCGTCATCTCACAGGTTTACTTTTTTGCGGCTTCGCCCAGGCGGCGGCCCAGCGAGATCGCGTAGGGTGCTGCGCGCGCGTTGAGCACCGGGTCGGCCGACGGCTTGATGCCGGCGGGCAGCACCAGGGGGTTGAAGGTCATGGCGTCGCAGGCGCCACCCATGCCATCGGCCACCTTGTCGATCACGAGCTTGCCGGCCGAAACCACCTGGCGTGCGTCCGGCCAGGTCAACGTCGGGTCGGTGATGTTGTCGCCGGCTTCGGCGAGCTGCAGGCGGAAGTCGAACGACACCGGGGCCTTGGCCACGCGTTCGCGCAGCTCGCCCGCCAGGAACTCGTCGCCCATGGCTTTCAGCTGGTCTTCGGTGAGCCCGAGCACACCGGCATCGGGCACGAACTGCCAGCGCGCAAAGCGGCTCTTGCCGGGTGCTGCTTCCAGTTCAAACGCGTTCACGCCCCAATAGTTCACCGCGCCGTAGCTCGCGGGCACTGGAGCGCTGGCGAGGTACGCGCCCTGTCGCGTGGTGTCGGGGTTGGCGGCGCTGAAGGCCTTGATCTTTTCGGGGTCGGCCTTGCCCGTGGCCGGGTCGGCGGTACGTGCCTGCACGAAGGGTGCGAACTGCTCGGGTTTGCTCACGAAGAACACAGGCGCCGAGATGTTGGCCATCTGCCATTGCTCGCCGCCGGGCAGCTGGAACTGCAGCGCCAGGCCCCGCACCGACTTGGCCTTGTCGCTCGCCTTGGGGCTACCGCCGCCCACTGAAAAACGTGCCACCACGGGAATCTTGTCGCCCTTGAACACTGAAGCGCGCGATAGTTCGCGACCCGCGGCGTTGCCGATGAAATGGCCGCTGGCGCAGATGCCCTTGGCGCCCGAGCGGCGTGACCCGGGTTGTGGACCGGCCAGTCCCTCGAGTGCATTCACTTGTGATTCGGCGAGTGAGGTTTGGGCGAGCGCAACGGGGGTCAGCAAGGTGCTGCCCAGGGCAGCAGACGCAGCGGCAGCAAGCAACAGAGGTTTCATGGAATGAGCCTTTCGGTGAGTGGATGCGGTGGCGCACATCGCGACCACCTGTGCGGTAGTCGACGGTTGTCAACGCTCCTTACACCTTCGAAGGAGTTTATTTTTCCTCTTGTGTAGGCCAGGTATTGCTGTTTTGTAGCTAAAACGTATGATGCGCGCGTGTTTTTGTAACGGGAGCGTGCATCCATGAAAAACGTCGACATCAAACAGCTGGCCTTGTTTTGCGAACTCATCGAGAGTCAGAGCCTGACGGAAGCGGCATCCCGCATGAACATCACACCTTCGGCCGCCAGCCAGGCACTCACCCGCTTGCGCAATGTGCTCAACGACGACCTCTGCGTGCGCGAGAAGAACCGCTACCAGCTGACTCCCTACGCCGACAGCGCCTACGCTGTGTTTCAGCAGATGGTCGAACTGTGGAAGGATGTGAGCAACAACGCGTGGGTCTTCAATCCGTTGGAATGCGACTCGCACATCATCATGTCGTGCTACGACGCGTTCGGCGAAACCGAACTCGCCGAGCTTTACCGCAGCATCACCCGCAAGGCACCGAAGCTGGGGCTGGACATTCACGCACCTGCCAACGGGCCGGCCGATGTGGAAGCCCTGCGCGATGGCGCGGTGGATGTGGTGTGCAGCCACTACGAGCCGCCGTCCGATGCGCGCGATCTGTACCGGGAAACTGTCAAACACTTCCACATCACCCATTGCTGTGTGGCCGTGGACCATCCCCGCATCAAAGACACGCTCACGCTGGAGCAATACCGGGCCGAGGAGCATTTGTTGATCACATTCCTCAAGCGCCACGGTGGACGACGAAGTCCCATCGACCTGGAGCTGGAAGCGCGTGGGTTCCCGCCCCGCAGAACGACCATCGTCAATTCGTGGCACCTGTGCTCGGAGCTGCTGGCCCGTACAGACCGGCTGGTGACCACCAGCCGCCAGCAGGCCATGCAGCTCGAGCGCGGCAATCCCCGGATCAGATCCGTTCCTCTGCCCACTGACTTTGAATGGCCCACCATGCCGGTCAACATGATCTGGCACCAACGCACCCACAACAGCAAACCCCATCGGTGGTTGCGTTTGCAATTGCGGGAGTTTTTGTCTGCTGTGTCGGATGTGGAGCTGACTCAGGTCACGTAGTCGGACCCGACCGGGCGGGCCGTGCCCTGGTGGCAGCGCCGTTCGTTCATCCCACCAGCCTGTCGAGTTCTCGCAGTTTTTGCACGGCCGTCTGCTCACTGATCTTTCTGCACATCAAGTCGAAGCACTCGAACCGTGCCTCACGGACGGTGGCCATCTGCGAGGCCGAGATGATTCGCAAATAGAGTCTTTGATCCCGGCTGGACATGCTCACAACATGGGTTCCCAACAAATCGCCGATCAGTTTCTTCACCTGTTCCAGGCGGATCTGCTCGAAGGCGAGTGATGTGGCGTCGTTGGTGCTGGACGTGATCTTTCGCAACCATTCGCGAAAGCCGGTGTTGAATGCGCTGTTTTGTGCCCTCGCCGAGATGGCGCCCTGATCCATGCGTTCGAACGAAGGCACGGCGTTCATGCGGCGCTGGGGGGGAGTGGGATCTTTGGGTTGCATGAACTTCCTCCGTTGACGACGTTGTCGATGGGGGAAATTTAGAAGCGAGCCTCTCGGGCGTCCATTTCGCAGACGGCGATAGCGCTGTCGGATAACTGAATAGCGAAAATCAATCGCTCGCCGTCAGCTGCCCAGCATCAGATGGGTCCTTGGTTGCAATCCTTCAGGCACTGCGTGGTCGGCCAGCACCCAGGCACGATCAGGATGTTCTGAGGCCTCTTGCAGCAGGCTGCGGAGAAAGCGAATGGAGGTCATGTCCAGCGCGGCAAACGGTTCGTCGATCAGCGTCAGTGCTGTGCCTGCGGCAAACGCCGCGCTGAGCCAGACCTTTCGCTTGCTGCCCGCGGAGAGCATGTACATCGGCTTGTCGAGGTGAGACTCCAGCGAAAAACCTTCTGCGAGACCCAGTGCCATGTCCACATCGAATTCAGGATGCTCGGAAGGCAACGTTTCAAACCATGCCCGGGCACTCGTTGCATCGAGTGCGTCGCTGCGCGGTTCGGTGCGAAATACCTGGGCGCAATAGGCTCGCGGGTGTGTGCTCAGATCAGTGCCACGCAGGACAAGTGAACCACGGGACGCTCGCAGCTCACCGGAGAGCAGGCGCAGAAGGGTGGTCTTGCCGCTGCTCTCTTCTCCCCACACCACCGACACGCCTGCTGGAATCACCAGATGCAAGTTCTGAAAGAGTGCAATGCCTGGCCAGCTGAAATGCAAGCCTTGTATTTGCAGCACGGGAGCGCCGGCAGAAGGCTCCATGCCTCAATAGCCGATGCTGTAGCGAAGGCCCTGGTGATTGAGCACTGCGCTGCGCGGACCGATGCTTTCCAGCCGCAGGCCTGGCGCGATGTCCTGGCCTTCCTGCACCACTTTGCCGTTGGCGATGAGCATGCGCAAGGCGGGGTTCTGGGAGTAGGTGGAGCCGCTGACGTTGACGGCCGGCAGTTGGGCGCGGGCTTCGGCGCTGAGGTCTGCAAAGCTGGTCACGGCGGGCGGCGGTGGCACCGTGGCGGTGACAGAAGAAGCCGAACTGCTGGACACCGGCGTGGATGACGTGGGCTTTGCCGGCGCAGCAGCGGCTGCAGGAACCGAGGGTGCTGCGGGTGGCGGTCGAGGAGGCGCGAGGATGGGCATCACGGGCTCTGCGGTCGGCAACACCGGCTCAGGGGACGTCGCTGCTGCTGGCGACGGGGTTGGTCCAGGCGCCTTTGGCGGGGGTGTTGCGGCTTTGTCCGCCGTGGTCGACGGGGTGCCCGTGACCACCTGAGTTGCATCTGGACGACTTGTCCACCACCCAATTCCCGAACCGACCAGCAGCGCGGCCAGGACGACCACTCCATGCCAGGGCCTGATCACCTTGCCGTGTCTTCGTTCTTGCTTGTGAGAAGGCGCAAGTTGGCTCTTGAGTCCCGGCACCTGGCCGCGTTCCCGCTCGGCTTCAGCCCGTTGCAGTGCGTCAAGGATGTAGGACATGGGATTCGGTGGGGGGTGGGCCAGAGGCTGGCGTCAAGGCTTGGGCGCGACCAGCCTGGGCTCGTCAACGCCACTGGCGAGGTTGACCTGCATGAAGGTGATGGGCCCGGCCACGCCGGCTGTGTCCACACCCTGTGATCGTTGAAACGCCTTGACACGTGCGTCGAGGTCGCTCCCCGAGGGCGGAATGCGTCCTTCAGCTTGCAGCGCGGCAATCCGATCGCCCAGCCACTGCGCCGCGGGGCCTTCCCTGGCGTCCACCAGGCGGCCGGTCTGTCCAGGAGGCATGCGCCACAGCGTGGCGAACTCGCCTCGCCACAGGTCGGCCAGCGTGGTCAGGGGCAGCCGCCAACGCTGTTCCCCCGATTCCAGTATCACGCTGTCAGCCGTCATTTCCGTGATCAGTACCCTGCCTGCCCCTTGCCCCTGAGGACGCAGCACGAGGATGCCTGGGCGGTTGAGTTGGCGCAGGCCGTTGAGGGTCATGCGGTCGGTTCGGTAGCACTGCAACTGGTTCTGCTGAGCGCTGGTGCACGGATCACCACTGCTCAATGCCTGTCCCCAGAGCGGGCCGAGCTCGCGCCAGGCAGCGGCTTCGTTGTCGATCAACGCGCCCAAGCCGGGTGCGCCGTCGATGATGGGACGCGTGGTTTCGGGCGTCGGGTCGGCCGGGGCGGGTGTGCTCTCGGCCGGTGGTGTTGCTGCTTGCACTTCGCGGGCAAGCGGTTTGGCTGCCACGGGTACGCCGGCATCGGCGGGTGGGGTGACGGTTGCCGCCGGTGTGCCCACCGGCTGGAGCGCAGGTTGTTGGGCAGTGCTCCACCACCAGAAGAAGGCGCCGGCCACCACCGCACCACCGAGCGCGCCCGCTCCCAATGTGGTCAGCCAGGCAGGCACGACCCGCAGGTTCGCCGAAGAACCGCTGGTGGGCGTTCCGACCACTTCTCCCTCAAAGACCTCCCGGGCCGCCTTCTCAACCACTGTGGCTACCACCTGAGGCGCGCCGCTGGAATACGCCCCGAGCAGGGCACGGTCGCACAGCAGGTTGATGCGCCGGGGCACACCGCGGGTCAGGTCGTGGATGCGAGCCACCGCCTGCTTCGAGAAAGGCAGCGGCCCGCGCAAACCCGCCACCTGCATGCGGTGCTGGATGTATTGCAGCGTTTCGGCTTTGTCGAGCGTGCCGAGGTGAAAACGCGCAATCACGCGTTGCGCGAGTTGTTCAAGTTCCGGCTTGGCCAGGATGGTGCGCAGCTCGGGCTGGCCAATCAGAATGATCTGAAGGAGCTTGCGCTCGCTGGTCTCCAGATTGGTCAACAGGCGCAATTGCTCCAGCACGTAAGGGGTGAGGTTCTGTGCCTCGTCGATGATGAGCACATTGCGCTCGCCGCGGGCATGGCTGGCGAGCAGGTAGGCATTCAGCGGATCGAGGTGGTCCCTGATGGTGGCCGGGCCAATGCCTTCGTGCTTCACCTCGATGTGGAACTCGCTGCAGATCGTCTTGAGCAGGTCGCTGACGGTGAGCTTGGGGTTGAAGATGTAGGCGACGCGGCAGTTCTCGGGCAGCTGCTCGAGGAAGCAGCGGCACACCGTGGTTTTACCGGCGCCGATCTCGCCGCTCAGCAACACGAAACCACCGCCACCGCCGATGCCGTACAACAAATGTGCCAACGCCTCGCGGTGTCGCTCGCTCATGAAGAGGTAGCGAGGATCCGGTGCAATGGAAAACGGGCTCTGCTTGAGCCCGAAAAACTCGGCGTACATGGACCCGAGCATACCGCCGCCCAAACGGGGCGGCAAAGACGCAAGGCCCTTGGGACCCTGCGCGGGGTGTTGCGATGAAATCAGGCGGCCAGGGCCATCGCGTGTTTGCTGGCGGCCTTGGCACCGGCGGCGACCGAGCATTCGATGTCACCAGAGAGCTGACCACCTTCTTCAATCACCACTTTGCCGTAGCGGATGCGCCCGGTCACCTTGCCAGTGGAATAGATCACCAGTTTGTTGCGCACGGTCAGGTTGCCGTCGAACACGCCGCGGATCTCGGCAATGTCGATTTCGGCGGAGCCCTTGAACTCGCCTTGTTCGGCGATCTGGATCACGCGCGAGTCCATGGTGGCTTCGACCATGCCCTCGACCACGAGCGTGTCGCAGTCGGTGATCTCCACACCTTTGAGCTTGATGTTCGGGCCGACTGTGAGTTTGCTGCCGCCTTCGGGGGTGCTGGCGGCGGCGCTGCTGGCCTGGCTGCTCGGGGTGCTCGACGTCAGGTCCAGGTCGGGCGACGTGGGCAGCGCAGGCGCTGGCTGGGACGGCGTGGCGGTACCGCTGGTGCTTTGTCCATAACGGGGTGTGGCCATGCCCTGGTTGAGGGTTTTGGGTTGATCGATGTCGCGTTTGCCAAAGTGCAGTGCCATGCCAGCTCCTTCAAAAAGTGAAGCAGTCATGCTAAGTGCGACGCTGCTTACATTCGGGAGCGTTCCGTAAGAGGGGTAACCAGATGAACCGTACAGGCTGTTTCATTTCGCCGGGTTGGCGGACTTGCGGGCCTCCATCTCGCGCACCAGGGCGCGTGCTTCATCGCCCTCGGGAATCGGCTTGCCGCTGTCGCGCCACTGCACCGCGTCCTTGAACCCGGCCTCCTGCGCATGACGACGGAACCACACGCCCTCCGGGTTGTGGCGGGTGATGCCGTCGAACACCGTGGCCATCATCTGCGTCTGCTCCAGTCCCATGGTGAGCATGACCTGATTGACCAACATCTTGTGCATGGCCAAATGCGAGCGCGGAACACCGGCGATGCGTCCTGCCAGCGCCATGGTCACGGCTTCCAGCCGGTCAACCGGCACGGCCTCGTTGGCCAGGCCCCAGGCCGCTGCCGTGCGGCCATCGATCACGTTGCCGGTGAACATCATTTCCTTGGCACGCATGGCGCCCAGACGGTAGGTCCACATGGCGGTGGTGGGGCAGCCCCAGACGCGGGTGGGCATGTAGCCGATGCGCGCGTCCTCGGCCATCACCATCAGGTCGCAACACAACGCGATGTCGCTGCCCCCGGCCACCGCAGCACCGTGGACCTTGGCAATGGTGGGCTTGGCGCTGCGCCACAGGCTCATGAAGTCTTCGGTGTTTCGTTTCATGTACGCGTAGTCGACCATCGGGTCCCATGGCGTGCGCTCCTGCTGGCAAGGGTGGTCGATGTCGCCTTCGCCGAATTGCGACAGGTCGTAGCCACCGCAGAAGCCTTTACCCGCTCCCTCCACCACGATCACATGCACCTCGTCGTCGGCGTTGGCCCAGTCCACTGCGGCACGGATCTCGCGCGGCATCTCGTCGTTGATGGCGTTGAGACGCTCGGGTCGGTTGAGCAGCAGGCGTGCCACGCGAGGTTGGTTGGCGTCTTTGTCGATGCGCAGGGTGGTGAAGGTGGGCATGGCGTGTCTCCAGAGTGAACTTTTTTCGATGATAGCCAGACACGCCATGAATTCTGATGAAACAGGTTGCGCGCACAACCAAATGGAAATACAGTTGCGCACGCAACCAAAATGACACTTGAAACCATGACCTTGCCCCACCATGTTCCCGTGTTGATTGCAGGCGGCGGCCCCGTCGGCCTCACGCTATCGGCCTTGCTGTCTGCCCAGGGCATCGCCAACCTCGTGATCGAGGCTGACCAGGGGTATTGCAGCGGCAGCCGGGCCATTTGCATGTCGCGCCGTTCGCAGGAGATTCTGGGCTGGGTGGGCGCCGACCAGGCGTTGGTCGAGAAGGGTCTGAGCTGGGAGGGAGGGCGCAGCTATTGGCGCCATACCGAGGTGCTCCATTTCCAGATGCCCAGTGAGCCCACGCAGCGCTTCGCACCCATGGTCAACATCCAGCAGTTTTATGTGGAGGAGTTCGCGCACCGGGCCCTGCAAAGCAAGGGCGGGCCGGCGCAGGTGCAGTGGGCCAGTCGCGTGAGCACGGTGAGGCTCCAGGAGGGCGGGGTAGATGTCGAGGTGATCACACCCGAAGGACTGCAGACCGTTCGCGCCGACTGGCTGGTGGCTTGCGATGGCGGCCGCAGCACGGTGCGCGAACAGCTCGGCCTGCGGCTCGAAGGTACGCAGTACGAGGGCAAGTACGTGATCGTGGACGTGGTGCAGAAGACCAGGCGCGCCGTGGAGCGCCTGGCCTGGTTCGACCCCCCTTCCAACCCAGGCTCCACCATCCTCATGCACCGTCAGCCCGACGACGTGTGGCGCATCGACTACCAGATCCGCGATGACGAAGACCCGCAGGAAGCGGTGAAGCCCGAGAACGTGTTGCCGCGTGTGCAGAGCCACCTGGCCATGATCGGAGAAGACGAGCCATGGGAGCCGCTCTGGATCTCGATCTACAACGCCAAGTGCCTCACGCTGCCGAGCTACCGCCATGGACGGGTGATGTTCGCGGGCGATGCGGCGCACCTTGTGCCCATCTTCGGCGTGCGCGGCCTCAACTCGGGGCTGGACGACGCGGGCAACCTGGCCTGGAAACTCGCGCGGGTGGTGCGCGGCCAGTCGCCGCACAGCTTGCTGGATTCGTACTCGACCGAGCGCGTACACGCCGCGCTGGAAAACATCGCCTATGGCGCCAAGAGCACCGAGTTCATGGCACCGCCCACCTTTGCCTACAAGATGATGCGCGAAGCCACACTGCGCCTGGCCGGTAGCGACGCCCAGGTGCGATCGCTCATCAATCCACGTCAGTCCACGCCCATCACCTACGTGGGCTCGTTGCTCAATGCGCCGCAGGTCGGCCGTTGGACCAGCGAGCAGGCCGCGCCCGGTGCCCCCGCGCCCGAAGCGCTGCTGCAAGGTGCTCTGGGGCCGTTTCACCTGACCAGCCGCTTTGGCCACGGATTTGTGTGCATTGCGTTTGGCGAGCCGCCCGACCTGCGAGGCACGGGGGTGGACGTGCTGGCCATCGACCCTGATGTCGACACGCTGGGCCAGGCTTGGCAGCGCTACGGCCTGGAGGGACCGAAGGAGCCGGCGCTCGTGCTGGTGCGGCCCGATGGCTACGTGATGGGCCGCTGGCATGGCCTCGACCCGGCGCCGCTGCGTGCCGCACTGAAAGACACGGGGGTGTTCGCATGACCGATAGCGATCTGGATCAGAGCTACAGCGCCGTGTGCGAAGCGCTCACGCAAGTGGGCGAGCCGCGGGCGCCAATGTTCCTTGCGATGTTGTGCCTGTCGCTCATGAGCCGTTTCGAGCGCGCCGATCAGGTGTTGCCGCTGATTGCCAACGCACTGGTGCAAAGCGATGCGGGGACCACCGATGGGCGCTGAGCCGATTCCTTCGCTGCAGGATTTTCTGACCTACCGCCTGCACTTGCTCAACAAACTCACCGACCGCCACAGCAGCGATGTTTACGCCACCTCGTTGGGGCTGGGGGTGGGCGAGACGCGTTGCCTGGCGGCCATTGGTGCGTTTGCGCCGCTGTCGGTGAACGACCTCGCTGCGCGCGCCAACCTGAACAAGGCCCAGGCCAGCCGCGCTGCGCAGATGCTGGTTGAGCGCGCGCTGGTGCTCAAGTCGACCAGCGAGACCGATGCGCGCGGTGTGGTCCTCACGCCCACGCGAAGCGGCAAGATGATGTGGAAGCGGGTGATGCGCCTGATCGAGCAGCGCAACGCCGACATCTTTGGTTGTCTATCAGCCAGCGAACAGCGACAGCTTGAAACATTTTTTGACCGCCTCATTGCCCATTCCCGCGGCCTTGGGGCGAGCGATTGAGCCTCGCGGGCTTATAAATCAGCCCATGAACCCTTTCAACGACCTCGGCTACAAAGCCAGCGACCTCATCGTGCAGGTCACCGAACTGCTGGTGGCCACCTCCGATACGTCCGACGAGCTCGTCGATCAGTCCATTTCCCAGGTGCTGCGCCTGCTGCGCGAGCGCATGAAGATGGACGTGGTTTTCGTTTCCGAATTCACTGAAGGACAGCGCGTGTTCCGGCATGTGTCCCAGGCGCCCGACTCCCCGGTGATCAGCGAGGGCGGGGCCGAGCCACTGGAGCGTTCGTGGTGCCAGCGCGTGGTGGATGGTCGCTTGCCCGGGTTCATCGCCGACGCGGCATCCCACCCGGCGTCGGCGCCGCTGCTCAAAGGCCTGCCATTTCACATCGGCACGCACATCAGTGCCCCCATCGTGCTGGAGAACGGTGACATTTACGGCACGCTGTGCTGCTTCAGCTTCCACCCGCAGGACCAGCCCAACACGGAAGACCTGAAGAATCTGGAGTTCACCGCCCGCCTGGCGGCCCAGAAGCTGGACCAGCGGCGCACGGTGCGCAAGGCGCCCACGTCGGTGCCCGACTGGCAGCTCAAGCCCAGGTGATTGCGCTTGCGGATACGCAGTAGCCCTGAGCGCCCCTGAAAACGGGGTGGACCGGTAAAATCACGGTTTTCCACCCACCCGCGCTCCGGGTTGTGCCAGCCCCATGAACGCCCCCATCGACGTCTCCTTCTTCGCGCGCGCCGCGAAGCCCATCACCAGCTACCGCCCGTACTGGGCCAAGCGGTTCGGCGTGGCGCCCATGCTGCCGATGAGCCGCGCCGAGATGGAAAAGCTCGGCTGGGACAGCTGCGACATCATTCTGGTGACGGGCGATGCGTATGTGGACCACCCCAGTTTCGGCATGGCGGTGGTGGGCCGTGTGCTGGAAGCGCAGGGCTTTCGGGTGGGCATCATCGCCCAGCCCGACTGGACGAGTGCCGAAGCCTTCAAGGCCCTGGGCAAGCCCAACCTGTTCTGGGGCGTGACCGCCGGGAACATGGATTCCATGATCAACCGCTACACGGCGGACCGCAAGAT
>LNFM01027408.1_pt1 | contig 11522 bp, 8 predicted proteins | sample 596031 | NCBI WGS metagenome assembly LNFM01 (sample SAMN04254537, study PRJNA301005) | activated carbon metagenome | isolation source: dual media filters at the Ann Arbor, Michigan drinking water treatment plant | place: USA: Ann Arbor | reverse complement strand
ACCGGCTATATGCGGTGGCGCCGGAGACGGCGATTCTGGATGTCTTGAGAGGCATGGAACAGCACGATGTCAACCAGGTTCCAGTCACACAAGACGGTCGGTTGCTGGGCATGATCACGCGGGATCACCTCTTGCGCGTGCTCTATGCCAATCTGGAGCTAGGGGTGCGTGAGACACCTGCTTTAGCGTAGGTGCCCCGGGACGGAACCGGACGTGAGGGGGAGAATCTGACCATGAAAGTCCTACTCGCCGTGGATCGTGTTTTCACGGAGGGGGCTCCCGCTGAAGAGGTTCTCCCCGCCACGGAGCGCCAGCCTGCGGACCTGATTGTGATGGGCTCGAAAGGGCTCACGGGGCTCGATCGCTACCCCTTGGGGAAGCGTCTCTCGGAAAGTCGCGTTGCATTACCCTGTTTGGTGCTGGTGGTGAAAAGCCGAGGCTGATGAGCATTGATTTGGCAGGAGATACGCGGTGCTGACACTGTGCGGGGTATTTCTTGTCAGTGCGATCGTGAGCGTCCTGGCCGGAACGAGGCTCTCGCGGTATGGAGATGAGATCGCAGAATTGACTGGACTGGGGCGCTAGTGGATCGGGGTGGTCTTGATGTCCACCGCCACGTCGTTCCCGGAAGTGTTCACGACCGTCAGCGCCGGCTGGATGAATGCCCCGGATCTCGCGGCCGGTGATTTATTCGGCGCCGGCATGAGCAACATGCTGACGCTCGGTCTGATTGACTTGATGCATCGCCAAAAACGAGTCTGGCAACAGGCCGCCCTGGGGCACACGCTGACGGCGACGCTGGCCATGGTATTGACGGGACTCGCCGCCTTTTTCGTCCTGCAGCCGGTCCAGGTGAGCCATGCCGGAGTCGGCCTCGGAAGCCTGACTCTCTTCATCCTGTACGTATTCGGCATGAGGCTGGTCTTCCGTCAGGAAGACATGGATCGTCGCCGGCGCGAGCAGGCTGTGGTGGTCGAGGAGACTATGGCCAAGCAGGAGACTATCGGCCGCCGTGCCGAGTTGCGTCGTGCGGTCATCGGTTTTTCCCTCGGTGCTCTGGCCTTGCTGGTCGCTGCGCCATTTCTGGCCTGGTCCGCGGCGCGCATCGCCGAAGAGACCGGCACCAGCACGACCTTTATCGGCACATCGTTGGTGGCCATCACGACTTCCTTGCCGGAGTTGGTGACGTCTGTTGCGGTGGTCCGGTTGGGCGCGTTCGATCTTGCCGTGGGAAACCTGTTCGGGAGTAACGCTTTCAACATGGCGGCGTTCCTGTTCGCCGATCTGGCCTATCGAGACGGCGGCCTGCTGGGGAGTGTCAGCTCGGCCCACGCCCTCACCGCGCTCTGGTCCATCCTGATGATGAACATAGGTCTGATGGGGATCATCTATCGGGCCGAGAAGAGATTTGTGTTGATTGAGCCGGATAGCCTATTGATGATCGTCACGTACGTACTGGGATTGTGGCTATTGTTCAGATAAGACAGAAAATTAGATGAAAAATGTACAGGAGCAGCCACACAGTTCTTGGCACACCAGCTCAGTGACCTCAGCGGCGTCAGCCCTCTCTACGAGTCTTGAGGCCGGGCTCGAGTCTGAAGAAGTGCTTCGGCGGCAGGTGCGTGAAGGCTTTAACGAACTGCCGGAAGCTCCTCCCCCATCGCTGCTGAAGCTATTCTTTTCTCAGTTTGCCAACGTCATTGTGTGGGTGCTGATCGGCGCGGCGGTGGTGTCTGGCCTGTTGGAAGACTGGCTCGATGCGGCGGCGATCGGCACTATCGTGTTTCTGAACGGTCTGCTCGGGTTCGTGCAGGAGTTCCGGGCAGAGCAATCCCTGGCGGCGCTGCGGAAGATGTCCGTCTCAATGGCACGGGTGATTCGTGAAGGCGTACTTCGGTCCATTCCCGCCCGGGAGTTGGTTCCCGGCGATCTGATTCTCCTGGAGGCGGGCGATCGGGTTCCCGCGGATGCCCGCCTGACCTACGTCGCAAATTTCCAGTCACAGGAAGCCTCGTTGACCGGTGAGTCGACGCCGGTGCAAAAGCACGCCGGTACGCTCGACGCAACGGACGTACCCCTTGCTGACCGGATTAACCTGGTATTCATGGGTACCATCGCGGTGTCGGGCAAGGCGCGCGCGCTAGTGGTGGCGACCGGTCTCCGGACGGAACTCGGGCATATCGCCTCGATGATTCAGCAGGCTTCTGAAGCGGAGCTGGCTGAAACGCCCCTTCAGCGACGGCTGGAACAGTTCGGCTATACCTTGTTGTGGCTGGCCCTGGGAGTCGTCGCGGTTGTTTTCGGGTTGGGATATTGGCGAGGGGAGCCGCTGCTGGTGATGTTTCTCACGTCAGTGAGTTTGGCAGTGGCGGCAGTGCCGGAAGGGTTGCCCGCGGTGGTCACCATCACCCTCGCGCTGGGCGTGACGCGCATGGCCAAGCGGCATGCGTTGATTCGCAAGTTGCCGGCGGTGGAAACGCTCGGTTCCGCGACCGTGATCTGCACCGACAAGACCGGTACCTTGACGAAGAACGAAATGACCGTCACGAAACTCTTCGTCGGGGATGCATCTTTCGACGTCACGGGCGAAGGGTATGAGCCGGCAGGCAAGATACGACAAAGAAGTGCGGAACTGAACGTGCTGAGTCCTGAGTTATCTGGTCAACGAGAAAGCACTCCCTCACCTCACTCAGCACTAGGCACCCAGCACGCAGCACTCAACCCCGGCCTCCGTCAGCTGTTGACTGCTGCGGTGTTGTGTAACGGCGCGACCTTGAGACAGGAGAGCGGAACCTGGCAGGTCATCGGCGATCCGACTGAAGGGGCATTGCTTGTGGCTGCCGCGAAAGCCGGGCTGACAAAAGAGGCGCTGGAATCTGCCTTTCCCTTCGAGAAGGAATACCCGTTTGAGGCGGAACGGAAAATGATGACCGTGATCCGTCGGACAGCAGAGGGATCCCTCGCCTTTGTCAAAGGGGCGCCGGATATTGTCCTCAAGCGATGCACGCACCGCATGACGGTAGAGGGACGGATTGAGCCTCTGAGCGACCAGCAACGGAAGACCATCGTCGTGACGAATGCTGCTTTGGCCGGGGAGACGCTTCGTGTCCTCGGAGTAGCGCAGCGGCCTGTCGATAGTCACGGAGCGAATCAGTCGGCCGATGCGGTGGAGGGTGACCTGGTGTTTCTCGGTCTGTGTGCAATGAAAGATCCATTGCGCCCAGAAGCGAAGGAGGCGGTGCGTCTGTGTCGGGAGGCCGGGATCAGCACGGTGATGATTACCGGGGATCACAAAGAGACGGCCGTGGCAATCGCCCGGGAATTGGGCCTGCATGATGGCGAGGGAAGGGCGCTCTCTGGTTCAGAACTCAACGATCTCACGGACGAGCAGTTGGCTGCCATGGTCCGGCGCGTGACGGTCTATGCCCGCGTCTCGGCGGAGCATAAGCTGCGCATCGTCAAGGCGTGGAAACGCAGCGGCGCGATTGTCGCGATGACCGGGGATGGCGTGAACGATGCGCCGGCAATCAAGGAGGCTGATATCGGGGTGGCCATGGGACTTGCCGGCACCGATGTGACGAAAGAAGCCTCCGATATGGTGGTGACCGATGATAATTTCGCTTCGATTACCGCGGTCGATAACATCCGCAAGACGGTGCATTTTCTCTTGTCGTGCAATGTGAGCGAAGTGCTTGTGATGCTGTTTGCCGCGTTGTTGGGATTGCCGCTCCCGCTCCTGCCGATTCAGATTCTCTGGGTGAATCTGGTGACGGACGGCATTCCGGCCCTGGCGTTGGCGGTTGATCCCAAGGCGCCTGATCTGATGAAGCGTCCGCCTCGCAGACCCGAGGCCCGCTTGCTCGATGGTGGGCGGCTATTGGCGATCGGCGGCGAGGGGCTGATGCTGGCGGCCCTCGCATTGGGAGCCTTCAGTTACAGCCTGTATGGCTTGCACCAGAATCTCGATCAAGCCAGAACGGTGGCCTTTACCGTGATGGTCGTCGCGCAATTGGTCCATGCGTTCAACTGCCGGAGCGACCGGTGGTCGCTCTTCCAGCTGGGATTCGGCACGAACCGCGCGCTGGTCTGGGCCGTGCTGCTCTCTCTCGCAGTCCAGATTGCGGTGCTCACGGTTCCGGCTGTTGCGCCGGTCTTCAAAGTCGCTCCGCTGCCGGTCGAGGATTGGGCGTTGATGGGAGCCCTGGGTCTGCTGCCGTTCGTGATCATGGAGACGGTCAAGCTGTTCCGGCGGCGATAACGGCCGAGGTGTGCGAGAGCATCGAGGCGACGCAAGGAGTTTAGACAATGATTAAGCTGGGGAGGGTAAATTTATCCAATGAGCAAGCAGAAGTTTTCTGTTAAATCATTGAGCAATACGGCTGCGACGATTCTAATCGCCGGGCCTTAACCGGAGGCGGTTACTCACGTGAGACCTGTCTGCCTTGACCGTTATGGAACGAACACCACGTCAGATCCGGTTGATTCCCCGCTGGTTCATCGTGGCCTGCGCGCTCATCGCGCTTGTTTCCCTGTCGGCCCATGTCCTCAATCACCTGGCCGTGCGCGGGTGGTTGCTGCAACGGCTGAAAATCGAGACCGGTCTCGAGATCTCGGCCATTCGCTTTCATCTGTTCCCGAGACTCAGGATCGAATTCTCTGATCTGGTCGTTCGGGATGAGCGGCACCCTGGCACAATCGTTCGAGTCCCCCAGGGTTCGCTCACGCTGCGTGTTATCCCGTTGCTGAAGAAACAACTCGCCGTTGTCAAAGTCATTGCGCTTGAGCCGCGAGTTGTTATCAGGAGGGACAGGGAGGGGCAGTGGCATGTTCCCTTGGCCGGCGAGCCGCAACCGAAAGAGCCTGGGCGCGAAGGAGGATTCCGATTTCGGTGGCTCCTTCCCGATCTTCAGTTGACCGGAGGCGACATCCTGCTTATCGACGAAGAGGGGCGTGAGACGCCCCGCGAAGTGAGGATCCGGAATGTAAACGCGCTGCTGGACAGCGATCTTTTGCGAAGAGCGGCGGACTTGAAGCTGACGGGAGACATCGATGAAGCCGGATCGCCATCCGCATTGACCATCAGCGGGGCACTGTCATTGTGGGGGCTCCCGTCATTGTCCAAGGCATCCGCGGCTGGGCTTCCCTCGGTTCGATTCGAAGGTTCCGTCACGCTTGAAGGGTTTGACCTGGCGCCCTGGATCGATGCCTCCGACCAATCTGCTTCGCATGAAGAACGGTCATGGCGGGGGGACGTGTTTTTCCAGTTGCTTGTGATGCCGGGAAGCGCGGGATATGACGCGGCATTCTCTCGTGCCGAGACGCGCATGGATTGGCTGGTCGTTCGCGGTGAGGGCCTGATCCAGGGCCTCGGCACGGAGCAGCCTGTCTATTCGGTGACCCTCTCGGCTATGCCGGTCGGTCTTGAGACGGTTTTGCAGAAGGCGCCGGCTGCATGGATTCCCGCGAATCTCCGCTCGGCCGTAGCTGAGCATGAATTGACAGGGAAGCTTGAACTCGTGTCGGCGTCAGTCAGCGGGAGGGTGGATCTGCCTCGCGCAGCAGACTGGAAAGGAGTGGTCAAGCTGTCGAATGGAGGCGGCCTGTTCGGAGCGGGACGCCCGTCCGTTCAGAATCTCTCGGGCACTGTCTTTTTCGACCCGGCGCATGTGGAGGCGATGAATGTGTCCGGCGACGTCGGGGCATTGCAGGTTTCGAACGGAACGCTTGCGCTCTCTCATTTGCAGGTGGCGCCGGCTCTGGATCTTCAATTTACCGGCACCGGGAAGATACGGGACTTTTTCCTGCTGCTCCACGACGTCGGCGGAGCTGAGGCAGGCGCCGAGGCGCTGAGTGCGATCACGGATGTGACGGGCGACGTGCGGTTGTCGGTACACCTCGCCGGTCCGATTGCGCCGGATCCGCACGTTGATCTCGTTAAGGCCGAGATCACCGGCCGCGATTTCGGCGCAAGTGTACCGGACTGGAAACTGTCGGCCGAACATCTTGACGGCACCGTCGCCGTCACACCCCGTTTCATCGAACTCAAGCACCTGCGCGGGAAAGTGGGGCCGGTCCGGTTCGATGCGCAAGGAGCGGTGGAGCTGGGGCGGACGCCTCGCTTCGAAGATGTTACCGCGGAGATTTATGCGGAGGGTGCGGAACTGATGAGGTTTCTGACTGCAAGACTCTCCGTTGCATCGGATGTCCTGTTGGACGGGCCGACCCGTGCCACGGTTCAGCTGTCGGGTCCTGTGCAGTCTCCCGGCTGGAAGGGCAGGATCGATTTGTCGGAGGCTGAGATCGTGGTGCCACCCGTGATCAGGAAGCGCCGCGGCGTGGCCTCTTCGCTGGAATTTGAAGGGAACACAGTTAAGGGCAAACGGCACACGGCGCGTCACGTCGCGCTGGTGCTGCCTTCGGCGCGCGTGGAAGGGCGGGCGGACGTTAGATTGCGGGATCGTCCTGATTTCGATCTGCATGCGAAGGCCGGGCCTCTTCCTCTTGCCGGCTTGCTCGATGGATTCTCGATACCTCCGGGGGCGGACGGAATGCTCGAGGCCTCGATCACCGTCAAGGGCCGGGGCCCGGATTGGCGGTCGTGGACGCCATCGGGGTGGGTTCATGTGCGAAGAGGCAAGGTCACGGTAGAGGGCGTCCGGGACTCGTTGCGGGAAGTCTCTCTCCGGCTGCAGGCGGCCGGGCGGGACGTTATGATCGAACGCCTGGCGTTCAAGATAGGGGATAGTGATGTCAGGATACAGGGAATTGTGAAGGAGTGGGCGAGCAAGCCAGCACCGACATTGACCCTCGAGTCCTCAAAGCTCGATATCACCCGGCTGATTCCGATCGACCGGGGAGCCGAGGAAGGCGGCGGCGCGCTTGAACGAATCCGGCAATGGGCATTATCCGGGCGCGCCGAGGTGACCGCTCTCGTCAAGCAGGCGCAGTACCACCGTCTTCGCTTCAGAACGCTGAGCGGTCATCTTCACGTCGGCGCCGGCAAAGCGGAGTTCGGGCAGCTGAACGGTGAGACTCCGGAAGGCAACTTCTCAGGGCGGGTCGTCGCCGCCCTCACATCTCAAAGGCCGATCGGGATCGAGGCCGAGATGAAGATCGACGGGATGCCGGTGCACCAGATCCTTTCGATCATCGACCCGGAGACCGAGCCTCTCCGTGGGTTTCTCTCGCTGACGGGGATGCTGCAAGGGACGATTCAGGGAACCTCGCCCTTTCTCGGCACGTTGAACAGTCTCGCGCCGATGCAGTTTCGTCTGGACAAGGGGCGTGTTCTGCACGGCACGGTGCTGCCCAAAGTGCTGAAGGTCCTGAATGTTCCGGCTCTGCTGAAGGGCAAGGTGGATCTCGATCATGACGGGATCCCGTTCGACTCGGTCACGGCCACAGTCACGGTACTGGACGGAGTATTAACGTCCCGGAACATCGTGTTCGACAGTCCGCTGATGAAAGTCACCGGGGCAGGCACGCTTGATCTTCCGGCGGATGAACTCGATCTGGCCCTGGCGGTAAGTCCGCTCGGCGCCTATTCCGATCTGATCGGCAAGATTCCGTTGTTCGGCACCCTGCTCGCGGGCGATCGCCCCGGCTTGTCCACGGCGCTGTTCGAGGTCAAGGGGCCCAGGACCGATCCCGATGTCCGATATCTTCCGATCAAATCCATCGCCAAGGGACTGACAGGCTATCCCCGCCTGGCCATCGACGTGCTAACGAACGTGCTCGCTCTTCCCGGAAAACTGCTCTCGCCGGACTCGCCATAAGCAATTGTGGAACTACCTCAGGGGCTGCAGTCTGCGAAGAAGGCAGTGGTTCCGGTTCAGATTTAGCCGGGGTTCATCAGAGACTCCTATACTCGGACTTTGCCTGAATCGGGCAAGATCGCCGGCGGTTATTGGGGGGCAGCCGGACGGCGCGATGTAGCAGTAATCAGGGGGATCTCTGTTGTGGCGGTTGTCCAACAGCGGCGTCTTTTTGCGCAGGCGGAGACACCGTGTTTGTTCCAAGCGATTCCCGATGCCTGAAAGAATCCCTCATTTCCGGCGTGATCGCGCGGGAAGTACCCCTCTGGTGTAAGCATTTTCGGTGTGCTAGCTTGCTGATATAGAGGACTAAGGCTTACGGCGAATGCCAGTTTTCACAACATTGATTGGAGGTTTGATAATGCTCATACAAGCATGCTGCATTTCTGTCCCGATGAGAGCCATCGGCGCATTTGCCATCGTTCTTCTCGCTGCCGCCTGTGTCGGTCCGACGACCTCCAGATCGGGGGTCGTGCACGACATCAGAATCGCCGAAGGGCCGGAGCCAGCGGATCTGATCGTGAATCCGGGCGACGAGGTGCGGTGGGTGAACGCGCGAACGCTTCCGCTCCGGATCGATCTCGTGAATGTCAAATTGGATGAACTGTCCTGCGAGCGAAGGTTCTCCAATATATTCGGGGCCATCCAGGAGTCGGCCACGATTGAGCCGAATGGAACCGCCAGCGCCTGTTTCGTCAAGGCCGGCGTGGTCAACTACAACCTCCGGATGGACTCGGCTCTCCCCGGCGGAAAAGTGATCGTTCCAGGAATTATACGAATCGGAGGCAAGCCGTAAACGGATCGGTGGCAGGGCTGTATTTCAGGACATCACTATCAAAGGGGACTATCATGCGACAGCACGTATTTGCAGGTGCTGTACTTGTTGTGCTGCTGGCAGTCGGCTGCGTAAGCACCGAGACGCACACCAAGACAGTCGAAGAACTGGAGGCTGCGAAGAAGGCCTCTGTCGCAGCCCTGGAGGCCGAAAAGAACCAGGCGGCCAACGCCAAACTGGCTCAGGACCTGGCGGCGTCCCAGGCGGCGGGCAGCCGGACCGGCCAGGCCCTCGTCGCGTCCAATCAAAACCTCGATCGGGCGTTGGCCGGACTGCGCGACCGCGAGGAGGAGGCCAAAAAGGCGCAGGAGGAGGCTCGACAGGCGCAGATCGCGGCGGGAGAATTGCGGCGGGAGCGGGATCTGCTCCGGGTGAAGTCCGACGATCTTGAACGGAAGCTTCAGACCGCCCAGCACGAGCAAGCGGCCTCGGTCCAAGCGGTCAGGGAGGCCAATCAGCAGATTGCCGCGTCGGAGAAAGAGAAGGAACAGGTGGCGGCAGCGTTGCGGGCGGCCGAGAACCATGTCCGGGATTTGACGACGAACCTAAATGCGGAACAGGGCAAAGTGGCCGCGCTCCAGCAGGACAAGCAGAAACTCCTCGGCGGGACGACGACGGCGCAGGACGAGATCGCCCGGCTGCAAAAACGGGCCGGCGAACTGGAAACCGACGCCGCCCGTGTGAAAGATTTGGAGAAGCGGCTGTCCGAGCGTGATCAGCAGATTGGCACGTTGCGGCAAGAGGCGACCGATCGCCATGTCGTCGCCGCTAAAGCCGCCATGCTGGCGGAAGAGCTGGAAAAGAACAAGCAACGGGTCGCCGGGCTGACCGGTGAGCTGGCGGCGCTCGGCGAAGAAGCGGCCGGGGTGAAACAGGAGCGGGACCGGCTGCAAGCGATGCTGGAGGATGAGCGTGCGCGGTTGAAAGCCGGAGAAGCGGAGCGGGCCAGGCTCGAGCAGGAACGGGCGGCGAAGGAAGCGGAGATCGCTCGCCTGACCCGCACCCACGAGGATCTGACCAGTTCGCTCAAGGCGGAAATCGAGAAGGGTGATATCAAGATCAAACAGGTGCGTGACCGGTTGACGATCAATATGGTGGATCGGGTGCTCTTCGATTCCGGCCAGGCGCAGGTCAAGCCGGCTGGCCTCAAAGTATTGAAGCAGGTCAGCGACGTGCTGAAAAAAGTGACGGACAAGCAGGTCCGCATCGAGGGGCATACGGACAATGTGCCGATCGGCGTCAAGTTGCGAGAAAAGTTCGCGACGAACTGGGAACTCTCCACGGCGCGCGCGACCAGCGTCGTGCGCTATTTGATCGAGGAGGGCGGCGTGGACCGCACGATGCTGGCCGCCGGCGGCTATGCCGATACCAGAGCGGTGGAATCCAACGATACCGATGCCGGCAAGGCCGCCAACCGGCGCATCGAAATCGTGCTCTACCCGAAGGATCTGACGGACTTGGCCGGCACGATCAAGTGACGGAGCGGGCCGCAGGCCGGTCGGCGAGGCGCCTGCACGCCCCTCCGACCGTGGGCGGACACGCAGCAGAGTGCAGGCAAACCAGTATGAGAACGGCGCTGCGTGTCGTGGTCGTCAGGGCCGCCACGGTGATGATCAGCACGTCGGCTTGTCATCCAGGGCCGGAATCGGTATGATCGGACACGATGAGTGCCACGCTGTATTCGAACTATTCACGGGGCTGGCTGTGGATCGTGTTCTGCCTGTGCCTCTGTGTCATGGCCCAGATGCTCGGCGTGCCGGCGACGCTCCTCAATCCTGCCGACTCCTCTGATCTTCTCGGATCGACGGTGTTGGAAGGCTTTTCCGTTATTCCGCCGACACCTGAACTGTTTTTGCCAACGATATCTGTTGCAATATCGGGTTTCCTGCCGCCTGTGCTTGCGTTTGTGATTGCCGCCACGTTGTTTCATCCTCCCGTACACTAGTCCTGCGTTAGCGCCCACGTTCTATCGAGTTCCGTCGGCTGAAGCGGGCTCAGGTTTTATTTCCCTTCGCTTGTACGAAGTGTTTTGGTTTCGCTGGATAGGCCGGGGTATTCCCGGATGAATCGAGCCGATTGTTCCGTCCGGGCGGATGCACCGGATGCGGGTGCCGGTTCACATTTGTCATGAGGGATCATCACGCCGGGGTCTTCAGGAAAGGGAAATTAAACGATGCGGATGTTGCGGGCCCTCTGTGCTGGATTGTTCCTGATGCAGGCTGGTTGCGGGCATGGGGTCGCGGGATCTGATGCGCCGCCGGTTCGAGAAATTCGCATTGCCGATGCCGTAAAGCCCGATCCGATGTTTGCGAATCTGGGGGAGGAGATCCGGTGGACGAATGCCCGGTCGGCTCCAGTCAGAATCGGATTTCTGACCATGAGACTGCTCGATGAGTTGAGCTGTGAGCAGGGCGTCAAGACACTTTTCGGAGAAGTGAATGATTTGATCACGATTCCTCCCGGAGGGTCTATCAGCCTGTGTTTCGGGCGCGCAGGGGAGTTGAAGTACAACGTCTGGTTTGAGCCGCAAAATCCCAGGGGGCTGATCAGTCCTACGGCGACTGTCCGGATTGAGGCGCGCGGTTAAGCAGTCCGGGTGGCTGCTATCCGACTGGCAAGCCCCGTTAGTTGCCGTTAGAGCACGTCGCTCCAGGGAGGACTGACGGCGAACGCGGCGTTGATCAGGCCGACATGCGAGTAGGCTTGCGGGAAATTTCCGCACTGGGTTTTTGTGGAGGGAATGAAATGCTCAGAGAGCAGGCCGACATGGTTTGCCGCTCCCAGGACGCGCTGCAGGATGGTTCGTGCCTCTTCCATGCACCCCAGACGGGCGAGCGCTTGGGCGATCCAGAACGAGCAGATGACGAAGGCGC
>LNFM01012016.1_pt1 | contig 11524 bp, 9 predicted proteins | sample 596031 | NCBI WGS metagenome assembly LNFM01 (sample SAMN04254537, study PRJNA301005) | activated carbon metagenome | isolation source: dual media filters at the Ann Arbor, Michigan drinking water treatment plant | place: USA: Ann Arbor | reverse complement strand
TGCAATGCCTTGATCTTCTTGTCAAGGGTCAGCGCATTGGTGGTGACGTAGCAGTCGACGCCGAGCCGTGTAGCGGTCTCCACCATCTTGTCCAAATCGGGGTGCAACAGCGGCTCGCCCCCATAAAAGCGTACTGCCGGCACCTTTGCGGCAGCCGCATCCTCCAGCAGTTGCTCCACGATCTTCAAGGAGAGTTGAGCACCAGGCATGAAGTCCCGCCCATATTTGCAGCCCTTGCAACGCAGATTGCAGTGCGCAGTGATCGCGATGGTGATCTTCTCAGTTCGGGCTCGCACAATGGAGGGCCATGTCGGTGCGAGCGAACTGATCATGCGTTCTCTGGCAAGGTATCCCGCTTTCAACGCGGGCTTCATCAACGGGAATATTCTGACGAACGAGCGAGCCACACTTTCAACCGTCATGGGGATCCCTTTGGTTGCCATCAAAAGCAGACGAGTAGTAACCTTTATAAGTCAAAACTTACAGGTGGTTGCGGACGCCCATCGTTGTTATAGCTGAATGTCTATGCTGCAGAGGGCAAACGGCGCCTATTGGGTCGGGGAAGATGATCCAGGTCCATGGAGTTCAATCGGAAGTACAGGCGCCCGACGATGCGCCACCCTCCATCTACGAGCTGCAATCAATGTCGGCATCGCACCCACGTTCGGCCATGAAAGCAGCGAACGCACAGCCCTCTGGATGACGGGGATGTGATCAAGACCGTGAGTGGCAGGTGCGGCCGATAAAGCCCGGATCCGCTGTCAAGCGTGTCCCTGGATCTTGACGGCAACTCAAGACTGCATGGAGTCGTTCGAATGCATTGCCTCGAAAGGCCGCAGCGACCATAAGCGGCCATTCAACCGACACCGGCCGCACGGAAGCTGTGCCACCAAGACCGGGCCGGCGCTCCATCGCACTGCGCTTAAGTTGGCGTGAGCACATCGTCGAAACCGAAAGCCGCCCTCGGTCAAAACGCCCAGTTCAGCCGAACCGTAGCGGTCTGATCGCGTAGCCCTTTACGAAGCCGGAGATCGTACTGGGCAACCACATCCAGATTGTCGCTGGCCCTGTAGAGGAGGCCCATGCCCAGTTCCGTCAGCGTTCGTGAGGCTGGCAGTCCTTCGGTGGTGAAGGCCACCCCACCGCCGGAGAAGCGCGCGGTCACAGCGTTGCGCTGGTTGCGCAGGTCATAGCCCAGAGCCGCGCTGGCCAGCCACTGGGTTTTCGGCGTGAACTGCTGCTGCACTTGTGCCCCCACTTTCAGGATCGCTTCATGCGCGGTCTGTTCGTCGACCTGCAGGTTCAGTGCGCCGGCACCGGTTTCGGTGTAGCCCTCCGCCTTGAAGCGTCGCCAGTCCAATGCCAACATGGGTCGGACCGTGGTTTGCGGGTTCAACTGGTAGGCCTTGCTGATACCCACGCCCAGGTGCGAGGCGACACCGTCGTAGTCGGCCTGCGCGATCCGGCCCATGAAGGAGATGTTGCGTTCGGACTCCACGCGGCTACGGGTGAGGTCGCCCTGCCAGTTCATTTTCCAGCCGGTGCGGTCCAGGGTGACATGTCCGTAGCTCACCAGTTGGACGCTCTCGATGTCGCCGCTGTGGCTGGCAGCGAAGTCCCGACCGTCGACTTTGCTGGTCAGGTAACCCAGACCAAAGCCCAGCGTGGTCGTTTCATTGAGATCGGTTTGTGTGCCCAACATGAGCCCGTCGGTGGCCAGCTTGTAGCCGCTGGCGCCATCCACTGCGTCTTGCTCGACCCGGTTTCCCAAGGTCTTGACCCACAAGCGCTGGCCTGGGGGATTGGTGCCACCCGCTCTACCACCGACTGCTCTACCGCCGACAGCAAGGTAGCGTTCCAGTAGGCTGGTCAGGGGTACGGCCTGCAGTTGCTGCTGAATCACCACCCCAGTGCTACCTGCCAGATGCATCAGCGTTGCCGGAGCATTCCCATGCAGGGAGGGCATGGTCTGACCAACGGCTAGCGCGACCGAGCGGCTGCTGGGCAGGCGTCCCAGACTGGTGACCACCTCGTCGAAGTCTGTGCCGGTGGTGCCTCCACGGATAAAACCGTCGAGCACACCAGCGGCGGGTGCCCCGCTGCGCAGACTGTTCTGCAACACTGCAGAGACGATGCCGGCTGGTAATGGGCCAGGTGCGGGCGGAGCCGCAGCCGCCACGATCACCAAGTCCAACGCATTTCCGTTGGTGACCGATTCAAAGTCGAACAGGTAGCTGTTGTCAGTGACGTTCTGCGCGGCGGCACTGTTGGACAGCATGGTGGCTGTCAACACGTTGGGTAATGTCTGGCCTACCGCCAAGGTGTTGGCGACATTCACATCCACTTCAAAGCGTGCGGCGTTTGTGAGCGTGGCATTGCCGTTCACGGCCAGGCGGCCATAGCTGGTGGTGCTGCTGGCTCCGATGCGGAGCGTGCCGCTCTGGGTGTAGTTCCCCTGCACGTTGCCCACCAAGCCTTCTGCCACATCCAGGGTGCCGGCGTTGCGGAAGGCGTCCGCATCGCTGCTTTGAACGGTCAGCGCGTACGAGGTACCTGAAGCGCGCAGGGTGGCGCCGTTTTCAATCAGGAAGGTGCTGGAATTGAAGGTGTTTTGTGGCGTGAAGGCAGCGCCGCTGCGAACGTTCACGGAGCCCCCGGTGTTGACCACCGTACCAGTGATGCTGGCTTGGGTGCCCAGGAGGTTGAGGGTGGTCAACTCGGCATCGACGTTGCCGATGATGGCGCCCGCGTTGTTCAGGGTCAGGGGTTCGTAACGGGCATACACGGCAGCACGATTCCCCCCGATGGAGCCTCCTGCCTCGTTGGTGATCGTGGTGTTCGCACCAAATGTGTAGATGCCGTAGGAACTGGAGGCATTTCCGATGATGCCTCCCGTCGTGTTCGTCAGCAGTCCGATCTCACCGTAGTTGACGATGGCGTAGTAGCCCGAAACGGTGGAGGGCGAGACGGTGATGGAGCCGGAATTGGTGAGCTGGGTGATCTGTCCAGCGTTGTAGATGCCTTCGAATCTGGCTTCGATGGTGCCTTGGTTCAGGATGGAAACACCAGACCTCAGGTACTGCACCACGACTCCAGAGCTCGGCCTGCTGATGACGCCTGAAGGAGCGATGGTCAGCGAGGAGTTGGCTAGCAGGTCGCAAAAGGAACTTCGTGCCCCGGTGAGCGTGATGCTGCCCCCCCCACTGCACGCATGCACGAGCACAGGATTTCCCGCCAACAACAGGAAGGCAGCTACAGCGACGGCCGACACAGCATGTCGTGAGGCGAGCTTGTCGACGTTGACATTGATTTTGCCCTGCCGCTGTCCGGCTTGAGGCGCTACCTTGCTTCGGCTTTGTGAGGTCAAAAGCGTAACGCTGGGGATGTGGTTCATGAAGATTGATGGGAGAGTTGTGCGCGGCAGCATGACCGCTTCTGTGCCGCTTGTGGCCCTCCGGGCGAAGGCGCTTGCCTCCGCCCGGAGGGCTTCCCAAGCCGGTGTCTCAAGCCTTGTCAGGCTACTGGCTCAACAGCCATATGAGCACATGAATTGATCGTGAAACAACGGTCAGTTTCGAGTTGCATCTGACCTGTCGTGTCAACGCATACGCAGTTGATTCATCACTCTTCAGCTGAAATTCCCATGGCTTTCGTGGGTCATTGCTCACAAGTTCGTGAGCAGCAAGAAGCGGAGTTGGCTTTGCTAGCCGCATGAGCGAACGGTGGCAGCACTTCATACCCCAACAAGTAAGTTGCTGCGTATGTGGGCTCGGCGTGTGCCGAGCCACATGCTCGCAAAGCCCAGTGACTGCTTTGTGCCGATCACCGTGGGGTCGTTCCGGCGCGGCCAAGGACCGTAACCGCTGCACACAAGCCTTTCCTGTCAGCTGTCGTTCCGACGGACTTTGTTCCGACCCGACGAGCTTTCTTCCGTCAAGTCACGCCCTTACCTCAGGCTCAGCGTCGATGACAGAGATAGTTTCCCCGGGGAAACTGGACAGCCACGAGACGAAATCGACCAAGGCTTCCAGCGCATCAAACGTCGACTGCAGGAATAGTTTCCCGGGAGAAACCGGGCAGGCCACTGTCTCTAGGCTGTTGGTGCACACGCTGCCCAGCGTTGAGTTGCAAATATTTGAGGGTCTCGGCCACATCGGCCCCGTGACACATCCTGCGCAAGTCGACGAAGCGATCGAGGCGTTCCTGGTGCGGCATCCACCCGTACGCCCGCTGCGCGGCCTGACCTTCGGCCGCCCTCCGGGCTGTGCTTGTCGGCACCCGCGGGCCGACAAATGCGGATCTGCGAATGAGCTCTGAAACTTCAGCTTGCCAACACACACTTGGTACATGCAAGATTCCTCAGCAAACCCAATATCAAGATGTCTCCTAAGGCTTGTCAGGACTAGATCCATTCCTTTTGGTGATCAGATGGCGGGAGATTCAGGAAAACCATGAAAAATGCACAAGTGCGCAAGCAACTGATCATCCCTGTCGAGATGGATCAAAGTTTGACCACGATCGCGCAAGAAAGCGGTACGACTGCGTCCGAGATTGTTCGCAAGGCACTCAGCCTCTACATCGTGGCGGTTGAGAAGAAACGCGAAGGGTTCAAGCTGGGATTCGCAAAGCAGGCCGACCGCCTCGATACCGAGGTGATAGGGCTGTGAGTAACGAATTCACCCAACCTCTTAGTCAGTACCTCTCTGACAAAGAGGAACCCGGGCTTCCGAGCTAAATGGATGATCTGGTGCGTGACGTGATCGTGACCAACAGGATTACCGAACAGGAAGAGTCATGTTCTGTGCACCCGAAGGGTTGTCTGTGGGCAGATAGCTCGCAAACGAAGTGTGGGCTGCTTCTTGCAACTTACGAGGCGATGGAAAAGCTTGGCTTTTCCTCTGGGGAAACGCCCACAAGAAACCTTGAGGTCAATTGCCGCGGGCGTAGGTGAGCCACTGCACCAACACCGCAATCGTTAGAGCCAAGCAAAATGCGGCAACCGTGCTCATGGAAGTGAGCGCCAGTGCGACAACGAAGCAAAACACCACAAACGCGTAGAGCCCGTTGACCATGCCGGTAAACAAGTGAATGGCACCTTGGCCTCCCCAGGCGATGTGGGAGAACACGCCCAGCACCAAGCCCATGACCGGGAAGATCGTCAGCATGCCGCTCCCCACAGGGCCGAGATCGGCAGCCGACAAGGTGACCGTTGTGACGAGCGCGCCCGTAGCCGCGCAGCGAACCGGCAACTCCCATCGCGACACGGCGCGCCCCGGGTTAACGAACACCCCCTTGGGCAATCCGCGTGCGGCCAGCGGTAGCCCGACCAGCGACATGGCAAGCGCCACCCAAAGCGTAGGGTGCAGGTTCACGAGAACCAAGGCAACCAGTGCAAACGCCAGAATGCCCGTGGCGGCACAAACTTGCCAACGGTAACGCAAGGCCATCCAGGCGTAAGTGAAGCCGAAGGCCACGTTGCCCAGCACCGCCATCAGGGTCACGTGGGCGGCCTGCGCCGCGAAGACTGCGCCCTGGTCCAGCGCAATGAAGAACAAGGTAGGGCCGGCCACCACGGGGAAGCCCGATAGCCAGCCGGCCATGGCCGGGCCCCACCGGCGCCCGGCCAGCGTGATGAGAGCCACCAGGCAGGGGACGAGGAAGAGTTTGAGCAGCAGCACCAGGAGCAGGCGTTCGCAAAGGCGACGGGGCAGCAGGTGGCCGCTGCCCCGGGCCGTCAGCGTTGGCCGATCCGAACGTCGCCGAAGATGGGTTCGTGCCCGTGCGGCAGGCAGCGCAGCAGCTGGCGCGGCGGCACCACGGTCCCACCCAGTTGCGCGGCAGCGCGCCAGGGCCAGCGTGGGTCGTGCAGGAAGCCGCGCGCCAACGCCACGATGTCGGCCTGGCCGTCGGTCACGATCTGCTCGGCGTGCACTGGGTCGGTGATGAGCCCGACGGTGACCACCGGGATGGTTACCGCAGCCTTCACCTCTGCGGCAAAGCGCACTTGGTAGCCCGGCCCGATCGGGATCTTCTGCTGGTGAGACAGACCACCGGAGGATATGTCGAGGAAGTTGCAGCCAGCGGCCTCCAGCCGGCGCGCCATGGCCACCGTCTGCGCGATGTCCCAACCGCCGTCGGCCCAGTCGGTGGCTGACAGGCGCACGCCCACCGGCATGTCGGGGCCGACCGCTTCCCGCACGGCATCAAACACCTCCAGCGGCAGCCGCATGCGGTTCTCCAACGAACCGCCGTAGCGGTCGGTGCGCTGGTTGGCCAGGGGCGACATGAACTGGTGCAGCAGGTAGCCATGCGCCATGTGCAGTTCGATGGCGTCAAAGCCGATTTCGCGCGCGCGGCGCGCGGCCTGCGCGAACGACTCGATCACGTGGCGGATGTCGGTCTCGGCCATCGCGTGCGGCGGTGGCTCATCGGGCTTCTGCGCCACAGCCGAGGGGCCTTGCGGCAACCAGCCACCATCGGCCGGGGCGATGAGCGAACCACCTTCCCACGGTGTGCGGCTGGAGGCCTTGCGTCCAGCGTGCGAGAGCTGCAGCGCCAGCGGTATGTGCGAGATCGCGCGCACTGCGTCCACCAGCAGCTGCAGCTGGGCCTGGTTGTCGTCGTTGTAGAGCCCCAGGCAACCGGGTGTGATACGGGCCTCGGGGCTGACCCCAGTGGCTTCCATGCACAGCAGGCCAGCGCCCGACATGGCCAAGCTGCCGAGGTGGCCGAAGTGCCACGCGACGGGATTGCCGTCGACCGCGCAGTACTGGCACATGGGGGAAATCATGATCCTGTTGGGCAGGGTCAGCGGACCTAGCTGGATCGGCGTGAAGAGCTGTGAGGGTGCGGTCATGGCGTGCAGAAACGGGGAGAGTCAGGCGCTGTGCAAGGCGGTTTCGACGGCCAGGCCAATGGCCAGCAGGCGCTGGTCATGCAGGCGCGGCGCGGCCAACATCAGGCCCACCGGCGCATCACCGGGGCGGTGGCAAGGCAGCGAGAGGGCGCAGCCGTCCAGAAAGTTGATCAGCGTTGGGTTGCGCAGGATCAGCAGGTTGGTCTGGGTGTACACATCGTCGCTGGCTGCGGTCTCGGCGAGCTTGGGCGCGATCACGGGCACCGTAGGCATCACCAGCGCATCGTGATCGGCCATCTGCGCCTGCACCTCGGCGATCCAGGCGGCGCGCGCGTTGAGCACGTCGATGTAATCGGCGGCCGAGATGGCCTGGCCGCGCTGGATGCGCGAGGACACGCGCGGATCGTATCGCGCCCCGCTGGACGCGAGCAACTCGCGGTGCCAGGCCCAGGCCTCAGCCGCGATCAACCCGCCCTTGGCGTTGATGGTGGCTAGGCGCGCGAACGCGGGCACGGCCAGCTCCTGCACCACGGCGCCCAGCGCCGAGAGGCGAGCGAGGGCACGCTCGAAGCTGCGCGCCACCTGCGGGTCCACACCGTCCATCACCAGCGTGCTCGGCACCGCCAGACGCAAGCCCCTCAACGATGCTGGGCGCAGCACCGCGAGCGCCTCACCGCTGAGGATGGCGTCGAGCTGTGCGCAGCAAGCCACGCTGGGCGCGATCGCGCCAATGGAATCCAGGCTGGTGGACAAGGGCAGCGCGCCCTGCGACGACACCCGGCTGGCCGTGGGCTTGAAGCCCACCAGGCCACACAGCGCAGCGGGAATGCGCAGCGAGCCGCCGGTGTCGGAGCCCAGGCCGGCGAGGGCCATGCCGTCGGACACCGAGACCGCCGCACCCGACGACGAACCACCCGGAATGCGGCCGGTGGCACGGTCCCAGGGGTTGAGCGGCGTGCCGAAGTGGGGGTTGATGCCCAGGCCGGAGAACGCAAATTCGGTCATGTTGGTGCGGCCCACGATCACGGCGCCGGCCGCCTTCAGGCGCTGCACCGCGACCGCGTCGGCCGTGGCCGCCGGGTGACCTTGCAAGGCGACCGAGCCCGCCTGCGTGGTGTCGCCCGCCACATCGAACAGGTCCTTGACGGAGATTGGCAAGCCCTCGATGCTGGAACGGGCCTGACCCGCTGCCAGCAGCATGTCAGACACTACGGCCGACCGGCGTGCGGCGTCGGCGTACACGCGGGTGAAGACGCGAGCGCCCTCGCCTTCGGGCGACGCGATGCGCTCCAGCGCCTGGTCCACGAGTTCGTGCGAGCTGGTGACGCCGTCGGCCAAAGCAGAGGCGCAGTGGCTCAGGGTGACGATGGGGTGCATGGCGGTCTCCGGGGTTCAGGCCACTTCGGGCAGGACTTCAACAGCGTAGCGGTGCTTGAGGCTGCGCCCGCTGCGCGGGTCGAACAGTTCCATGGTGAAGGCGGTCGACGGCCGGATGCCACCGATGGCGGCCACCGTGCCGCAGCTCATGGCCACGCCGGCAGGCAGTGCAGCCGCACTACCGAGGTAACCCGCGATCAGGTCGGTGGGCGTGCGCAGTGCGCTCAGCAGGCCTTCCTGGTAGAGCACCTCGGCGCCGTTCTCTTCGATGTGCGAACGGATCATCAGCTCGTCCCAGTGCCCAGCCACGTCGGCGAAACGCCAAGCCGTGGTGCCCACCGGCTTCACGCAGAGCTGCTTGGACAGCGCCACGCTGTGGGACTCCAGCTTGCGATCGGTGTGGTCAGAGGTGAGGCTCACATACATCTCGCCGTCGACCGTGAAGACCAGGCTCTCCACCTCGCCCGACGAGTGCGGACCGACCGCCTGGATGCTAGGAGCCTGGCTGAGCTGGTTCTCAGCCACGCGGTAGTACAGCGGCACGGCACTTGGGCGCGGTACACCAATCAACGCCAGTTCTTCGATGTGGTGCTCGATGGCATCCCGGTCGCGGCCAGCCCAGCCGGCGACGACGAAGGTGTGCACCTCGGTGTCGAGGGTTCGCGAGGCATCGCCCGCGTCAAGGTGGAAAGAAAGCTTCATGTGAGACCCGAAATGAAAAGTTGAAAGAAGCGAATGCAGGCGTCAGCCAAAGACGCGTGGCAACCACAGGGCGATGTCCGGGAAAAACGCCAGCAATGCAACCATGACGAACAGCGCCGCCACGAATGGCAGACTGCCCACGATCACCGCGTTCATCGAGCCGCTCTTGCGGATGCTGTGCACCACGAAGAGGTTCATGCCCACCGGTGGCGTGATGAGGGCGGTCTCCACCATCAGAATGATCAGGATGCCCAGCCAGATCGGGTCGAAGCCGAGCGCGATCATCACCGGGGCGACGATGGGGATGGTCACGATCATCATGGACAGCGTTTCCATGAAGCAACCCAGCACGACATAGAACAGCACCACGATCAGGATCATCATCCCGGGCGACAGGCCCAGTCCGCCGATGCTCTTGGTGAGGGTGTCGGTGAGACCGGTGGCGCTCATCACGAAATTGAGGAAGCCCGCAGCGATCACGATCAGCATGATCATGGCGGTGGACTTCATCGTGCCCTCCAGCGCGTCGCGCAGCATGCGCATCGACAGGCGCCGCGAAAACGCCGCCAACACCAGCGCGCCCACCACACCCAGCGCGGCGGCTTCGGTGGGCGTGGCCAGCCCGGCGTAGATGGAACCCACCACCAGGAAGAAGATGCCCAGCGGTGGCAGCAGGTGCTGCAGGCTGCGTAACCGCTCGCCCCAGCTGGCCTCGATGCGCTGGCCGCCCCAGGCAGGCTTGACCGTGCAGGCCACGATCACCACCAGCATGAACAGGCCGGCCAACATCAGACCGGGGATGATGCCCGCCAGGTACAGCTTGGGCACCGACGAATTGGTCAGCACGCCGTAGATCACCAGGTTGATCGATGGCGGGATCAGGATGCCCAGCGTCCCACCGGCGGCGATGCTGCCCAGGAACAGCGGTTCGTTGTAGCCATAGCGTTTGATCTGCGGCACCGACACTGTGCCCACCGTGGCCGCGGTGGCCACGCTGGAGCCCGAGGTGGCAGCGAACAAGGTTGAGGCACCGATGTTGGCGTGCATCAGGCCGCCCGGCAGCCACGAGAGCCACAGCGCCATGGCACCGTACATGCGCTCGGCAAATCCGGCGCGCAGCAGGATCTCGCCCAGCATGATGAACATGGGAATGGCCACCAGCAGGAACTCGTTGCTCGAGCTCCAGGCCAGTTCACCCATGGCGCGACTCAGCGGCAGCATGGAGAACAGCGGGTCGAGGATGAGGCCGAGCACACCGAGTGCAGCCGCCACCGGAACGCTCAAGCCAATGAGCACCAGCAGGATGAGGACAGCGGTGGCGATCATGAACGCGCTCCCTGGACCATACGTTCGCCTTCGAGGGCACCTTCTTCGGCCTCTTCCTTGGTCGAACGAACGCCACACAGCGCCTTCACCGCGGCCAGGTCACCCGTGATCATGGCCACCGAGGCGCGGGTCAGCATGAGCGCCAGCACCACACACATCCACACCATGCCCAGCACCCACAAACCCTGCGGAATCCACAGCGGTGTGGCCAGCGGCGTGTTGGCCGCCGCGTTGCGCACGAACGAGGTCTCGGCGACCGAATACGCGTGCCAGGTGAGGAACACCATGAACACACCCAGGGCCACCAGCGAGAGCCAGTCGAGAAAGGCCGAGACGCGCACCGGCAAACGCTCGTAGATCACGTCCACGCGCACGTTGGCTCGCTGCAGTACCACGAAGGCCAGCGCCCACGAGGTGCTGATCGCGAAGACGTAGCTGGAGATTTCGTCCGCACCACCGACGGTGATGTTGAAAAACTTGCGCACCAGGATGTCGTAGGCGATGAGGAAGACGGCGCCCAATGTGAGTGCGCCGCCCGCCCAGACGGCGGCCCGTGAAAAGGTCTCGGCCAGCCGCAACGAGCGGCCCAGCCAGGGCAAAGGTGGGGAGGGGTTCATGGGGAATCCAGTGGGTGCCAGGCGACCAGGGACACCGGGCGTTCCATGAGGAGGCCCGGGGTGGTGGTCAGCGTGTTTACTTGCGGGCAGTCAGACCCAGGCTTTTGCCGATGGTGGCGTTGAAGTCGCTCACGCACTGGGCGGAGCAGCGTGCGGCCCACTTGGGCAACACGGTGTCCTGCATGGTCTTCTTGAGCAGGGCGCGATCGGCTTCCGAAGGCTGGACCAGCACCATCTTGCCCTTGACTGGCTGCGGGCAGGCGGCGGCGCCGGTGTTGCAGTCGTAGCCGAGCTGGGTCTGCGCTGCAGCGCCGTTCCACATCGCGTCCAGCATCTTGTCGATGTTGGTCTGCAGGAAAGTCTGCACCTTGGGATCGAGGCGGTCCCAGGCCTTCTGGTTCACCGCGTGGATCTGCGGGTTCCAGTTGATCGGCAACGCCACCAGGTGGGTGGAGACCTCGTACCACTTGGCGGAGTAGCCTGACATGGAGCCGGTGATGGCGCAATCGACCACCTTGTTCTGCATCGCGGGCACGACTTCACCAAATGCCATGGTGACGCTGGTGCCACCCAGGGCTTCGATCAGTTCGGCCTGTGTGCGGCTGCTGGTGCGGACTTTTTTGCCCTTGAGGTCGCCCAGGCTCTT
>LNFM01012015.1_pt1 | contig 11524 bp, 10 predicted proteins | sample 596031 | NCBI WGS metagenome assembly LNFM01 (sample SAMN04254537, study PRJNA301005) | activated carbon metagenome | isolation source: dual media filters at the Ann Arbor, Michigan drinking water treatment plant | place: USA: Ann Arbor | reverse complement strand
GCAGGTCGGCGGCGATGCCGACGCCCAGGATCACCCGGCCCTCGGCGATGCGGTCGAGCGTCGCCACCTGCTGGGCAAGCACGACGGGATTGCGAAGCGCGGGCAGCAGCACCGCGGTGCCGAGTTCGACCCTGCGTGTCCTGGCCGCCACCGCGGCGAGCAGGGTGAGGGGATCGTGCCGCGGCCGGGCGAGGAGCGAGTCGCCCACCCAGACCGACTCGAAGTCCAGCGCCTCGGCGCGCTCGGCCAGCGCCAGGAGGGAGGCGGTTTCGGGTTGTCCCTCCATGACCCGCTCGCGGGTCGGCAGCAGGTATCCCAGTCGCGGCATCGGTGCTTCCTCTCGTTTCGCAACCTTGGGCGCCGACGGACGTTGGTTACGCTTCATGCGCACGATAGAAATCGTCCACCGCACCCGCTACGACTATGCCGAGCCGGTGACCCTGGGGGAATATCGCCTGATGTTCCGCCCGCGCGACAGCCACGATCTCCGGCTGTTGCACACCCACCTCGCGATCGTTCCGGCGGGCAGCATCCGCTGGATCCACGATGCATTCGGCAATTCCATCGCCATTGCGTCCTTCACGGAGCCCGCCCAGGTTCTGGAATTCGTGAGCACGATCCGCCTCGAGCACTACGAGACTCCGCCCGAGTTGCCGCCGATCGAGGCCTATGCGGTCAAGCTGCCGTTCAGCTACGCGGCGGAGGAAGCGCCCGATCTGGCGCGCTACATCGAGCGCCAGTTTCCCGATCCGAACGCCGCCATCAGCCTGTGGGCCAGGGAGTTCGTCGAGGCCGAGTCCGGCGATACATTCGCCACGCTGGGCCGCATGTGCGCCGCGATCCACGAGACCTTCGGCTACAACCAGCGCTTCGAACCCGGCACGCAGCCGCCGGCGACCACCTTGGCGCAACTGAACGGGACATGCCGCGATTTCGCGCTGCTGATGATGGAGGGCGCCCGCTCGCTGGGTCTCGCCGCGCGTTTCGTCACCGGCTACCTCTACGATCCATTACTCGATGCCGAACCGGGCGTGGCGTCCGCACCCGCGCATCCGCATGCCTGGATGGAGGTCTATCTGCCCGGCGCGGGCTGGATGGAGTTCGATCCGACCAACGGCATCGTCGGAAGGGATCGCCTCATTCGTGTCGCCGTGGCCCGCGACTCCGAGCAGGCGATGCCGATCAAGGGCTCGTTTGTCGGGCCGCCCGGCGCGTGCGTGAACACCGTCGTCGACGTGCAGGTGCGCACGCATTGCAACGTCGGGCGTGAATCGAATCCATCTTGACCCCTCGGATGTCGACTGTAAGAGTCGAGTCTGGTGGTTCCCGCAAGGGATCAAAAGGGAACGCGGTGCGTGCGCTTCGGCGCATTACTCCGCGGCTGTCCCCGCAACTGTGAGCGGCGAGCTTGCGACCGAGATACCACTGGGAGCCCTCGGGTTCCTGGGAAGGTGGTCGTAGGCAGTGACCCGTGAGCCAGGAGACCTGCCGCCAACCGTTGTCACGCGCGAACGCATTGGGCGGGGTGTCCTGATGTAGACTCCATCGGGTTCCATCCGCGTCCAGCGGCATGGTGCCTGGTGGCTACAGTTCGCAGTGACGTGTGACGGTCGCTGCGAGTCTTTGCCTTTGTCGCCTCCTTCTCTTGATCCGCTGGCCCTCTACGCCTCGGCCATCGATACCTCGAACTACGTCGCACAGCTGGCGCCGATGGTCCGCCGAAGCGTGCATGCGATCGGCGACCTCCTCGATGTTGGTGCAGGTGGCGGGCAATTGGGCGGTGCGCTCCGCGATCCAAGCCATCTTTGGACAGCGATCGAGCCGTCGCCCAGCATGCTGGCGAGGCTCGCCGCGCTGGACCAACCGCCGCAGCTGGTGAAGGCCGGCTGGCAGGAAACCGACGTGGCGCCGGGCAGCCACGACACCGTGCTGGCTGCCACCATGCCCGCGACCATGGACGAACCGGAGGCGTTCCTGGCACGCTGCCGGAGCTGGACCAGGCGGACGGTCGTCTGGGTTGTACCGGCGCATGCGGGGCCGCGCGGGCTGTGCTTCGCAGGTTGCCTGCCGCTCGAATGGCACGGTGAGGACGAAACGCCCGGCATCGAAATCGTGCTTCGCGGCCTGTCGCCGTCGTCGATGCCGCGGGACGTCTCGTTCGCCGACTGGACGTTCACCGGCGTCGTTCCCGATCTCGACGAACTCGCCGCCTACCTGGCCGGCCGTCTCGGCTGGTCCGCCGGCGACGATCGCCGCGGCCGGATGCGCGCGCATCTCGCGCTCAAGGCCACGCAGGTAGCGGCCGGGTTCCGCCTCGAAGTTTCCAGACGATCCGCCGTTCTCGTGTGGGGGAAGTCATGAGCAGACTGCATTCGCGTCTCGTGGCTGCAAAAGCCGTCCTGATCGCGGCAGTAACTGGTCTTTCCTCGGTCTACGCACAGGATCCGCCGCCCGCGCGGAATCCGCAGACTCACATCCTGCCCGAGGGTTTCATCACCGCGACCGGCCGGCCCGAACCGGTCAATCGCATCGCCGGCACGGTGCAGATCATCCACCAGGACAGGATCGAGAAGTCGACGGCGCGATCGGTTGCCGATCTCCTGGCGGAGAACGCCGTCGGCTTCATGAGCGAATGGTCGCCTGGACAGACCTCGATCAACATCCGTGGGGCGGCGACCGAAGGCCAGGGCCGCGATTTCAGGAGCCAGGTCCTGGTCTTGATCAACAGCCATCGCGCCGGCACCGCCAACGTCTCCAAGCTGTCGACCGCCGACATCCAGCGGATCGAAATCGTTCGTGGCCCGACATCGGTCGTCTACGGCAGCCAGAACATGGGTGGCGTGATCAACATCATCCTGAAAACCGGTCGCACCGCGCCGGGGAATCTCGTCGAAGCCAGCGTTGGGTCGTGGAATCTCTATCAGGGCGTGGGGCGGAGCGGCGGCGTGGTCGACGGATTCGACTACTATCTCGGCCTCTCCGGCAGCACGCGCGACAACTACCAGGTCGGCGGCGGCCAGATCGAGGCGAACACCGGCTGGACGCGCAAGGGCGGAACGGCTGCTTTCGGCTATCAGTTCGACGCCGATAACCGTGTCGACATGACCGTGCGTACCGACGGCATCTACGATGCGGGCTTTCGCGGCTCGAGCGCCAACACCTTCGCTTTCGACACGCGCTACAATCAATCGGCGGACCTCAGCTACACCGGCAAGATCGGCAATCGTGGCAACCTCTTCTGGCAGGGCTACTACGTCCAGGACGTCGACGACCTCAACAATCCGTCGCCGTTGAGTGCGCTCAACGCCGTCGCCGCGCGGACGACCGTGGATCACAACAGGCGGACGCTCAGCATCGCCGGCTCCCGTTTCCAGCCGAGCTTCGATGCCTGGGAAGGCAACCAGCTGCTGCTCGGCATCGATTGGGAGAGAAGCTGGATACGCTCGAACCGCAACCGCTGGGGAGGGCGGTCGGTGACCCAGCTCTCGCCGCAGGACAATAACCAGACGGAGAATGTGTGGTCTTTTTACCTTGAGAATTCGCAGAGCCTGCTCGAAGACAAGATGGTCGTGCGCGGCGGCGTGCGCCAGACCTTCGGAACGACTGCCCTGGACTGGACGCCCTTCGCCACTACGCTGATCCCTGGCAGCAACAACTACACGGCCACGACCTACTCGACGGGTGCCACTTATGCTTTCACGGACTGGATGACCGGCCGAGTCGCCGCCGCGAGCGGATTTCGTGCACCGACAGCGACCGAACTCGGTGCCAACTTCACTACGACGCCGATCGGCACCACCATCTTCGGCAATCCCGGCCTTTCGCCAGAGACGAGCCAGCAGTTCGAGGTCGGCGCTACCTTCAACTGGCTCGGCGGCCGCTTCGATGCCGTGGTTTTCCAGAATTCCATCAACAACCGGATCGCCCCCATCACCATTTCCGCGGTTGGCGGCAGGATCTCGCAACTTCAGGTGAACAATCCCGGCAACATCGTGGTGCAGGGCGTCGAATACCAGGCCGAAGCGGACATGATGCAGACGCTAAAGCTCTCGGCAAAGGACTCCTGGAACTGGAAGGTGTTCGGCAACGGCTACTACAATTTCAAGATGATCGACTATGGCGCGCAGCCCGGCTCCAACAGCGATCAGGCGACCCGCATCAACGTGTACGGCATGGATATCGGCACACTGTTCGGCCAGAGCAATGTCGAAATGCCTTGGAGCTTCCAACTCCTGGGAATCGTGCGCGGGCCGATGTACTACAATACGGAAGAAAGCCTATCGCCGATTTTCTTTCCCGGGCAGATTCGCAGTACGACGGTCTACCAGAAAGATGCGTTCTGGATCTGGAAGGCGCGTGCCGAACTCGAGGTTCTGAAAGGCGTCAAGATGTTCGCGGCCCTGAACAACATCTTCGACGTCAACGCCCATCCGATCTTCATCGCCACCGACCAGAATCCATGTCGCGCCAGCCTGGCGAACCAGAATGGCGCCTGCGGAAACTCGATGATGGGCCGCGAGTTCATCGTCGGGGCGCAGTTCCGATTCTGATGCGAAGGCTCTTTCTGGCCGCCATCGCGGCGAGTTGCCTGTCCGGCCCGGCAGACGCCGAGCCGGTGACGGTCCACGACGCTTTCGGCCGCACGGTGACATTGCCGGCACCGCCTCGGCGCATCGTGACGATCTTCGCTTCCAACACCGAGATGGTGGCGGCCCTTGGCCTGGCCGACCGCATTGTCGGCATCGAGGCCTATACGCGCTTTCCGCCCGAAGTGCTGGGCAAGCCGCTGGTCGGCGGAAGGCTGGGCTTCTCCGTCGATGCCGTGGTGGCGGAGCGGCCCGACCTCGTCGTTGTCACGCCGGCGCGGCAGGCCGCCAACCAGCTTGTCGATCCCCTGGAGCGGCTCGGCATCCCGATCGTCGTCCTGCTGCACCGGAGTATTGCGGAAGTTCAAGACAACATCCGCCTGCTGGGACGCCTTGGCGGTGTTGCCGAACGAGGCGAGGAGTTGGCGGCGCGACTGCAGTCGCGCCTGGATCGCATCAAGCAGCGCGTCGCGGGCCGTGCGGAGCCCAGCACCATCATGATCACCGGCCGGTTGGGCAACGGGCTGCTGCTGATCGCGCGGCCCGGCACCTATACCGGCGATGCCATCGTGCGGGCCGGTGGCCGCTTCGCCCTGGACAGCGGCGCCATCGCGCAGGTCTCACCCGAGGCGATCCTCAAGGCCGACCCCGACGTGCTGCTCTTTGCCGGCAGCGACAAGGATCTCAAGGAGCTGATCGCCCGGCCGGGCTGGAAGGATATGCGCGCGGTCAAGGACGAGCGTGCGCACGCCGTCGTGCGCGCCGAGCTGCTGATCCCGGGCCCGCGCACGATCGACGGCATCGAACGCCTGGCCGGGATTCTCCATCCGCAGGCCTCCACGCGATGAGAGGGTCGATCCACACCTGGCTGGCTTTGGGTCTGGCGCTCGTTCTGGCCATCGTGGTCAGTGCCTGCGCCGGTCATGATTGGGCGACGCCGGCCGATCTGTGGCGGGCTGCGGCCGGCGATCAGGCGTTGCGCAGCCGGCTGCTGGTCGAATGGCGCATGCCCCGCGTGCTTGCGGCGGCGCTTGTCGGCGGGTTACTCGGCCTGGGTGGGGTCGTCTTCCAGGGCGTGTTCCGAAATCCGCTGGCGGAGCCGTATCTGCTGGGATCGGCCGGTGGCGCCGCGCTCGGTGCCACCGTGGCACTGCTGGTGCCACTGGCGATGCCGCAGTCCATCCTGTTGCCCCTGCTGGCGTTCGCCGGTGCCTGGGGCGCGACGGTCCTCGTCATCGGCGTCAGCCGCGTGTCGGGCGCCGTCGATGCTGCCGGCATGCTCCTGGCCGGCGTGGCCGTCGCCGCGATCCTGGGTGCCTTGCGTTCGTTCCTGATGCTGGCGCTGTCGGACGAAACCGTCAGCCTGCAGATCGTGCTGAGCTGGGTGTTGGGCGGCGTGCAGACGCCGACCTGGCCGGTGCTGGGCCTGCTCACCCTGATCTCGGCCGGTTGCCTCGGCCTCACCCTGCTGCTTGCCGGCCGGCTCGACATCCTGGGCCTTGGCGAGACCATGGCAGTAGCCTTCGGACTCAACGTCACGCGCTTCATCGCCATTGCCGTGCTGGCGGGCTCGGTGGTGGTGGCGGCGGCCGTGGCGTTTGGCGGCCTCGTGGCCTTCGTCGGGCTGGCGGCACCGCATATCGCGCGCTGGATGGTCGGGCCACTGCACCGGCCGCTTCTGCCGGCGACGGCGCTGGTCGGCGCCATCATCGTCACGCTGGCCGACGCCATCGCCCGTGCCGCGCTGCCGCCCGCCGAGATTCCGCTCGGCCTCGTGACCGCCGTCGCCGGCGGCCCGTTCTTCATCATGCTGCTCGCCCGCCGGCTGCGCACATGACGAGCCTGGTGGCCGACCATCTGGTGCTGAAGCGCGGCGGGGCGACGCTGCTCGACGATCTGTCGCTGTCGCTCGGCGCCACGGGGTCGGTGGCGATCATCGGTCCGAACGGCGCCGGCAAGTCGACGCTTCTGAAGGTGCTGGCGGGAATCGAGAAGCCGGCGTCGGGAACAGTGCGTGTCGGCGACCGCGACCTCGCCTCGCTGTCGAGTACGTCGCGCGCGCAGACCATCGGATTCCTGCCGCAGTATTTCGATCCGCACTGGGATCTCGCCGTCCAGGAACTCGTCCGGCTAGGCGCCGAGCGCAGCGACCACCTGACTGCCGATGCGGTCGACAAGGTCATCAATGCGTTCGAGCTTGTCGGAATGGGCCGGCGTCGCTGGTCGACACTGTCGGGTGGCGAGCGGGCGCGCGTGCTGCTGGCTGTGGTTCTGGTGGTGGATCCGCCGGTGTTGCTGGCCGACGAGCCGGCCGCCAGCCTCGATATCCGCCATCGTCTCGACGTGATCGACACCTTGACGCGCCGCAGCAATGACCGGCTTTCGGTCGTCGTGGTGCACGACCTCGATCTCGCGTTCCGCTTCTTCGAGCGTGTGATCGTGATGGACCACGGCCGCATCGTCATCGATGCGCCGGCTGCCTCATTGATTGAGGATCGCCGTCTCGACACTGTCTTCAAGGTCCGTTTCGAACGCCTCAAGACCTCGGATGGGCCGTTGCTGCGGGCGATAAGGGACCAATCTTAGGCGAGCGCTGCTCCGAGACGGACAAACTCGATTTCGCCGGTGGGGAGGCCGAAGCGCAGCCATTGAGGTTCGTGGGCGAAGCGGCGCACATGAATGCCCCGGCGTCCCAGCTTTTCGATCAGTCGTCCGGCGTCTGGATGGTGGGCCAAGCAAAACAGCGGCGTGCCGCCCAGAATCTTGCAGCCTGCGGAGACGAGGAGCGCGTCGAGTCGCCGCCGGTCAGCGGCGAGGCGCACGGCCGCTGTCTGCAGCCAGGCCGAGTCGGCGAGCGCGCGACGGCCGATCTCGAGCGCCGGGCTCGAAACTGCCCATGGCCCAAGTTCATCACGGATTCGATCGGCAATGCGCTTTTCTGCAATGGCGAAGCCCAGTCGCACGCCGGCCATGCCGTAGGCTTTGCCGAATGAGCGCAGGACGACGGTGTTGACTGGCAGATTGCCGCTGAGGCTCGCACTCGGCGCCAGGAAATCGACGAACGCTTCGTCGACGATCAACAGCCCGCGATCGTGGCGCAACATCTCCGGCGGCAAGAGTTTGCCCGTGGGATTGTTCGGGTTGACGACGATGGTGACGTCGGCCCGTTCGAAATCGGACACGATGGCGACGTCATGGCCTTGCCGGGCCCAGCAATGCGCATGCTCCTCGTAGGTGGGGCCCAACACGGCAACGCGGGATCTGGCGACAAGGCGCGGCAGAAGCTGGATGAGGGCTTGTGTTCCAGGCGCGGCCACGATCGTCGCCGGATCGCGCACGCCATATTGGACGGCGGCCGCTTCGACCAATGCCCGTTCCTGCTGTCGCGTGGGCAGACGCGACCAGGTCTCCGCGGCCAGGTCGACGACCGGATAGGGCACTGGATTGATGCCGGTCGAGAGGTCGATCCAGGGCTCGGGCGCGTCCGGAAAACGCCGCCGGATGGCGCCGAGATCGCCGCCATGTGGCAGCGGTTCCGCCGTTCCGGTTGCCGTGATAGGCAAAGCCCCCATGTTCGCCGCCCTTGCCCTCATTGCCGTCGCGACCGAAGCGGCCGCCGGGTATCCGGACGGCATCTATCGCCGGATCGGCCATCCCGTCACCTGGATCGGCGCGCTCATAACATGGTGCGACCAGGCGTGGAATTCCGAGACGCTCTCCCACGAGGAACGACGCTGGCGCGGCATCTATACGCTCGTGCTGCTGCTGGCCGTCGGCATCCTGGCAGGTCTGGCGATCACCGCCCTCCTCGATGAACTCCTTCACGGCCTCGTGGCGTTGCTGCTGTGTGGTGTGATCGCGAGTTCGATGCTGGCGCAACGCAGCCTCTACACGCACGTCGGTGCCGTCGCGTCGGCGCTGGAAACCGATGGGATCGAGGCCGGCCGGCGGGCTGTGTCGATGATCGTCGGCCGCGATACGCGGGCGCTCGACGAGGCCGCCGTCAGTCGCGCGGCGATCGAAAGCCTGGCCGAGAATTTTTCCGACGGTGTGGTGGCGCCGCTTTTCTGGATGGTCGTAGCCGGGCTGCCCGGCGCCATCGCTTACAAGGCCGTCAACACCGCCGACAGCATGATCGGCCACAAGACCCCGCGCCATCTCGCCTTCGGCTGGGCCTCGGCCCGCTTCGACGATCTCGTCAACCTGCCGGCGTCGCGGCTCTCGGCTTTCTGGCTCATGCTGGCAGCCACCCTGTCACCGGGCCTGTCGGCCTCTCGGGCGATCGAAGTGCTGTTCCGCGATGCCGGCCATCACCGTTCGCCCAATGCCGGCTGGCCCGAGGCCGCGATGGCCGGCGCGCTCGGCATCCGCCTTTCCGGTCCGCGCATCTACGACGGCGTGGAAGTTGCCGAGCGCTGGGTGGGTGAGGGGCGTAGCGATCTGACTGCCCGCGACATCCGCGCGGCGCTCGAACTCTATCGCGCCGCGTGCTGCCTGCAGATCGCGGCCCTTGTCGTCCTCGTGACGATCACTCTGATGTTCTGAGCCTGGGTTCGCGGGCCAGCTCGAGCAGCCGGTCGCAATCGAGGTACTTTTCAACATGGTCGGCGAGGCGATCCAGGGTCGCATCGACGTCGGCTTCGTAGTCCAGCGCCGAGCCGTCGATGCCGATCCTCTGCAGCCAGTGCCGCCGCTGCCGGTCGTCGGCCAGGAGACCATGGATATAGCAGCCGGCAATCGTGCCGCTGTCGTTCGCCGCGCCATCATGCCTGCCGTCGGCGAGGCGCAGCAGCGGCCGAAGGCCGCCGGTGGTCCGGCCGATATGCATTTCGTAGCCCTTGAACGGCACCGAGTCTTGAACGGTCCCGCCGGTGGTCTCGACCAGCACCTTGTCGCCGCCCAACACGGTATCGACCTCGAGCAACCCCAGCCCTTCGACGCTGCCAGCGGGCCCCTCGATGCCGTCGGGATCGGAGATCCGCCGGCCCAGCATCTGATAGCCGCCGCAGATTCCCAGGACGTGCCCGCCGCGGCGGATATGTGCCCTGAGATCGACATCCCATCCCGCCGACCTCAGTGCGGCGAGATCGGCGATCGTGGCCTTCGATCCCGGCAGGATGACCAGCGCGGCATCGCCGGGAATCGGCTCGCCCGGCCGGAGAAACACCAGGTCGACGTTCTTTTCGAGACGCAGCGGATCGAAGTCATCGAAATTGGCGATGCGGGGAAAGGCCAGCACCACGATACGCGGCCGGCCGTTGCCGCCAGCGTTCCGGCCGGGAAGGCCCAGCGCGTCTTCGGCGGGCAATCGATGGGCATCGTCAAAGAACGGCACGAGCCCGAGCGACTGCCATCCTGTGCGCTTGGCCACCATCTTCATGCCATCGTCGAACAGCGAGGGGTCGCCACGGAACCTGTTCACGACAAAGCCGACGATCATGGCGTTGTCGGCGGGATCGATCACGGCCTGGGTGCCGACGAGGCTTGCGATCACGCCGCCGCGGTCGATGTCGCCCACGACCACAACCGGCACACCCGCTGCCCGTGCGAAGCCCATGTTGGCGATGTCCGCCGACCGAAGATTCACTTCAGATGCCGAGCCCGCACCTTCGACCAGGACGAGATCGGCCTCGCCGGCTAGTCGTTCGAAGCTTTCGAGGACAGCACCCAGAAGTTTCGGCTTCATTGCCTGGTATTCGCGGGCCTTGGCGTTGCCGACGACACGGCCTTGCACGACGACCTGCGAGCCGACCTCGCTTTGGGGTTTCAGCAGCACGGGATTCATGTGGACGCTGGGCGCCACGCGCGCGGCGCGTGCCTGCAGTGCCTGGGCGCGGCCGATCTCGCCGCCGTCAGAGGTGACGGCGGCGTTGTTCGACATGTTCTGCGGCTTGAATGGCCGGACGCGGAGTCCGCGGCGCGTGAAGGCGCGGGCGAGTGCCGCGACAAGCAGAGACTTGCCGACGTCCGAGCCCGTACCCTGGATCATGATGGCCTTCGCTGCCTTCCGAGCGGCCATCAGAATTCGATGCCTTCCTGCGCCTTCACGCCTGACGCGAAGTGATGCTTCACGAGGGTCATCTCGGTCACCAGGTCGGCCGCCTCCATCAGCTCGGCCTTGGCATTGCGACCGGTGACAACGACGTGCAGGTCGGACCGGCGCGCCTTGAGGGAGGCAATGACCTCGCCGATGTCGAGATGGTCGTAGCGCAAGGCGATGTTGAGCTCGTCGAGGACGATCAGGCGGACCGACGGGTCGGCCATCAGCTCCAAAGTCTTGGCCCAGGCACGCCGGGCAGCCTCGATGTCACGGTTGCGGTCCTGGGTCTCCCAAGTGAAGCCCTCGCCCAGCGTGTGCCACTGGACCTGGTCGCCGAACCGCTCGATCGCGGTGCGCTCGCCTGACTGCCAAGCGCCCTTGCCGAATTGAACGACGCCGCAGCGGAAGCCTCGCCCGACGGCCCGCAGCAGCAAGCCAAAGGCCGCCGTGGATTTGCCCTTGCCCTTGCCCGTGTGAACGATGAGCAGGCCTTTTTCGACCGTCTTGGCCGCAAGCTTGGCGTCCTGAACGGCCTTGCGGTTGGTCATTTTGGCCCTGTGGCGGGCATCGTCCTCTGCGGTGGCAGACATAGATTTTCAGCTTCCTGATGTGGGCGCGCAGAATGGTCGGCAAAGGCCTTGTCAGCAAGGCGAAGGCCCCGTATCAATCCGGCGACGGTGCCCCTCGCGGGGCTCAAAAGGGAACGCGGCAAGGGGTTCAGGCCCCGCTCCGCGGCTGCCCCCGCAACTGTAGTCGGCGAGCCAACGGCCAAGATACCACTGGGAAACCGGGAAGGGGGCCGGCGGCGAAGATCCGAGAGCCAGGAGACCTGCCGTCATGTGGTACATTCGAGCTGCCGGAGGGGCAGTCAGGGAGAATTGAGATGGCTAATACGACC
>LNFM01012014.1_pt1 | contig 11524 bp, 11 predicted proteins | sample 596031 | NCBI WGS metagenome assembly LNFM01 (sample SAMN04254537, study PRJNA301005) | activated carbon metagenome | isolation source: dual media filters at the Ann Arbor, Michigan drinking water treatment plant | place: USA: Ann Arbor | reverse complement strand
CGCGGGGCACGGAGCAGGACCTCCTCGAACACCAGGCGTTCGTAGTCGTTGTGGACCTGCTCGAAATTGCTGATCATGTGAGTCTCCAGGGAACTGCAAGTGACCTTAGCAGTTCCCGTGCGGCCTGACAAGGCCGCATCACTCTGAAGTCAGGCCTAACAGGCGCACTGCATTGCCCTTGAGGATGCCGGGCATCACCTCGGGCTTGAAGCCGGCCTCCTCGAAGTCCTTCATCCAGCGCTCGGGCGTGATCAGCGGATAGTCCGAACCGAAGAGGATGCGGTCTTTCAGCAGGGTGTTGGCGTACTGCACGAGCTGCTTGGGGAAGTACTTGGGGCTCCAGCCCGAGAGGTCGATCCAGACATTGGGCTTGTGCGTGGCGACCGACAGCGCCTCGTCCTGCCAGGGAAAGCTCGGGTGGGCCATGACGATCTGCATGTCGGGGAAGCTGATCGCCACGTCGTCCAGGTGCATGGGGTTGCTGTACTCCAGGCGCAGGCCGCCGCCGCAGCGCATGCCGCTGCCGATACCGCTGTGACCGGTGTGGAAGATGGCCGGCAGCTTGTGCTCGGCAATCACCTCGTAGATCGGCCAGGCCATCTTGTCGTAGGGATGGTAGCCCTGCACCGTGGGATGGAACTTGAAGCCCTTGACCCCATGCTCGGCGATCAGGCGGCGTGCCTCGCGCGCGCCCATCTTGCCCTTGTGCGGATCGATGCTGGCGAAGGCCATCATCATGTCGCTGTTGGCCTTGGCCGCCTCGGCGATCTCCTCGTTGGGGATGCGCCGGCGCCCCAGCTGGGATTCGCTGTCCACGGTGAACATGACCAGACCGATCTTGCGCTCGCGGTAGTAGGCGATGGTCTCGGCGATGGTGGGACGCCGGTTGGAGCGGAAGTACTTGTCGGCCGCGCGGTCGTATTCCTCGCCGTAGTTGTCGAAAGGGTTCCAGCAACTCACTTCGGCGTGGGTATGAATGTCGATGGCGATCAAGTTGGCGTGGTCCACAAGGCATCTCCGGGTAAACACTGAGTGCAGTCGCTTTGCGAGGCGTTAAATTAATTATCAAACATAACTTTATTTTTTTCAAGCCATTCATGCGCCAACCTGCTGTTTCCCCCAACCTGGCGGAAGTCTCCGTCGAACACCGCGGTGCGGTATCGATCATCAGCCTGCGCCGTCCGCACAAGCGCAATGCCATCAGCGACGGCGTCATGGCCGCCATCGCCCAGCGCTTTGGCGAACTGCCCGAGACCACCAAGGCCGTGGTGATGACCGGCGAAGGCGAGCACTTCTGCTCCGGCCTCGACCTCTCCGAACTCAAGGATCGTAATGCGGTGGAGGGCCTGCATCATTCGCGCTCCTGGCACGAGGTCCTGACCAGTATCGAGTTCGGCACAGTCCCCATCATTGCGGCCCTGCACGGGGCCGTGGTCGGCGGCGGGCTTGAGCTGGCCGGCGCCTGCCACATCCGCGTGGCCGACGACAGCACGTTTTTTGCTCTGCCCGAAGGCTCGCGTGGCATCTTCGTCGGCGGGGGTGGCTCGGTGCGCATCCCCAAGCTCATCGGGGCGCACCGCATGCTCGACATGATGCTGACCGGCCGCGTCTACAAGGCCGCCGAAGGCGTCACCATCGGGCTGGCGCAGTACCACGTCCCTGCCGGCCAGGCACTGGCCAAGGCCCTGGAACTGGCCGAGCGCGTTGCCCAGAACGCGCCCATGACGAACTACGCGCTGATGCATGGGCTACCGCGGATCGCTGAACAGCCGGCGGATCACGGCTATTTCACCGAGGCCATGCTGGCCTCCATCTCGCAGTCGGCCGACGAAGCGAAAGCCCGCGTGCGCGCCTTCCTCGACGGCACCGGCCCCAAAGTCAAGGCGCAATGATGGCGCCCGACACGCCCCCCGTGCAGACCACGAAGCGCAGCGCCGAAGTCCGCTTCCGGCCCTTCACCTTCGGTGTAACCCGGGCACTGCGACACGACGCCCAGGGTTGCACCTATCTGCGCGCCGAACAGCCGCTGCTGCCCTACCCCGGGCGCATCACCGACAAGCTCGTGCACTGGGCCCGCGAAAAGCCTGAGCATCCGGTCTACGCTCGCCGCGAACCCGTCCAAGGCGGCCCCTGGAAACATCTTTCTTTCGCTGCGGCCCTCGACGCCGCACGGCGCATCGGACAGGCTCTGCTCGATCAGGGTCTGAGTGCCGAGCGACCCCTGGTCATCCTCAGTGAGAACAGCCTGGAACACGCCATGCTGGCGCTGGGTGCCATGTACGCGGGTGTGCCCTTCTGTGCCGTCTCGCCAGCCTACTCCCTGGTCAGCAAGGACTACGACAAGCTGCGCCACGTACTGGACACCCTGACGCCGGGCATGGTCTACGCCAACGACTGGTCCCATTACGGCCCGGCCATCACAGCCACCGTCCCCGCGGACACGGCGGTGGTCCTGCACCATGTCGACGGAACCCCCACGCGGCCGGTCACCCCCCTCAGCGCGCTGCTGCAGACTGCCCCCACCCCGGCCGTGGACGCGGCCATGCAGGCCACCGGGCCGGACACCATCGTCAAGTTCCTCTTCACGAGCGGCTCCACCAAGCTGCCGAAGGCCGTGATCAACACGCATCGCATGATCTGCGCCAACCAGCAACAGATGCTGCAGTCGATGCCGACGATCGGCGAAGCGCCTCTGGTGCTGATGGACTGGATGCCCTGGAACCACACCGCCGGCGGCAACCACAACTTCTTCATGGTGATCTCCCACGGCGGCACCCTGTACATCGACGACGGCAAGCCCACGCCTGCGCTGCTGGAACAGACGCTGCACAACCTGCGGGAGATCGCGCCCACCTGGTACTTCAACGTGCCGGTCGGATTCGAAGCCATCGCCACGGCAATGAAGACCGACGATGTGCTGCGCCGCACTTTCCTGTCGCGCGTGCGCCAGCTCTTCTACGCCGGCGCGTCGCTGTCCCAACCCGTCTGGGACGCTCTTTATGAAAGCTGCGAGCGCGAGTACGGCGAGCGCGTGGTGATGACAGCGGGCCTGGGCATGACGGAATCCGGCCCCTTCGGCCTATTCGTCACGACGCCGCACAGCAAATCCGGGGATCTGGGCCTGCCCTGCGCAGGGCTGGAGCTCAAGCTGGTGCCCATGGGCGACAAGACCGAGATACGCTACCGCGGCCCGAACATCACGCCCGGCTACTGGCGCAACGAGGAAGCCACCCGGGAGTCGTTCGACGAAGAGGGCTTCTTTTGCACCGGAGACGCCGTTCAGTGGATCAATCCTGCGGACATCCACCAGGGCCTGCGCTTCGACGGCCGGATCGCGGAAGACTTCAAGCTCGCCACGGGTACCTTCGTCAGCGTCGGCCCCTTGCGCGCCAGAATCATCGCGGCGGGCGCCCCCTATGTGCAGGACGCCGTGCTGACCGGCCTGGACCTGAAGGAGGTCGGGGCCATGCTCGTTCCCACGCCGGCCTTGCGCACCCTCAGCGGCCTGGCGCCCGACGCGACGATGCAGGACGTGGTGGCCAGCGCGCCCGTGCGGGCCTGGCTGCAGGACCTGCTCAACCGCCTGCTGACCGGCAGCACCGGCAGTGCCAACCGCATCGCGCGCGCCCTCATCCTGACCGAGCCGCCGTCGATCGACAAGGGCGAGATCACCGACAAGGGCTCGATCAACCAGCGCGCGGTGCTCAAACACCGCGACGCGCTGGTGCGGGCCCTGCATGAGGGCAGCGCGCCTGGCATCCTCCAACCACAGACTTGAGTAACACCGCATGAAAATTCAAGGACAAGCAGCACTCGTCACTGGCGGCGCCTCGGGCCTGGGCGAAGCCACGGCCCGAGAACTCGCGCGGCTGGGCGCCAAGGTCGCGGTGCTGGACGTGAACGCCGCACTGGCCGAAAAGGTCGCCAACGAAATTGGCGGCGTGGCGTGCGTCTGCGACATCACCAGCACCGACAGCGTCACCGCCGCACTGGCCAAGGCGACGGCCGCCCACGGCCCGGCGCGCATCCTCATGAACATCGCGGGTATCGGCAGCGCCAAGCGCATCGTTGGACGGGACGGCAAGCCGGCCCCGCTGGAAGACTTCGCGCGCGTCGTCAACGTGAACCTCATCGGCAGCTACAACATCAGCCGGCTGTTTGCCGCCGATTGCGTCCCGCTGACGCCGCTGGAAGACGGCGAGCGCGGCGTGATGATGTTCACCGCTTCGGTCGCCGCCTTCGACGGTCAGGTAGGCCAGCAGGCCTACAGCGCCTCCAAGGGTGGTCTGGTCGGCATGACCCTGCCCATGGCGCGTGACCTGGCCCAGCACGGCATCCGCGTCTGCACCGTGGCGCCCGGCTTGTTTGCCACGCCGCTCATGAAGGAACTGCCGGAGGAGGTCCAGGCCACACTGGCCGCCTCCATCCCCTTCCCCAAACGGCTGGGAAAACCCGAGGAGTTTGCCCAGCTATCTTGTCATATCGTCACCAACGGCCACCTCAATGGCGAGGTGATACGCCTGGACGGCGCATTGCGCATGGCGCCGCGCTGAGCCCGATTTGCATCCCCCCGAAGTTTTTTACAAGGAGACCACCATGCTAGACCGCAACCGCCGCCACACCCTCAAGACCATCGCCGCCGCCGGCGCCACGCTTGCCCTGCCACTGGCCGCACGCGCCCAGGCGAATGCGCTGGAGACGCTGCGCATCATTGTCGGCTTCCCCCCCGGCGGCACGACCGACGCCTTTGCCCGGCGCCTGGCCGAAAAGCTGCGTGGTGGCTACGCCAGCAACGTGATCGTCGAGAACAAGCCCGGTGCCGGCGGCCAGATCGGCGTGACCACGCTGCGCGACAGCCCGGCTGATGGCTCCACCATGCTGCTCACCCCGGCGTCGATGATCATCATCTATCCCCACACCTATCCCAAGCTGCCCTACAAGCTGGACGACGTCACGCCGATCAGCACCGCGCTGTACACCCCGCACGGCTTCGGTGTCGGCCCCCTGGTGCCGGCCTCGGTCAAGAACCTCAAGGACTACCTGGACTGGGCCAAGGCCAACCCGACCCTGGCCAATTACGGCACGCCCGGCGCGGGCTCCATGCCCCATCTGGTCGCAGCCCTGATGGAGAAGGCCTCCGGCGTGCCGATGAAGCAGATTCCCTACCGCGGCTCCGGCCCTGGCATCCAGGAGGTACTGGGCGGACAGATCGCGTCCTTCTCGTCGCCGCTGGGCGACTACCTGCCGCATATCGCCTCGGGGCGGCTGCGCCTGCTGGCAGTGACGGGCACCCAGCGCTCGCGCTTCGCGCCCGATGTACCGACCTATGCCGAACAGGGCTTCAGCGAACTCACGATGCGCGAGTGGTACGGCCTGTTCATGCCGCCGCGCACGCCGGCTGCCGTGGCGCAGCGTGCCAACGCCGCCGTGCGCACCGCGCTCGCGCACAAGGACTTGATCGACTTCGGCGCGCCGCTGGGCCTGGAAGCGATTGGCTCGCCCAGCGTCGAGGACTTCGCCAGGACGGTCAAGGCCGACGCCGAGCTGTGGGGCCCCTTCGTGCGCCGCATCGGCTTCACGGCCGAGTCCTGATGCCCCGCGGGTCATCATCGTGACCCGTCCCGTCCGCAGCCTGTCGCGGCCGCAGCGACGGCTCTGGCTCGCCGGCATGCTGGCGGGCCAGAGATCCGTCGGGTCCGCCGACCGCGCTTTCTGGAGCTCACCATGAAGAACCGCCCGACCCGGCTTCCCAGGCTGTGGCTGCTGCCGGCGGCCGTCCTGTTGGCCTCCTGCAGCACGATGGTGCCTCCCTCCGTGCCCCCACCGCCGGCACCGACCCCAGCGCTGCTGGGCGCCAGCCAGGGGGCCGCGCTGCAGGCCTGCGAGGGGCTGGCCACGACCTTTCGCCATGAGCACACGCAGATCGATGCGCCCGCCCTGGTGGCCGAAGGCGTCCTCAAGCTGGGCCCGCGTGCCATGCCGGCGCACTGTCTGGTCCAGGGCCGCATGCACCCGCGCCGTGGCAGCGATGGGCGCGATTACGCCATCGCTTTCGAGATGCGCCTGCCGCAGGCCTGGAATGGTCGCTTCTACTACCAGGGCAACGGCGGGCTCGACGGCCATGTGCAGCCGGCACTGGGTGCGCTGGGCGGCGGGCCCCTGACGGGCGCCCTGGCCCAGGGTTTTGCCGTCATCAGTTCAGACGCTGGCCACACCGGCGCGCAGACGCCCTACTTCGGCCTGGAGCCCCAAGCACGGCTGGACTATGGTTACCAGGCTGTAGCCAAGCTGACCCCCATGGCCAAGGAACTGATCCGTGCGGCGTACGGCAAGGGACCCGACCGCTCCTATATCGGCGGCTGCTCCAACGGCGGACGCCACGCCATGGTGGCCGCCGCACGCTTGGGCGAGCAATACGACGGCTACCTGATCGGCGCACCCGGCTACCGCCTGCCCCATGCCGCGCTGGCCCAGCTCTGGGCCGCGCAACAGTTCGCTCCGCTGGCCACGCCCGGCGCCACCGCGCCGCATCCGCTGGCGCCCCAGGGGCGCATCCCCGATCTGGCCAGCGCCTTCACGCCGCAGGAGCGGCAGACCGTGGTCCGGGCCCTCCTGGAGAAGTGCGACGCGCTGGACGGTGCGCGCGACGGGCTGGTGCAGGACGTCCAGGCCTGCCAGGTCCGCTTCAATCTGCAAACCGATGTGCCCGGCTGCAGCGCGGCGCGCGACGGTAGTTGCCTGAGCCCTGCGCAAAAGCAGGTCATCGGCGAGATCTTCAGCGGCGCCCGAACCGCCAGCGGCCAGACCATTTACGCTCCCTTCCCTTACGACAGCGGGCTGGCAGCTGCCAACTGGGGCATCTGGAAGTTCGTGAACTCGCTGGCGCTGGATCCGCTGGCCGTGGGCGCAGTGTTCAGCGTGCCGCCGGGCCGGGTCAACCCCCTCAAGGAAGACCTGGGTGCGCGCCTGCCACTCTTGAGTGCCAGCAACGAAATCTACAGGGAGTCGGGCCTGGCCCTCATGACGCCGCCGGGTCAGGAGCACCCCGCCAACCTCGCAACCCTGCGCGCACGGGGCGCCAGGATGGTGCTGTACCACGGTGTCAGCGACGCCGTCTTCTCGGCCGAGGACACCCGCCAGTGGATCGATCGGCTGGATCGCGCGCTCGGCGGCCAGACGGCCGACTTTGCGCGCTACTTCCCCGTGCCTGGCATGAACCATTGCAGCGGCGGCCCGTCCACCGACCAGTTCGACCTGCTGGGCCCGCTGGTGCAGTGGGTGGAGCAGGGCGTGCCGCCACAGGGTGTACCAGCCACCGCGCGCGGCACTGGGAACGCCGGTGGTACGAATGCCGAGCTGCCCACGAACTGGTCGGCCACGCGCAACCGCCCCCTCTGCGCCTATCCGACGGTGGCGCGCTACCGCGGCACCGGCTCCGTGGAAGACGCCGGCAGCTTCGTCTGCCAATAAACTCTAACGCCCCATACCCACCCCCCATGGACTACCAGCCCCACCTCGACGACATGCAGCGCCTCCTCATGGACGTGCTGGACGCGCCCACCCAGTTGCAGGCACTGCCCGCCTTTGCCGACATCGATACCGGGCTGATGCAACAAGTGCTGGAGGAGGCCGGCAAGTTCGTCGCCAGCGAGATCGCGCCACTGCAGCGTGTGGGCGATGAGGTCGGCGCGCGCTTCGAGGCCGGCCAGGTCACCATGCCGCCGGGTTTTCGCACCGCCTACCAGGCCTTCTGGCAGGCCGGCTGGCCCGCACTCGCCTGCGCGCCCGAAGATGGCGGACAGGGATTGCCGGCCGTGCTGGAAGCCGTGCTGTACGAGATGCTGAGCGCGGCCAACCATGGCTGGACCATGGCGCCAGGTCTGCTGCACGGCGCCTACGAATGCCTCAAGCACCATGGCAGCGACGAACTCAAGGCGCGCTACCTGGAAAAGATCGCCACCGGAGAGTGGCTGGCGACCATGTGCCTGACCGAGCCGCAGGCTGGCAGCGACCTGGGCCTGGTACGCACCAAGGCCCTGCCGCAATCCGACGGCAGCTACCGAGTGAGCGGCGGCAAGATCTTCATCTCCGGCGGCGAACACGACCTCACCGACAACATCGTGCACCTGGTGCTGGCGCGCCTGCCCGATGCGCCCCCCGGCCCCAAGGGCCTTTCGCTGTTCCTCGCGCCCAAGTTCCTGCCCGACGGCAGCCGCAACGGCGTGTTCTGCGAACGCATCGAGGAGAAGATGGGCCTGCACGGCAGCCCCACCTGCGTGCTGCGCTTCGAGGAAGCCACCGGCTGGCTGGTGGGCGAGCCGCACCGTGGCCTGGGCGCCATGTTCGTGATGATGAACGCCGCGCGCCTGCACGTGGGCCTGCAGGGCATCGCCCTGCTCGAAGCTGCCTGGCAGAAGGCCAGCGCCTACGCCGCCGAGCGACGCCAGATGCGTGCGCCCGGCGCCACGCAGACCAGCCTGATCCAGGACCACCCCGCCATCCAGCGCATCCTCGGCACGCAGCGCGCCTGGATCGACGGCGGCCGCCTGCTGGCCTACAAGACGGCGATCGAGCTCGACATGCTCAAGCACCACCCCGATGCGGCGCGACGGGGATCCGCCCAGCGCTGGTGCAGCCTGGTCACGCCGGTGCTCAAGGCGGCCTGGACGGCCCAGGGCTTCCACGGCGCCAGCGCATGCCTGCAGGTTTTCGGCGGCCACGGCTATGTGCGTGAATGGGGCATCGAGCAGATCGTGCGCGACGCGCGTGTGACCATGATCTACGAGGGCACCAACGAGATCCAGGCCATCGACCTGCTGCTGCGCAAGGTGCTGCCCGACGGCGGTGCGGCCCTGGGCGCGCTGTTCGACGAACTCGCGGCCGAAGGCCCGCTGCCCGCCGGCCTGGCACAGCGTTTCGCGCAACTGCGCCAGCTGGCTGCGCGCCTGGCCCTGGCCGCCAGTTACCGCAACGACCTGCCCTACTGGGTGGCCGACGACTTCCTGCAGGCCGTGGCCCTGGCCCTGCTGGATTGGGCCGGCACGCGCATCGCGGCCCAAAGCCCCCACTGGCAGGCCCCGGCACGCGCGCTGCACACCTGGGTGCTGCCGGCCTTCGCCCTGCACCTGCAGATCATCGAACAGCAGCTGGCCGACACCGAAACCTCGGCGCCCACGCCGGCGGCGGCCTGAAGCCCATGGCCAGCCGTTCAGCCGCCCCCGACACCGCCGTCGAACAGGTCGACACCAGCTACCTGGAAAGCCTGGTCGGCTACAACGCCCGGCGCGCCACGCTGGTCATCATGGACGCCTTCTTCCACCAGATGGCGGACTACGGCCTGCGTCCCGCAGACTTCTCGGTGCTCTCGCTGATCACGCACAACCCGGGCGTCACCTCACGCCAGCTGTGCACCACGCTCAGCATCCAGCCGCCCAATCTGGTGGGCATGATCAACCAGCTGGAAAAGCGCGAACTCATCACGCGCCGCCCGCACCCCAGCGACGGCCGGGCCATGGGTTTGCACCTGACGGCGTCCGGTCACAAGCTCATGAAACGGGCCGAGCTCACGGCCTGCGAACTGGAGAGTGCTGCCACGGCCAGGCTGAGTGCGGCCGAGCGCAAGCAACTGATGCAACTGCTCAGAAAAATCTACATTTGACGCAATTTTTCACACTTGCCATCTGGGCACCGGCCGTCAGGGTAGATACGGGTGGACCTCTCAGCTATTAATCTTGTAGCAGTCCGGAATCTGCGATATAGTCCGCCTTCGCCTTGTCTGCTTGCCGCTGCGCCGGCTGCGACAGGCACGGGGAGGGTGCACCGGGCCACGAACCTGGTGCTTCAAGGAGTGCTGTTGAATGAGCTACAAGGAAAATGCCGCGATTGGTCAGCTGCTGGCTCTGCTGGAGTCGCGCTATGCCATCCGCGTGCTATGGGCCCTGCGCGACGGCCATGCCCAGACCTTCCGCCTGCTGCAGGACAGCGTCGGCGGCATCACCCCCAACACCCTGAACACCCGCATCAAGGAACTGCGCGAGGCCGGCCTGCTCAACCACGGCAGTGAGGGCTACCTGCTCACCACCAGCGGCGCCGAACTGACCCGCCGCCTGGGTGAACTTCCCGCCTTTGCCAGCAAATGGGTGGCCAGCCAGGCCCGCAAGGCGCGCTGAGCCCCGGCACCGGCGGCTGCGCCGCCAGATTGTTCCCAACTGGCATAATTCGCCCTTCGCCTTGCTGGCGTGCGGGCCTGCGGCCGGCACCGTCAGCTATCAAATAAATAGCAACAAGGACCGCACCATGGCCATGACCACCACCCCCTCCGGCCTTCAATACGAAGACACCGTCGTCGGCTCCGGCGCCGAGGCCAAAAACGGCCAGGACGTGACCGTGCACTACACCGGCTGGCTGTACAACAATGGCGTGCAGGGCGCCAAGTTCGACTCCAGCAAGGACCGCAACGACCCCTTCCAGTTCTCCCTGGGCGCCGGCATGGTGATCCGCGGCTGGGACGAAGGCGTGGCCGGCATGAAGATCGGCGGCGCCCGTACCCTCATCATCCCGGCCAGCCTGGGTTATGGCGCCCGCGGCGCCGGCGGCGTGATCCCCCCCAACGCCACCCTGAAGTTCGACGTCGAACTGCTGGCCTTGGCCGACTGAAGCCCCCGCCACTGGCGGGCATCGCCCCCCGGACGCCTGGTCGCCCTTGAAATGGCGGGCACTGCCCCCATTTCGGCGTCTGGTACCTCCTTCACTTCCGTTCAAACGCATGTCCGACACGCAACCCACCTCTGCTCCTGCCGACGAACAGGGCAGCACCGCCCCGGCAGCCGACCTGCTGGCCCAGACCCAGGCCGAACTGGCCGAACTCAAGGCCAAGAGCGCTGAACTGGCTGACCAGTTCCTGCGCGCCAAGGCCGAGGCTGAAAACGCCCGCCGCCGCGCCGAGGAAGACATCAGCAAGGCCCGCAAGTTTGCCGTGGAAAGTTTTGCCGACAGCCTGCTGCCGGTGACCGACAGCCTGGAAGCCGGCCTGACCATCAAGGACGCCACCCCCGAGCAGATCCGCGAAGGCGCCGAGGCCACCCTGCGTCAGCTCACCGCCGCGCTGGAGCGCAACAAGGTCATCGCCATCAACCCGGCCCCGGGCACCAGATTCGATCCGCACCAGCACCAGGCCATCAGCGTGGTGCCGGCCGACCAGGAAGCCAATACCGTGGTCAGCGTGCTGCAAAAGGGCTACACCATCGCCGAGCGCGTGCTGCGCCCGGCCCTGGTGACCGTGACCGCCCCCAAGTAAGCACTGGCCTTGAAACCGGCGAAGTTATCCACAAGTACAGCGCATCCGAATTTCCAAGCATCTCAGGAGTAAGACATGGGCAAAATCATTGGCATCGACCTCGGCACCACCAACAGCTGTGTGTCGATCATGGAAGGCAACACCACCAAGGTGATCGAGAACGCGGAAGGTGCGCGCACCACCCCGTCCATCGTCGCCTACCAGGAAGACGGTGAAGTGCTGGTCGGC
>LNFM01012013.1_pt1 | contig 11525 bp, 8 predicted proteins | sample 596031 | NCBI WGS metagenome assembly LNFM01 (sample SAMN04254537, study PRJNA301005) | activated carbon metagenome | isolation source: dual media filters at the Ann Arbor, Michigan drinking water treatment plant | place: USA: Ann Arbor | reverse complement strand
AACCTTAAAGATGCTGGCACTTTCATTTTTAGTAATGATCGGGTTAAGTCTAATTATGGAAGGCTGGGATGCTGATGCTGCACATGAATTAAAATTGAAAAATTATATTTACTTCGGTATGGCATTCTCGTTTATTGTGGAAATGCTCAACATGACAATGATGAGTAAAGCCAAAAAGACAAAAGCTCATGTGGTAAAATTAAATGTGCCGGTACTTGATGATGATAAAAATGAAGGAGATATGGCAAAATAAATCCATAACCCCTTCACACTTTTTAATTCATTCTTTTATAAATTCGTTTGCCATTATCTCCGGTGAAAAGTAATCCGCTTTCACTTACAGAAAAGTTTACATACTGGCTTTCCTTTGTAGCAGGATCTACTAAGTACAGTTGCCTTCCTTTAGTGTACCACTCTCCTTTTGTGGCCTTGCTTTTATCTTCTCCCCTGTAATAACCACCCGGACCACTACTCTGTCCCGGCCAGGTATAAAAGCTACCATCACCGATGAACTGGAGCATTGTTTCATTTGTCATTGATACACCACCACCAGCACCCAGTATTTCCGAGTATTTCCATAAGCCCACTAAAAGAGGGTTCCGATCTTTAGTATTGCCGGATTGCTTTTCTTGTTTAGCGGCTCCTGTATCTTCCTTTTTCATTATCATTTCAATTTCCTTGTTACCCAATTCTGGAAAAGTAATAGATAAGCGTAATTCATTCTTTTCAATGCTTCCTCTATAGTTGTATACGGCTCCTGTTTCATCATCTGTTACAATACCTGTTGTTGATTGTTTTACAACAGTACCTTTTACAGTTGACGATTTTCCGGCTAAAATAAAAGAACCTTTAAGCTCCTTCTTTTCAACAGTAAGTGTAGCTGATATAGGAGTACCGGACAACTCACCGCTAAATTTTCCTTCAAAATCCTTCTCTGGAACAGGCTGACTGTTACACATAGAAAAAAAGAATAAAAACTGAACTAATATGATATTTCGCATTTGATACTTATTTAGAATTACAAAAAATATATAATCAATGAATCTATTACCACCTATAGTTATTGATCATAAAATCAATTCAACTTTCTTACTCTAAACCATACTCTAACCTTATTGGTATTTCCATTCTCCACCACATCAATAAAGAAGGCGTTATCTGCCGCACTAAAATTATCCAACACTGTTGTTCCGGTTGCAGTTATGCTTTGCAGTAAATCGCCGAATGGAATTTCCAGTGTTTTTTCGCCATACATTACCCTAAACGCCTCATCATCTTCCAACTTCACATTTACAAATAATTTTCTGGATCCAACATCGGCAAGATCATTGGAAAACTCAAATTCATAATCAGTTGCATCGCCTGTTAAGCTATAAGCACCGGGATCTGCTGGTCGTTGTGAATTTTTTACTTTTACATTGTTGGCTTTCGGTTTTGTCCAAACATTCCGATAGGTTGATCCTGCCAAATTTGTTTTTACTCTTATTTGTCCGAAAATATCTTCATCATCACTAAATCCATCATTCACCTTGGGTACGGTGAGAGCTAAAAACTTTACTGCCAGTTTTGTATTTCCATTCGGTGGCAACACAGTACATTCTTGTCTATTGTAAGACATGGTTGACCGTAACATCATAGTGGCTCCGTCCTTCAATGATTTAACGGTGAATGCAAGTGGTACCACAGGAGTTGTTGCAGTAATAGCCCCATTTCCCAACAGCATATTCTTAAGTTCATTTATGCTAGGCACTGAAATAATAGCAGCATTTCCCTGTACCCCTTTAAAAATACCCTTGATAGAAAAAGAGGCGATTGTAGCCTGTAGTTTGGATCGTAAACTTCCGGAGATGCTAACAGTAGGGTCAACATTAAAAGCAAAATCAAGAGCCGCATTCATACTCGTTAACGATGAGTCGGATTCAATCTCAATAATACCTAACTGACCATACATTACATTAGAGATTATTCCTGCATCAATTGATAAATTTGATGCAGTCAGAATGCTGTCCAGGTCGGTATCCACTTTCACATCAAATGCTTCCCGCACAAACTTCAGCACTACTTTATTCTTTTTTACTGCAGTATTAAATCCGGCATTTGCTCTTATTTCAAGATTGATAGGTGTAGCATTTACACCGGCACCAGCCTCAATCAATAATTGTTCTGTTTTAAAAAAACTATAGGATTCATACATCCAGCTATCACTACCAAAATCATTTCTTCCAAAACTATTTTTGATATTGTTTACAGCATCGATGACGGTACCCTGAGTAATATTATTACCCTGCAGTGTACGGATAACTGATGTTTGTGCTGCACCGGCTGCCACTAAGGCAATTTTCATATCCCTTCTGCCTGTGAAACCAGTAAAATTTGTATAGCTACCTTCATCCATGGAGGAAATATTGATTACACGACCCGGCCAAATCTCCACACCGTTAGGATCAAGCAGGTTTAATTCATTATATCCCGCCGAAAGTGTGATCGTTTGTGTATTACAAATTGTATTTCCTGATTTTGAATCTGTTTTAGTGCTGGCTGTTTCTTTTGCACCTGTGGTAGACCCGTCATAAGGAAGTACTTCTTTAGTAACACCATTGCTTATCGTTCTTCTGTTGGCCGGAACAGAAGAACCTGCACCAACAATGGCAGGAGTCGTCAACTTGCCCTTAAATCTGGTCTGCTTTGCAAGTACATTACTATTAAGTTTCGCTTTTTTAATAAGTATATTCTGCGAAAAAGCTGCTCCGGCAAAGAACAACATTGTAAACAGTAAGATGATTTTGATTTTCATAAAAAAAGTTTTGATGCTAATGATAATTTTTAAATTTTGATACCATAAAATTGCAGCTCAACCACTGTTATTTCTATACCTGAAATTTGTGAAATACTGTTACAAAAAATACCTGAATACAGGTAGAGTAATTAATGACCAACTAAACCGGGAAGATGTATGTAGAGAAAAACCGGTCTGTTCCATAACAGCACCGGTTATTCAAGCATGAAATAGGTTAAGGCTTCTTATTGCTTTATTATTTTCTTATTTACTACTTCACCGCTGTGCTGGTAATGCAATACATATACACCTTTTGCATAAGCAGTTAAATTCATTGTAGTGCTTTGTGCTGTTACGGTTTGTTGCTGCAACAATTTTCCGCCGGCATTAAATAGTCGTATTGTTCCATTTTGCTTTAAACCGCTGATCGTTACAAAATCAACAACCGGATTTGGAAACACAGCCATGGTTATTAAATGCTGATTGGTTAACCGGATGATAGCTGAATAAGTAAATTGGCCATCTATATCTACCGATTTGAGCCTGTAGAATACAACTGATCTGGTCAGGAAAATATTTGCATCTCTAAAAGTATAGATGGTTCTGCCTGGCGGCACATTTCCAATGCCGGAAAAACTTTGTCCGTCATCACTGCGTTGTAATTCAAAATGAGAAACGTTTACTTCATTGGCAGTACGCCATTGCAGCAACGCATCATTGCTTTGATTACTACCACTAAAAGAAAGAAGGTTTAATGGTAACGGCATACTGAATAAGAATTCATGTGCACCGATATCCGGTGTGGCCGCATTACGGCTGTTACCCAGAAAATCAAACAACACCTCTGCTAAAGCAATTCCTTTATCCGACAGTTTTACCGGCTCAGTTGTATTTGCTGTGTTAATGAGCAGTTGAGCCGCATCCTTATTGAGAAACAGATTTGCAGCGTTTGTATTAACACCAGCCAAACCTTCCTCTGTATTTGCATCCTGTGAAGTGGCTGTTCTCCAGGCTGCTATCGATTGTGAGGAGCCTCCTATTTCTCCTAATGAAGCCGCTGCAGTACTAACAAAGTAATTGTTATTACCTGTGTAACCGCTTACATTCGTTTCTAAGCCTACAGCAAAAGGGGTTCCTGAACCGGCAGCAGCATTATAAAAGATATTATTTTTTGCATCTGCGATAGCCGTTGCAGATTTAAAGAATGCATAACTATTCACAGCAGCATTTCCCTCAGTTAAAACAGTATTGTGATAAACTGTTGCATTCACTGCACCATCACCCATATCTAAACCGGTAACTTTTGTATTTGTTATTGTATTAATGGTAATCATATTATTCCGGATCATTGCCATATTCGCATCATCATTACGGCTGCGTAAAAACAATCCTGTAACTTTTGCCGAAGAAGAAGTGGCGGCATTGGTAAGGCCAAAAATTCTGTTTCGCTCAGTTATTGTATTGTTACCAAGCAATGATATTCCAAACAGCTTCACTCCTACATTATCGGTGGATTGGGCATTGATATTACTGATAATATTATCCCGGGTTACCACCTTACCATTTACACCGCTATTGAGTGTCTCGTAAAAAATTCCATTCCCTTCGCCTACACTGGCTGCACTGAGTATTGTTGCATTGGTAACAATATTACTGATGTTGTTACCTGCAATCACCAGGCTGTCGGTTGTAACAATATCATTGCTAACAGCAATTGCCCGGCTGATGGCATTTCCTGTTGAGGCATTTACCATTCCTGTTATATTATTACTTGTTATCCTTCCCCGCAAACGGTTTACCGCTGTTGCCCCATTTTGTATCCGTATGGCTTGTATACTGATATCTGTGCCTGATGGTATTGTAAAATTGCTAAGCTGGTTTCCATCTACATTAATTAAATGGGAGAGATTGGTTACTGTAGCCCCAAGGTCATATTGCAGCCCCCTGATACTGCCAGCATTACCGGATACCGATAAGTCGCTGATCACATTTCCGTTTAATGTAACATCAGCGGAAGTAGTAGCGGCATTCCCAAAAAAATTCCGGATTACAAACAAATTAACCCCTCCGGTGGCTGTGATATTTCTTACCCTATTGGAATCAATATTAATAACGGGTGAGACATTGGTGATGCTAATCTGAAAAGCATTCGCCGTCATAATTGTCAGATTATTATTTTGAACGACTATATTGTCTGCTGCTGCAGAACCAATTATATTGTTCTTTAAGTTTATACCCGAAACATTACCGATAACCGCAAACAAACTCAGGCCATGAATTCCGGTAGCGGAGAAGTCTGCCAAATGAGTGATATTCACCCCCCCTGTAAAGTTTTTTTCAATCGGGGTGGCACAGTTCACCTATATAACATGCCCCAAATTATTCATGCCACCGCTGCTTGCAATCAGTTGATTTATTACAATAGAATTGTTGGTTTCACTGCCCACCACATTATTGTTATACTCTTGTAGATTTCCTGCTGCTACCTGAATGCCCCTGAATGGATTCATAGTTATAGTGGAAATGTTTCTTGAGCTAAGTTGAATATTGCGTATTACATTTCGTGTAACGGTAGTCGGGTTGTTTAGAATAGTGTTGTTTATCGAAATACCTATAAACATCTGCCGTTGGAATGAATTTAAAAACATTTTACCACCCAATGCATTGGGGGCAGAACCGCCAATATAATTGCTGTCTACAACACAACCTGACCCAGACCCTGCAGCACTACTAAAATTTATACCGGCATAGGTTGCTTCGTTTGTCGTAAGGTTGTTAGTATAGATATTACTATTGTAAATAGAGTTTCCCCTGATAATAGTGTTGTTTACATTTTGGCCTATGGCGATGCCATAGTTCGTCAACGATTCGTCAATAAATGCATTCTCGATACGGTTATTCGTTATCAGTGTACCATTAACACCACCGTTACTGCTGGTATTTAACCGGCTCAAAATAATACCTCCTTTGAGGCCAGTTGCGGCTGATGGCCTTATCCAGTTACTGTCAATAATATTACCAGTAGTTATTTCATTATTTACGGAAACTACTATTGCGGCAGTCCGGGTAAGATTGCCGTTGCATGCCGCTTCAATAATGCATCGCTTAATGGTATTATTGGCAGATGCCCCTTCAATGCGAATGGCATTGGCTATATTTCCAGTGTTTGTGTTCCGAATAGTAAGTGTATTAGCTCCGGTTTGCGACAAGCCATCAATTACTACATTAGCCGTACTGTTCAAAACTATCAATGCATCTGCAATATTACCCTCTATTGTTTGATTGCCCAGCGGCCTTACCAGCACGGTGTAATTATTTGCAGTAAGTATGGCCTGTGCTGTTTCTGTTGTATTCGCCCCAATAAATACCGTTACATTCCCACTGCCGCCGCCAGCATTGATAATATCAAATGCCTGTTTCAATGTTGTCGGATTAGCGTTGAGGGCACCGGTTAACGATACTTGTGCCTTACTACTAAGTGAGAAGGCCACACTGATAATAAAAAGAAAACATATTTTCATAACAGTATTATTTTACCGTATAAAAGTCGGGGCATTGCTAACTGTTTCCTATACCTGAATACACTGATTTAAAAACCACAAAAACTACCTGAATTCAGGTAGCTTCAACCGCAGTAGGTATGCCTATTTTTATTTATTAAATTGCGAACCATGAGTAAGAAACTGATTCAATATCTTTTTTTTCTGCTGTTGCCTTACAGCTTCCCCATAACTAAAACAGCAGCACAAAGTCTTACTACTGATAGTTTGCAAAAAATTATCCGTTCAGGAAATTTGAATGAGAGCAACCTTATTGTTTACCGGCAAATTGCATCTGATTTTGCACAAAAAGGAAACTACGACTCCTCAATACATTATTACCGGCAAGGCTTAGAGAAAAGCCATATTATAAAAAGTGAATATTGGCGGGTGAAATATACACTATGGTTAGCCGGAGTATTTACTGCTTCGACAAAATATGACAGTGCAGAACATTATTTATCAAAAAGCTTTGTCATACTCCAGAAGTTTGAGAACGACAGTTTGCTGGCTCAGTATCACCAAAATATTGGAACACTTTATATGTTTCAAAACAGGAATGAAGAAGCGGCCACTTCTTTAATAAAAGGTATTGAAATCATGGAGAAAATGAAAGACAAAGCTCCTATTATTATTCTGATGCCCGCCTATATGAACCTGAGTGGCATTTTCAAAAATCTAAATCAGCCGGATAAGGCATTGGTGTACGAACGCAAAGCAATGACTATAAAATCGGCATACCAAAACACCGGGAATTATGCCTCGTTGTATTATAATGCAGCCACTACTTACCATTTATTGAATGATACAAAAAACACAAAACTATATCTTGACTCTGCATTGTATTTTAATAAACTTTATCCTAACCCACGGGCATTGCTGAATATTATGGGTGGCTTGGGTACATACTATGAAAAAATCAATAACAATGATTCTGCAATTTATTATCTGCAACAGGCCATTGCCATTAGTAAAGAAAGCGGGGATTTCTATTTCTTTTCAGAACATGCCATTAATGCAGCAAGTGTATATTTCAAACAAAATAAATTAGCACAGGCAAACGCATTATTGACGGAAGCTTTACCTTACGCTGAAAGTTTTAGCGACTTTGGGATGCTTACCGAAATTTACAAGGGCATGAAAGAAATCGCCGTTAAAACGGGAAATTATAAAGATGCTGTCCGATTTGCAGATAGCAGTGCTCAATACAAAGACAGCACAGCAAGTCTTTCTACCAGAAATTCAGTTCTTAGCTTTGAAGCAAAATATCAAAATGAAAAAAAAGAAAAAGAAATTGCAGACCTGACTCTTTCAAACACACAAAAAGAATTGACAGTAGTTAAACGTAATCGTCTTTTATTAATTGGCGGCATTAGTGCTGCAGCACTTGTACTTGTTTTGGCTTCGCTCTACAGAAACAGCCACCAGAAAAGACTCATAGCTGATAAAGACAAGCTATTAAAAGATGAACAAATTAAATTCCTTGAACGACAGCAGCAGGTTGTTTCGCTTCAATCCATGGTAAACGGACAGGAAACCGAACGTTCCCGCATTGCCAAAGACCTGCATGATGGATTGGGTGGTTTGTTCAGTACCATTAAAATGTATTTCAGCACTTTGCAGCATGAGCAGGATGTTTTAAAAAATAACAGCCTGTTTTCAAAAAGCTATGAAATGATTGACACAGCCAGTGAAGAGGTTCGCCGCATTGCACATAATATGATGCCGGAAGTATTAATGAAACTTGGCCTGGTAGCTGCTACACAGGATATGTGCAGCAACATCAGTGCATCGAAACTGCTACAGGTAAAATTGCAATCCTATGGCATGGATGAAAGATTAAACGCATCAACAGAAACCATGCTCTATCGTATTATACAGGAGTTGCTTAACAATATCATTAAACATGCATATGCAACCGAAGCAATTGTACAATTTAACAGGGAAGATAACCGGCTGACAGTGACAGTAGAGGATAATGGTCGTGGATTTAATACACTGGAATCAGATTCAAGAAATCATGCAGGGCTGGAAACAATCAAAAACAGGGTTACCTATCTTAATGGAAACATTTCGATCGATTCCCAACAGGAAGTGGGAACAACTGTAATGATGGAGTTTTTACTGAATACGAATGCCTGAAACTGATACACAAAATATATCTTTAACCTATGATTAACCTGCTGATTATAGACGACCATCCCTTAGTAGCAGGCGGTATTGAGACGATGCTGAAAGGTGAAGAACACCTGCAAATTGCCGGCACCGCTTACTCAGCAAAAGAGGCACTGGAATTTTTACAAGATAACGAGCCTGAAATAATCCTACTTGACATCAGCCTTCCGGATATAGACGGATTGCAACTTTGTGAAAAAATAAGAGAAAAAAACAAGTACAGTAAGATAATAGGGCTTACGTCTGCCAACGATGCATCCATTATAACACAATTGCTTCATCGTGGAGCCAATGGGTATCTGCTAAAAAATATGGATCGGAATGAACTGTTGGAAGCAATTGACAAAGTATTGAGCGGAAAAATTTTTTTAAGTAAATCGGCGAATGAAAAAGTGTTAGAGCAATTCTCTTCACTTTCTACTGCAATTAATGCGGTGCCTGCTTTAACAAGAAGAGAAAAAGAAATCCTTCAATTGCTTGAGCAAGGATTTAATGGACCTCAAATAGCTGAAAAACTATTTCTGAGCCACTTCACCATTGAAACGCACCGAAAAAATTTAATGCAAAAACTAAGTGTTAATTCTACTCAACAATTATTAAAAACAGCCAGAGAAAAAAAGCTACTCTGATCAACTGTACAAGCATAATAAAGTAGCCGCCGCCACTCCTGCTGTCTCTGTCCGTAATCTTGTTTCTCCTAAAGACACCGGAATAAAATCATGTTGCATTGCCAGCTCAATTTCTGTTGGCGTAAAATCTCCTTCGGGACCTATCAGAATTTGGCAATTAGCCAATTGCCCAATTTGTAAATGAGACAGGGCTTGCTTTCTATCATCCATGCAATGAGCTATAAATTTTAAACCACCGGCACATTTCCAAATTGGTAAATCTTCAAATCGGGTTGGTTCATGCAAAATAGGCAACCATGTTTGTTGGCTTTGCAACATAGCACTGATTACAATTCCCTGCATTCTATCTTGTCGAAATTTTTCTTTCTCGGTTCTTTCACAAATCAGCGGAATAATTTCTGAAACACCCAACTCTGTTGCCTTTTCTAAAAACCATTCAAAGCGATTTGTATTTTTTAACAACGAGATTGCAATAGCAACACTTTTCCTAGGTTTCGAAGGCTGAGTTTTGGATTTGACCTCAACAGTACAATGCTTTTTATTGTCATAAATAATTTCACACTTAATCAATGTTCCTTTTCCATCTGTCAGATTAATTAATTCCCCGGTTTCCATTCTTAAAACCTGAACAATGTGTTTTGACGTTTCTTCATTAAGTACGATAGCTTCATTGCCGTCGTACTGATTAATATAGAAAAAAGGAATTGCCATAAAATAAAATGTCCCGTCTGTAGGGACGAGACAAATCTAAAATCTAAAATCGCAAATTTAAAATTTAAAATGGGGTATCTTCATCATCTTCCGGCAAGTCGTTCATTTTACTTCCGGTTTGTACAAATACTCTTGCTCCATCACCGCCAGCATCGGAAACTGGCTTCCATGCACCGCCTGGTAAACCAATGCCATTGTACGGATCATCATCCCAACCTGTAAATTTCTGAATATGCAATAATGCTTTCAACTTAATTGTTTCCAACGAACCGTTACGATGCTTGGCGATCTTTACTTCTGTTAATCCTTTTATGTTCTCTCCTTCTGAATTAGTTGTGATGTCATAATACTCCGGACGGGAAAGGAAGATTACCATATCCGCATCCTGCTCGATTGCTCCAGATTCACGGAGGTCACTCAGTTGCGGTGTCTTGGAGCCATCTTTTGCACCACGAGTTTCTACTGCACGGCTTAACTGTGATAATGCAATGATCGGCACATTCAATTCTTTGGCCAGTGCTTTTAAGTTTCTGGAGATATTACTGATCTCCTGCTCCCTGTTACCATTTTTATTTTCATTAGTACCGCTCATCAACTGCAAATAGTCAATAATAATAAGACCGATATCATGTTTATTTTTTAAGCGGCGGCATTTGGCCCGCAATTCAAAAATATTCAACGCCGGTGTATCATCAATAAATAAGGGAGCTTGAGCCAGCCGTTGTATACCTCTTGCATACAACTGTTTCATTTCATGCTCTTCTAATTTACCCCTGGCAATTTTTTCTAACCATATTTCACTTTCAGCAGAAAGAATACGTTGCACCAACTGGCCAGCACTCATCTCCAATGAAAATAAAGCGACTGGTGTTTGTTTACTAGCACTCATTACTGCATTACGGGCAAGGTTCAATGCAAATGCCGTTTTACCCACGGCAGGCCTTGCGGCCAAAATAATCAAGTCAGTATTTTGCCATCCGTAGGTTACTCTGTCCAATGCTGCAAATCCACTCGGCACACCTGTTACATCTTCATTCTTATGTCGCAGGTCTTCTATCCGCTGTATTGTTTTTACCAATACAGAATCAATGGTATCAAAATTTTTACGGAGGTGATTATTCGTTATTTCAAACAATTTACTTTCTGCATCGTCCAGCAAATCGAATACATCGGTTGAATCTTCGTATGCATCACCTATAATTTCTCCGCTGATGCGAATCAATTCCCGTTGAATAAATTTTTGTAGGATGATTCTAGCATGTGCTTCAATGTTGGCAGCTGATACAACTGCATTGGTCAGTTTGGTTACATAGTATGCCCCACCAATTACTTCCAACTCTTCCTTAAACCGTAATTCTTCTGCTACGGTAAGTATATCTATTGGCTGACTTTTATTAGCCAGACTCTGCATGGATTTAAAAATGCGTTGGTGTGCCTCTACATAAAAACATTCGGGTTTTAAAATTTCCACTACTGTATCAAATGCACTTTTTTCCAGCATGATTGCGCCGAGTACAGCTTCTTCTAAATCTTTAGCCTGGGGTGGTACTTTACCATACACCATGGTACCAAGATCGAGAGAGGACTTTCTTCTTTGCTTACGGTCTTTATTAATATTTGCGAGATCCATTGTTCAGTTACGGCGATAAAAGGTTAAACCATCAGTTTTACACTAATGACTTTGGGGTAGTAATT
>LNFM01012012.1_pt1 | contig 11525 bp, 11 predicted proteins | sample 596031 | NCBI WGS metagenome assembly LNFM01 (sample SAMN04254537, study PRJNA301005) | activated carbon metagenome | isolation source: dual media filters at the Ann Arbor, Michigan drinking water treatment plant | place: USA: Ann Arbor | reverse complement strand
GCGCGGCTTCCTGCTGATCACTGCCACGCCGCAGGCGTGTCGTGCCGACTGGCACTACGTCAGCACGGTGCTCAATCGCAGCTACACCAGCACGATCGGCAAGAGCGTGCGCACGCTGCCGGGTGAGCGCCGCATCGTGTCGGTCTAGGCACGCTTAACCACTGTGCGTGCAGGCGGATCATCCGCTGGGACCGGCGGTGGGTGGTTGGCACTGAAGCGCCCAACCTGGTCGATCACCCACGCGGCGTCGTCCAACGGCAGGTCGTGCCCGGCCCAGGGGTGCAACGCGAGCGGGCAGTGCCAGGCAGCCGCGATGCGCTCGCTGCAGCGATGGTCGACCAGCCGGTCCCCGCGACCCGCCAGCAACAGCGTCGGCGCAGGCGGCGGTGCCGGCGCGCGAAAGCGTGCCGCCGCCAGCAATTGCCGCAGTACGTTGCTGCGCGACACGGGGTGTGCCGCGCGCAGGGCGAGCCAGCGAGACACCACAGCGCCATCGGTACGCGCACTGGTGGCGGCCAGGATCGCGGCCTCCAGATGCGCCGCGTCGGCCATCAGCAGACGCAGCAGCAGCGGCGCGGCGGCGGCGGGCCGCAGACGCCAGTGCATAGGCGCGAGCGGGCGCAGGCTGGTGCTGATCAGCACCAGTCGCGCCACCTGCTGCGGTGTGCTGTTCGCCAACTGCGCTGCGACCATCGCCCCCAGCGACAGGGCGACGATGTTCACCGGCTGCACAAGGCCGCGGGCCGTGAGCTGCGTGCGGCAGTCGTTTGCCATGGCGTCGATGCGGGTCGGGCTGCGTTCGTTGAAGCGGCTGCCGTTGCCGGGCTGATCGAGCGTCAGCACCGGTTCGCCGAGCGCGGCCGACAGCTGCGCCGGAAAGTCGCCCCAGTGGCCGGCCTCGCGCGCCAGGCCGCGCAGCAGCACCCAGGTCGTCATGGCGCGCCCGCGCCGTACCAGAGCGACAGCGCAGAGCGCTGGTGCTGCTCGCGCATCGGCCCGTGCGGTACCCAGCGCTGCCAGCTGTGCGTGGCGCGCGCGGCGAAGTCGAGCCAGACCAGGTGGCGACGCAGCACGCGGCTGCGGCGATGGGCGATCAGCGGGTTGAAGATGCCCTGTCGAGAAAACAGCTGGCGCGGGTTCTTGCGCACCCAGGTCCACGAACCCATCTCCAGCGTCAACGGCAGAAAGAGGCTGGATCCAGCGGTGCGCAAGTAGAGGTGATCCCACAGATCGCCATGCGCCAGATACTGCGCGCTCTGCGGTTCGAACACGTAGCGGTGCTGCGGGTGCGCGTCATCGAACAGCGTCTTCAGGGCGTGGACCTCGGCCAGCCGGTCTATCGGTGCGCGCGTGTGCGCAAACGGAAACCACAGGCGGTCGTGCAGACCGAAGCCGGAGTGACAGTCGATCGCCAGCGAGAACGGGCGCGAGGTCAGCTCGCGCTCGACCACGGTGCACAGCGCCTGGGCCTCCGGCTGTATCGGCGCCCCCGGCTCGCCCTGGTACCACGGCAGCCGGGCGCTCAGCCGCTGCCCACCGATCAGGTAGGGCACAGGCTCGCGCGCCTCGATCGGTGCGTTGCGCATCAGGTCGATGCCGGCCGGGTTGGCGCGCGTGCCGCAGGCCAGCCCGCCCGGGTTGACAAGCGGCATGAACACCATGCGCAGCGACTGCAACTGGTGATGCAGCGACTCGTCCCAGCGCAGCCGCGCAACGAGGCTGGCGACGAAAGCGATCACGACCTCGGCGCCGATTCGCTCCAGCCCATGCACGCCGCCGAACACGCCGATCGTCGGCGCGTCCGCGCGGTCCGATCCCAAGGTGAGCACATGCACCGGCAGGCGCGCTGAGCCAACTTCGACCTGTGCCTCGATGCGACCGGACAGATGCGGGGCACCCGCCGCCAGCAGCCGTTCGATCTCATCGAGTTCCGGCAACCGGGTCGGTGTGCTCAAGCGCGGCCACCACCGGTCGGCGGTCCCGACGGTCTGTCATCCAGCTGCCATGACGCGGTCAACTGTCGTTCCTAGGCTCTGCCATCCGCAGGCTGCAGTTTGGTCGTTTGGGGTTGAAGGTGCGAACGAGCCGTCTGCGGCCTGCGACCGACCGCATCACCTTGGTCACACCCTGCCCACGAGGTTGCTATGACCCACGCCATTGCTCGTCGCCGTTCTGCCGGGTGGTTCGCGCTCGTCGGCGCCGTGCTCTGGGGCTTGGTCGAGTTCATGGCGTTGCAGCGCGCCGCCCGCCGCCGCGATTGATACGCGCGATTGATACAGGGGATTGATACGCCCAATGGTGGGGTTCGCCCCCCGACCGGGCGTCCCGCCCGGGCAGCGTGGCCTGTCTGCTCAAGCCGCTTCGAGCGCCGCGTCGTCCTTGCGCGCGGTTGCAGCGGTCGGGCGCACCGGGTGGGCTTCAGCTGTCGCCGGGACGATCTCATCGAGCAGGTTCAATCGCGTGGCGTAGTAGCGGTCGAGCCGCCACTCCCGCATCAACTCCACTGACAGCTCGAAGGCTTCCAGTTCCAGCTCGTACAACTTGGCCACCGGGAAGGCACGTTCCTCGGCCAGATGCTCGGCCAGTTGCACCAGCAGCACCGATGCGCTGCTGTCTGGGTGGGACCGGATATAGCGCTGCACTTTCCTGATCGCGTTCATGACGTTTCTCTCCTCTTTCGCTCCGCACAATTCCAGTGATCGTGTCACCCGGCGCTTGCCGGCGCGTGACATTTGCGTGACATGCGCGAATCGTTGTCCGGCGGCCACGCGGGGCGTCGGTCGTTGTGACGGATCAAGGTTCGGGCGGGTGTCCGGCGGCCCGGTGGCGCGCCTGGATCGCGGGCCCCGTAGCGGCGCGCGAGATCACACAACTGTCACGCGGCTGAAGTGGACCGGTCATCTGCGCTGCACATAGTCGCCCGCTGTCTTCAACGCAGCGAGTTCCGACATGTCACTGCTTTCCCAGTCTGCGCGGCGCGCATTGCGTGCCGCTGTCTTCGTTCCTGCGCTGGCGTTGGCCGCGATCAGCGTTGCCGCCTGCGGTTCAGATGACGAAGGCGAGCCGCTCGATCTCACGATCCTGCATGTCAACGACCATCACTCCCGACTCGACGCCGAGTCGATCAACCTGCGCGTGACCACCGCCGCGGGCATGCGCGAGAGCGTGACCTTTCCGCTGGGCGGCTTCGCGCGCGTCGCGCAGGCGATCGATGACCTGTCGGCGGGCCGTGCCAATGTACTGAAGCTGCACGCGGGCGACGCCATCACCGGCGACCTGTACTACACGATCACCAATGGACGTGCCGATGCGGACCTGATGAACACGGTGTGCTTCGACGCGTTCACCCTCGGCAACCACGAGTTCGACTCAGGCGACGCCGGCCTCAAGACCTTCCTTGACTTCCTGCGCACCGGCACCTGCCGCACGCCGGTGCTCTCGGCCAACGTGCGGCCACGGGTCGGCACCTCGCCACTGACCCCCACGTCTGCCACCGATTACATCCGGCCGAGCGTGGTGGTCAAGCGTGGCAACGAGAACGTGGCGATCATCGGCCTCACGGTCTCGGGCAAGACGCGCAACTCCTCACGACCCGATGCGACCACCGAGTTCCTCGCCGAGACCGCCACTGCACAGGCGCAGATCGATGGTCTCATTGCCGGGGGCGCCAACAAGATCGTGCTGCTGACCCACCAGGGCTACAGCGCCGACCTCGCGATGGCACGTGCGCTGCGCGGGGTCGACGTGATTGTCGGTGGCGACTCGCACACGCTGTTAGGGCCGGCATCGCTGTCCACCTTCGGTGTCACCACCCAGGACGTCTATCCGGCCCGCGTGACCAATGCCGACGGCGATCCAGTCTGCGTGGTGCAGGCCTGGCAGTACAGCTGGGCAGTCGGCGAACTGCGGGTGAAGTTCGATCGCCGCGGCCGCGTCGAGAGCTGCGAAGGACGGCCGCACATCCTGCTGGGGACGCCGACCCGCCGCAGCGCCTCGGGTGCCGCGGCGTTGACTGATGCCGACCGGACCGCGATCACCGCGGACCTCGTCGCCGAGCCGAGCCTGCGCATCACCGGCGAGGCACCTCGCGCCGTCAACGCACTGACCGGTTTTGCCCAGCAGAAGACGGCCTTCGGCGCGAACGTGGTGGGCAGTGCGGCGACCAACCTGTGCCTGCGGCGCGTGCCGGGCAGCAAGCGCGACATCACGCGGTCCGTGTTCGGCGACTGCAACACCGGCGCGTTCACCAATGCGCATGGCGGCGACATGCAGCAGATCGTCGCCCAGGCGTTCCTCGAGCAGGGCCGCACCTTCGGCGGCGTCGACATCGCCCTGCAGAACGCCGGCGGCGTGCGCGTCGACCTGAGCGCCGGCGCGGTGACGGTCGGCAACATCTATACGGTGCTGCCGTTCCGCAACACGCTGGTGCGACTGACCATGACCGGCGCGCAGATCAAGCAGACGCTCGAAGATGCGATCACGTTCGTCCTCGCCTCCGCCGGCAACACCGGTGCGTATCCATACGGCGCGAGCATTCGCTGGTCGGTGGACCTGAACCAGCCGGCCAACAACCGCTTCAGCAACATCGAGGTGAAGACCGCCGCCGGCGCCTGGGTCGCGCTCAACCCGACCACGACGTACCGCGTGATCACCAATGACTTTCTTGCCGCCGGACAGGACGGCTGGGTCACGCTGCGCGGCATCACCGGCAGCCTGCGCGAAGACACGTTCCTCGACTACGCCGATTCGTTCCTGCGCTACACGCAGGCGGTGAGCACGCTGACCCGCCTGCCGCAGAGCGAGTACAGCACGCAGTCATTCATCGATACGCCGTAGCGGCGGCGTCCAGGTGGGCAGCGGTTGCGGCGCGGCCCGCAACCGCGCGCCCCGTTCTGCGGTCAGGGATAGAGCCAGTTCGGCAGCCAGGTCGCCGCCGCCGGGAACCACCAGATGATTCCCAGGCAGGCGACCTGGATCGCGACAAACGGCACGGCGCCGCGATAGATGTCCATGGTGGTCACCGAGGGCGGCGCCACGCCGCGCAGGAAGAACAGGCAGAAGCCGAAGGGCGGCGTGAGATAGCTGGTCTGCAGGTTGACGCCGATGAGCACCGCGAGCCAGATCGGATCGACGCCCATCTTCAGCAGCACCGGTCCGGCGATCGGGATCATGATGAAAATGATCTCGAACGGATCGAGGAAGAAGCCGAGCACGAACATCACCGCCATCACGGCCAGCAGTGCACCGGCGGCGCCGCCGGGCATCGCCGCCAGTGCGGCATGGACGAGTTCCTCACCACCGAGCCGGGTGAACACCAGCGAGAACACGCTCGCGCCAAGAAACAGCACGAACACCATCGCGGTGATCACCAGCGTGGAGGAACACACTTCGCGCGTCATCTGGATCAGCCGTTGGCGCACCGGCGCAATGCGCAGGCAGATGACTAGACCGATTGCCAGCGCCGCCACCGTGATGTTGAGCAGCGCCGCGCCGCCGCCGTATACGCCGGCGCCGATCAGTACGGCGAGAAAGGCGAGCCAGATTCGCAGCATCGCCCGCTGCGCCGCGTGCTCGCCCAGCTGGGCGGCGTAGTGATCGCCGACCAGCTTGATCATCGCCAGCAGGATCGCGCCGACCGCACCGACCGAGGCCGACTCGGTTGGCGTCGCAATGCCGGCGATGATCGAACCCAGCACCGCGATCACCAGCAGCATCGGCGGCAGCAAGGCCGTGACGATGCGTGAATAGACCGCCGCCGATGGCTTGGCCGTGCTGACGGCTGGCGCGCGCTGCGGCCGCGTGAAGGCGATGAAGGCCACCCACAGCACATACAGCAGCGACAGGATGAGCCCGGGAAGGAATGCGCCAGCGAAGATCTGCCCCACCGACACCGTGTCGGGCGTGAAGTTGCCCTGCGCCATCTGCACCTGGCTGTAGGCGCTCTGCAGGATCACCGCGAGGAAGATCAGGATCGTCGACGGCGGGATGATCTGCGCCAGCGAGCCCGACGCGCAGATCAGGCCGGAGGCCAGGCGCTTGTCGTAGCCGGCGGCGAGCATCGCCGGCAGGCTGATCAGCCCCATCGTCGCTACCGTGGCGCCGACAATCCCGGTCGATGCCGCCAGCACCGTGCCTACCAGCACGGTGGAGATACCCAGGCCGCCGGGCAAGCGGCCGAACGACTCGCCCATCACCGCCAGCAGCGACTCGGCGATGCGCGAGCGCTCCAGCATCACGCCCATGAACACGAACAGCGGCACGGCGATCAGCACGTCATTGGTGATGACGCCCCAGTAGCGCAGCGGCAGCGAGTTGAAGTAGGAGAAGTCGAAGGCGCCGAACAGCCAGCCGATGCCGGCAAAGATGAGCGCCGTGCCCGCCAGCGTGAACGCCACCGGATAGCCGAGCAGCACCGTGGCGATGATGCCGACAAACATCAGCACGGCCAGGATCTCGCCGATCAGCAGGGTGCTCATCGGTCAAGCCGGCGTGTCCGCCGCAGGCGCCGACGGCGCTGCGGCGGCGCCCGGCTGGGGCGCGCCCTGAACGAGCGCGAGGATCGCGCGCAACACCATGGCGAGCCCCTGGACCGCGAGCAGCGCCACGAACATCAGCAAGGTCGCCTTGAGGATGTAGGTGGCGGGCAGGCCGCCTTCATACATCGAGCGCTCGTTCATCCGCAGTGAGGCGGAGAAGAACGACCAGCCCGAGTACGCCAGCATCAGCAGGAACGGTGCGAGAAACACCAGCGAGCCGAGCAGATCGATCCAGGCCCGTCCCCGCGCGCCCATGCGGGCGTAGAAGATGTCCACCCGCACGAAGCCGCCGTGATGGAGCGAGTATGCCGAGCCCAGCATGACGGCGGCCGCGTGAGTCCAGATGTAGGACTCCTGCAGCCAGATGAGACCCATGTCGAACACGTAGCGCAGGTAGACGGTGGCAAAGCACAGCAGCACGGTGGCCAGGCCCAGCCAGGCGAACAGCCGCCCGGCCGCGTCGGTGAAGCGATCCAGCTGCCGCATCAACCCGGCGATCCGCACTGCTGTCACGACCGCTGGCTCAGCTGACGTACTTGAACTTCAGCGTGCGGGCGTTGAAGAAGGCCCGGTCGGCGCCGTCGGTGATCGCGGTCAGGTCGCTGCGCGCCTTGAAGTACGACTCGAAGATGCGCTTGCCCAGCGGATCGAGCTTCTGCCGCTCTTCCTCCAGGATCTGGCCGGCCGCATCCCCCAGCGCGGTGAGTACCTCGTCGGGCAGGCGCAGGAACTTCACGCCGTGCTTTTCCTTCAGTGCCTTGGCCGCCTGGGCGTTGAGCCAGTTGTACTCGGCCAGCATGTCCTGGTGCCCAGCCTGGCAGGCCACGCGCACGATCATCTTCAGGTCGGCCGGCAGTTCCTCGAACTTCTTCTTGCTGATGATGGTCTGCTGGACCGCGCCGGGCTTGTGGATGCCGGGCCAGTAGTAGAACTTGCACACTTGGTGAAAGCCCAGCGCCATGTCGTTGGCGGGTCCGGTGAAGTCAGTGGCGTCGAGCGTGCCGGCCTGCAGCGCGGGGAACACGTCGCCCGGCGCCATCAGTGTGGGCACCGCACCGAGGCGACGGATCATCTCGGCGCCGATGCCGGGCAGGCGCATCTTCACGCCCTTCAGATCCGCGACCGACTTGATCTCCTTCTTGAACCAGCCGAACGGCGGCGTGCCGATGTTGCCGATGGCGAAGCTCTGCAACCCGAACTGCGCGGACAGTTCGTCCCACAGCGCCTGGCCACCGCCATGGTCGAGCCAGGCCACATGTTCCGCGTACGACATGCCGAAAGGCGCGCCGAAGAAGTAGGCAAACGCCCGGTGCTTGCCGAGGTGGAAGCCCGGCGTGTCATGTCCCATCTCCGCGGTGCCGTTCTGCACGGCGTCGAATGTCTGCAACCCCGGCACCAGTTCGCCGGCGGCGAACACCTTGACGGTCAGTCGGCCGCCCGACATCGCCGAGATGCGCTGCGCCAGGCGATCGGCGCCGGTGCCCAGGCCAGGCAGGCCCTTGGGCCAGGCGGTCACCATGCGCCACTCGATACGGGACTGTGCGACAGCCGGTGCGGCCAGCGTGGCGGCGGCCACGGCGGCCGAGGTGAGTGAAGCGTTCTTCAGGAACCGGCGTCGTTGCATGGTCAAGATCCTCCGTGGGGCGGGGTCAGGATGAAGTTCAAGCGGCGGAGCGGGCGGGCAGTTCCGCCACGCTGCCGGTGCGTGTGTCGGTGATGGCAAAGACGTCGAAGTACTCGATCTCGGGCTCCATGCCGTAGCGCTCGACGATCCCCTGGCGCCATGGGCCGGAGTAGAAGCGCTGCGCGTCCTCGATGGAGTTCCATTCGTAGACGCCACCTGCGGTGCCTGTCTCGCTCCAGATGAAGCGCTTGCTCAGCAGGCCCGGCGCCGACAGGAAGCCGGGCGCGATCTTCAGGAAGTGCGCGCGGCAGGCGGCGTAGTCGATGGCGGGAGGCAGTCGGTAGCGGACGATGGCAACGATCACGGTGAAGTCACTCCAGTCTGGTGCACTTGCGTTTCATATATTTGCGATCTGCACCAACTTGGTCGCCGCGGATCGCCTCCCTTGCCTTCTTCCCTCTGTAAGAGCGGGCTTGGCCCGTCATCTTGGTCTGATGCTCAAGCAAACCTCAGGCCAGTTGGTGCTTTTGATATATAGAATTGCCGCATGGCGACTTCAGCCTCCGACGACATCGCCGCTGCGCTGCGCGAGGAGATCCTGCGCGGTGATCTGCCGGCCGAGCTGCCGTTGCGGCAGGACGCCCTGGCGCGGCGCTTCGGCGTCAGCCACATACCGGTGCGCGAGGCGCTGCGTCATCTCGCCGCAGAAGGGCTGGTGGTCATCCGCCGCCACCAGGGCGCACGGGTCAGCGCGATCTCGGCTGCCGATGCGCAGGAACTGCTGGAGATCCGCTGCCTGCTGGAGACGCAGGCGGTGCGCTGGGCGCTGCCGCGCGCCAGCGAGGCGACGCTGGCCGTTGCCGAGAAGGCCTTGGGGCGCGCCGAGAAGGTCAAGGGACTGGACGACTGGATGCACCTGAACTGGCAGTTCCACTCGTCGCTGTATGCGGCGGCCGACCGGCCGCGCCTGGTGGCGATGATCGATGCGCTCGATGCGCAGATCGACCGCTTCATCCGCGTGCTGATGACGGCGCGACCCAACTATCGCAAGCAGGCGGAGCGCGAGCACCGGGCGATTCTCGCGGCCTACGGTGTGGGCAATGCCGACGCCGTGTGCAGCCTGCTGAACCAGCACATGGCCGAAACCGCCCAGCTGCTCGGTGCAGCGCTGACCGAAAGACGCCAGGCGCAGCGCAACGACTAGCTGCTGCGCCGCCCGCCCGCGTGAAGACGCACCTGGCTGGCGCCGCCCGCTCGCGATACCGTTCGCTTCCGCGAAGCGCAGACCGGAGGGGAACAACCATGGCGATGCAGCGCGTACGACTGGTCAATCTGCAGGAGTTCGACGGCGAGTACTGGAACCGGCTCAACGAGTTCGAGCGGGTGTTCGTCGCCGAAGGTGATTCCTGGTTCAGCTACGGCTCGCTTCGCTTCAACAACCTGTTGCGCTACCTCGAGCTGCCGTACTCGGCGTTGGTGCTGAACATCGCGCAGCCCGGCGACACGCTGCGCCGAATGCATGAGACAACGCGCAATCCGCAGTTCTATTCGGTGCTGAAGAACCGCGGGGGCCGGCGCTGGGACGGCATCTTTCTCTCCGGCGGCGGCAATGACGTGATCGATGCCGCCTGGAACCCGAAGATCCAGGCCGCGGAGATTCTTTTGCGGCCGGCAGATCCCGCGTCGATCACGCGCGCCAACCTCGATCAGGTGATCGACCGCGCGGCCTACGACCAACTGCTGCGCTATGTCGCCAGGAACATCGAGCAGATCGTCCTGCAGGGGCGCGACCAGACTGGCGGCAATAGCGTCGATGTGCCGCTGTTCATGCACACCTACGCGCCGGTGCAGCCGCGCAACGCGCCGGTCAGGCGTCTCAATCTCGGCCCATGGCTCTATCCGGCGATGGTCTGGCTCGGCATCGACGCCGCACTGTGGCGCGATCTGGCCGGGATGATCCTGGGTGATCTGGCCGCGACGCTTAAGGGCCTGACGCTGCCGCACTTCCACGTGATCGACACGCTGTCCCTGACCACGACGATCGAGCCGTCGGTTCCCGGCGCCACCGGCGACTCGATGGACTGGGAGAACGAGATCCACCCGAACCGCGCCGGCTACAAGAAGCTCGCCGCCACCTGGACCGAGCAGATCGGCGCCGTGCTGGGTTGAAGGAGCGGCGGCGCCTCGTCACCGCCGCTGTGCTGCTCAGGCAACGGCTGGCGCCCGCTCCGGTCGCACATGCCAGGCGAGGATCGCCAGCACCGCGCTGCCGGCCAACAGCAGCACCAGCGGGTGGCCGAAAATCAGCGCCAGCGACAGCACGTTGAGCGCCCAGAAGGCAGGGATGCCGATCGGGCGCCGGCAGTGGCCGGTGTATGCCGCCCCCAGGCCCATGATCGCGATGATCGCGCTCGCCAGCGCGATGACGAAGTTGATGGCGCTGAAGTCGATGAACAGCAGCACCGGCGCGTAGACAAACGCGAACGGCACCAGCGCCTTGCCCATCGACAGGCGGAACGCGGTCATGCCGGTTCTCATCGGCTCGCTGCGCGCGATGCCGGCCGCAGCGAACGCTGCCAACGCCACCGGCGGCGTCACGTCGGCCAGCACGCCGTAGTAGAAGATGAAGAAGTGCGTCGCCAACTGCGGCACGCCCAGTTGCGCCAGCGCCGGTGCCACGATCGAGGCCAGGATGATGTAAGTGGGCGTGGTCGGTACGCCCGAGCCCATGATGATGCAGGCGATCGCCGTGAACAGCAGGCCGAACAGGATCGTGACCTGGTTGATCTCGAACCAGTTGAAGACGTCGATCCGGTCGACGAACGCCGCCGCCACGCCGGACAGGTCGAGCACGAAGGCCGAGAACTTGAAGCCCATGCCGGTGAGCGTCGTGATACCGAGCACGAAGCCAACGCAGGCGCAGGCTGCACCGATGCCCAGCGCTGCCTTGGTACCCATCTCGAAGCCCTGCACCAGCGCGCGCGGCGTGACCGCGAGACCTGTCATCCGCTTGCCAAACGGCCCCAGCAGCTTCGGCAGCCAAGAGCAGGCAATCGTCAGCGTGATGCCCCAGAAGGCGGCGAGGAACGGCGTGTACTGCATCAGCAGCAGCGTCACCATCACCACCAGCGGGATAAACAGGTGCCACGAACTGCGCAGCACCAGGCCAACCGACGGGATCTCCGTCGGGTCCATGCCGGCCAGCTTCAGCCGCCGCGCCTCCAGGTGCACCATATACAGGATCGCGAAGTAGTGCAGGATTGCCGGCACAATCGCGATCAGGATCAGCTCGTTGTACGGGATGCCAAGGGTCTCGGCCATGATGAACGCGGCTGCGCCCATGATCGGCGGCGTCACCTGCCCGC
>LNFM01012011.1_pt1 | contig 11527 bp, 7 predicted proteins | sample 596031 | NCBI WGS metagenome assembly LNFM01 (sample SAMN04254537, study PRJNA301005) | activated carbon metagenome | isolation source: dual media filters at the Ann Arbor, Michigan drinking water treatment plant | place: USA: Ann Arbor | reverse complement strand
TCGGGGCCGGTGAGTCCCGACGCGCTCGAGGGTCGGCAGGTGGAGCGGATCCTCCGCGAAGCCGGCATCGCCGTGCGCGTGCCGCTCTCCGTGGCGTCGACGCTCGGCGCCATGCGCGCCGGCCTCTTGCCGGAGACGCCCAAGCCGGGGCACGCGGCCTTCGCCCACGTGGAGGAGCCGTACGTCGTCGGCAACGCGGCGGCGCTCGATGCCGTGGCGGCCGAGGCGAAGGCCGCCGGGTTCGATCCCATCCTGCTCTCGCGCACGCCGCTGCAGGGCGACGCGACGGCCGCCGGCCGCGTGATCGCGCACGCCATCGCGCGCGCGCCGCGCGGTGCGGTGCTGGCCTGGGGCGGCGAGACCACGGTGCGACTCCCGGCGGACCACGGGCTGGGCGGACGCTGCCAGCAGCTCGCACTCGCGGCAGCGGAGGTGCTTGACGACCTCACGGTCACGGACAGCTGGGTGCTCGCGGCGGGCACCGACGGACAGGATGGTCCGGCGCGCGCCTCCGGGGCGCTGGTGACGCCCGACACCTGGCGCGAGAGCGCGCGCGCCGGCGCTGATCCGACGCGTTCGCTGCGGCGGTGCGATGCCTTCGCGGCGCTCGACGCCGCCGGCGCGATCCTGCCGCCGCGTGTCACGGGCACGAACGTGATGGACATCGTGGTGGCGGTGCGCACGTGACGGGGCGAAATTCCCGCCCATGAGCACCAAGGCCCCGTTCACCGTAGCCATCATCCAGGATGGCGTGGAGTCCACCGCTGCCGCGACCCTCGTCGCCACCGAGCGGCGGATCCGCGATGCCGCCGCCAAGGGCGCGCAGGTCATCTGCCTCAAGGAGCTCTTCAACGCGCCGTACTTCTGCAAGAAGCTCGATGCGTCGAGGTTCGACCTCGCCGAGGACGTCACGGGGCCCACGCTCACGCGGCTGCGCGCGGTCGCGAAGGAGCTCGCGGTGGTGCTCGTCGCGCCGATCTACGAGCGGCAAGGCCCCGGCGTGTACCGCAACAGTGCGGCGGTGATCGACGCCGACGGGGCGCTGCTCGGCGTCTATCGCAAGATGCACATCCCGCACGACCCGCTCTTCGAGGAGAAGTACTACTTCGCGCCGGGGGAGTCGACGTCGCCGGTGCAGCCCGCGGGGGTGCGCGGGCCCGATGGCGAAGCGGGCGGCTTCATGGTCTGGAAGACGCGCTACGCGACCATCGGCGTGCTGATCTGCTGGGACCAGTGGTACCCCGAGGGGGCGCGCATCACGTCGCTGCTCGGCGCGGACATCCTGTTCTATCCCACCGCGATCGGCTGGCACCCGGCGGAGAAGGCCGAGTGGGGCGCGGCGCAGGTGGATGCGTGGCGGACGGCGCAGCGCGCGCACGCGATCGCCAACGGCGTCTTCGTGGCGTCGCCCAACCGCGCGGGCTTCGAGCCGGAGGCGGGGACCGACGGCATCGAGTTCTTCGGACACTCGATGATCGTGGACCCGTACGGCCGCTATCTGGCGCAGGCCGAGACGGGCGAGGCCACGCTCATGGCGACGTGCGACCCGGCGCTCATCGAGTACACGCGCCGCAACTGGCCCTTCCTGCGCGACCGCCGCGTGGACGCGTACGGCCCCATCCTGAACCGGTGGATCGGCAGTTGAGCGGCACGTCGTCCGCAGGCTCGCCGGCCGTGCGCTGGCCCGCCGAGTGGGAGCGGCACGATGCGACCTGGATCTCGTGGCCGCATCACGAGCCCGATTGGCCCGGCAAGTTCGGGCCCATCCCGTGGGTCTACGCCGAGATCGCGCGCGCCATCGCCGAGCACGAGCGCGTGCACATCCTCGTGCACGACGAGGCGACCGAGGAGCAGGCCTGGCACTGCCTCAAGATGCATGAGGTGCGCGAGTCGCGGATCCACCTGCACCAGTGCCCGAGCGATCGCGTCTGGCTGCGCGACTCTGGTCCGACGGGCGTTCATCTTGCCGACGGCAGCGTCCGACTCGTGAATTGGGGCTTCAACGCCTGGGCCAAGTACGACAACCATGCGCGCGATGCGCGCATCGGGCGGTTCATCGCCGACCACACCGGCCTGGAGTGCCACCAGCCGCAACGGCACGACGGCAAAGGACGCGTGATCCTCGAGGGGGGCGGCATCGAGACGGACGGCCGCGGCACCATGCTCGTGACGGAGGAGTGGCTCCTCACCGACGTACAGGTGCGCAATCCGGGCTTCACGCGTGCCGACTACGAGCGCCTCTTCGCCGAGGAGCTCGGGTGCACGAGGACCATCTGGCTCGGCGAGGGATGCGTGGGCGACGACACGCACGGCCACGTGGACGACATCGCGCGCTTCGTCGCGCCGGGCGTAGTGGTGCTCGCGCACGAGGCGGACCCCGCCGACGAGAACCATGCGCGTTCGCTCGACAACCTGCGGCGGCTCGAGGGCGCGACCGACGCGACGGGCGAGCCGATCCGCACGGTGACGCTGCCCTATCCGCGTGCGGTGGTGATGGACGGCACGCGCCTGCCCGCGAGCTATGCCAACTTCTACATCGCGAACGGCGTCGTCCTCGTGCCGACGTTCAACGATGCCAATGACCGCGTCGCGCTGAACACGCTCGCCGAGCTGCTGCCCGCGCGGCAGGTCGTCGGGATCCACGCCGTCGACCTCGTCTGGGGTCTCGGCACCCTGCACTGCCTCACCCAGCAACAGCCGGCGCCGGCGAAGTCCAGGGGCGGCCGCGGCAAGGGACACTCGTGACCGACGGCACTCCGTCCGACCCGATGCTCGAGTCGCTGCGCGCCCGGCTGGGCGCGCAGTATGAGATCGAAGGCCTGCTGGGCCAGGGCGGCATGGGGAGCGTCTTCCGGGCGCGCGACCTCACGCTCGACCGGCTGGTGGCCATCAAGGTCGTCGCGGGCGAGGTCTCGGCCAATCCGCAGTTGCGCGCGCGCTTCCTCCAGGAGGCACGCACCGTCGCCAAGCTGCGCCACCCGAACATCGTCGCGGTCTACAGCGCCGGCGATGCCGACGGGATGCTCTACTTCGCGATGGAACTCGTCCCGGGCGAGTCGCTCCGCGACCTGCTCGACCGGGAGAAGCGGGTCGCGCCGGCGCGCGCCGAGCGGATCCTGCACGAGCTCGCCCTCGCGCTCGACTACGCGCACGCCAACGGCATCGTGCATCGCGACGTGAAGCCGGAGAACATCCTGCTCGACCGCGACACCGGCCGTGCGATGCTCACCGACTTCGGCGTGGCGCGCGCGCTCGAGGGCGACGGCCGCATGACGGGCACCGGGATGATCCTCGGCAGTCCGCGGTACATGAGCCCCGAGCAGGCGACCGGCGAGCAGACCATCGATGGGCGCAGCGACCTCTACGCGCTCGCGCTCGTGGGCTACGAGATGTTCACCGGCAAGCCGGTGGTCGAGGCGGGGAACGTCGCGGCGATGCTCGTGAAGCACCTCACCGAGACGCCCAAGCCGCTCGGCGAGGCCGCGGGCGCGGTGCCCGAGGGCGTGGCGACGGCGATCGATCGCGCGCTGCTCAAGGACCGCGACCAGCGCTGGGCCACGGGGCGCGAGATGGCCGAGGTGATCGGCATGGCGTGGACGCCGATGGGCGGCACGTCGGGGGCCGGCACGCGGACCGCGGTCGGGGCATCGCTGCCCCGGACGAAGTCCGGCAAGCGCCGCGGCCGGACCGTCGCCGCGCTCGCGGCGGCCGCGCTCGCGATCACCGCGGGCGTACTCTGGTTCGGCCGTCCCGACGGCGCCCCGCGCGGCGTGGACCCGCGCCGCTTCTACGCCGTGATGCCGTTCGAGGTGCAGTCGGGGAATCGCGAGGTGCAGTGGCTGCGCGACGGCGCGGTGAACATGCTCACGCTCGCGCTCTCGCAGTGGCGCGACCTCACGGTCGCCGACTACGAGCGCACGATGGTGCTGGTGCGCGAGGCGGGGCTCGAGGACAAGCGCGTGGACATCGACCGCGCGCTCGAGATCGCGCGGCGCGCCGGCGCCTGGACGGTCGTCACCGGCACCATCAGCACCACCGGCGACTCGATGCGCGTCGACGCGCGCCTCTACGACGTCGCCAGCGGACGGGCGCTGCAGACCGAGACGCGGGCCGCGGCGCTCGCCGACGACCCGCGACCGCTCTTCGACGGACTCGCGCGCTACCTGCTCGGCGTCGCCGGCGGGAATGCGACCGAGTCGGTGGATCTCTTGGCCGCGACCACCAGCTCCGTGGTCGCGTACCGCGCGTACCTCGAGGGCACGCGCGCCCTCTTCTCCTGGCGCGTGCAGGAGGCCGACAGCCTCTTCAGGATCGCCGTGCGCGCCGACTCCACGTTCGCGCTCGCCTGGCACAAGCGCTCGCTCGCGCTCGGCTGGGGCGACGTGGGTGGTGGGGACTACCTCGAGAGCGCGCGCCGCGCGCTCGAGCTCTCGTCGCGCCTGCCCGCGCGCGAACAGGCGCTGGTGAAGGGGCATCACGCCCTCTCCATCGGGCTGCGTCTCCAGAACGAGAGCGGCGACGGCCGCGCCGAGCTCCGGCGCGCGCAGGCGACCTATCGCGAGCTCATCGCGGTGGACTCCGGCGTGGCCGAGGCCTGGTACGGGCTCGGCGACGCGCTCTTCCATGAGCAGTTCCAGGCCGACTCGATCCCGCAGAGCCTCGCGCGCGCGACCGCCGCCGTCCGCGCCTTCGAGCACACGCTCGAGCTCGACTCGACCTTCCACCTCGCCTACTCGCACCTGATCTCGCAGTACCAGGGGTTCTCGCAGCCGGCCTCGCAGCTCGTGCTCGACGGCGATTCGGCGTTGCTCGTCTACGACTCCGCGACCACGGCGCGCGCGGGCGGGCCGGCCGCCGTCGCGGCGATGCGGGCGCGCGCCGAGGCGCGCGGCTTCGAGCTGGCGCGCGCATGGGCGCGCGCCGACCAGGACGCGCGCGCGCCGCTCACGCTGCTGGTGCAGGGTTTCCTCGTCGCCGGTCAGGGCGACTCCGCGATGGCGACGGTGGATCGCGCATTCACCCGGCCCGCATTCCAGAACACGACCGGCCGACTCTGGGCGGGCCTCTACCGCTTCGTCGCGGACGACCCGCGCGGCGGCCCCGGGCTCCTCGACGCCATCCGCAGTGCCCCGGTCGCGGAACTCCGGAAGCTCCCCATCGGCGATCGCTTCAACTTCATGGCGACGGCGTTCGGAGCCGCCGGGGCCTCCGGCAGCGGCGCCGAGGTGGATCGCGTGGCCGAGCTCTGGGCGCGCGTGGACACCATCCTGCCGCAAGGTGGCGGGGCGTCGGCACCAGCGTTCCGGTGGATGGGCACCGCGTTGCATGTCGCGCAGCGAGGCGCGATGACCCCGGACGAGCGCGCAACGCTGCTCCGCGGCCTGCGTCAGGCGGAGGGCGGGTCGCCCACCGGACAGATGCGGTTCGGCGCCATCCCCATCGCGTACGTCGGCTATCTCGTCACGCGCGACACCGTCTTCTCCAACTCCGTTCGCCGGCTCGCGGCGGCGCAACAGGCCTGGCCGGAGCTCGACGCCAGCGAGGCCCTCGAGCGCGGCGACACCGCGCGCGCCCGCACCCTGGCCGCGCGCTTCACCCCGGCGGACTCGGTCGCACGGTCTCGCCTCGGCCTGGCCGGCCTGCGCACGGTGCTGCGCGCCGAGGTCATCGCGGCGCTCGGCGATGCGCGCGAGGCGGCCGGGCAGTACGAGGCACTGCATCCGTCACGATTCAACGCTTCGCTCGTCGACCCCGGTTACACCGTGTACGTTCGCTCCTTCGCCGCGCGCGCCCGCCTCTACGAGCAGCTCGGCGAGCGCGAGAAGGCCATCGCCGCGTGGGAGGAGTTCCTCCGCCGGTGGGAGAAGGGAGACGCCGACACCGAACCGGCGCGCCGCGAGGCGCGCACCGCCCTGCAACGACTGCGCGACCAACCCGCGACCCGACGCCCGTGACGCCGCGTTCCCACGTGATCCGCAGCATCCTGCTCGCCACCATCGTGGCGTCCCTCGCCGCCTGCGGCGGCGAGGGCGGCACGGTGCACCTCGGGATGTCCGGTCCCTTCGCGCAGGGGTTCGGCCTCGCGAATCGCCGCGGCGCCGAGCTCGCCGCCGCCGAGATCAACGCGACCGGCGGCATCGGCGGGGACTCGCTCGTGATCGTCTTCAAGGATGATGGCGGCGAAGGATCCAAGGCCGCCGCCGTCGCGCAGGAGTTCGTGAACGACGCACGCGTGAGCGCCGTGGTGGGACATGTCACCTCCGGCGCGATGCTCGCGGCCGCGAAGGTCTACGACGGCAACCTCGCCGCGGTCGCGACCACGGCCTCGTCGGCCGCGCTCACCGGCATCTCGCCCTGGGCCTTCCGCGTGATCTCGAGCGACTCGGCCAACGGCGTGGATCTCGCGCGCTTCGCGCAGCGCCTCGGCAAGAAGCGCGTCGCGATCCTCTACGAGAACGACGCCTACGGCCGCGGGCTCGCCGACGCCTTCCGGCGCAACTTCCAGGGGGAGGTGCTCAGCACCGACCCCATCGGTTACGAGGGTGTGCGCCTGTCGATCTACCTCGAGTGGATCGCGCTGCGAGCGCCCGACCTCGTGTTCGTCGCGGGGACCGAGTTCACGGGCATCGCGGTGCTGCGCGAAGCCAAGCGACGCGGCATGACGGCGGAGTTCCTCGGCGGGGATGGCTGGACGGGTGTGGTGGCGGACCCCGAGGCCGCGGAGGGTGCGCTCGTCGGCGCACCATTCACGGCGCTCGACCCGCGCCCCGAGGCGCAGCGGTTCGTGCGCGCCTTCCGCGACCGCTTCAACGAGGATCCGGACGGCAATGCCGCTCTCGCCTACGACGCCGTGAAGCTCCTCGCCGCAGCCGTCTCGGCGGTGGGCCGCGAGCGTGCGGCCATCCGCGACTGGCTCGCCGAGCGCGAGGAGCGAGGCGCGTTCCCCGGCGTGACCGGGCCGATCGCCTTCCTCGACAGCGGCGATCCGGTGGGCAAGTCGTTCACGATGACGCGCGTGGTGCGCGGCCGGCTCACCGTGGCCGAGCGGGGGCAGCCATGAGCTTCCTCACGCTGCGCTCGATCACCAGCCGCCTCATCGCCGGCTTCTCGCTGCTCGTCGGCCTCATCGTCGTCGCCGGGCTCGTGGGCTACAGCACCATCGGCGCGTTCAGCGACGGGATCGGCGGCGCGCTCGGCGCCGTCCAGCGCGAGACCAGCCTCACCGCCGACCTGCGCACCAACGTCGCGCGTGAACTCGGCGCCGCCGTGCGCTACCTCGACCGCATGAACGCGCAGGACCGCACCGACTTCCGCGACGCCGGCTGGGCAGCGCACGCGGCCCTGCGCGGGCTCAACGAGAGCCCGGGGCTCACGTCCACCGAGCTCGGCCTCATCGCTGGCATCGACGAGCGGCTCGCGTCCCTCGAGGTGGGTCTCACGCAGGCGATGCTGCTGCGCGACCTCGGGCGCATCGACGCGGCGACGGCACGCGCCGACTCGGTGCGCGGGCTCGAGGCCGATCTCACGCGCGACGTCGGCCGGCTGGGCGAGCTGCGCGCCAGCCAGATCGCGCGCGACACGCGGCTCTGGCAGGACGATGCCAAGCGCCGCAAGAACCTGCTCTTCGCGGTGGTGGTCGGGGCGATCATCCTCGGCATCATCACCTTCGCCAGCACGGTGCAGCGCATCACCGGGCCGCTCGGGCTGCTGCTCGCGCATGCGCGCGCGCTCAGCCAGGGCCGGCTCGACATGCGGACGGAGGCGGACCTCCCCGACGAGTTCCAGGAGCTCGCCGATGCGATGAACACCACGGCGGCCTCGCTCTCGCGCGTCGCCACGGTGGCGACCGCGACCTCCGAGGAGGTCGCGACGTCGGCGCATCAGCTCACCTCGGCGGCCGAGCAGATCTCCCTCGCCGCGACGCAGACGGCGAGCGCGATGTCCGAGGTGACGGAGGGCGCGGAGCAGCAGGTCTCCTCCCTGCGCGACGCCGACGCATCGCTGCAGGAGGTGCGCGAACGCGCCCACGAGGTGCGGGCGGGCGCCGAGGAGGTCTCGGACCACGCGGCCGAGATCGAGCGGGTGGCACGCGAGAAGCGCGCCGAGATCGCGCGCGCGCGCGACCTCCTCATCGAGATCCGCCAGTCGGTGGACCGCGCCGCGGGCGAGGTGCGCGAGCTCACGGCCACGGCCGAGAGCATCAATCGCTTCGTCGGCATCGTGAGCCGGATCGCCGAGCAGACCAACCTGCTCTCGCTCAACGCGGCGATCGAGGCGGCGCGCGCCGGCGCGGCCGGGCGCGGCTTCGCCGTCGTCGCCGACGAGGTGCGCAAGCTCGCCGACCAGGCGCAGCAGGCGGCCGACGACGTGGTGCAGCTCACGGCGATCGTCACGCGCCGCGTGGGCACGACCACGCTGGCGATGGAGACCGGCGCGAGTCGGGTCGCCGACATCGAGAGCGTCTCGGCCGGCCTCGACTCGGCGCTCGAGTCCATCGGCGCGTCGGCCGAACAGACGCGCAGCGCCGCCGACGGATTGGGCAACCTCGCCAACGCCAACGTCTCGGCCGTCAATCACGCGTCGAGCGGCATCTCGGCCGCCGCGCGCACCGCCGAGGGGCACGCGGCCGCGGCCGAGCAGGTCAGCGCGTCGACGGAGGAGCAGAGCGCCGCCTGCGAGGAGATGTCGAGCGCGTCGGTCGCGTTGCTCCAGGGCTCGGTGCGGCTCAAGGAGATCGTCGCCGGGCTGCGGACGGAGTAGGGTGCCGGTCGCCGCGCTCGCCCCGGTCGCGCCCGGCACACCCGCCGTGCTGCTGCTCAGCGGCGGCCTCGATTCGACGACGCTGCTCGCCCTCGCCACGCGCGCGGGATACGCCGTCAACGCGCTGACCTTCCGCTATGGCCAGCGGCACGGGATCGAGATCGACCGCGCACGCGCGATCGCCACGCAGTGGAAGGTCGCGCGGCATGTCGTGGCCGACATCGACCTGCGGCTCTTCGGCGGATCGGCGCTCACCTCCGACGTCGCGGTGCCCAAGGACCGCGACGCGGCGGCCATGGCGGAGGGGATCCCGATCACGTACGTGCCGGCGCGCAACACGATCTTCCTCTCGTTCGCGCTCGCCTGGGCCGAGGTCCTCGGCGCCACCGACCTGCTCATCGGCGTCAACGCGCTCGACTACAGCGGCTACCCCGACTGCCGCCCGGAGTACATCGCGGCCTACGAGACGATGGCGAACCTCGCGACCCGCGCAGGCGTCGAGGGGACCGCGCGGACCCGCATCCTCACGCCTCTCATCGCACTCAGCAAGGCCGACATCATCCGCACCGGACTCGGGCTGGGCGTGGACTACGACACGACGATCAGTTGTTACGACCCGGGAGAGGATGGGACCGCGTGTGGGCACTGTGATGCATGTGTGCTTCGCGCAAAGGGCTTTGAAGAGATCGCACGCTGAACGGGGATCGCTACAGCGAGGAGCGAAGAGCGAGGGGAAAGAGCGAGGAGCGAGAGGCCAAACGGAAGCGCCAAGCGGAAGGTGAGGTTGAGGGGGAAGCTGAAGCCGCAAGCGTGCGATCCCGCGCGCAGGAAGGGTTCAAGACGCCGCACCCGGGTGCTAGGATGCAAGCGAGAGGCGGCTCCCCCTCCCCCTCCCTCTCAATTTGAGCCTTCCCCCTCGTCTCTCGCTCCTCGCTCTTTCCCCTCGCTCCTCGCTCCTCGCCGTGTACATACTCAAGGAGATCTTCTACACCCTACAGGGTGAGGGCATCCAGGCCGGAAGGCCAGCCGTATTCTGCCGTTTCTCAGGGTGCAATCTCTGGACCGGCCGCGAGCAGGACCGCTCGAGCGCCGTCTGCACCTTCTGCGACACCGACTTCGTCGGCGTGGGACCGGATGGCGGCAAGTTCGCCACCGCCGAGTCGTTGGCCGACGCCGTCGCCTCCCGGTGGCCCGATGCGCACGGAGGGCGCCGGTTCGTGGTCTGCACCGGCGGGGAGCCGCTGCTCCAGCTCGACGACGCGGCGATCGACGCCCTCCATGCGCGCGGCTTCGAGGTGGCCGTGGAGACCAACGGCACCCAGCCCCTGCCGCACGGGCTCGACTGGGTCTGCGTGAGCCCCAAGGCCGACGCACCGGTGGTCGTGGCCGGCGGCGACGAGCTCAAGCTCGTCTTCCCGCAGCCGCTGGCGATGCCCGAGCGCTTCCTCGGCCTCGAGTTCCGGCACTGGCTCCTGCAGCCGATGGACGGACCCGATCGCGAGGCGACGACGGCGGCGGCCGTCGCCTATTGCCTCGCCCATCCGCAGTGGCGGCTCTCCGTCCAGACCCACAAGGTCATCGGCGTCCGCTGAGCCGGCGGGGCCCCCTCCCCACTCCCCGGGATTGCCGTATTGACGTAAGCCCCGGCAGGGCGGAACTTTGTGCCGGTCCGGCCGCGCGGTGACCTTGGTCTCCGATGGTCGGGTGGATCGCGGCTCCCGCGCTCCCAAACACCCCAAGCACTCTGAGGTGGATCTCACATGCGAATCCGTTTCGTCAGCAAGGCGCTCGCGCTGCTCGGCTTCCTCGCCGTGGCGGGTGCCGCCGACGCCCAAACCGGGACCATCGCCGGCCGCGTGACGGCCGCCGAAGGTGCGTCTCCCGTCGCGCAGGCCCAGGTCGCCGTCATGTCGGGCATGACGCGCGTGGCCGGCGCGCAGACCGGCGATGATGGCACCTTCCGCATCGCCAACGTCCCCGCCGGGACGTACACGGTCACCGTCAATCGCATCGGCTTCGTCGCCGGACGCAGCGCCGGCGTGACGGTGACGGCCGGTGGCACCGCGACGGTCAACCTGACGCTCGCCGAAGTGGCGGCGCAGCTCAACCAGGTCGTGACGACCGCGACCCGCGGCGCCGAGCCCGAGAAGATCCTCGACTCGCCCAACTCCATCTCCGTGATCTCGGCCGACCGCATCGCCGAGCGTCCGGCGGTGACGGTGACCGACCACCTCAAGGGCACGCCGGGCCTCTCGATCTCCAACGGCGGCATCGTGCAGGCGAACATCGTCTCGCGCGGCTTCAACAACGCCTTCTCCACCTCGATGATGATGCTGCAGGACTACCGGTTCGCCGGTGTCCCGTCGCTCCGCGTCAACGTGCCGTTCCTGTTCACCGGGACCGGCGAGGACATCGACCGCATCGAGGTCCTGCAGGGTCCGGCCTCGGCGCTCTACGGCCCCAACTCGGGCGCCGGCGTGCTGCACGTGATCACCAAGTCGCCCTTCACTTCACAGGGCACGTCGATCACGCTCGACGGCGGTGAGCGCTCGCTCGCGCGCCTCGGCCTGCGGCATGCCGGTACCTTCGGCGAGAAGTGGGGCTACAAGCTCTCCGGCGAGTACTTCACGGCGAAGGACTGGCAGTACACCGACTTCAACGAGATCGACGCCGGCCCGAACGTCTCGCCGGAAGCCCGTTCCCGGTACCGCGTCTGGGGCGTGACGCCGACGGGGGCGATCGATCCGCGCGTCCCCGCCTCGCGGCA
>LNFM01012010.1_pt1 | contig 11528 bp, 6 predicted proteins | sample 596031 | NCBI WGS metagenome assembly LNFM01 (sample SAMN04254537, study PRJNA301005) | activated carbon metagenome | isolation source: dual media filters at the Ann Arbor, Michigan drinking water treatment plant | place: USA: Ann Arbor | reverse complement strand
TTCGCTGTCCACCGCGCAGATCGATGCGCTGAGCTCCGACCAGATGGGCCAGCTCACCACCGCACAGGTCGCCGCGCTGACCACCGCTCAGCTCGACAGCCTGAACACCACCGACCTCAACGCCCTTTCAACGGATCAGTTCGCAGCCTTCAGTTTCAGCCAGGCCGCAGGCTTCAACACCAGCCAGATCGCCGCGCTGGAGTCGCAAGACCTTGCTGCCCTGAGGCCTGCAACCATCCGCGCGTTGGGCACGGACGACATCCGCGCCATCACCACCAGCGACTTCCAGGCACTGACCACCGATCAGTTGGCCGCGCTGTCTACGGCTCAGGCGCACGCACTGACCACCGATCAGATCGTCGCGCTGACGACGAGCCAGATTTCCGGGCTGACGACCGCGAACATCCTCGCGATGTCAACCGACCAGATCGCTGCCTTCGAAGCCGAGGACATCGGCGTGATGACCTCAGCTCAGCTGGATGCGCACTTCCTGGCCACGCCGATCATGCTCGACCTCACCGGCGCCGGCATCAACACCCGGGCCGCCAGCGAAGGGGTGCAGTTCGACCTGATGGGCACCGGCAACGACCAAGCCCGCTGGGGCTGGGCCGGGGACGGCACCGGGCTGCTGGTGCGCGACCGCAACCACGACGGTGTCATCAACAACGGTGGCGAGCTGTACGGCGTGGCGACGCTGCGCGAAGACGGCACCCGTGCCGGCAACGGCTATGTCGCGATGGGGCTGGAGGACAGCAACCAGGATGGCAAGCTCAATGCCCAGGATGCGGCCTGGAAGGAGATGCAGGTCTGGGTCGACGCCAACAGCGATGGCAAGACCGACACCGGCGAACTCAAATCACTGGCGGATGCCGGCGTCATCGAGATCGATCTCAACGCCGCCAAGGGCACCGAGATGGACAACGGCAACCTGCTGGGCCTGGTGTCTTCGTACACCGCCAGCGATGGCAGCCAGCGCGCCGCGGTCGACGTCTGGCTGGCCAGGGACACTGCGCCGGCACCAGAGCCGCTGAGTCTGGGTGACCTGCTGGCCGCGCCCCCTGCCGAGCTGTTGCCAGCCGCGCTGTCGGCAGCGCCGACCGCGGCCGCAGTCCCCACGGCGGTGAACCTGGCCATCGACCGACGCCTGCTCGAGGAAGGGCTGAACAATCAGACGCCGCTGATCTGATCGGCAAGGACACTGCACGCCGCCACGGTGGCGGCGTGCGCGTCCGCCGGCACTCCAGAAAGGCATGCCGATGTTCTCGTGGCGCAAGCTCCTGCGCAGCCTGACGGGCCCCCTGGCATCCCTGTTCGAGGCGGTGCTGGGTCCGACCACCTATCACCAGTACGTCAGCCAGGGCAACCCGGACGAGGCCGCGGCGGCGCCTCCGCCGGAGGCGCCGACGACAGCGACCTCGGGTCTGAGCGACGACCAGGTGCGGGCGCTCACCTCGGCCGAGATCGCCGCGCTGCCCACACCGCAGCTCAACGCGTTGACGGCGGCGCAGTTCGCACTGCTGTCGGCCGCCCAGGTGCAAGGGCTCAGCACCGCGCACCTGGCAGCGCTGGAGTCACAGGACCTGCGCGCGCTGGCGACGGCTGCGCTGCGCGCACTCGACACGGCCCAGCTGGCTGCCTTGGCACCGGCCCAATGGGCCCAGCTGGCCAGCACCCAGGTGGCCGCGCTCACGCCTGCGCAGATCGCCAGCCTCGACACGGCCGATCTCAACGAGCTGCAGACGGCCCAGTTCGCTGCCCTCGGCAGCGGCCAGGTTCCCGGCCTCACCACGGCGCAACTGGCGGCGCTGGAGAGCGCCGACCTGCGCGCGCTGGGCACGGGCGCGCTGGCGGCGCTGAGCAGCGAACAGGTCGCCGCGCTGTCGCCGGCAAGCCAGTCTTTCGTGCTGGGCGCACGCATCGCCGCCCTGAGCACGGCGCAGTTCGCGGCGCTGACAACCGACCGGCTCAACGCACTCGACACCGATCAGTTCGCGGCGCTGGGCACCGCGCAGGTCGCCGCAATGACTCCGGCCCAGGTCGTCGCGCTGGAGACGCAGGACCTGCGCGCCCTCGGGACTGCGGCGATCCGCGCGCTCAGCTCGACGACTTTCGCGGCGCTGATGTCGGCCCAGTTGCCGCTGCTCACCACGACCCAGATCGCCGCGCTCTCCACGGCGCAGGTCGTGGCGCTGGGCACCCAGGGGCTGGATGCGCTGGGCTCCGAGCAATGGGCCGCGCTGGCATCGGCGCAGTTGCGCGCGCTGAGCTCGGCCCAGGTCGCCAGCCTGTCGCCGCAGGATCTGGGCAGCCTGCTGCCGGCACAGACCGCCAGCCTGGGCAGCGCGCAGATCGCTGCGCTCAGCAGCGTCCAGCTTGCCGGCCTGGCCACGCAGACGCTCAACGCCCTCACCAGCGCGCAATTCAGCCTGCTGTCGACGTCCCAGGTTGCCGGGCTCAGGGGCGACCAGATCGCGGCGCTGGAGTCTGCAGACCTGCGCGCGCTGAGCACCGCAGCGCTGCGCGCGCTGAGCACCGAGCAGATCGCCAGCCTGGACAGCTTGCAGATGTCGCGCCTGAGCACGCAGCAGGTTGCGGCGCTGGGCACAGCGCAGATCGCCAGCCTGAGCAGCACCGATCTCAACGCCTTGGGCACGGCGCAGTTCGCCGCCCTCAGCAGCAGCCAAGTGCCGGGCTTGACGACGGCGCAGATCGCCACGCTCGAGACGGCCGACCTGCGCGCGCTGAGCAGTGCCGCGATCGCCGCGATGTCCATCGAGCAGCTGGCAGCCCTGTCGGCGGCGCAGCGCGACCTGCTGCCGGCGGCCGCCCTGAGCACCGCCGCCATTGCCAGCATGGGGGCCGATGCGCTGCACGCGCTGGGAACGACGCAGCTGGCCAGTTTGGCCACGCAGCAGATCGCAGCGCTCAGCGGCGCTCAACTGGCCGGCCTGAGCAACGAGGATCTGCGCGCGCTGAGCACGCGCCAGTGGGCCAGCATGAACTCGGCCCAGGTGACGGCACTGGACGCCGCCCAGGTGGCGGCGCTGGAGTCTGCGGACCTGCGCGCCCTGTCCACCGCCGTGGTGCAGGCACTGACCACGGCCCATATCGAGGCGCTGGGCGCCACCGGCATGCCCTTGCTCAGCACCGCTCAGGTGCGGGCGCTGGGCAGTGAGCAACTGGCCAGCCTGGCCACCGACGCCCTGGTCGCGATGGGCAGCGCGCAGTTCGCGGCGCTGACCTCCGCCCAGGTGCAGGCCCTCACGCCGGAGCAGCTGGCGGCGCTGGAAACCGCCGACCTGCGTGCGCTGTCCACCGCCGCGCTGCAGGCACTGGGCGTCGAGCAGCTGGACCTGCTGGCCCCCGGCCAGGTGGCGGCGCTGACGACGGCGCAGGTGCGTGCGCTCAGGCCCGATCAGCTGGCCAGCCTTGAAGTCGAACAATTCGACGCGCTGGGCACGGCCCAGATCGCCGCGCTGGGATCGGCCCAGGCCGCGGCCTTGTCTGCCGTGCAGGTATCGACCATGGACACCGCCGACCTGCGTGCGCTGGCGACTGGGGCTTTCACGGCCCTGGGCACGGCGGCGGTGGCGGCCCTGACGACCGAGCAGTTCAGCAGCCTGAACTCGGCCCACATCGCCGCCCTCAGCACCGCCCAGGCCAGCGCACTGACCACCGAACAGATGGCCGCCATCACCACGGCCCAGGTAGCCGGGCTCGAAACAGCCGACATCCTGGCGATGAACGCCGACCAGCTCGGCGCATTGACGCAGCCCGTGTTCGATCTGCTGTCGAACCAGCAGCTCGACGCGTTCATCCAGGCCACCCCACTGATGCTGGATCTGGCCGGCGGCGGTGTGCGCACTACAGCCGCGTCGGATGGCGTGAGCTTCGACCTGCTGGGCACCGGCCACGCCGCCACCTGGGGCTGGGTGGGCGCAGGATCGGCTCTGCTGGTGCGCGACCGCAACCACAACGGCGCGATCGACGACGGCACCGAGCTCTACGGCATGGGCACCCGCAGTGCCGACGGGCACCGACCCGTCAACGGCTTTGTGGCGCTGGCGCAGGAAGACGGCAACCACGACGGTCGCATCACGGCGGCAGACCCGGCCTTCGCGGAATTGCGCCTGTGGTTCGACGCGAACCACGATGGCAAAACTCAGCTAGGCGAGTTGCGCACTCTTGCCGACCAAGGGATCGTCGAACTGGATTTGAGCGCGGCCCCTGCGCACCGCGACGACCGCGGTAACCTGGTCGGCTTGGTGGCGAACTACCGGACGACCGATGGCCACGTCGGCGAGTTGGCAGATGTCTGGTTGACGCGGCAGCTCACGGCACCCGCTGCCGTTTCCCAAAGCACGCCTACGCTCAGCGAATTGCTGGCGCCACCGCGAGGGGACATGCTGGGCGAGGCGCCAGTGCCGTTGATCGTGCAGGCGTCGCCAGCGACTTTTGCGCCAGCCTTGTGGCACGGAAGCTGGGTGCACAACTCGCCGCCTCTCGAGGCCGATACGCGGACCATTTGAGCACGCGCAAGAAGGGGTGGCCTATCTGCGGCACACCTACCTGCCCACCGACGACCCCATGAAGACCCGCGACCGCACACCCCCGCGGACCGAATGCAAGTTCCCCGAGACTGGCGCCGTGCTGTGCGCGTTCAGTAACAACTTCAAGATGCACCCGGCGGTGTTCGGATGCTGGATGCGCCTGCTGCAGAATCTGCTCGACAGCGTGTTGTGGTTGAACTTGCGCAGCCCAGCCATTTAGGTGCCGCGGGCATCATCAAGAACCTGAAGAGCACCGGCGGGCTGGTGCTGCAGAGGGATCCGTCAGCCGAACAGGTGTATCTGTTCTAAACGAATCAATCACTTGCATAACGGGGGTATTGTGGCTGCTTCATCAGGAAGCGATGCTGGCCTGACGCCGATGGGCATCACCGCCTACATCGAAGAGTCGGGCACGCCGATCTACGCCCGCATCGCCAAGGCGCTGGGCGCGCATCTGGCGTCGGCCGGGCTGCAGGTGCTAGTCATCCAGCCCAAGGGCTTCAATCAGCAGTCCTTCCTCGACTGCGTGCGCGGCCTGCCTGGCGATGCCGTGTACGTCAGCAACGCCGGCCGCAACATCATCCAGCACCGGCTTCCCGGGCAGCCCACGCACTACTTCGAGCACTTCGCAGGCCGGGTCGTATTCCTGCACCAGGACAGCATCCTCAGCGGCCAGAGCTTCGAAGAGGGGCTGTCGCTGCTGCAGGCCTGGAAGCGTGTGGCGCACCGAAGCCTGCACCTGTGCATCGAGCCCAGCAGCGTGCGGACGCTGCAGCTGGCGGGCATCACCAACGTGCACCTGGTGCCTCACGCGTCGGAGACGCCTGCAGCGCCGCCTCTCACCGACAGCTTCGAACACGCGGTGAGCTTCGTCGGCCACGTGGTGCCTTCGGTCTACCGCCAGACCTCGGGGTCGGCCAGTGTCGACGCGCTCGTGCAGAGGCTGTACGAACGTCGGCAGGTCGACATGTCGTGCAGCCTGCAGGACCCACTGGAACAGTTCACGGACCAGTCGCTCGAGGGCCTGGGCAGCGATGCCGGCAATGCGCCCTTCAGGCTGGCCTACACGATGTGGCTGCGCGGGCAGCTCATGCACCAGTCGATGCAGTTCCGCGGCTGGGTCTTCGAGCAGGCGCAGATCGAGGGCCTGGACATCTTCGGTGGCGACCCGGCCTACATCAACGGTGTCGACCGTTCGCTGCGAATCGAACGTCCGGGCATCAGCTACCGGAGCGCCGTCTACGACACCGAGGCGGTGAGCCGCGTCTTCCGCGGCAGCACGGTCAACCTCAACATCACCTCGCTGCAGTTCGACCATGCCGTGGTCAACCGTTTTCATGACGTCTTCATGGCCGGTGGCCTGTGCCTGACCGACCGCCGCGACGGCCTGCCCGGGCAGACTCGGCACCACGCCGAGCTGTCCTTCTCGACCCTGGCCGAGCTGGAAGAGCGCCTGAACTACTTCAGCCGAGCCGACAAACAGCGCGAGCGCGCACAGTTGATAACGGCCGTGCAGCGCGAGATCGTCGAGAACTCGGGCTACCCGCGGCTGGCGATGGAGATCTGCCGCTTCGTGCAGCCCAAGGCGTGAACCCCGGCGACACCCATGTGAGGCAGGCATGCCCCACCCACCACCACCACCACCTGTCGCGATGAAGCCCATCCAGTCCTTCGACATCTTCGACACCCTGATCGCACGCCGCTGCGTCGGCGCAGAGGCCGTGCACGCCGAAGTGGAGTCGCGTGCGGCGATCCCGGGCCTGGCGGCGGCGCGCCGGCAGGCCGACCAGATCCTGCACGGCATGGGCCCCGACTACGACCTGCCCTGCATCTACGTGATGGCCTGCCGCCTGCTGGGCCTGCCGTTGGACAGGGCGGCCGCCCTGGCGCAGCTGGAGTTCGAGCTGGAGTGCGAGAACGTCCGCCCCATCGCCGAAAACCTGCAACGCGTGCGGGGCGATGACCTGCTCATATCCGACATGTACCTGTCCGAAGCGCAGATCCGCCAGCTGCTGGCGCGGGCTGGAGCGCCGCTGCGCAATGCGCTGCTCGTCAGCAGCCACGGCAAGTCCAGCGGGCAGGTGTGGGATGCGCTGAAGGGCCTGGTCGCCATCGGCCTACACCGTGGTGACAACGCGCATTCCGACGTTGCCATGCCCCAGCGACGTGGCGTGCCCTGCGAACTCGTCACACAGCACCGCCCCAGCAACGTCGAGGCGCGCCTGCTGGCCGCCGGCCAGAGCGAACTGGCTCAGACCCTCCGCACCGTGCGCTTGGGCGCGGCGCTATCAGACACGTCGGCCGTTCTGTGGAACGTCGCCTGCCAGCTGAACTTCCCCCTGCTGGTCTTCTCGTCCATCGCCGTGGCCGCCGCCGCGGCACGGCTGGGTTCTGCGCGCGCCGTGTTCTTCGGCCGCGACGGCAACATGTGGACCGAGGTCTTCCGCGCGCTGTACCCGGAACTCGACAGCCGATACATGTATTGCTCGCGCGAGACCTTTTACGCGCCCAGCGCGTCGTTCAACGATTACTTCGACGAGTGCAGCGGAACGAAGCCGCTGTACGTCGATCTCTACAGCACGGGCGGCAGCTTCGGCCGCTACATGGCGCAGCGCGGCATGACCGCAGATTTTTTCGTCATGTGCTACGCCGACGACACGAAGTACCGGACCTCGACAGCGGCGGAGATGGACAGCCTGCGCATCCATGCCGCCTTCAATAGCTCGTCGCTGTCGCTCTACGGCAAGCTCGGCCTGGGCGTGGAGATGGCCAATTTCGCCCGCCACCGCCGCGTGCGCGACGTTCGGCGTCTGCCGCAGGGCCCTGTGCCGGTGCTGGCAGACGAGACCGAGTTCGACGAGGCGCACGTGGCGACGCAGCAGCAGTCGCTGCATGCCTGCCTGAAGGAGCTGCGCGCGCCCCGGCTGCTGCACGAGGCTCACGGCGCAGACGTCGTGGAATGGATGAAGGCCTTCTACACCGCGGTCAACGGCCACCAAGCCCTGATGGCCTGCTTTCCGGAACACGCCGGGGCCGATCAGGCCTACCGCAGCGCGCTGCGCGAGAAGGCCCTGGGGGCATAGCGAGGGCGGTGGGAGTGGCGACGGCGCCGCGGTCGTTGCGCGGTGCCCGGATGCGGCGACGCGACGCCGCCGTGCATGCAGTGCTCAGACCTCGGGGCCGAGGCTGGCGCGCCGCACGAAGATCAGGTTGACGTCGGTGCGCGCGGCCAGCATGTAGCCTTGGTTCGACAGGTAGGCCGTCATGCGGAAGCTGTTGCCGGGCAGCATGCCGTCGCTGGGTTCGATCTGCAGCACGTCGAAGCCGTATTGGTTGAAGTCAATGGTGCGCAGCAACTCGAAGTCGATGCCTTCGACATCGATCGAGATGAAGCTCAGCCGCGGCGCGTGCCAATGCGCCTCGAGCAGGGCGTTGAGCTGCATCGCCGGCACCGTGACCTTGCCTTCGACCGCGTAGGCGCCGCCCTGGAAGGTGGCGGGGAAACGCGCGTCCACCGAACTCAGCTCGGTGGCAGCGGAGATGGTGATGTCGATGCTGTCGACGGCGTGGGGCACCACCGCGGCGTGCACCACGGTGTCGCGGCTGCGCACCCGGCGCAGGTTGTCGATGAGCTTAGGGTTGGCCTCGGCCAGCACCCCGCTGGCCCCGCGCTGGTATAGCAGGTAGGTACTGGAGGTGGCGACCGGGTGGTTGGCACCGATCTCGAAGTAGCGCGTCTCGCCAACCGACGCGCCCTTCCTCAGCCCGATTGCGTCGAGCATCGCCACTACGATCAGGTCTTCGCCGCACTGCGCGTACTGCGGGCGTATCGCGGTGGCGATGGTGGGCGCCTCCAGCTCCAACTGCTGGACGGCATGCTGCGTGTACGGGTTGGCGAAAAGAACGGGGGTCGGTGTGTTCATCGGTCTTCCAGTTGCAGAGCTTCAGGACTCGTCGGTCAGCCGCAGCAGGTAGGCGTCCTGCGCCCGCAATGCGCGCACCTGACGGCGGCCGAGTTCGTTGGCCGCAAAGTAGAGGTCTATCGGGCCGTCACACGCCAGCTTGGCTTCTAGCGCCTTGGGCAGCTCGTAGTGGATGCCTCACAATATCCTTATGTCGGGCGCGCCGGGCCGGGCTTGCGAGCCTGTACGTTCAGGCTGATGCTCCGGTCTAAGAAGACCCTGTTACTGGTGTCCGCGAAAGGTTCGATGCGATCGACGCGGACAATATCGACGAACCCGGCATTGGCCAGGAAGGCCGCCAGCAGGTCCTCGGTAAGGCCGACCTTGTGATAGTCGTAGGCGTCTACATGGCCGCCGAAGATCATCATCATGACCTTGAACCGGTCGACAATGCTCAACTGCTTGTCCACGATCATCGAGGCCAGCACTTCCAGGTCAGGCACGCTGATCTGCACAAGCCCCCCGGGCTCCAGCACGCGATGCCATTCGGAAAGCGCGCGGTGCAATTCTTCGCGGTAGTCGAAATGCTCGACGACGTGCGACGCGTAGACGATCTCGAAGCTCTGTTCGGCAAAGGCGGACAGGTCATTGGCATTGCCCAGGTGGTCCACGCAGGGCCCGGGGAGCGCGTTCAGAACCTCCCAACCCGCACTTCGCAGCTTGCCCCCGATGTGCAGGCGGCGGCCCGCCGGAAGCGGCGGTGCGCAGGCGAGCGTCTCGCATTCCGTTGCGACGGCGGCAAGCGGCACGGCCGCTGTGGCTGCTTCGGTCTGCCCGCCAGACAGCATCGTGCTGAAGGCCTTTTCAAGCTCGCGACAGAACCGATCGCTGTCGAACAGCGCGTGCGTGCCCCGGTTCGCCTGTAGCCGAGCCCTGATGCCCTGCAACCGGGCCGGGTCCGATATCAGCTCGACGACCAAGGACTCGTAGTCCTCCAGCGACGCCGTGACCAGTTCCGGCAAGCCGATCGCGTGCAGCAGACTCCCCGCCACGCGCGCCGGGAAGGCGTCGCCCTGGCAGGTGACCACCGGCAGCCCCGCCATCAGCGCGTCGGCCGCGGTGGTGTGGGCGTTGTAGGGCACGGTGTCCAAGAAGAGGTCGGCAAGGCGGTAACGCGCCAGGTGGTCTTCCACCAGCGGCACCCGACCGGCGAAGACCAGCCGCTGTGGATCGACGCCGCGTGCCGCCGCCTCGCGCTGCAGATTGGCCTGCATCGGTCCGTCACGCCCGGCCAGCCACAGCACGCTGCCGGGGAGGCGCTGCAACAGCCGCATCCAGACGCCGAACAGGCGCGGGTTGATCTTGAAGTTGTGGCTGAAGGAACAAAGCACCGCGCCCGTCTCGGGCAGCCCGCATTCGGCGCGGCTGGGCGTGCGGTCCGAGATCTGCACGCCGGCGTCGGTGGGCAGGTAGGTGTCCGGCAGGCGCACGATCTTCTCGGAATAGAAGGCCTCGTGCTCGGGCGGGATCACGTGCGGGTCGGCGACGATGAAGTCGTAGTAATCCGTGCCCATCGTGCCGGGATATCCCAGGAAGCCGGCCTGAATCGGTGCCGGGCGCTGGGCGAAGATGTCGGGTCGCCCATCGGAGGTGTACCCGGCCAGATCGACCAGGATGTCGACCTCCATCTCGCGGATCCGCTGCGCAATCTGTGTGCTGCCCTGACCGGCCATGTCGATGAACCGGTCGAATGACTTCTCGAGCCGGCGCCTGAAGCGGCTCTTGTCGTCCGCCCCCACCGAAATGGCAATGGTCTCGAAGCGCGTGCGGTCGTGGCGCTCGAAGATGCCGCTCATCAGATGGCTGACCGGGTGCTCGCGGAAGTCGGGTGAGACATAGGCCAGCCGGATGCGGTCGTGGCCGTAGATTTCGCCTCGCCACAGCGGCTGCACCGCCTTGGGGAACCTCTCCTGGCCGAAGATCTGGGCGCAGCGGTACTGGTCGCTGGCGGTGCTGGGCAGCGCCATCAGCGCGAAGCTGCGGCACACGGGCCGGCCTGCGCGCAAGCCGTCCAGGATGGTCACGGTCAACGCTTCGAGGTTTGTCCAGTCGCACGAGCGCAACTGCTCGTAGGCCAGCATGCCCAGCCCGTGCGGATAGTCGGGATTGATGTGCAGCAGGCGCTTGAACATCGCGATCGCCTGCGCCGACTCGCCGAACTGCGCCAGCAGCGTCGCGCAGTTGGCCAGTGCCTTCTGGTGCCCTGGTTCGATGGCCAGCACGCGCTGGAACCGCTCCAGTGCCGCGTGATGCTGAAACTGCTCGCGCAGCAGCACGCCGCTGTTGAGCAGCACGTCGGTGTATTCGGGCTGCAATTCGAGGGCGCGGGTGTAGCTTTCCAGCGCTTGGTCGTTGTGGCCCTGCGCCTGCAGCACCTGCGCACGGGCACACCACAAGGGCGCGAAACCCGGCGCCAGCCCAATGCCGCGCGCGATGACCACCAGCGCTTCGGCGAACTGCTTTCGCGTGTAGTGGATCAGCGCAACGTGGTAGAGCGCGTAGACATCGTTGCGGTTGCGCGCCAGCATGGCCTTGAACAGGACCTCGGATTCCTGCACGCGCCCGGCGTTGAACAGGTTCGCGGCCCGGTCCCGCTCGGCCGTCGTCACCGGCGACGGCGCCGCCTTCTTCTTGGTGGGACGGCGGTTGCCGCGGGTGATCTCAGTCGTTCCGAGCATGTTGGGCCCGCCCCTGCATTGGAAAAGCGTGCCGACCCGACCGAGCCGGCTGCGCAAACTCTAGGCGCGCAAGGCGGTTCGCCACGGCGGGAAGTAAGGGGTCTGGGCGCGCCAATTCCGGCCTTGAGAAACATCCCCGGGCAAAGCCCCATGCAAACGCAGAAAAGCCATGCCTTGGCGGCCCGTCATTGGCGCTTGCGCGCCGGACGCGGGTCTGGCATGCGGGCTAGCACGCACCCGCGTCGTGGCCGGCGTCAACTATCTTGGCCGGTCGACGACAACTATCCTGGCCGGTGGGGGCGGGGAAGCTTTGTTGTCGTCTTAGGGTCCTTGACTTG
>LNFM01031197.1_pt1 | contig 11529 bp, 15 predicted proteins | sample 596031 | NCBI WGS metagenome assembly LNFM01 (sample SAMN04254537, study PRJNA301005) | activated carbon metagenome | isolation source: dual media filters at the Ann Arbor, Michigan drinking water treatment plant | place: USA: Ann Arbor | reverse complement strand
TCAAAATGTAAATCATGTAAACGAACTGCCCAGTCAAAGGCATATGAAGAAGCAATATTTGCGCGATGAGCAGTTTTGAGTAAGTAAACGAGCGCGCTCATGTTGTCGCGTCCCAGAATTTCTTCAACCAATGGTTTTGCTGATACCTTATTTAGCGTAGTTTCGAGGCCAAGTATCATGATCATTTGTTCTACTTCCACGACATCATGTTCTTGGCTACGATGTTTGTGCTGTTGTAGATAGCGTAATAGCTTTACTGTCATTAACGGATCATATTTCACAACGTGAGCAATGCTGCGGGCACACATGTGCTGTTCATCTTGCTCCAGGGCTTGAAGATTACGAGCGGTTTGTTTTAGAACAGGAATTTCCGTTGTCGTGAGAAAATTTACCCACTCAGATAAACTTCTCTGTTTTGGTTGTGGCATATTGAACCCCAGGTTTGGAATAGTGTAGGTTTTTTTACGACAATTCCGTATAAATATTTAGGAAACAATAGGCTATCTGTATATAACTTATCTGTTGATAATATTTTTTGATTTAGGGAGGTTTTATTATAGAAAAATTAAATGTGAGATCAGAAGAATAATCGTTCTAATTCAATGCCTGGATCTTCAGCGCGCATGAAAGCTTCACCCACGAGAAATGCATTAACGCTATGACTGCGCATCAGTGCGACATCGGCAGAATTATGTATGCCGCTTTCTGTAACGATTATTTTGTTGGATGGAATTCGATTCAATAATTCCAGAGTGGTATTTAGAGATGTTTCAAAGGTTCGCAAGTTGCGATTATTGATCCCGATTAACGGTGTATTGAGCTGGAGTGCCATTTCTAGCTCATTTGCATCATGCACCTCAACCAGAACGGCCATTCCAAGCGAATTGGCGAGTTCTTCAAGCTTCAGCATTCGCACTATAGGTTCAATGCTTTCTAACAGAAAAGCACTGACTATTAGCAAAATACAATCCGCATTCATAGCACGCGCTTCCGCAACCTGATAATCCTCAAGAATGAAATCTTTGCGTAAAACTGGAAGCGGGCAGGCTGCTCGCGCCTCTTGCAAATATTCGGAGCTACCCATAAAGAATTGCTTATCAGTCAATACGGACAGACAGGCTGCACCGTGTTGCGCATAAGTATTGGCTATCTCAGCGGGCAGAAATTCAAACGATTGTGCACTAATGTCAGAGGAACGTCCGCGTAATATCCCTTTACTGGGACTGGCTTGTTTGATTTCAGCAATAACAGCGGATTGTCCCGCGGTAATTTTGTTACGAATTGCTGCAACAAAATCACGTGGTGGGGATACGGATTGGGCTTCTTGGAGTAATAATTTCTTGTTTTTTTACTGTAAGGATTTTCTTTAAAATATCGGACATTTTGCGATTAAACAGAATTTTTGTTCGTAAATTCCACTAGTTCATGAAGTTTTTTGAGTGCCGCGCCGCTTTCTATTGCCCGATGCGCTGTTTTTATACCCTGTTCGAGGGAATCCGCAATACCGGAAACATATATTGCAGCGCCAGCATTCATCAGAACAATATCACGTGCAGGACCGGAAACGTTCTCCAAAACTGAAAGCAACATTGTTTTTGCATGTTCGCTATCCGTTACCCGGATAGTCTCAATTGAGGATGTTTTTAGATTAAAGTCTTCTGGCCTGATGGTATACGCTGCTACTGTACCATTTTTCAATTCACCGACATTGGTTTCGCCCGTTATCGTAATTTCATCTAATCCATCTTTGCCGTGCACGATCAGCACATGCTCACTGCCCAGTAGATGTAGAACGTGTGTCAGAGTTTTAACCAGCTCTTCGTTAAATACACCCAATACTTGTCTTTTGGCATTGGCAGGATTTGTCAGCGGCCCAAGAATGTTGAACAAAGTTTTAATGCCTAATTCGCGCCGTACCGGAGCAGCATGTTTCATAGCGGTGTGGTAATTTGGAGCAAACATGAAACCAACTCCAATGTCACGGATGCTTTGAGCAACTTGTTGCGGTGTTTGATTTAAATTAACACCGAGCCCTTCAAGTACATCAGCACTTCCCGATTTACTCGAAACCGATCTGCCGCCGTGCTTGGCAACACGAACCCCTGCAGCTGCCGCGACAAATGCTGATGCGGTTGAAATATTGAATGTATGTGCAGAATCTCCACCTGTGCCGCAAGTATCCACCAAATGCGTGTTATCGGGGATATCAACTTTAGTTGCGAATTCACGCATCACTTGAGCCGCTGCCGCTATTTCACCGATAGTTTCTTTTTTTACCCGGAGACCGGTAATAATCGCAGCGATTAGAACGGGTGAGATTTCTCCTTGCATGATTTGCCGCATCAGGGAAACCATTTCATCATGTGCTATTTCTTGATGAGCAATAATGCAATGTAACGCTTCTTGTGGGGTCATTAAATTACCTTTTTTCAACCTGGTCTAATTAGCGATTCAGGAAATTCTCGAGCATTTTATGTCCATGTTCGCTCAAAATAGACTCTGGATGAAATTGAATGCCTTCGATTGCGAGTGTTTTATGACGGATTCCCATAATCTCATTATCTTCCGTCCATGCTGTGATTTCCAGGCAATCAGGAAGTGAAGAGCGCTCAACAACCAGGGAGTGGTAGCGTGTTGCAATAAAGGGATTGGGCAAATCCCGGAAAACACCCGCATTCTGATGAAAAATGGGAGATGTTTTACCATGCATAAGCTGTTTAGCATGAATAATCCGTCCTCCGAATGCTTGCCCTATGCTTTGATGTCCCAGACAAACACCTAAAACTGGGATGCTCTGACTGAATTGATTAATCACTGACAGTGATACGCCCGCTTCATTGGGAGTGCAAGGCCCTGGGGAAATCACTATGTGTTCAGGGTTCAGTAGTGAAATTTTATCCAGAGTAATTTCATCATTCCGGTATACAACAACCTTTTCACCCAATTCCGAGAAATATTGCACCAGGTTGTAGGTAAAAGAATCGTAGTTGTCAATCATTAGCAACATATATTTTAACGCTTTGTTTGTGCGTGCTATTGTTTAAATATTTCTGTGAAAATTATATCAAATGACGGGTTGTTGAATAGAGCTAGTAAATTTTACCAGTTCAATGGACAACAGTGTTGCTTCATCTTTTATTGATTTGAATTTATTGATGCCGTATAATATCAATTAATTGAACATTATTTGATATTGCCTTATTAATTCAGTAAAATTAAACGTTTTTAAACCTTGTCTCACTATCATAATTGATGGGAGGCTTTATCCATAAGGAATTTATGCGACATTACGAAATAGTTTTTATTGTTCATCCCGATCAGAGTGAGCAAGTACCTGCAATGATCGAACGGTATCGCGGCATTGTAACCGCAAAAAACGGCACAATTCATCGCGTGGAAGATTGGGGGCGCCGCCAGCTTGCCTATCTGATTCAGAAAGTCCATAAAGCGCATTATGTATTAATGAATATTGAATGTGATCAAGAAACTCTGAATGACTTAGATCATGCGTTCAAATTTAGTGATGCTATCCTGCGGCACTTAACTATTAAGACAAAAGGACCGGTCACAGAGCCATCACCAATGATGCGTCAAGAAGAAAGATCCGGTTCTGCGAGCTTGCATGTCCCAGATGCAGTTGCTGATGAAGTAGAGCCTGATGAAGCGGCCGAAGAATCGAGCATCCCCGCATAAACTTAATAGCAATTGGATTGTAATCAAACAATTATTTGTGGAAGGATAGCTAAGCTAGGGGTTTTACGTTACACACCTGCTGGTGTTGCTGTAATTGAGTTTACAATCAATCATGTATCGCGACAAAAGGAAGCGGGCGTAGCTCGACAAATAATATTTGATATTCTTGCAGTAGCATTGGGACAACTGGCTTTGACTGTTGCCGGATTCAAGATTAACAATACGGTTAAACTCACCGGGTTTATCAATAGAAAAAGCCATATGAATCATCAATTAGTATTGCATACCGATCATATAGAACTTATTTAATCAGTCAATAGGAATTAAAATGGCACGTTTTACAAGACGTAAAGACAGTAAAGATAAAGAAAGAGAAAAGAAAGTCAATCGCCCTTTATTTAAGCGTAAGAAGTTTTGTCGTTTTACTGCGGAAGGTATAAAAAATGTTGATTATAAAGACATTGATATTTTAAAAGACTTCGTGAATGAGAATGGAAAGATAATTCCAGCACGTATTACCGGGCGATAGAGCGAGCTCGTTTTTTAGCATTATTACCTTACACTGATCGTCATTAAGGAGTAATGATATGCAGATCATTCTGATGGAAAAGGTTGCGAATTTAGGTCAATTGGGTGACATTGTTAATGTTAAAAGCGGATTTGCGCGTAATTATCTGATCCCGCAAGGAAAGGCAAAACGCGCAACCGAGCAAGCCATTGCGGAGTTTCAATCCAAGCGCGCCGAACTTGAAAAAGTACAAGCTGCAGCTTTAGCGGCGGCTCAGGCAATGGCAGCGAAGCTAGATGGATTATTAGTACAAATTTCCCAGAAAGCCGGGAGCGATGGTAAATTGTTCGGTTCAGTGACTAATGCAAATATCGCTGAGGCACTTGCCGGACAGGGTTTCGTAATTGAAAGAGCCATGATCCATATGCCAAATGGTCAATTAAAACAAGTTGGCGATTATCCCCTGACAATCTCACTGCACAGTGACGTTTCAGCCCATATCACTGTTTCGGTGTTAGGCGAAGCAATACTCTGATAGCGCAATTGTAACCGCGCTCGTTTTTAAAAAGGACTATCTCGGTAGTCCTTTTTTCATTCGGTGCGTCCGGCAGGACGCACTTACTTGGGGATGAAAGTCCTATACTCATCCTGCAAGGGGAGGAGTTAGCTGAACGGCAAGGGTGTCGCGGGCGACTGCGAATCTGGAGGAAGCCGAAGGCAAAGCGCTGGCCTTACGAACGAGAAGAGAATATGAGGCGGCACGGTGGGGTAAGACGGCCAATATCGTCAAAACCCGAAACTTGCATAGAACGCCGTAACGTAGATCCGACGGGCATAAGCGTGAAGGTGGGTGCGTCATACCCGGGGAGGTCTGCATGGTGCCGAGGGCAATCTCGAGGTTGGCTCTTTTCCACATCAAGTTACGGCTCTAGACCGGGGAAGAACGCTTTTCAAGCGGTCAAGGGGGCCAAGCAATATGTCGCCGAAGGCCGCAGGATTCGTGACGGCATTGCCGATCAACTGCTGCAGGGAAAGCGCCAGTTCAGTCCGGTACGACGGGCAACGATTCCGAAGCCTTATGGAGGCATCCGCGAATTAGGTATCCCGACGGTTACGAATCGGCTAATTCAGCAGGCACTGTTGTAAGTGCTGCAACCGATATTGGATTCGACCTTTAGGTGAGCAAGGTTATGGTTTTCAACTGGGGAGGTGTGCGCACGATGTAGTACTGGCAGCACAGGACTCGTGCAATCTGGACAGAAGGACGTGGTTGATGTCGATTTGGAGAATTCCTTGATCGCGTCAATGACGACATTCTGATTGGTTGCTTGCGGAATCGTACCGATGGCGTCGGAATCATCTGGCTAATACGGGCGTATCCAAACAGCGGCATCATGAACGAGGGTGTCGTGCTGGAGGAGCGGTACCGCGGCACACCGCAAAGAGGGCCGCTGTCGCCGCTTCTTGTCAATATGATGCTGGACGAAGTGGATAAGGTATTGGATAAGCATGGCCATAGCTTCGCGCGCTATGCCGACGACTGTAATGTTTATGTGCAATCGTGACGGGCAGAAAGTTTCTGAGCTACAGCTTCTGGTTTGTCAAGGAAAGGGTGAAACGCAAGGTGGTGGCCAAGTCATTGGTTGCGTTCAAACAGAGGATCAGGCAGCTGATCCGGCGCTCGGTCGGACACAGCATGGCGGAAGTGATCGAGCGACTAAAACCATATCGGCTGAGTTGGTGCAAACACCGGACGCCTGGCTATCGCTGGACGAATGGCTGCGGCACCGGCTCAGGGTGACCCAACTCAATCAGTGGAAGCGAGGTAGCACGATTTGCCAGGAATTCATCAACACGGCGTGTCAGAGCAGGTAGCAAAGCGTGTGACGGGAAATTCCTGTTGCTGGTGGCGGGGGAGCAGCGATGGCGGCTCAAACGGATGCTGACCCGCATGCTGGTGGTGTGGGAGGGGCTCGTTCAGGTATACTGTGATCGCATTAATCTCGATTATTATTTCTTTGTGCAGAATGCTGACCGATAATTTAAGTGATAGAAATCTGACCGAAGATATTGTAGTTGCCATAGACTTTTTGTAATTATCCTAATAATCAATATAATAGTTATCTATTAAGATATTTAATCTGATTTCCAATTTGTGAGTGTGCCATTATGAATGAGCCAGAAGTTAAGAAAGAAGATTGGGAAAGAAATCTACTGGAAAACCTTGCCTTAGCAGCTTTACGTGAGCAGCGGCGCACACGTACCTGGGGAATCTTTTTTAAAATGCTCACTTTTCTATATCTTTTTCTATTGCTGTTCTTTGCACTCGGTTGGATAGAGGATGGAAAAGTACGAATATCTGAGAAGCATTCTGCACTTATTGATCTGCGCGGAGTTATAGTCGCTGATGGTAATAGCAGTGCCGATAAAATTAATGCTAGCCTTCAATCTGCTTTTAGAGATAAAAATACAAAGGGGGTCATCTTGCGAATAAATAGCCCGGGAGGAAGTCCAGTTCAAGCGGGTTATATTAATGACGAAATTCGTCGTTTGCGTGTCAAATATCCTGATATACCACTTTATGTAGTAGTGGGAGATATTTGTGCTTCTGGTGGTTATTATGTTGCTGCAGCTGCAGATAGAATTTTTGTTGATAAAGCGAGCCTAGTTGGTTCAATTGGTGTATTGATGGATGGTTTTGGGTTTACAGGAACTTTAGAGAAACTAGGCGTGGAGAGACGTTTATTAACTGCAGGTGAAAATAAAGGTTTTCTGGATCCTTTTACGCCTTTGGATCCTACTCAAAAGGCGCACGCTACATCTTTATTACGTGAAATACATGAACAATTTATTCAGGTAGTGAAACTAGGAAGAGGTGAGCGTTTAAAAAACACGCCGGAAATATTCAGTGGCATAGTGTGGACCGGACAAAAAAGTATTGATTTGGGGTTGGCTGATGAAATGGGCAATGCAGAATATGTGGCACGAGAGATCATAGAGGCTGAGACGCTAGTCGATTTTACACCGCATGAAGGTTTATCCGATTTGTTTACAAAACGATTTAGCCAAATAATACTTGGTATTTTATCCGAAAATGTATGGACTTTTAGATAACAGTGATTTCTATTTAACTCGGGATTCCCCGTGGTCGTGTTTCGGGGCTGTTTTTTCGTATTGTTCCAAAAAGTTACTTATCTAATATTTCAGTGAGTGTACGCGATACCCCAATTTGCCATTCAGGAAGAGTTAGATCAAAGGTGTTTTCTAGCTTACGAGTATTTAAACGCGAGTTAAGCGGGCGTTCTGCAGGCAATGGATAATCATCACTCTTTAGCGGTTGCAGTGCAGTAGATGGAACTTTGAGTGGAATGTTTGCTTGCTCAGCATGCTTTAAAATGAATTTGGCAAAGTCGAACCAAGATGTGCATCCGCTTGCAACTAAGTGGTATAAACCGGAAACCTCAGGATTGTGTTTTAATGTAAGTATTGCGTAAGCAGTGACATCAGCAATTAATTCTGCTCCTGTAGGTGATCCAATTTGATCATTGACTATAGTTAATTTATCTCGCTGCTGCGCTAAGCGAAGAATTGTTTTAATGAAATTATTTCCATAAGTAGCATAAACCCAACTGGTACGAAATATTAAATGCGCACAACCAGATGACTGAATATTTATTTCACCTTCCAACTTAGTTTTGCCGTAAACATTGAGAGGATCCGTAGGATCTGTTTCAAGATATGGTTGGTCACCGGTGCCGTTAAAAACATAATCCGTGGAATAGTGAATGAACCGAGCATTCAGTTGCTTGGCTTCTTGTGCCAGTACGCCAGGCGCTTCTGCATTAAGAATTTGAGCCAATTCTGGTTCCTTTTCAGCTTTATCGACGGCTGTGTAGGCTGCTGCATTAACAATGATATCTGGCGCAATTTTCCGTACGGTTTGTTTGATGCCTGCAAGATTAGTTAGATCACCGCAAAAATTTTCGCTTGTCGAATTTAAAGCGACTAATTCACCTAAGGGAATCAAACTACGCTGCAGTTCCCATCCCACTTGACCTTTTTCGCCGAATAGTAATATTTTCATTTCAGTAACCCGAGATAGTTTTTGTCTATCCATTCGCGGTACGTGCCGGTTTGAATATCAGCTATCCATTGCTGATTATTCAGATACCACTGGATAGTTTTACGTATTCCCGTCTCAAACGTTTCTGCTGGTTTCCAGTTTAATTCACGTTCAATTTTTGTTGCATTAATCGCGTAGCGGCGATCGTGCCCTGGCCGATCTTTGACATAAGTAATTAATTTGTGAAAAGCTGAATCAGGAAAAGAGTCTTCTAATAAAGTACAAATTGTTTGAACGATCTCGATATTCGGTTTTTCATTACAACCGCCAATATTATAAGTTTCTCCTACAATACCGGCTTCTAGTACACGGCGGATTGCGGAGCAGTGATCAGTAACAAATAACCAGTCGCGAATTTGTTGGCCATCCCCATATACCGGTAAAGATTTTCTTGCCAGAGCATTAGTAATCATAGGGGCCATAATTATTCGAGCAGTTTGTGGTTAGTATGGGTAAGCCGTACGTGTGATGATAGGCACGAACTAAGTGATCACTGGAAGCCTTGCTCGCTGAGTAGGGGCTGTTGGGTTCATAACGATGTTCTTCGGTAAAAGCGGGTTCATTTCGAGTCAATGAGCCATACACTTCATCGGTGGAAACATGAAGAAAGCGGAAATTTAGTTTGGCTATGGATTCAAGCTCATTCCAATAAGCACGTACTGCTTCCAACAAGTGAAATGTGCCCAAAATATTGGTTTGAATAAAATCTCCCGGGCCGTGGATTGAGCGATCAACATGGCTTTCTGCAGCCAAGTTAATAATTGCTCGGGGTTGGTACTGAGCTAGGATTTGTGAGACCAGTTGGGTATTTCCAATATCTCCTTGTATAAAGATATGCCGTGTATCTTTAGATAAGGATGACAAATTTTGTAAATTACCGGCGTAAGTTAATTTATCAAGATTTATAATTTTTTCATCAGATTGTGCCAACCAATCCAGAACAAAATTACTTCCAATAAATCCTGCACCCCCAGTGACTAGAATCATGCTGTTTTCCTAAAGAATAAATCGATTGTGGTGATATCTCTATAAATGCCAAGCATAGCTTAATTTTTATTATTTACTCAGGATCCCAGGAGGGTAAAACTCCTATTTCATCAGGATTTACTTGAAATTCACAGTCGATGCCGATTCCCGGTACCCATATTAGTTTCTCCCCACAAAACAATAAGGGTATGGTGATACGTTCCCACGGTGGGATAGCTGTTTCCTGAAATAGATTTTTCAAGCTTCTGCGCGGACGATTGCAAGCCGGTGTAAAACGTTCCCCACCGCTACGCGAACGCACAGTGACTGGTTCATTTAATATTTTTTGCTGGCTAATACCCTGATTTTTTACTTGAGTAAATCGGATGGTGCCGCGTAAATGAGGGAGTGCTAAGTAGGCTTCCCCTCGCCATACGCATTGCTTGGATTCTTGGGAAGGTGTTTTCGCGGGTAACATATAAATGATACCTCTATAACACCGAATTTCAGTATCACCCAAATTGATATGGAATTGATTATCCATGCCTATCGATAAAAGCTGATTCAGAATATTTTCTATTTTGGTTGTGCTGGGAAGGACTGCACCGTATTTTAACAATGTGTAGCGTAGAAGATTTTTTGCGCGAGGGAAGCTCAGCTTGCGTAGGTTTTCAACTTGAAGTTTTCCCAAAGCAAGACAATACGCACTATCGATTTCGGCCAATTCATCCAATAGTAATGATGCTTCAGACAAGTGGCGGTATCGTGTTTTTAATATGGGTAGAATCTCATGACGCAAGAAATTTCTATTGAAAGTGATGCTGTCATTACTTTCATCGACGATCCAATTTAACTTGTGTTGCCGTGCATAGGCATCGATTCGACTGCGAGAAACTTCTAACAGTGGCCGGAGTATCTGCGGAGCAGCATCAGAAGCTTGTTTTCTGACAATTGGCATCGCACTCATTCCTTTTACGCCTGCGCCACGAAATAATTGTAACAATAGGGTTTCGGCCTGATCATCCAGATGCTGCGCCAATACCACATAATCTGCTTGCAGATGACTGAATATGCGATAACGTTCTTCCCGTGCGATGGCCTCAAGACTGGTGCCAGCTTCTTTTCTGATCTGTAGATAGGCGACATAGATAGAAATACCGTAGCTGTGGCAGAGATTGCAACAAAACCTGCTCCAGAGTGTCGCGTTACTGCTAATACCATGATTAACATGCACAGCAGAAAGTGTAAATTGCAGTTGTTTGGATAACGTAGCCAGTACGTGCAGTAATACAACGGAATCGATACCACCGCTTAAGGCAATAGTTAAGTGATTGTCCTGTTTAATATGTGCAAGTAATACTTCTTTCGTATCACATAGAAGGCTATTCGACTTTGACTTCCTTAAATGAGCCATATGTCATAAGCCGATCTAGACGTTTTTCCAGAAGTGTTTCAATAGAATGATCCTGAAGCTTGCGAAGTGATTCCTGTAAAACAGTTTTTACCGATTGCATGATGGCTGGGTAATCACGATGCGCGCCACCGATTGGTTCAGTAATGATACTGTCAATTAAATTCATTGTTTTCAGCCGGTCGGCAGTGATACCCATAATTTCTGCAGCTTCGGGTGCTTTGTCCGCACTTTTCCATAGGATAGATGCGCAACCTTCGGGTGAAATCACCGAATAGGTGGCGTATTGCAACATATGGATAACATCACCGACAGCTACTGCCAAGGCGCCACCGGAGCCGCCTTCTCCAATGATCACGCAGATTACGGGGACTCTTAATTCCGCCAGAACATAAAGATTCCTACCGATGGCTTCCGATTGTCCGCGCTCTTCTGCATCAATACCGGGATATGCACCTGGCGTATCAATAAAAGTAACGAGCGGAATAGAAAATTTCTCTGCCAGGCGCATCAAGCGCAATGCTTTACGATAACCTTCCGGTTTCGGCATCCCAAAATTGCGGTAAATCTTCTCCCGGGTATCGCGTCCTTTTTGATGGCCAATCACCATGATGGTCTGGCCGTTAAATCGTGCTATACCGCCGACAATTGCGTGGTCATCGGAAAAATTCCGGTCACCATGCAATTCTTGAAAATCTGCAAATAAATGCTCAATGTAATCCAGCGTATAGGGCCGTTGCGGATGCCGGGCAACTTGTGAAATTTGCCAGGGTGTCAGTTTTGCATAAACATTTTTCGTGAGAGATTGACTTTTTGCCTGTAAACGCA
>LNFM01012008.1_pt1 | contig 11532 bp, 7 predicted proteins | sample 596031 | NCBI WGS metagenome assembly LNFM01 (sample SAMN04254537, study PRJNA301005) | activated carbon metagenome | isolation source: dual media filters at the Ann Arbor, Michigan drinking water treatment plant | place: USA: Ann Arbor | reverse complement strand
GGCAGGTCTTGCGGTCGCCACGGACGATGGCCTCCAGCGCCTCGGCGGCGCCGCGGCGCAGGCTGTGCACGGCCTCCACGTCGCCGCGCCGCACATAGGCCAGCAGCTCACCCAGCACGGTGTGCGCCGGCGAGATGGCGATATCGATGGTGGTGCCCTGCACCAGGTCGGCATAGGCGCGGCGGTTGATGACGGCGAGCACGCGCCGCGCGCCCAGGCGCTTGGCCAGCAGGCAGCTCATGATGTTGTCCTCGTCGTCGCTGGTCAGGGCGATGAAGAGGTCCATCTGGTCGACGTTTTCGTCGCCCAGCAGGTCTTCGTCGGTGCTGTCGCCGTGCAGCACCAGCACCTCGTTGGGCAGCTCGGTGGCGAGGTAGTCGCAGCGCGGCTTCAGCGGCTCGATGATCTTGATCTGGTAGCTGTCGTGGATCTCGCGCGCCAGGCGCAGGCCGACCTTGCCGCCGCCGGCCACCATCAGGCGCTTGACGGGCTGGCTGCGCGTGCTCAAGGCGTCCAGCACGGTGCGGATGTGCTCGGTGGCCGCCAGCACGAAGACCTCGTCGCCGGGGTCGATCTGCGTCTGTCCGTCGAGGTGCGGCAGCACGGTGTCCTGCCGATAGATGGCCATGATGCGCATCTCTATGCCCGGCACCAGCTGCGGAATCTCGGCCAGGCGGTGGCGCACCAGCGGCCCGCCGGCCACCGCGCGCACCGCGATCAGGCTCACCAGGCCGTGCGCAAATTCCAGCACCTGCAGCGCCTCGGGGTACTCGATGAGCTTGCGGATGTAGGCGGTGACGCTCTGCTCGGGGCAGATGACCTTGTCCACCGCGAAGCCGGTCTTGCCCAGCATGGGGCTGTCGTCCTGGAACTCCGGGCTGCGCACGCGTGCGATCGTGGTCGGCACGTTGAACAGGTCCTTGGCCACCTTGCAGGCCACGAGGTTGGTTTCGTCGTTCGGCGCGCAGGCGATCAGCATGTCGGTGTCTTCGGCGCCGGCTTCCTTCAGCACGCTGGGCTGGATGCCGTTGCCGACCACGCCGCGCAGGTCCAGCCTGTCCTGCAAGGTACGCAGGCGCACCGGGTCGGTGTCGATGACGGTGATGTCGTTGCGCTCGCTGACCAGGCTTTCGGCCACGCTCTCGCCCACGCGGCCTGCACCCAGGATCAGTATCTTCATGACGGCGGAGTCTAGTGCCGCCGCTCAGGCGCGGCCCGGGCCGCCCAGGGCCTGCACCAGCGTGTCGGCCAGCGGCGCCTGCAAGGCGGGCGCCAGCGCCAAGGCTTCGCCGGCGTTGTTGAACTGGCGGCGGCGTGCGCGCCACAAGGTGGCCAGCGCCGCCTGCTGCGCCGCCAGCGCCGGGCCCAGGCGCTGCGCCGCTGCTTCGGGCGCCAGGCCGTGTGCCGCCACCAGCGTGCGCTGCAGCAGGGTCTCGGTGATGCGGGCCAGCGCGGCCTCGTCCCAGGCGACAAAACTGCGGTCGGTGCCGCGCACCAGGTTCAGGCCGCGCGCGGCACCGGCCGAAGCCAGGCCACCGACCACGGCACCGGCCACAGCGCCCGCGCCCATGGTCAGGCCGCCGCTCAGCAGGTCGGCCTTCAGCCCGGCCAGCGCGCCGCTGAGCACACCGCCCATCAACGCCGCGCGCCCTTCGCCGACGCGTGAGCGCAGCGCAGCACGTTCGGGGCCTGAGAGCGCCGAGGCGCCGGTGCCACCGGACGCTGGCACGGTCAGCGCCAGGCTCTCGCGGGTGCCGCCCAGCAGCAGGTGCAGGCGCTCGGCATGGGCCTGCAGCGCGGCTTCCAGGCCCTGCACCAGTTTTTCGCGCGCGGCATCGGCCTCGGTGCGGCGTTGCAGCAGCGCGCCGTCGTCGCCCACGGCTTCGTGGGTGCAGGCCACTTCGGCCAGCGTGCGCGAGACCTCGGCCACCACGGCGTCGAAGCGTGCGGCCTGCCGTGCCGTCCAGGCATCGGCCAGGCGACGCAGGCGCGGGTCGTCGTCCAGCACCGCAGCCAGGGCCTGCAGCAACCGGCCCTCGGGCAGCCAGCCGTCCGCCCGCTGGTGCAGGCCGACGGTCGGCGCGGCGCTTTCGTCTGCGATGCCGGCACCCGGGCCTGGCGGCGCAGCGCCATCCACCAGCAAGACCACGGGGCGACCCAGGCGCGCCAGCCAGCCCGGGCGCGGAGCGCCGGGTGTCGTGAGCAGCAGCACGGCAGCGACCTGTTCACGCAGGGCCGGCAGCGGGTCGGCCGGGCCGCGGCGCCACGGCGCCCACCACGGCGCCGGGCTGGCCTGCACGCCGGCGGCGGCCATGCCCTCCGGGCCCTCCAGGGCTGCCAGTGCGGCCGGTGCTGGCAGCAGCTGCAATTCGTCGTCCTGTTCGCTGCGCAACACCGTCAGCGCGCCACCCTGGGCGGGCCAGGGGCCAGTCGGCGTGCCGAAAAATGCCGGCGGCGGCGCCTCGGCCGGGGCCGCCCACAACAGGCGCAGCACCTTCGGCCGGCCTGGGCGCATCAGCGGGTGCAGGCCCTCGAAATACGGGGTGTCCAGCGGCAGCGGGAAACGCCGCGCCCGGCCTGCCGCGCGGCCCGCAGCCCACAGCGCCAGCGCGCAGCGCGGCACGATGACGACCAGCGCCAGCGTGGCCGCGTAAAGGTGTATCCACGGCGCGGCGGTGGCGCTGGCATCCGCGCCCGGCGCCAGGCGCAGCGGCGCGACATCGGGCACGGCGATGCCCGTCAAGGCGCTGGCCGGCGCCAGCAGCCAGGCCAAGGCCTGTTGCACGGCGGCGGCGTCGAGAAACGTGCTCTGCCAGCCGGCGCGGTAGTCCAGCACCAGGCCGCGCAGGTACAGGCCGGCGACGAGGCCCAGCGCCAGCGCCGCGGCGGCGCTGTGCAGCACCAGCGCGGCGCGGTGCATCATCAGCGGGGCCGCATGTTCGGCCCAGAGCGCGCCCGCAGCGGCCGGCGCACCACTGCCGCCCGGCCCGCGCAGGCCCAGGCCGGCCAGCCATGCACGCAGGCCGCCCGTGGGCAGGGGCACCAGCATCACCACGTAGACCGCCAGGTTCCAGGCCACCACGGCCCAGACGGCGGGGGCCAGCAGGTTCACGCGCTGTGGCGGGCCCAGCTGATCGGCCAGCACGCCGGCACCCAGGCCCAGCAGCACCGCCAGCAGCACCCAGGCAGGGTGCCAGCCACGGCGCGCCAGCCAGCGCTGCGCAGCGCTGTCACGCGGCAGCAGGCGCTGCAGCGCGATGACGGCGCGGGCAACGACAAAACGTTCGGGGCTGGCGTCTTCGCCCACCGTGGCCACGGCCTGGCGCGTGGCCCACAGCCGGTCTTCGGCCGACCACGGCCCGCTGGGCGCGCGCCCAGGCAGGTGCGCAGCGGCCGTGGCGTTTTCCACGGCCTGCAGCAGCAGCACCTGGCGGGCTTCTTCTTCGTTCATTGGGGGGCCAATGTAGCCGCCCCGCCCCTGCCACCCGTCAGGCCTGCTGCCAGGGGGCCGACCGGGCGGCCCCCGTCAGCGCGCAGCGCAGCGCCGGCGCCGCTTCATGGCCCATCAGACGGCATGCAGCAGCGCCACCAGCTGGGCCTGGCTGTGGGTGCCGGTCTTTTCGTACATCTGGCCCACGTGGGTGCGCACGGTACTGATCTTCACGCCCAGCTTTTCGGCAGCGTGCGTCGGGCGCATGCCTTCGCACAACATCTCGGCCAGGCGCGCCTGCGTGCGCGTGAAGCGGAAGCGGCGACGCATGGCGTCGGTGCGCGTGAGTTGCACACGTTCGATGGTGGCCATCAGCAGGCCGCCAACGGTCGAGCCATCGTGCCCGGGCATGGCGCGCAGCGTCACCTGCGTGGGAACGCCAGTATCGGTTTCCAGCGGCAGCACCATCTCGCCACTGACGCAGACCTGGGCATGCCAGCGTGACAACGGCACCCAGCGCCCGGCCTGGCGCAGCGCCAGGCGGCCGCCGGCGTCCAGCCACAGGCCTTCACGGCGCTCGATGCGGCGCGTGGCTGCGGGGTTGGCCTCGAGCACGACGCCCTCGGCGTCGGCCACGATGAGCGGGGTTTCCAGGCGCTGCATCAGGCACTGGCCCAAGGCGGCCAGGCGCTGCGAGCGGGCCGGTTGCGGCGACGCCGGCGTCGCCTGCAGCGCCGGCATGGCTGCGTTGAAGCTCGCGGCGAACGGGGTGGGGTGCGGGGCGGTGTGGGTGAACTGCATGTCGGGCCTCCTGTTGTCGATGGAGCCATTGGGCCGCAGCACCTCCCTCGCGTGAATGACACCAAGGTATCCGCCCGACCGGGGGGGATGCCCCGGCGCCGGCCCCGCCCGGGCGCTCAAGCCAGCGCGCGGCCGATGAGGATCTTCTGCACTTCCGAGGTGCCTTCGTAGATCTGGCACACACGCACATCGCGGTAGATGCGCTCGACGGGAAAGTCGCTGACGTAGCCATAGCCGCCGAAGACCTGGATGGCGTCCGAGCACACGCGCTCGGCCATCTCGCTGGCAAACAGCTTGGCCATTGCGGCTTCCTTCAGGCAGGGCCGCGCGGCGTCCTTCAGGCTGGCGGCGTGCCAGATCATCTGCCGCGCCACCTCGATCTGCGTGGCCATGTCGGCGAGCTTGAACTGCACCGCCTGGTGCTGGAAGATGGGCTGGCCGAAGCTCGTGCGCTCCTTGCTGTAGGCCAGGGCCGCCTCGAAGGCGGCACGCGCCATGCCCAGCGCCTGGCTGGCGATGCCGATGCGCCCGCCCTCCAGCCCGCTGAGCGCGATCTTCAGGCCCATGCCCTCTTCGCCCAGCAGGTTCTCGGCCGGCACGCGGCAGTTCTCGAAGTTGATCTGCGCCGTGTCGCTGGCGTGCTGGCCGAGCTTGTCTTCCACGCGCGCCACGCTGTAGCCCGGGGTCTTTGTCGGCACGAGGAAGGCGCTGATGCCCTTCTTGCCGGCGGCCTTGTCGGTGACGGCCATGACGATGGCGACATCGCCGTTCTTGCCGCTGGTGATGAACTGCTTGACGCCGTTGATGACGTAGTGGTCGCCGTCCTTCACGGCCGTGGTCTTCAGGCCGCCGGCTTCGCTGCCGACGTGGGGCTCGGTCAGGCAGAAGGCGCCGAGCATGCTGCCGCTGGCCAGGGGCTTCAGGAAGCGCTCCTTCTGGTCGGCATTGCCGTAGGCCATGAGGATGCTGCAGACCGGGCAGTTGTTGACGCTGACCACGGTGCTGGTGGCGCCGTCGCCGGCCGCGATCTCTTCCAGGATCAGCGCCAGCGCCAGGTAGTCCAGGCCGGCGCCGTCCCACTCGGCGGGCACGGCCACGCCGTAACAGCCCAGGCCGGCCAGGCCCTTCAGCGCCGCAGCGGGAAAGCTGTGGCTCTTGTCCCAGGCTGCGGCGTGCGGGGCCACTTCGGCCTGCACGAAACTGCGCACCGCGTCCTGCACGGCAAGGTGGTCTTCACTCAAGAGCATGTTCGGTTCTTTCGGACTTCGAAGGCAGCGTGTTCAAGGCCGCTGGTAGGGCGGCGCCACCGGGCGCGGCAGCGGCTGCTCGGCCAGTTGGCGAAGCAGGTGGCTGACGGCGGCGTCGAGCTGGGCGTCGCCGCCCTCGTGCGTGCTGCGCGGCGGGTTGTCGACATCGATGTCGGGCGTGACGCCGCGGCCCTCGATGAGCCAGCCGCCGTCCAGCGCGTACTGGCCGGTCTCGGCGGCGCGCATGATGCCGCGGTCGAGCAGGCGGTTGCCGTCGCTGAGCCAGATGCCCGCGCCGGCCGTGCGGCGGCCGATCAGCGTGCCAAGTTGCAGGCGCTTGAAACCTTCGGCGAAGGTCTCGCCGTCGGAGTAGGTGTTGGCATCGATCAGCACCGCCATACGCCCGCGGTAGGACTGCTGCATGTTGGGGTTGCTCTCGGCCCCTTCGGGCGAACGCGGCTGCCACCACGCCCACGCGCGGCGCAGCAGTTGCGTGAGCACCCAGCTGTCGATGTTGCCGCCGGTGTTCCTGCGCACGTCGATGATCAGCGCCTCGCGGTCGAGCTGGGCGTAGAACTCGCGCGCGAAAGTGGCGATGTCGCCGCGGCCCATGGCGCGCAGGCGCAGGTAGCCTACGCGGCCCTGGCTGCGCTCGGCGGCGCGCTGCAGGCGGCCTTGTTCCCAATCGCCTTCGCGCAGTGCGGCCTCACGCTCGGCGTTGACGGGCAGCACCACCACGCGGCGCTCGGCGCCTGCCCCTTCAGGCTTGACCGTCAGCAACACCTGGCGGCCCACCTGGCCGCGCAGCAGCTCGGGCAGCGCCGCCACACCGGCCAGCGAACGGCCGTTGAGCGTGGTGAGGGTCTCGCCCACTTTCACGCCGGCCTGCACCAGCGGGCCGGCTTCGGTGGGCAGCTCGGGGTCGCTGCGGTAGAGCTGCTCGACGCGGAAGCCTTGGGCCACCTTGCTGAAGCGCGCACCCAGGCCGGCGGCGGCAATGTCGTCGGGCCCGCGGCGCACGTCGCCGGCCGCCACCTGGCTGTGCAGCGCGCCCACCTCGGCCACCATCTGCGCCATCAGCTCGGCCAGGTCACGGCGTTCGCCCACGCGCGGCAGCAGCGCGGCGTACTTGCGGCGCACGGCGGGCCAGTCGGTGCCGTGCATCCTGGCGTCGTAGAAGTGGTCGCGGTGCAGGCGCCAGGCGTCCTCGAAGAGCTGCCGCCACTCGGCCGCAGGTTCGGTCTGCATCTGCCAGTCGGCCCAGCGCACCTGCGTGCGCGCCAGCACGGCGGCCTCGGTGGGGGCCTTGGCCGCGGCATCCATCAGCTGGATGTCGGCGGCCTGCTGCGGCGTGGCCGCGCGGCGCACCAGCAGCAGGCGCTTGGCGTCAGCACTCAGCTCGAACTCGTTGACGTCGGCCGCGAACAGCTCGGGCTGCGGGCCGGTGTTCTCGATGGCCAGCGTGCGCAGGCTGGTGCGGCGCTCCACGGTGGAGTCGGCCTCCAGGAAGTACAGGCGCTTGCCGTCGGTGTGCAGGCGCGTGTAGTTGCCCGGGGGCAGCGGTACCTCGTGCAGGCGTTCGGCCAGGCCCGCAAGCTCAATCGGCGGCGGCGCCGCACCGGCCGCACGGCCCGCCCCGGCCGCGCCACTGCGGGCCGGCGGTGTGCCCGCGGTGGTGGCGCCCGCCGAGCCCGAAGCCGCGGCCGCCGGCGCCGCAGGGCCGGCGGGGGCGGCGGCAGCGCCCTCGCTCTCGGGCTGCAACTCATCGCGCGGCTGGAAAGGGAAACGCGGCCCGCCGGCCTGCAGCGCCAGCGCGTAGACCTTGCTGCGACGATCGAAATAGGGGCCGAGGTTGCGGTCGCCCCAGGGGCCGGCGTTCAACGAGGCGAAATGCCGGTCTGAGAGGAAGTAGAGCCAGCGCCCATCGGGCGTGTAGGCCGGCGCGCCGCTGCTGTAGCGGTCGCTCGTCAGCGGCGCCGTGCGGGCCTGCGCCAGGTGGTGCAGGAAGAGGCGCGCGCGGTTGGCATCGGCGCCGCCGCGCGTGAACACGAAACTCTGGCTGTCCGGCGCCCACACCAGCTGCGCCGGAGCGCTGCGCGCCGGGCCGGGCAGCTCAACCGCGCGCGTGGCACCCGCGCCGGTGGGCGTCAAGGCCGTCAGCAAGAGCTGACCGTTTTTGTCGGTGTGCGCGAGCCAGCGGCCGTCGGGCGAGGGGAACAGCGCCAGCCGGCGCATCGTGGCCCCGCGCGTGATCTGCAGCGGCGCACCGCTGCCGTCGGCGTTGAAGCGCCACACCTCCAGCTCGGCCGGCGGTGCGCCCGCGGCCACGGGCGCGGGCGCGATGTCGCACAGCGCGTAGACATGGCGCCCATCGTGGCTGAACACACCTTCGCGGCAGCGCGCATCGGCCGGCACCGGCAGCTCGGCCCGGCGCAGCGTGCCCGTGCCTTGCGTGGCCAGGCGGCCGCGCACGTTGAGCAGCGCGCGCTGGCCGTCGGACGAGACGCGCGCGCCGTCGAAGAAGCCCTGCGGGCGCTGCACCCAGCGCGCACGCAGCGCATCGGCATCGCCGCCCAGCGTGATGGCCAGGCGCTGGTCTTGGCCCGTCTCCAGGTCGACCAGGCGCAGGTCGGCGCCGAGCGCATAGACCACGCGCGTGCCGTCGATGGCGGCGTGGCGGATGTCCCAGCCGCGGTGGCGCGTGTGCTGCTGCAGGTCACCGCCCTGGGCGTTGACGCTGTAGAGGTTGAACTGGCCGTCGCGGTCGCTGAGGAAGGCGATGCGTTCGCCCCCGCTGCCGCGGTAGGGCATGGGGCGCTGGTCGTTGCCGGCCGGGCGCGCACCCGCGGCCGGCGCGGGCAGCAAGGGCTGGGCCTCGGCCTGGCCGCGCAGGTCCAGCCGCCACAGCTGCGCCATGCCGCCGCCGCGGTAGGCGCGCACGTTGTCGCTCAACAAGCCCAGGCGCGTGAAGTACAGGATGTGGCCGTCGGCGCTGAGCGCGCCATCGCTGGCCTGGCCCACGGGCAGCACCCGCTGCGCCTGCGTGCGCGGGTCGATGGCGTAGAGCTGCGTGACGGGCTCGCCGCGCTGCGCGGGGGCCGTCACCAGCACCTCACCGGCCGGCGTGTGGCCCCAGACGCGCGGGTTCTGGCCCTGCCAGGTCAGCCGCTGCGGCACTCCACCGGCCAGCGGCAGCGTGTAGACCTCGCTCACGCCTTCGTAGGCACCCACGAAGGCCAGCGTGCGGCCGTCGGGTGACAGCGCGGCGCGCGCCTCCAGCTCGGGATGGCTGGTGATGCGCTCGGCGCGGCCACCTTGCAGCCCCACGCGCCAGAGGTCGCTTTCGGCGGTGAAGACGAGGGTCTGACCACGCAGCGCAGGGAAGCGGTAGAAGCCTTCGCGCTCGCCTGCCTGGGCGGCGTTCGGGCCGACGTTCAAGGCTGCGCCTTGCGCCAGCGCTGCGGTGGCGCCGAAGACGGCCGCACCCCACAGTGCGGCCATCAGGGGCCGGGTCAAGAATGCATGCATGCGTGGCTCCACGCCGGTGGCGTGCCGTCGAAGTTGAAGAAGCCGCCGTGGCTCTCGGGGGCGAGGCCGGCGTTGGTGTGGCGCATGCCGGCCACGCTGGTGGGCGCGTCGATGTCGGCGTCAGCGCCGCCCATGTCGGTGCGTACCCAGCCCGGATGCAGCGCCACGCACCAGGCGCGCAGGCGGCCCAGGCCCTCTTCAGACCGCGCCGTGGCCGTGACGACCGCGCCCGCAGCGCGGTACTGCGCCAAGAGCTCCAAGCCCAGCCCGCGCGAGGCCCCGATCACCAACACCTTCATCGCCATCCGCCTTTCGATCAAACGCCCACCGGCCGCTCGCGCAGCAAACGCAGCGCCAGCGCCACGAAGAGCAGCCCGCCCAGGGCCTTCAGCCCGCGCGCCACCGCAGGCCGCGCCTGCAGGCGACGCAGCCTGGCGCTGACGGCCACCAGCGCCAGCAGGAACAGCAGCCCCTGCACCACGAACCACGCGCCCAGCAGCAGGAATGACGCGCTGGCCGATGCCGTGTGCGCCGGCACGAACTGCGGCAGGAAGGCGAGGAAAAACAGCGCCACCTTGGGGTTCAGCACATTGGTCAGCAAGCCGACGCGGAAGTCGGCGCCCAGGCTGCGCGGCACCGCAGCCGCCAGGCTGGCCGGCGCCGCAGCACTGCCCTGCCTGGCCTGGCGCAGCATGCCCAGGCCCAGCCACAACAGGTAGGCCGCGCCCACCCACTGGATGAGCTGCAAGGCCTGCGGGTGCAGCGCCAGCAGCGCCGCCAGCCCGAAGGCCGCGGCCAGCGCATGCACCACGCAGCCGGCGGCGATGCCGCAGGCCGCCGCCACGCCGGCGCGCACGCCGGCCTGCAGCGTGCGGCTGACGGTGAGCAGGAAGTCCACGCCCGGCGTCGCGTTGAGCACGAACACCGCGCCGGCAAACACCGCCAGCTCGGCCGGCCCGGGCAGCAAGCCCTGCCCGGCCATCAGCACATCTCGATGGCCATCGCGGTGGCCTCGCCGCCGCCGATGCACAGCGCCGCCACGCCGCGCTTCAGGCCGCGCTTCTTCAGTGCGCCCAGCAAGGTGACGACGATGCGGGCGCCGCTGGCGCCGATGGGGTGGCCCAGAGCACAGGCGCCGCCGTGCACGTTGACGATTTCATGCGGCAGCTGGAAGTCGCGCATCGCGGCCATCGTGACGGCAGCGAAGGCCTCGTTCACCTCCCAGAGATTCACGCTCTTGGCGTCCCAGCCGGTCTTCTTCAGCACCTTGTTGATGGCGCCGGCCGGCGCCGTGCTGAACCACTCGGGCGCCTGGGCGTGCACGGCATGCGCGGCGATGCGCGCGATGGGCTGCAGGCCGCGAGCGCGCGCGGTGCTCTCGCGCATCAGCACCAGCGCCGCGGCACCGTCGCTGATGCTGCTGGCGTTGGCGGCGGTGATGGTGCCGTCCTTCTTGAACGCCGGCTTCAGGCCCGGGATCTTGTCGAGCTTGGCCTTGGCGGGCTGCTCGTCGGTCTTGACAAGGACCTCACCACCACGGCCGCTGAGCGTGACGGGCGCGATCTCCCAGTCGAAGCTGCCGTCCTCGTTGGCCGTCTTGGCGCGCGTGGTGCTGGCGATGGCGTACTGGTCCTGCGCCTCGCGCGTGAAGCCGTACTTCGCCACGCACTGTTCGGCGAACACACCCATGGCCTTGCCCCGCTCGTACGCGTCTTCCAGGCCGTCCATGGCCATGTGGTCGAACATCTGCGCGGCGCCGTACTTCACGCCCTTGCGCGCGAACATCAGGTGCGGGGCGTTGCTCATGCTCTCCATGCCGCCGGCCACCACCACCTGCGCGCTGCCGGCGGCCAGCATGTCGTGGCCGAACATCAGCGCGCGCATGCCGCTGCCGCACATCTTGGACAGCGTCACCGCACCCGCGCCCTGCGGCAGGCCCGCCTTCAGCGCGGCCTGGCGGGCCGGCGCCTGGCCCTGGCCGGCCATCAGGCAGTTGCCGAGCAGCACCTCGTCCACCGCGTCGCCGGGCACACCGGCGCGTTCGACAGCGGCCTTCACGGCCACGGCGCCCAGCTCCCAGGCCGCGAGGCCTGCGAAATCGCCCAGCAGGCCGGCGATGGGCGTGCGGGCGGCAGAAACGATGACGATGGCGTCATGGGCACGGTCAGACATGGCGGGCTCCTTGTGGGGTGGCAATGAAACGTTTGCCGGGCTCGTAGGGAAAGACGTCGTGCACATGGCCCTGCTGGATGCGCTCTTTGTGGCCTTGCCAGAAGGCGGCGTCCAGCAGGTCGGCGTGGTGGGCCATGAACACTTCGCGCACGGCGTCGTTACCCAGCAGGAAAGGCGCGAAGGTCTCGGGGAAGACGTCTTTCGGGCCCACGCTGTACCAGACCTCGCCGCTCATCTCTTCTTCTTCATTGCGCGGCGTCGGCACGCGGCGGAAGTTGCAGTCGGTGAGGTACTCGATCTCGTCGTAGTCGTAGAACACCACCTTGCCGTGGCGCGTGACGCCGAAGTTCTTCC
>LNFM01012006.1_pt1 | contig 11534 bp, 15 predicted proteins | sample 596031 | NCBI WGS metagenome assembly LNFM01 (sample SAMN04254537, study PRJNA301005) | activated carbon metagenome | isolation source: dual media filters at the Ann Arbor, Michigan drinking water treatment plant | place: USA: Ann Arbor | reverse complement strand
CATCGAGTACGACTGGGACCGCACGCACGTGGAGCTCTCGGACCGGGACCTGCCCGCGCCGGTGCGGCCCGGGTCCACGCCCCCGCAGAACGTCAGCCACGGCACCGCGGCCCTGTCGGTCATCGGCGCGCGTGACGACGGGATCGGCATCACCGGCCTCGCCCCCCGGGCCGCGCTCATCCCCGTGGGCCCCTGGGTGGGCACCACCTACAACCCGGCCGCGGCGATCGCCGCGGCGGCCGACCGCCTCTCGCCCGGCGACGTCCTGCTCATCGAGCAGCAGTCCCGGCTTCGCGGCCCGGCGGACACGGGTGACTACGGGGCCCCGGTGGCGGCCGCCATCGCGGCCGCGTCCGCGAAGGGCATCGTGGTCGTGCTGCCCGCGGGCAACGGCGGGCGCAACCTGGAGGAGTTCGGGACACCGGACACCGACACCGCGATCATGGTCGGCGGGGGCCAGGTGGCCGAGGGCGACGGGAGGTCGGGCGCCCGCCACCCCAGCTCCAACTTCGGCGATCGCGTGGACGTCCAGGGCCCCGCCCACAGCGTGGTCGCCGCCACCGCGGCGCCCTCGTACTACGGGTACCTCGCCGGCGGCGCCGACGACCCCGGCCGCAGCTACACGCACTGCTTCAACGGCACCTCCAGCGCGTCCGCGGCCGTCGCCGGGGCGATCGCGGCGATGCAGGGCGTCGCCCGGGCCGGGCGGGGGACGCCGTTCACCCCGGCCGAGGTCCTGCAGCGCCTCCGTGCCACCGGCATCCCCCAGGACAGCCCCCAGGACGGCAACATCGGTCCCGTACCGCAGATCGCGGCCGCCGCGGACCTGGAGGCGCCGGAGATCCCGCAGCTGGGCATCGCGAACGGCGCCCGGATCGCGGCCGGCCCCCTCGAGCTGACCTGGCGCTCCGGTGGCGACCTCGGCGCCAGCGGCCGCGGCGACGACGTGGTGCTGCTGGATGGCACCGTCGCCGCCAGGCTGCGTCCCGGTGCGGGGCAGGCGACCATCGCCGTGGCGCCCGGCACACGCCGCATCGCCGTGCGTTCGTTCGACCTCGCGGGGAACGCGTCCGAGGCGGCCGTGGTGGTGGAGGCCGTCGACGACCCCGCCGGGGTCCTCGCGCCGCCGCCGCCGCCGGGCCTCGGCGTCCCCGACCCGCTGCCCGCCGGCCGGGTGGTGGGCGGTCGCTGGGACCGGCGCTCGGGCGTGCTCACCCTCCGGGTGCGGCTCGCGCCCGGCGCCAGGGTGGTCGTGAGCCGCCGCGCGGCCGTCCCCCGCCGCGGCGTCCTGCGCCTCCCCCTGCTGCGCCCCGGTGTTCGCGACCTGGCGGTCGGCGCGACCGGGTACCGCACGATCCGGTTCCGGGTGGTCGTGACGGCCACCGGCCGGGTCGAGATCCGCCGGCGCCGCTGAGCCCCGGGCGGGCGCCGTAGTACCGTGACGCCGTGGACGGCATCACGGTCACCGGCACCGCGGGCGTCGAGGCCCGGCACGATCGCGCCGTCGTGCACCTCGGGGTCGCCGCCGAGGCGGCCACCGCCGCCGAGGCCATGGCGGTGCTCGAGAGTCGCGTGCGGGCCGTCACGGGCGCCCTTCGCGGGCGGGGACTCGGGGACGCCGACATCCGCACGACCAACCTGTCGGTGGGGCAGCCGTACGGCCCCTCGGGGACGCCCAGCGGCTACGTGGCGAGCTCCGAGACCGCCGCGACCATCCGCGAACTCGAGGCCGTCGGGGCGGTGCTCGACGCCGTCATCACCGCCGGGGCGACACGCCTCGACGGGCTCAGCATGGAACTCTCCGACGACTCGGGGCCGTACGCGGAGGCCCTCGTGCTGGCCATCGAGGCGGCCCGGGCGAAGGCCGAGGTCCTCGCGCGCGCGGCGGGGCTGGTGCTGGGGGAGATCCTGGCCGTCACCGAGGGTTCCGGTGGGGCCCACACGGTGATGTGGGCCGAGGCCCGTTCGCCCGGGATGCCCGTGGAGCCCGGCCGGGCCATGGTCACCGCGACCGTCACGGTGCGGTTCGCTACCAGCCCCGGGAGCCCGGCACGCCCTTGAACGGTCCCACGACGTGGGACGTGATCCAGCCGCCGTAGAAGCCTCCCGGCTGCGGGACGACCACCTCGCCGTCGACCTCGCAGCGGTCCATCGGCGCCGCGTAGAACGCGACGTGCCCGGCCAGGGCCGCGAAGGCGCCGGTGGGGGACGGGTAGCTCCACGCCGACCGGCTCGCCACCGCGCCGCCGCCGTGCACGTCGAAGTACTCGGCCACGCCCTTGAACTCGCAGAAGCTGGTGCCCCCCGCGGCCGCCCGCAGGGCGCCCGGCGAGATGTCCCCGGGCGGGATGTAGTACCCCGGGGGATGGGAGGTCTCGAGCACCCGGAAGCCGCCGCGGGTCTCGGCGACCACCTCCCCGCCGAGCACCACCACCAGGTGGCGGGTGTTGGCCTCCAGCCGCGGCGGCCGGGGATAGTCCCACACCGACTCCTGGCCCGGTCCGGGGACCTCGGGCACGACGCCCCGCGGGAGGCGGCTCACCTCAGCCCGCCAGCAGTCGCTGGGCGATCTCCCGCACGCGGCCGCCGTCGGCCTGCCCGGCGAGGCGTGCCATGGCCGGCTTCATGATCTTCCCGAGGCCCTTGACGTCGGTGACCCCCTCGGCGGCGATCACCTCCGCGACGACCGCCTCGATGGCGGCGTCGTCGAGCTGCGCCGGCAGGTACTCCTCCAGCACGGCCATCTCGGCGACCTCCGTGTCCACCAGGTCCTGGCGGCCACCGGCGGTGAACTGCTCGATGGACTCCCTGTGGCGCTTCACCAGGCCCTGGAGGACCTTGACGACGTCGTCCTCCGAGAGCTCACCGCGGGCGTCGATCTCCGCGTTCTTCACGGCCGCGCGGGCGCGGCGCAGGACGGCGAGGCGGGCCTTCGCTCCGTCGCGGAGGGCCTGCTTGGCGTCGTTGTCGAGGCGTTCGGCGGTGTTCATGGGACGGACCGTAGCGAACGGCGCCACGGAGGAGGCCTCAGAAGGGCCGCTCGTCGGCGTCCTCGCGGTCCTCGCCGCGCAGGCGCCGCAGCCGGTCGGCGAGGCGTCCCTCCGGGCCGCGGTCGCTCGGGTGGTGGAACCGCTCGCCCTCCATGCCCTCCGGCAGCAGCGACCCCGGCACGTACCCCTGCGGTGAGCGGTGCGGGTTGACGTAACCCGTGCCGTGCCCGAAGTGCCTGGCGTTCGGGCGGCTCGCGTCGCGCAGCGCGAGCGGCGGGCGGCGGGCGCCCTCGGCCTCCACCCTGGCGAGCGCCGCGTTGATCGCCCGGTACGAGGCGTCGCTCTTCGGCGCCATCGCGACGTAGATCGCGGCCTGCGCGAGGGTGATGCGGCACTCCGGCATCCCCACGAACTCGACCGCCCGGGATGCGGCGGTCGCCACCGTGATGGCCATCGGGTCGGCGTTCCCCACATCCTCCGAGGCGGCGATGATGATGCGGCGGGCGATGAACTTGGGGTCCTCACCGCCGGCGAGCATCACGGCCAGGTAGTAGACGGCGGCGTCCGGGTCGCTGGCGCGCATGCTCTTGATGAACGCCGAGATCGTGTCGTAGTGGGCGTCCCCGGCCCGGTCGTACGCCACGGCGCGCCCGCCGCCCGCCGCCATCACGTCGTCCACGGTCACGGTGCCGCCGTCCGCCACCCCGCCGGCGGCCGCCTCCAGCAGGTTCAGCGCCGACCTGGCGTCGCCGTTGGCCCGGGACACCAGGGCGTCCCGCGCCTCGGGGGCGAGCAGCACGCGCCCCGCCAGGCCGCGCTCGTCGGCGACCGCCCGGTCGAGGAGGCCCGCCACGGCCCCGGGGGCGAGCGGCTCGAGCACCATCACCCGCATGCGGGACACCAGCGCCGAGTTCACCTCGTAGTAGGGGTTCTCGGTGGTGGCGCCCACCAGCGTCACCAGCCCCTCCTCCACGGCGGGCAGCAGGGCGTCCTGCTGTGACTTGTTGAACCGGTGGATCTCGTCGATGAACAGCACCGTGCGGCTGTTCGTCACCGCCCGGTCGCGGGCCCGCTGCAGCGCGGCGCGGACGTCGGCGACGGTGGCCTGCGTGGCCGACAGCTCCTCGAACACCGCCCGGGTGGTGTTCGCCACGACCCGGGCCAGGGTGGTCTTCCCGCTGCCCGGGGGGCCGTAGAGGATCATCGACGGCACGCGGTCCTCGGCGATCGCCCGGCGCAGGAAGCCGTCGTCGCCGAGCAGCGCCGGCTGCCCGGAGATCTCCTCCAGGCTGCGGGGGCGCATGCGCGCCGCCATGGGCCCCGTCTTCGCCAGCCGGTCCTCCACCATGGCGCCGAAGAGGTCCTGGCCCGGCTGGGGCGTGCCACGCCGGCCCATCAGGCGGGCACCGGACGCGGGGCGGGCAGCATGAGGGACAGGGCCCCGGCGGCCACCGGCAGCGCCGCCGCGACCAGCAGCGCGGTCTCCCGGCCGGCGGCGTCCGCGAGCGCCCCGAAGATCGCCAGGCCGGGCGGCGCGGAGCCGATCGCCCCGAAGCCGATCATCAGGCCCGCCGCGAGCGCGAGCCGGCGCGGCAGGTACTCCTGCCCCATCGCCACGGTCACCGAGAATGACGCCATCAGGAGTAATCCTGCTCCCGTGAGGGACACGATGGCCAGGGGGGTGGGCAGCAGCGGCACCCCGGCCATCAGCGGCGCCGCCGGCGGCAGCGTCCAGACCAGCATGCGCCGGCCGCCGAACCGGTCGGCGATGCGGGCCCCGCCGATGGTGCCGACCGCCCCCGCGAACGAGAACGCGAACACCGCGAGGCTGCCCGCCTGCTCGGACAGGCCCCGCTCCTTGACCAGCAGCAGCGGGGCCAGGGCGAGCAGCGTGAACTGGCTCCACGTGCGCAGGGTGGTGACGACCAGCAGCAGGCTCAGGCCCGGGACGTGCGGGTCGCCCAGGCGGGCGGTCACCGTCGCGTGCGCCACCGGCACCGCGAGGCGGGCTCGCTGCACGAAGAGCCAGGCGGCGATGGCGAGCCCGGGCACGATGAACACCAGGGTCGTCTGCAACCCGAGGAACGGGATCGCCGCCGCCGCCACGAGCGGCCCGGCCGCGAACCCGGCGTTGCCGCCCACCATGAACCAGGCGAGCCCCGTCGCGGGCCGGCCGCCCGAGAGCCGGTTCGCGACCCGCGCCGCCTCCGGGTGGTACCCGGCGATGCCGAGCCCGGAGACCACCACCATGAGCATGATCGCCAGGTAGGTGCCCATGAGCCCGGTGAAGGCCATTGCGATGGCGCCCACCGCCACCCCGCCGTACAGCAGCCACGGCGCGGCGCGGCGGTCCGCGACGACCCCGAACACCGGCTGCACGGCGGATGACGCCAGCAGCGAGGCGCCCAGGATCATCGATGCCGCCAGGTCCGACAGGCGGTACTCCCGGACGAACAGCGGCAGCAGGGCGGGGAGGGCGCCCACCACCATGTCGACCACGAAATGGCCCGCCGCGAGGGACAGCAGCCCCACCCGGTCGAACGCGGATGCCTCGCCCGCCCTACCATCGGCGGTCATGGGCATCTACGACCGACCCGTGCGCGGCACCGACGTGGTCGCGGCGCTCGCGGGGTTCCCGGGCATCCCGGTGGACCGCGCGCGGGTGGCGGCGTGCGTCGACCCGGACGCCGTGTTCGCCAGCCTCCAGGAGCTGGAGCGGGCCTGCCCGCCGGAGCTGATCGGGGTCACCCCCGGAGCGTACGCCACCCTGTTCGGACCGCTCTTCGGCGAATTCGAGTGACGGTCACTCGGTGAACGCGTCGGGCCGGTAGCCCGCGGGCTCCTCGCCCTTCTCGGAGGTGAAGATGCCGTCGATGCTCTCGCGCAGGTCGAAGTGCTTCGGCTCCCACCAGCTCGCGCTGCGCACGAGGCTGTGGACCCGTCCCACCATCACCGCCGCCGCCAGGGCCGAGAGGCCCATCCAGACCACGGCCGACCCGCCGGCCTCCGCACCGAAGACGCCGGCCGGGACCTCGATGCCGCGGGCGTCGACCATCGGCGAGAACACCAGCCCCCACAGCAGGAACAGCGCCACCCCGGTGACCAGCCCCTGCGCCAACCAGTGGGGGTGCACCCGCACGCTCAGCAGGGCGTGCGCGGCCGCGGCGAGCACGCCGAGGCCGAGCGTGGCCAGCAGACCCCACCGGGGGATCCCGTCGCCGGTGGCGCCGACCAGCTCGCCCATGGCGGCGTTGAACTCGTGGTCGGTCCACCCCTTCTTGGCGGCCTCCTGGATGGGGATGAGCCAGGCCACGGCCATCAGCAAACCCGCCATCAGGACCGCCGCCATCTCGCGCGCGAGGGCCCGGAACCTCCGTCGCGGCGCCGGGTCAGGCATCGTCGGCCTCCGCGAGCGGGTTGGCGCGCAGCCACGACACGCGCAGGTACAGGTCCCGGTCGGTCATGTCCTGCTCGATGTCGAAGAACTCGCCGCACAGCGGGCACATCGTGCGCTCCGCGAACACGGGGAAGCGTTCCTCGTCGGCGCCGGTCGGCATGAGCAGGAGCTCGCCCCAGCAGTCCTCGGTGGGACATCTCACACGGGCATCGACGTTCGCGAAGTCGCGCTTCCGAAGGGTGGGCCGCTCCATGAGTGGCAGCGTATGCTGACCTGCGCCCGGTAGGAAAGGCTAGAATCCCCCCGGCATTTACCGTTTGTGCCGAAGTATCGGGAGACCCACATGGCCCGCACGTACCAGGACCTCCTCGCGCACGCGCGCACCGAGATCCCCGAGATCCAGGCCGCCGACCTCGCGGCCCGCATCGACGCCGGCGACGCCCCCCTCGTGGTGGACGTGCGCGAGCAGAGTGAGTGGGACGAGGGGCACGTGCCCGGCGCCGTGCTCGTCCCCCGCGGGTTCCTGGAGAGCCGCATCGCCGGCGTGGCCCGGCCCGATCAGGAGGTCATCCTGATGTGCGCCGGCGGCAACCGGTCGCTGCTGGCGGGCCTCACCCTGCAGGAGATGGGCTACGCCAACGTCATCAGCCTGCATGGCGGCTTCACCCGCTGGAAGCAGGCCGGCCACGAGGTGAAGGTCCCGAGGACGCTCACCGCGGGTCAGCGCGCCCGGTACAGCCGCCACGTCCTCATCCCCGAGGTCGGCGAGGAGGGGCAGCTGAAGCTCCTCGACGCGAAGGTGCTGCTCATCGGCGCCGGCGGCCTCGGCTCTCCCGCCGCCTACTACCTGGCCGCTGCCGGGGTGGGCACCATCGGCCTGGTCGACGACGACGTGGTCGACGCGAGCAACCTGCAGCGCCAGATCATCCACACGACCGACCGCGTCGGCATGCTCAAGGGCGAGTCGGCGAAGGTGGCGATCGAGGCGCTGAACCCCGACGTGAAGGTCAACGTGCACGCCACGCGGGTGAACCGCGACAACGTGCTGGACCTGATCTCCGGCTACGACGTGATCGTCGACGGCGCCGACAACTTCCCCACGCGGTACCTGCTCGCCGACGCGTCGCTGATGACCCGCACCCCGCTGGTGCACGCCAGCATCCTGCGGTTCGAGGGCCACGCCTCGGTGTTCACGCCGTACGAGGGGCCCTGCTACCGGTGCCTGTTCCCCGAGCCGCCGCCCCCCGACCTCGCGCCGTCGTGCGGTGAGGCGGGCGTGCTCGGCGTGCTCTGCGGCGTGATGGGCAACATCCAGGCCAACGAGGCCATCAAGGTGCTGCTGGGCATCGGCGACACGCTCGCCGGGCGCCTGCTGGTCTACGACGCCCTCGGCATGACCTTCACCGAGCTGAAGGTCCGCCGCGACCCGCACTGCCCGGCCTGCGGCGAGGACGCAAAGCTGGAGTTCCGTGACTACGAAGCGTGGTGCGCCGGAGACCGGGGCCACGCCGCGACCGTGGGGGCCCGTTCGTGAGCACCGTCCGCATCCCGCCCGTCCTGCGTCCCGCCGTCGGCGGCGCCCGCGAGCTCACCGTCGAGGGCGGCACCGTCGGCGAGGTGCTGGAGGCGCTCTACGCCGAGCACCCGTCCGTGCGGCAGCAGCTGGTCACCGAGGACGGCGAGCTCCACCGGTTCGTGAACCTCTACGTGAACGACGAGGACGTCCGGATGCTCGAGTGGCTCGACACGCCGGTGGGTGAGCGCGACACCGTGCTCATCCTGCCCGCGATGGCCGGCGGAGCCCGCTGAGCGCCATGGCGACCCCGACCGGCCTGGAGCCGCCCCGGGCCGGGGTGAGCCCGGACATCGTCGCCACGATCGGCAACACGCCGCTCGTGGAGCTCTCGCGCATCACCCCGAACCCGGACGTCCGGATCCTGGTGAAGCTGGAGAGCCACAACCCGACGGGGTCGATCAAGGACCGCACCGCGCGTTCCCTGATCGACGACGCGGAGCGGCGGGGACTCATCAGCCCCGGCGACACGATCATGGAGCCCACCTCCGGGAACACCGGCATCTCCATGGCGATGATCGCCCGGGTGCGCGGCTACAAGCTGGTCGCGGTGATGCCCGACAACGTCACCGAGGAGCGCAGGGCGCTGCTGCGTCTGTACGGCGCGGAGATCGTCGGGACCGACGGGGAGTTCGGCTCGAACGGCGCCGTCGAGGTGGCCCGCAGGCTGTCGCAGGAGAACGGCGTGTACATGCCGTTCCAGTACGGCAACCCGGCGAATCCCCGGGCGCACTACGAGGGCACCGCGGAGGAGATCGTGCGCGACTGCCCCGAGCTGGACGTGTTCGTGGCGGGCCTCGGCACGGGCGGAACCCTGATGGGCTGCGCGCAGCGCCTGAAGGAGCACCGGCAGGAGATCCAGATCGTGGCGTGCGAGCCGATGCAGGGCGACCCGGTGAGCGGTCTGCGCAGCCTGGAGGACGGGTTCGTGCCGCCGATCCTGGACGTCTCCAAGCTCGACCGGAAGCTGCTGGTCGGGAACCGCGACGCGCTGATGATGACCCGTCGGCTTGCCGACGAGGAGGGCATCTTCGCCGGGATCTCCTCGGGCGCCGTGGTGCACACCTGCGCCCGCATCGCCGGCCGGATGGAGCGCGGGACGATCGTCGGGATCATCTGCGACGGCGGCTGGAAGTACCTGTCCGCCGGCCTGTGGACCAAGGACGTCGACGAGGTCGAGGACGCCCTCGACCACGGGATCTTCTGGTAGCCGTGAAGCTGCCGAGGGCGCTGGCCGACGACCTCGTGGCGCACGCCACCGAGGACCTGCCGAACGAGTGCTGCGGGATGATCGCCGGCCGCGACGGGGTCGCCGAGCGCGTCCACCGCGCCACGAACACCGAGGCCAGCCCGTTCATGTACGTCATCGAGCCGCGCGAGCAGCTGCGGATCATGGACGAGATCGACGACGCCGGCATGGACCTGCTGGCCGTCTACCACTCCCACACCCGGTCCGCGGCGTACCCCTCGCGGACCGACGTGGAGCTGGCGTTCTTCCCGAAGACGCTCTACCTCATCGTGTCGCTCGCCGACCGTTCCGCGCCCGAGATCCGGGCGTTCCAGATCGCTCGCACCGCGCCGCCGGACGAGGCGGTGCGCGAGGAGCCGGTGGAGATCGTTTGACCCGGCGCTCCGGGGGACGTACCGTCCCGGCCGTGCCCCGGTTCACGCGCCTGCTCGCCGCGCCGTTGATCGCCGCCGCCGTCGTCGTCGCCGGCTGCGGTGACGAGACCACGGTCCAAGTCACGGTCACCGTGAAGACCGGGACGACCGCGCCGGTGGCCACCGCGCCGCCCGTCACGACCGCGCCGGCCACCACGCCCACCACGCCCGGCGCGTCGCTGGAGTTCCGCCTCCCGGCCCAGGACTCCGTGCCGTCGCTGCGCAACGGGACGGCCCAGCAGCGGCCCACGGCCGACAGCATGGTGAACTCCCTGTACGCGGCGGGCGACCAGGGCATCCCGGCCGCCGTGGCACGCCTGACCGCGGCCGGCTACGAAACCGGCGTGCTGCGCGACCAGCGGGGGGCGAACCCGTCCGCGGGCCTCACGCTGTTCCGGATGTACATCTACCGGCTGCGCGACCGGGCCGCCGCGCAGGCCGAGGTGGAGGCCGCCACCGCCGAGGTTCGCGCCACCACCGCCGCGCCGATCAGGGATGTCACGGTCCCCGGGATCGTCGGCGCGAAGGCGCTGCGGATCAGCCCGGTCGCGAACGGCCAGCAGGCCGAGGTGCTGTACGTCACGTGGGCGGCGGGCCGCGACGTGTACGGCATCCAGGCGTTCGCCACCCAGGGCGGCAAGCTCTACCAGCCGCAGGTCATCGACCTGGCGGAGTCGCTGTACCTGGCCTGGAACGACGCCCCGTAACGCACGCCCGTAACGCACGCCCGTAGGGCGGTCCCCACGCTGCGCGCCGGTGCTACCATCGCCCGATGCGCTTCTTCCGAGACAAGACCGCCATGCCGTCGCCCGAGGACGCCCTCCCGGGTCGTCAGGCCACCATGCCCGTGGAGGGCGCCCACGCCGCCCTCGGGACCCCGATCGTGCCGCCGTTCCCGGACGGGTTCGAGCGGATCGTGGTCGGGATGGGCTGCTTCTGGGGCGCCGAGCGGATCTTCTGGCGGGCCCCCGGTGTGTACACGACCGCCGTCGGCTACTCGGCGGGTCACACGCCGAACCCCACCTACGACGAGGTGTGCTCCGGGATGACGGGGCACAACGAGGTGGTGCTCGCGGTGTTCGACCCCGCGGTCACCTCCTATGCCGAGATGCTGCGGGTCTTCTGGGAGCACCACGACCCCACGCAGGGCATGCGGCAGGGCAACGACGTGGGGACCCAGTACCGCTCCGGGGTGTACGTGTTCGACGAGCGGCAGCGCGAGGCCGCCGAGCGCAGCCGCGAGGTGTTCCAGGGTGTGCTGAGCGCGGCCGGCCTGGGGACGATCACCACGGAGATCGCCGACGCCGGGCCGTTCTACTACGCGGAGCCCTACCACCAGCAGTACCTCCACAAGAACCCGAACGGCTACTGCGGTCTCGGCGGCACCGGGCTGTCGTGCCCGGTGGGCGTCGCCGCCGCCGAATGACGACGGTACGCACGTGAGTCCGGAGGAACTCGCGAGGACGGTGACGCGGCTGCAGCCGCTGGTCGCGGAGCGGGTGCGGAGCGGTGCCGCATGGGACCTGCCCGGGTTCCTGGACGAGGCCGCGGCGCAGGTGGGCGCGATGGCGGACCCGGCCGACGCGGTCCTGGTGGGGCAGATGCTCGACCAGGCGGCCCGTCCGGAGGACCCGGTGCCCGGTGAGTTCGCGGAGCTCTACACCTCGTGCCTTCGCGGCGGCGGGCTGGAGCTCGCCCGGGTGCAGATGGCCCTGTTCGGGGCCGTGGTCATCGCCACCTGGCGCGCGAGGCCGGCGGGGGACTGACCGTGCGCGGCGGCGGGGGCGGCGTGCGCCGCCCCCGCGTCGCCGGCGGTGCTACTCGGCGGCCGGAGCCTTCCGGGTGCGGGTGCGCCGCTTGGGCGCCTCGGCCGGGGTCTCCTCGGCGGCGGCCACGGCGGGCGCCTCCTCGG
>LNFM01021603.1_pt1 | contig 11535 bp, 11 predicted proteins | sample 596031 | NCBI WGS metagenome assembly LNFM01 (sample SAMN04254537, study PRJNA301005) | activated carbon metagenome | isolation source: dual media filters at the Ann Arbor, Michigan drinking water treatment plant | place: USA: Ann Arbor | reverse complement strand
TCGCCGAGGCGCTGGAGGGATTGATCGCCGCCCGGCGAAACGCCCCCGGTGATCCTGACGGCTATGGTCTGGGAACCCTGCGCGAGATCCAGCGCGACATCGCCCAGCTGGCCCTGGCGGAATCCGTAGCCCGGAATTGAGCGAGGGGACGAAGATCCCCGCAAGCGGTTTTCCTCGTCCCCTCGCCAAGTCCGGGTTGGACTTGGCCATTGAGGTTCAGGGCCCTGGCTTCGGCATCAGCGAGGCGAACCCCGGTGATGGTCAGCTGTATCCTGTCGCGCTCCTGGTCTCCGGCGTTCCACGAGGTCGAGCCTCGCGCCGTCCGTCGATCCCGATCCGGTTCCCTCCGGTCTTCTCCGGCCGAAGCCTTTGAAGGGTCCCTTGGGCCTTGATCCTGTCTCCCTCAGAGAGCCGGGCCGGTCCGCTTTGATCCCCGGGTCTCCCCGGTTTTCCGCGCCGCCGTGTCCCTCGGCCTGATCAAGCTCGCTCCGATCCGCGGAACTGGCAAGCGGTCCGGAACGGGCTGTTGTGGACGGATTGGGGGATAAATCGTGCAGGGCGCGCGGGGTGCTGTGACGATCTTCGAATTTTCTTCGCCATGTGAAGATCTTGTGACTTCTGCACAGGCTCGCGAAAACCGCCGAAAATTCGTTCGAAATGGCCGATTTCGGGCGTGCCAGGTCGGAGATCAGGCGCTGGCGAGGGCTTCTCGCTTCGCCTCCAGCTCCAGCCATTCCTCTTCCGCCGCCGCCAGCAGGGCGCGGGCGCGGTCGGCGTTGGCCGTGGCCTTGTCGAAGGCCTTGCGGTCGCGGGCGTAGAGGCCAGGGTCAGACAGGGTCGCATCGTGGCGGGCGATGTCCTCGGGAAGGGAGGCGAGCAGGCCCTCGAGCTCCTTCAGCCGGTGGGCGTCCTTGAAGGTGAGCTTGCCGGGCTTCTTCGGTGCGGAAGGCGCTATCGAGGCCGGGGCGGGAGCGGCGGCGGCGCGCTGGGCGGCGTCCTTGTCCTGCGGACGGGGGTTGGCGCCGGGCTGGAGGAAGCCGGGGTTCTGGCGGATGAAGTCGGTCCAGCCGCCGGGGGTTTCGACGATGTCGCCGCGGCCGTTCATGGCGATGGTCGAGGTGGCCAGGCGGTCGACGAAGTCGCGGTCGTGGCTGACCAGGATCAGGGTGCCGTCATAGGTCTCGAGCAGCTCTTCGAGCTTGTCGAGCGTGTCCATGTCGAGGTCGTTGGTCGGTTCGTCGAGGACGAGCATGTTGGCGGGCTTGGCCAGGGCGAGTGCCAGCAGCAGGCGGTTGCGTTCGCCGCCCGACAGGGTCGAGATCGGCTGGCGCAACTGGGCTTCGGTGAACAGGAAATCCTTGGCGTAGGCGGCGACGTGTTTGGAGAAGCCGCGAACGATTATGCTGTCGCCACCGCCCGGAGTCAGGGCGTCCCACAGGGTCATGTCCGACCTGAGGCCTTCGCGCGACTGGTCGAGATAGACGGTCTCCAGGCTGGCGCCGAGCTTCACCGTGCCATCGGTCGGCGCGAGTTCGCCGAGCATGATCTTGACCAGGGTGGTCTTGCCCGCGCCGTTCGGGCCGACGATGGCAAGGCGGTCTCCGCGGAGGATGCGGCTGGTGAAGGGCTTGATGACGACGCGGTCGCCAAACGACCTGGTCACGCCCTTGAGGTCCGCCACCAGCTTGCCGGAGGTCCCGCCCGAGTCGACGCCGAGATACATCTCGCGCGGCCGGTCCCTGGCCTGCTCGGCGCGTTCGGAGCGCAGGGCGTCCAGCGAGCGGGCGCGGCCTTCGTTACGGCTGCGGCGGGCGGTGATCGAGCTGTAGAAGGTCGCGGTCTCGCGTTCGATGGTCCTGGTCAGCTTCTGGAAGGCAAGGGCTTCCTCTTCCAGAACCTTGCCGGCCCATTCGTCGAAGGCTGCGAAGCCCTTGTTGAGGGTGCGGACGCGGCGGCCTTCCAGCCAGTGGCAGGACTGGGTGACGCGATTGAGGAAGGCGCGGTCGTGGCTGACGACCAGCACGGAGAAGCGCGCCTGGATGAGCTCATCTTCCAGCAGTTCGATGGCGAGGATGTCGAGGTGGTTGGTCGGCTCGTCGAGCAGAAGCAGGTCCGGCTCTTCCGCGAAGGCCTTGGCGAGGGCGGCGCGGCGGATCTCGCCGCCGGACAGGTTCACGGCGGCTTTCTCGGGATCGAGACCGAAGGTGGCCAGCCAGGCCTCGGCGGTCCAGCGCTCGGCACCCTCGGAGGCGGCGTAGTCGAGCAGGGTCTCGCCGGTGATGACCGGCTCCTGGGCGACATAGGCGAAGCGGGTGCCGGCCTGCATCGAGCGGTCGCCCGCGTCGGGTTCGATCAGGCCCATGACCATCTTCATCAGGGTCGACTTGCCGGCCCCGTTACGGCCGACGAGGGCGGCGCGGGTGCGCGGCTCGACCGCGATGTCGACGCCGTCGAACAGGGGGCGCTGGCCATCCTGCAGACGGACGTTCTTGAGGGCGACGAGAGGAGGACGGGGAGCCATGCGAAACCTGGATACGCGGCGCGGCGGGGAGGCTGCGCGGTCGAAGGGGCTGCGGCCTTCGCGTGTCGAGGGAGTTGGGGCGGCGGGACGCGGAACGGTGTTAGATTGAGGCTGAACGTCCGGGGGGATGAGGATGAGTGACAACGGCGGGCAACCACCTGCGACCCGCAAGGCGCGCAAGTCCTTGTTGAACTGGGTGTCCTGGCCGACAATCGGCTCCATCCTGGGCGGGCTGTTCGGGATCGCGGTCGCACAGTTCAACGAGCGGCTTTCCCTTCCCACGGAACGGGCCGAGGCCGCGGCGATCTATGGCAAGGCGTTGGCGGCTTCGGTCGAACCGTATGGTGCCCGGGGCGACGACTTCCGGGTGGCGGCGTTGAATCTGGCCGACAGTCCCTTGACCGGTCAGGACGTCCCGACAACACGCCTGAGGCTGCGAGAGCTGCACCAGCAATGGAACGGTTTTCAAAGGGTGTTTCAGGATCTGAAGTCGGGGAACCAGGCTGCCGCCGAAGCGGGGGTACTGACCGTCTATCAGCATCGGTTCCTGCAGGAACGGCTCCGCCTGGCCACCAACGCGTCCCAGCGCGCATACACCTGCGCCTTTGACGCCGTGAGAGCCTACGGGCCAGGCGCTCCGGAGATCATCCGGATCAAGAACCAGCCGGAGATGAGCCTTCGTTGTCCGTTGCACGCCGAGGGACAGCCCGCGGCTGCAGCGACCCGGTTTTTCAGCCTGGATGAAGAACTCGACCAGATCGACAGCTGCACATCCGGCCTGCGGATCGCACTGCTGGAATTGACCGCAGCGATGGAGGTCGAGCGGCGTGAAACGCCGTTGGACTACATGCTTCGGCGAATGGGACAGGAGCCGGGACCGCGCCGCGGCTCGGTCAATCAGCGTTGGGCGGGCGTGGAGAGGGTGCTGAAGGCGCGCTGCCCCGGTTCGATCGAGTCCAGGCGTTCGCCAATCTCGAGCCTGGACAATCTCTATCCGTGGCAGGGCCGAGGGTCTGACGACCCGCTGCTGGCGCTGGAGAACTCGACAGGCCTGACGGCGGCTACGGAGGCCGCCCTGGTTGTGGACCAGGGGAGCAGTTCCGGAGCGGCCGGCGGCACCCCGGAACCCGCAACGGAGTAGAGGAACGCCTTCGGCCACCCCTTCGGACGCGACTTAGCCCGGCGATCCCGGTAAGAGGCCGCCGATGGATGATCGGCCCTTCTGGCAAACCAAGCGTCTGGAACAGATGACCCGCGAGGAGTGGGAGAGCCTGTGCGACGGCTGCGGCCTGTGCTGTCTGGTCCGGTTCGAGGACGAGGACACGGGCAAGGTCGTGCCCGCTGCACCTGTATCGACTACGCCAACCGGCGCGCGCAGGTGCCGGACTGCATCAAGCTGACGCCGTGGAATATCGAACAGCTGGGCTGGATGCCGAAGTCGTGCGGCTATCGCCGGATCCATGAGGGACGGGGACTGGCCGACTGGCATCCGCTGATCTCGGGCGATCCGGAGAGCGTGCATGCGGCCGGGGTTTCGGTGCGGGGGCAGACGGTGTCCGAACTGGCGCTGAAGGAGCCGGAGGATGCGCTGGATTTCGAGGCACCGGAGTGGGACCTCGAGCGGGGCGGCTAATTCCCTGGACCTGGTAACCATTAATTCGCCAGCCTGTGACCTTCTGCCACCGGAATTCATCGAGGGGTCGCGAGTTTGGCGCAACGGAACAGTGTGGCGCTCGAGACGCCGTTCGACCACCTGACCGCCCTGCTGTGCGGTCAGTTCGAGGTTCCGTTCGCCCTGGTCTCGTTTGTGCACGGCGACCTCGCGGTCTTTCGCTCGGAGGTGGGTCTGGGGGAAAGCGCCCTGCCCCGCGACGTCAGCGTCAGCAACATCCTGGTCGGCATGGGGCCGGGCGCGCATCTGGTGATCGAGGACGCCGCGCTTGATCCGGTTTTGAAGGACCACCCGATGGTCACCGGAAAGCCGTTCCTGCGGTTCTTTGCGGGTGCCACGATCAGCAACGGCCGGGGCGAGCCCGTGGGCGCGGTCGGCGTCATGGATTCGAGGCCGAGGCCGGCGCTTACCGCTTCTGAATTGGCCACTCTCGACCATGTCGCCGCAATCGCTGGAACCATGTTCGACCAGACGACCACCCAACGGGTCCAGGCCGAGCGCCTGGCCCTGCTGGAACTGGCGGAACAGATGTCCGGCATCGGGCACTGGCGGTTTGATGTGCTCTCGGGTGACGTCACCTGGTCCGACGAGGTCTATCGAATCCACGGCTTTGAGCCGGGTGAGGTCGTACCCGACTATGAGCTGGTCCTCGCCGGCTATCATCCGGCTGATGCGGAGGTGCTTGCAAGCGCGGTGTCGCGGGCGATCGCAACGGGCGCGGGCTATGCACTCCAACTGAGGATCCAGCCGCCTGGCCGCGAAGAACGGCTCGTCGAGACCAAGGCCGCCACGGAACTGGACGAGACCGGGCGGACCGTGGCGCTGTTCGGCGTGTTCCAGGACGTCACCGAAAGCGTTCGCGCTCACGACCGGACGGCGGCCAGCGAGGCCCGCTACCGGCTGCTGGCGGATAATGCGACGGATATCATCGCCACCTACGGGCTGGACGGGGTGTTCGAATACGTCTCCCCATCGATCGAGGGAGCGATGGGTTACCGGCCCGAAGAGTTGGTGGGCCGGTCATTCTGGGAGTTCATGCATACGGATGACGTGGAGGGTCTGAGGGCCGCATTTACAGCCTACCTCAAGGCCGGGCCGGGCGCTTCGTCGCCGCGCGTGCCCTATCGGGGCGTGCGCAAGGACGGTCAGCTGGTCTGGCTTGAAGCGCATCCGATGGTCATCCGGGACGCCAGAGGACGGCCGGTCGGGTTTCAGGATGTGGTCCGGGACGTGACGGAAACCAAGGCCCTGGAGGACCAGCTGATCGCCGCCCGCGACGTGGCCGAGGCGGGGGCGCAGGCGAAGTCGGAGTTCCTGGCCAATATGAGCCATGAGCTGAGGACGCCGCTGACCAGCGTGATCGGCTTCTCCGGCCTGCTGCAGGCGAGCCGCAATCTGCCGGAGGCCGAGCGCAGATATGCCGACCGGATCGCGACGGGGAGCGAGGCGCTGTTGAGCGTCATCAACGACATCCTCGACTATTCCAAGCTGGAGGTCGATGCCGTCGATCTGGACCCACAGGCGTACGACCCGCGCGTCATGGCAGAGGGGGCCGTCGCCCTTGTGGAAAGCCAATGCCAGGCCAAGGGGCTGGTGCTGGAGACGGTGATCGACTCCGGCCTGCCCGACGCTCTCATGGGGGATGAGGGGCGGCTTCGGCAGGTCACGCTGAACTTCCTGTCCAATGCAGTGAAATTCACAGCCAGCGGGACGGTGCTTCTGGAACTGACCGTCGCCGGCGACCGGCTTCGACTCGCGGTGACCGACAGCGGCATCGGCATCTCTCCGGACAAGATCGACTCCCTGTTCGACCGTTTCACCCAGGCCGACGCCTCGACCACGCGCGTCTATGGCGGCACCGGGCTGGGGCTGGCGATCTCGCGTCGTCTGATCGAGATGATGGGCGGCGAGATCGGGGCGGACAGCCGGCCCGGCGAGGGCTCGACCTTCTGGTTCGAGGTCCCGCTGCGCCAGGCCGTCCAGGGCTTGGAGGCTGTCGGCGAAGGCGATCTTGCGGTGGAGGCCGGTCTGCGGATCCTGATGGCCGACGACGCGGCGCCGAACCGGGAACTGGTGACGGCGATCCTGGGCGGACTGGGCCTGGCGCTGGACACGGTGTGCAACGGGGCCGAGGCGGTCGAAGCCGCGCGCACAGGCGCCTATGACCTGATCCTGATGGACGTGCACATGCCGGTGATGGATGGGCTGGATGCGACCCGGGCGATCCGGGCGATCAGCGGGCCCGTCGGGCGCACGCCGATCATCGCCCTGACGGCCAATGTCCAGCCGGAACAGGTCACGCGATGCCGCGAAGCGGGCATGGACGGGCACGTCGGCAAGCCGATCCAGATCAGCGAACTGCTGACCGCCTTGGCCACGGTCAGCGTCCGCGCTGAAGACGACGCGTCGGATGCCGGATCGCGGCGCGGCGCGGGCCGCTGACCGCCAACGCCCCGGCCAGGGCATGACGCTGTGCTTGCAATCCGCGAATCCATAGTCGGGTTGGTGAGATAATGCCGCAAAGAATCAACCGCTTGTGATTTTGTAACTGCGACTTGTCAGCCGGACTACGCTGGTCGGCTACTCTTTGGGCATGACGGGAAATCAGGACAGGGCGGGGCGGGCGGCGGCATGGTCCGACGCGATGCAGGATGCCTTCATGGACATCGTCGACGAGGACGCCGTGGTCCTGAAGGCCGCGAAGCCGGCACCCGATGACCTCGCCGCCGCCGTGCGACGGGTTCGGGCGGTGGGCGTCTTCGCGCGGTCGGTTCGAGCCGTCGTGGTGCTGTCGCCGCCGTCGCGATCCGGCGGTGACCGTCAGCTGGAAGAGGACGAGATGAAACATCGTGATGACAGCCCCGGGAACCTCGAGCGCATGCGGGCCGAACTGGAGGCCCGTCTCGATCGCCTCAACGCCGTCCTGGAAGCGAAGGGAATCGTTGTCGAACCTGGATGCTGGCCAGTTGCACGAGCTGACCGGGAGTCGGTTCAGTCTGCATGAGCATCAGGCGCCGGCCGCAGCGGCGGACTGGCGGACGTGGGTGCTGCTGGGTGGACGAGGGGCGGGCAAGACCTTCGCCGGGGCGTGGTGGATCAACCACCTGGCTGAGATCAAGGACCGGCGGTTCGCCCTGATCGGGCCGACCTTGCATGACGTGCGAGAGGTCATGGTCGAGGGGCCTTCGGGGCTGAAGGCCCTGCCCGAGCGATTGAAGCGACCGCGCTGGGAGGCGGGTCGGCGGCGTCTGGTCTGGCCGAACGGCAGCGAGGCGCACGCCTTTTCGGCCGAGGATCCTGACAGTCTGAGAGGGCCGCAGTTTCATCACGCCTGGGCCGATGAGTTCTGCGCCTGGCGGAGGCCGGAGGCGGTGCTGAGCAATCTGCGGCTGGGCCTGAGGCTGGGCGACGATCCACGCCTGATGGTGACGACCACGCCGCGACCGATACCGGCGTTGAGACGCCTGCTGGCCGAGACGGGCGTGGTCATCGACCGGGCGGGAACCCAGGCCAATGCGAGCCACCTGTCGCCGGGTTTCATCGCGCATCTGAGGACCCTCTACGCCGGGACACGGCTGGAGGCGCAGGAGCTGGAGGGGCTGGTGGTCGAGGCCGAGGGGGCGCTGTTCCGGGCCGAGGATCTGGCGCGGGCGCGGGGGAACCGGCCGGCGACGCTGGAGCGGATCGTGGTGGCCGTGGACCCGCCGGCGAGCGCGGGCGGGGACGCCTGCGGGATCGTGGTGGTCGGGCGCAAGGACGGCCGCGCCTATGTGCTGGCCGACAAGTCGAAATCGGGTGAGTCGCCGCAGGGCTGGGCGACGATCGTCGCGCAGACGGCGCGGGAGTTCGGGGCGCGGGAGATCGTGGCCGAGAAGAACCAGGGCGGCGAGATGGTGCGGACCGTGCTGGCGCATGGCGGCTGCGAGACGACGATCAAACTGGTGCATGCCAGCCGGGGCAAGGCGGCGCGGGCCGAGCCGGTGGCGGCGCTGTATGAGCAAGGCAGGGTCGTGCACTGTGGGGCGTTTCCGGCGCTGGAAGAGGAACTGATGGCGCTGGGTTCGGCCGAGGGCGGCGGGCGCAGTCCCGACCGGGCGGATGCGCTGGTGTGGGCGGTGACGCATCTGCTGCCGGTGCCGAGGGCGGGGCCGAGGGTGCGGGTCTTGTGAAGCGAACAGCCTTCTCCCCTTGGGGGAAAAGGTGGGCGGCGGAGCCGCTCGGATGAGGGGAATGTCTGCGGCTGATCGGCCCCGGGGTGAGCTTGTTTCGGACCTCCCCCTCATCCGTCTCGCTGCGCGAGCCACCTTCCCCCCCGGTGGGGAGAAGGGCGATCAAGGAGATCACCATGCTGAACTGGCGACGGCCCTTTGCGGGTCGGCGGCGCACGGATGCGCCCGAAATCAAGGACAGCCGGGCCGGGCCGTTGATCGCGCTGACGGCCGGCGGGCGGGCGCGGTGGACGCCGCGGGACTATGCCCACCTGGCCGAGGAAGGGTTCGCGAAGAATGCCGTGGCCTATCGCTGTGTGCGGATGATCGCCGAGGCGGCGGCGTCGACGCCGCTGGTGGTGTTCGCGGACGGCGTGCGGCGCGATGATCATCCGTTGGCGGCCCTGCTGGCGCGGCCCAATCCGGAACAGTCGGGGGCGGAGTGGCTGGAGGCGTTGTACGGCGCCTTGCAGACGGCCGGGAACGCCTATGCCGAGGCGGTCGGCGACGCGGCGCCGGAGGAGCTTTGGACGCTGCGGCCGGACCGGGTGAAGGTGGTTCCGGGGCGGGCCGGCTGGCCCGAGGCCTGGGAGTATTCCGTGGATGGTCGGTCGGTGCGGATCGGGCGGGCGGCGGACGGCTGGTCGCCGGTGATGCAGCTGAAGCTGTTTCATCCGACCGACGACCACTACGGCTTTTCGCCGCTGGAGGCGGCGGCGTTCGCCATCGATGTGCACAATGCGTCGGGGGCCTGGAACAAGGCGCTGCTGGACAATGCGGCGCGGCCGTCAGGCGCGCTGGTCTATGGGGCGAAGGACGGGGAGCGGCTGACCGCCGAGCAGTTCGATGGCCTGCGGGCGCAAGTCGAGGAGAGCCATGCGGGGACGATGAACGCCGGCCGGCCGATGATCCTGGAAGGCGGGCTGGACTGGAAGCCGATGAGCTGGACGCCGGCGGATATGGACTTCATCGCCGGGAAACACGCGGCGGCGCGGGAGATCGCGTTGGCGTTCGGCGTTCCGCCGCAGCTGCTGGGGATTCCGGGGGATGCGACCTATGCCAACTATCGCGAGGCCAATGCGGCGTTCTGGCGGGGGACGGTGGTGCCGCTGGTGAGGAAGACGGCGGCGGCGCTGACGGGTTGGCTGGGTGGGCGGTTCGCCGGGACGCGGATCGAGGCCGATCTGGATGGATTGCCGGCGCTGCAGCCTGAGCGGGACGCGCTTTGGGCGCGGCTGAATGCAGCGACCTTCCTGACGGATGAGGAGCGGCGGCGGATGGCGGGGGTGGGGTCGTAGGGCTTAGGGCTTAGGGCTTAGTTTGGTCAGGAGGGCGCGGAGCATTCGGCCGAGCTCATCGGAGTCGGCGAGGATCGGATCAGTCGAGCCAGGTGGGCAAAATTCCACACGTTCTGCAAGTATAAGGTGTGTCTCCAGTTCCTTGAGAGACCCTTGTGTGATGCGGACAAAGCTGGCGTAGGCAGGCCGGGTTCCACGGCCAAATCCCTCCGCGATGTTCGCGGCGACGGAAGCCGCCGCTCTGCGCGACTGAGATGTCAGCCCGAACTGTTCTTCGCGTGGAAAGGCTTTTGTTAGTCGGTAGGTCGCTTCGGCAATCACCATTGCGCGCTGCCAGACAAGCAGATCCCGATAGCCCCCAATACTGTGCGCCAAGAAAGCCTCCCTAAGCCCCAAGCCCTAAGACCTACAACTATGGGTATATATCATGATCGAACTCAGGAAAATCCCCGTCGCCGTGATCGCGGCGCTGGCGGTGCAGACCGTGGGCGGGCTGGTCTGGGCCGGAGGCGCGGCGGCGCGTATCGCGACGCTGGAGGAACGGGTCGGCGAGCAGCGGCTGGTGGCCGAGCGGCTGGCGCGGCTGGAGGAGCAGAGCCGGGCGACCCGGGCGGCGGTTGAGCGGATCGAGGAGAGGCTGGAGGGACGCGAATGACCGCTGCCGCAACAGTCGACGCGGGTCTCAGGATTGAAGGCTATGCCTCGCTGTGGGGCGTGGCCGATCTGTGGCGAAGACGGGCGCGACGGGTGTGCGGATGCTGCACCAGCACGAGGGCCGGGCCGCGGTCGGGGTCTGGGACCGGATGGTCGAGGACGAGCGTGGGTTGTTTGTCGCCGGGCGGATCATGGACTGGTCGGCGGAGGGGCGGTTCGCCCGGGCGCTGTCGCGGGCGGGGGCGCTGGACGGGCTGTCGATCGGATTCCGCAGCAGCCGGGCGCGCCGCGAGGGGCGGTTGCGGGTACTGGTCGAGGTCGAGCTTTGGGAGGTGTCGCTGGTGACGTTTCCGATGCTGCCGGGGGCGCGGTTCCGAGTCGCCTGACCGTCAGCCGGCGGACGGCAGATATTCGTTCGGGATCGGCTCGGCCGGGGTTTCGCCCTGCCAGTAGACGCTGAGAATCCACCAGCGGGTACCGTCGTGGAACAGCTGGATGCTGTTGATGCCGCGGGCGAAGGGCTCTGCGTCCGAAAGGCTGTGCAGGCTTTCGTAGGTGGTCCAGACGTGGACGATGCGGCCGAACCGCTCGCTGCGGCGGGCGATCTCGCGCTCGTGGAAGCCCTGGCCGACCAGGACGGGCTCGGCGAGGGCGATGTATCCGTCCGGGGTGACCGAGCGGACCACGCCGACGCCCTGGGCGTTCAGGCCCGAGGGCATGAGGCGGGCAGTGGGATGGAACAGGGCGCGGAAGCGATCCCAGTCGCGGGCCACGCCCCGGTCACCGGAGATGACGTCATAGAGGGCCGCGACGATGGCCTCGGGCGAGGCGACATCGGCGGGGGCGGCGGTCGAGACCGGTGGCGGCGCGGGCGGCGTCCGGGCGGCGGCGGGGGCAGCGCAGGCCAGGAGCAGCGCGGTCGTGAGTATCGAAAGGCGCATCGGTAATCCTCCCCTTGCGGGGACGACTATGCCGTGGCCGCTGCGTCGCCGCCAGTGCGGGTCAGGACGCGCTTCCGGCACCCCGGCAGTCGATCCAGTTCAGGGCGGCGGTCATGCCCATCAGGGAGAAATAGGCCTCGGCGGGGCCGTCGGCCGACTGATAGTTCCAACGGGCGATGCGCTGACGGCGCAGGCCCGAGACCAGGGATCGGGTCAGGATGGGGTCGCTGACGCGATACTC
>LNFM01012005.1_pt1 | contig 11536 bp, 7 predicted proteins | sample 596031 | NCBI WGS metagenome assembly LNFM01 (sample SAMN04254537, study PRJNA301005) | activated carbon metagenome | isolation source: dual media filters at the Ann Arbor, Michigan drinking water treatment plant | place: USA: Ann Arbor | reverse complement strand
CGAGCTGGGTGCACATGACGACCGCTTCGGGGTCGTCGCCGTTCACGTGCAGCACCGGCGCCTCGATCATCTTGACCACGTCCGAGCAGTAGCTGGTCGAACGGGTATCGCGCGGATCCGAGGTCGTGAAACCGATCTGGTTGTTGATGACGATGTGCACCGTGCCGCCGGTGCGATAGCCACGCGTCTGCGCCAGGTTCAGCGTCTCCATGACCACGCCCTGGCCGGCGAAGGCAGCATCGCCGTGCACGAGGATCGGCAGCACCTGGTCGCGCTTGTTCGAACCGCGGCGATCCTGACGTGCGCGCACCGATCCTTCGACGACCGGATTGACGATCTCCAGGTGCGAGGGATTGAACGCCAGTGAGAGGTGTACCGGGCCGCCCGGGGTCGGCACGTCGCTCGAAAAGCCGTTGTGATACTTGACGTCGCCGGCCGGCAGGTCGGAGGCCGCCTTGCCCTCGAACTCGGCGAACAGGTCGGCGGGCATCTTGCCCAGCGTGTTGACGAGCACGTTCAACCGGCCGCGGTGCGCCATGCCGATGACGATCTCCTCGACACCCTTCTCACCGCTGCGCTGGATCAGCTCGTCCATCGCGGCGATGAAACTCTCGCCGCCCTCGAGCGAGAACCGCTTCTGCCCGACATACTTGGCGTGCAGGTAGCGCTCCAGGCCTTCGGCCGCGGTCAGCCGATCGAGGATGTGCCGCTTCTTGTCTGCATCAAAGCTGGGTGTCGAGCGGTTCGATTCAAGCCGCTGCTGCCACCAGCGCTTCTCGGCCGGATCGGCGATGTACATGAACTCCGCGCCGATGGTGCTGCAGTAGGTCTGCCGCAGCGCCTTGATGATCTCCCGCAGGGTCATCTGCTCCTGGCCGAAGTAAGTATTGGACGCGGAAAACACCGTATCCATGTCCGCTTCGGTCAGGTCGTAGAAGCCGGGTTCCAGTTCCGGGATGTTGGGCCGTTCCTGACGCTTGAGCGGGTCCAGATCGGCCCAGCGCGCACCGAGGAAGCGGTACGCCGCGATGATCGACTGGACATGCACCTGCTTGCGCGCCACCGACAGATCGGTCGGTGCCACGGCGGGCCGCAGCGTGCCGGCCTTGGCGCGCTGCGCGAAGCTCTCGACGATCGGCGCATGCGCAACATCGACCGAGCTGGTCGATCCGTCGGCGGCCGGCACCAATTGCATCTGGTCGAAATAGGACCGCCATTTGTCCGGCACGGCGGCCGGATTGTCGAGGTAGCGCTCGTAGAGCTCCTCGACGTATGGCGCGTTGCCGCCAAACAGGTACGAGTTCACCTGGAACTGTCGCATCAGCGTTCACCTTTCCGAGCGCTTCGCCCGTGGGATGCAGGAAACCAATCGGTCCTTCCGCCTTGCCGGCATGACCGGCGCCGCGGATAGCTTGTCTTGCGCCGACGTCGCGGAGTAACGCGTTTCGTTACGCAAAACGGGCCGCGAGGATAACACGCGACTTTCCTTCCGAGCCCGTAATGCGACTCAACAGCTTTGTTGACGGCGCCGCGTTCGGACGGCGAACGAACCGGCAAGCACCGTCAGGCGCGTACCGCATGGCGCACGAGGCTTCCGCAAATCGGCATGCGCTTGCCGCACGTCAAGGTCGACGGCGCCGCTGGGGCGGAAAGTGCCTTGATCGGCACCGGGTCGGAGGCAAACACGACCGGCGCGGCGCTGCCAAGACGCAATCGGTCAAGGGAGACAACGATGCCAGCCAACGAGCAGGGCATGCAGTTCGAGATCGTCGCGCGCGAAGATTTCTCCGACGTGACCTTCCTTCTCGAAGTCCGTCACCCGCTGATGGCGCGGGCAGCGCGGCCTGGCCAGTTCCTGATCGTGATGGAGACCGAACATGGCGAGCGCATCCCGCTCACCATCGCCGACTTCGACCGTGAACGCGGCACCATCACCCTGGTGATCCAGGCGGTGGGCAAGACCACCAAGGAGATGCAGCGCAACTGCGCTGTCGGCACGCACCTTTACGCCATGGTCGGGCCGATGGGCATCCCCAGCCACATCGGCAGCGCCAAGAAGGTGATCTGCGTCGGCGGCGGCCTCGGCGTGGCACCGGTGTTCCCGCAGGCACGCGCCTACAAGGAAAGCGGCGCCTATGTGATTGGCGTGATCGGCTTTCGCAACCGCGCCCTCATGTTCTGGGAGCAGAAGTTCCGCGCGGTGTGCGACGAACTCATCATCTGCACCGACGACGGCTCGGCTGGCATCAAGGGCCTCGTGACCGACGGGATCAAGCAGTCGATTGCAAGGCATGCTGACATCGACGAGGTGGTCGCGATCGGTCCGCCGGTGATGATGCGCGGCTGCGCCGAAGCCACGCGCGAGCACAAGATCCGCACCGTCGTGAGCCTGAACCCGGTGATGGTCGACGGCACCGGCATGTGCGGCGGCTGCCGTGTCAAGGTGGGTGACCAGATCAAGTTCGCCTGCGTCGACGGGCCCGACTTCGATGCCCATCAAGTCGACTTCGCCGACCTGATGGCCCGCCTGGTCCGCTACAAACGCGCCGAAGGCGAGGCACTCGCACGTTTCGAGGACTCGTGCCGCGTGCGAAATGCCGCTGGCGATCTCGAGCAGTCGGTGTTCGTCACCGATCGTCCTTCGGCCGACAGGTGAGCCATGGCGGCCAAGAAGAAGACGATCCGCACGATCCCGCAAGAGCGCACGCCGATGCCGGAACAGGACCCGCACGTGCGGGCCCGCAACTTCGACGAAGTCGCCTGTGGCTACTCGCTGGCGGATGCGCAGCGCGAAGCTGAGCGCTGCCTGCAATGCGCCGACGAGCCGTGCGTACGCGGCTGTCCAGTGGGGATCGACATCCCTGGCTTCATCCAGAAGATCACGCAGAAGCACTACCACGGCGCCTACGACATCATCACCGACACCAACCTGCTGCCCTCCGTGTGCGGGCGCGTCTGCCCGCAGGAGAGTCAATGCGAGGGGGTGTGCACGGTGGGCCAGCCCGACACCCGGCTGGAACCGGTGGCGATCGGCAGGCTGGAGCGCTTCATTGGTGACATGGCGATCGCCGAAGGTTGGGCCAATGTGCCGTACATCGAGCCCGCCGGCCACAAGGTCGCCATCATCGGTGCCGGCCCGGCCGGCATGGCCTGCGCCGCGGACATGGCCAAGGCCGGTTGCGAGGTGGTGGTCTACGAGGCTTTCCACGAGCCGGGCGGCGTGCTCAAGTACGGCATCCCGGACTTTCGCCTGCCCAACGCCGTGGTCGACGTGGAGATCGACAAGCTGCGCCGACTCGGCATCCGCTTCGAGTGCAACACGCTGGTCGGTCGCCTGTTCACGATCGAGCAGTTGCTGACCGAGATGGGCTACTCGGCGGTGTTCATTGGCACCGGCGCCGGCTACCCGAGCTTCATGGGCATTCCCGGCGAGTCGCTCAACGGCGTGCTTTCAGCCAATGAGTTGCTTACGCGCTGCAACCTGATGCGCGCGCGCGACTTCCCCAACTTCGACACGCCGCTTCAGCCCGGCAAGCACGTCACCGTGATCGGCGCCGGCAACACCGCGATGGATGCGCTGCGCGTGTCGCTGCGGCTGGGTGCCGATTCGGTCCACTGCATCTATCGCCGCTCGAAGAAGGAAGCACCGGCGCGCGCCGAGGAGATCCACCATGCCGAACAGGAGGGCGTGGACTTCAACTGGCTCACGAGCCCGGTCGAGATCCTGGGTGACGAGAAGAACAACGTGCGCGCGCTACGCTGCGTGCGGATGGAACTGGGTGCACCCGACGCGTCCGGTCGCCGCGCGCCGGTAGTGATCCCCGGCAGCGAGTTCGAGTTCGCCACCGACATGGTGGTGTTCGCGATCGGCACCAACGCCAATCCGATCATCGGCCAGACCACCAGGCTCAAGCTCGACAAGCGCGGCTACATCGCCACCGACGACACGCTGGCGACCTCGATGGCGGGCGTCTATGCCGGAGGCGACATCGTGACCGGGGCCGCCACCGTGATCAAGGCGATGGGCGCCGGGCGCAAGGCGGCTGCCGCGATGAAGGCCTACCTGGGCCTGCATGACTCCACCGTCGTTTACCAGGCGCCTGCCGATTCCGCCGTGCTGCGTTTCGGCCTACCGGCCGACCAGCACAACTTCGTCCGCGTGCGCTGCGCCTAGCGGACCCGATCACTTCCTGCGTGGACTCGCCATGACCGAGGCAGCCATCATCGATCGTCCCACCTCTGCGCCTGCTTGGTCGCCAAAGGCGGCGCTCAACCTGCCCGAGCACATCGTCGAGGTCATCAGCGACTCCGGCGAAGGCGCACAGCGCTGCGGGCAATCGCTTGCCGCGATCGCCGCGCGCAGCGGCAACGGCATCTGGACGGTGGAGATCATCCCGGCCGAGATCCAGCCGCCCGCGCGCAGCGTGGCCGGCGCCAGCGGCATTCGCATCCGCATCGGCCGCGAGCGGGTGACCAATGGGGGCGACGAAACCGATCTGGTGGTCGCGTTCAACGAACAGGTCCTGCTCGGCCGGGTGCGAGCCGGCGAATTGAAAGCCGGCGCCACGATTCTGCTCGAATCGATGTGGCGCGAGCACGGCGATCCGGCGATCGCCAGGTCGTACGTCGACACGGTGGACACGCTGCGCGCTGCCGGCTATCGCCTGGTCGAGGTGCCGCTGGAGCGTGAATGCCGTCTGCTGGTGTCCGATCCACGCAAGGGCAAGAACATGTTCGTGCTGGGGATCCTGTGCAGCATCTACAGCCTGGATCTGCAATTGGCACGCGAGCAGGTGGGGCTCATCTTCGGCAAAAAGGACCAGAAGGTCATCGCCAGCAACGTGCGCCTGCTCGAAGCCGGCTTCGCCTGGGCCGAAGCGCACCTGGACTTCAAGTACGCGATCCCGGCCACCAAGGCCAAGGAGCCGCAGATTGTCGTCAACGGCAACACCGCGATCGCCCTCGGCGTCGTGGCCTCGGGCATGGATATCTGTGCGATGTATCCGATCACCCCGGCCACCTCGGCGTCGCACTACCTGTCCGACATCTTCGAGCGCGTGGGCGGCCTGGTGCACCAGGCCGAAGACGAGATCGCCGCCTGCGCCTTCGCGATCGGCGCGTCCTACGCCGGCCGGTGTGCGGTGACGATCACCTCCGGCCCCGGCTACTCGCTCAAGCAGGAAGGCCTGGGGCTGGCGGTGATGGCCGAGATCCCGCTGGTGGTGGTGAACGTGATGCGCGGCGGACCGAGCACGGGTCAGCCGACCAAGGTCGAGCAAGCCGATCTGCTCACCACCATTTACGGCGCCCATGGCGACGCCCCCAAGGTGGTGATGGCGGTCAGCAGCATCGAGGACTGCTTCTATTCGATGATCACCGCGCGCAAGATCGCCGAGACCTTCAACATGGTGGTCGTGGTGCTGTCGGACGCCAGCCTGGCCACCGCGCAGCAGCCGTTCCCGCGCCCCCAGTTCTCCGAAGACTGGCTGGCGCCGCCGCTGGACCAGAGCCCGGTACCCGCAGGCGCCAAACCGTACGACTGGGATCCGGTCACCGGCATGGCGCGCCGCTTCATCCCCGGCCAGCCGGGCGGCATGCATACGGTCACCGGCCTCGCACACGACCGCAACAGCAAGGTCGCCTATGACCCGGCGATCAACGAGGAAGGCCTGCGCGCGCGCAGCCTGAAGCTCGCCACGCTGCAGAAGACGCTGCGCCCACCCAAGGTCTACGGCGACGAGGAAGGCGATCTGCTGGTGGTGGGCTGGGGCAGCACCCAGGGCGTGATCGAGGAAGCCGTCGAGCGCGCACGCACCAAGGGCCTCAAGGTGTCAGCGCTGCACCTGCGCTTCATTCAGCCGATGCCCTCGGGCATCCGCGAGATCCTCAAGCGGTTCAAGCAGGTGCTGACGGTCGAGGGCACGTACGCCGACAGCCTGGACGACGAATTGATCGACGCCGACAACCGCCGCTACGCGCCACTGGCGATGATGCTGCGCTCGCGCTTCCTGGTCGACGCCGATTGCTGGACCGAGGCGCGCGGCCAGCCGATCAAGCCAGCCGCCGTGGTGAAAGCGATCGAGGCGCGCCTGGCGCGAGGAGACCAGTGATGTCGATTCCGATCACCAAGAGCATCATCAAGCTGCACGAAGAGCACCATCAGCTCGAGGACTACCAAGGCGGCGTGCCGCGCTGGTGCAACGGCTGCGGCGACAACGCCGTACTCACCGCCGTCCAGCGGCTGTGCCGCGACGAGGATCTCGCGCCCGAGCGCACCGTGTTCGTCTCCGGCATCGGCTGCTCCAGCCGGTTTCCGCACTACATGAAGACCTATGGGTTCCACGGCATTCACGGCCGCGCATTCCCGCTGGCCGAGGGCGTCAAAATGGCGCGCCCCGATCTCCATGTCTTCGTCAACACCGGCGATGGCGACTGCTGCAGCATCGGCGCGGCGCACTGGATCCACGCGTTGCGCTACAACATGAACATCACCGTGATCCTGCACGACAACCACGTCTACGGGCTCACCAAGAAGCAGGCGTCGCCGACCTCGCCGATCGGCTTCAAGAGCAACACCACGCCGCGCGGCGCGGTGCTCGAAGCACTGAATCCGCTCACGGTGACACTCGGCGTGTCCAACGTCTCCTTCGTGGCGCAGGGCGTGGACTGGATGCCCGAGCTGCTGTACGACATCATCAGCAAGGCGTTCCACCACCGCGGCTTCTCGTTCGTCCGGATCATCCAGCGCTGCCCGGAGTGGCTGCCGAAAATGTTCGAGCCGTGGCTGCAGGACCCCAGCCGCACGTTGCTGCTGACGCACGAAAGCGGATTGCGCCCGACGGCGGACACAAGCCGCATCTACCGCAATCAGCGCGAGCACGACCCGCTCAACATCCACGCGGCGCGCGAGATCGCCTCGCTCGACGACCCGATCCCGGTGGGCATCCTCTATCGAAACCCCGCGGTGCCCTGCTACGAGGACCTGCGCGGCGCCGGCCAGCCGCGCTCCCCGGACGTGATCCGCGCCGGACTCGAAGCCGAACTGGACAAAGTCACGATCTGGCCCGACCAGGAACCTACCCTCGCAAGCGCCGCCTGAAGCTACGCCTCGATGCCGAAAGGTCGATCTGCCATGGACATGGTCACCCAGCCGCAGGACCAGGTCGTCTTCCACATGACCGGCAAGCCGGCGGGAGACGGGTTGCTGCCGCTGAACAATCTCCTGCGCCCGGCCCTGCTGGCGCCCTATGCGGACCTCGCCGCGCTGCGCTACGACTTTCCGCTTGTGCTGCGCGACGACGTCGAGCAGCCGGATGCGCAGCCGCACTTCGTCGCTTCACTGAGCGCATTGACGAGCGAGGTCCTCGGCGACCTCGCTCCGCGCGGCCCGGAAGGCGAGCGCCTGCGTCGGCACGTCTTGCGCCTTGAGCGCGAGATCCGCGTGCTTTTGCACGAAGGCGGTGCCGGCAGACTGTCCGAACTGTGGGCTGCCGCCGCCGAGCGCATCGGCCAGGCCGACGATCCCGAGGTGGCGCAGGTCTTGTCGCGTATCGCCGGCGCATTGCATGTCGATGGGGAGCTGGTCGATTGCTCGGCGCGGCTGCCGGCCCGCTTCTTCCATCATGCATGGCTCTCTGTGCGCGCAGAAAAGGCGCGAGCGTTTCACGCGCAGGTCGACGCCCTGGTGCGCAAACTGTCCGACATCCTGCGTGCTGCGCTGATGCGCTCGGCTGCCGGCCAGCGGCCCGCCGCGCTGCGCAGCGCCATGGGCGCGCCGCATGCCGACACGTTCGACTTCGAGGCAATGTCGCGCCTGGTCACGCGCAGCGTGCCGCAGGAAGATCTGCCGCGCGCGCGCCGCGAGCGCATCGCGCAGGCCCTTGACGTGTTGCGCGCCCAGCGCTTCTACCCGCGCGCCCACGACGAGCAGCGCGACGCCTTCATGTTCGAGTTCACCAGTTGTGCCAGCGCCGCGGCGGCCTATCGGGCGCGGATGCCGCATCTGGTCGATCTGGTGAAGGCAATCGCGATCGGCGAACTGGAGGCCGCGGGGCGCTATGTCGATGCGGATCACGATCCGTTCTTTGCGCGCTACGACGCCGAGACACTCACCGCCGCCGACCTGGCGCTGTTTCCGGACTACCTTGTCTCCATTCCGGCCGATCGCAGCGACGCACCAGAGAACGCCGGCCTGCTCGGCCTGCTGTCGGCAGGCATGCCGTTGAAAGTCCTGGTCGAGGCGGTCGATCTGCTGGAAGACGGCGCCGGCGGCGCCGCGCAGTTCGCCTTCGGCGTGCGCAGTACCCGGCTGGCCACCACCGCCATGGGGTTGGGCGGAATGTTCGTGCTGCAGGCCGCCAGCTCAAACCTCTACGGGCTGCGCGACCGGGTGCGCCATGGCATGCGCTGCAGCCTGCCCGCACTGTTCTGCGTGTATCCGGGAAGCGCGACGCCGGCGGCGGACCTGCCGGCCTACCTCACCGCGGCCGCCGCGATGCAGGGGCGCGCCTTTCCGGCGTTCTCGTACGACGCCTCGGCCGGCGACAACTGGGCGACCCGCTTCTCGCTGGAGAACAACCGCGAGCGCGAGAGCGACTGGCCGCAAGACGACGTCACGTACGAAGACGAGAACCTGCAGCGTGTGACGGTGCAGACCGCCTTCACGTTCGCCGACTTTGCGCTGTGCGACCGACGCTACGCGCGGCACTTTGCGCTGGTCTCGCGCGCGCGCTGGAATCAGGCGATGGTGCCGGCAGCGCAGTGGCTGGAGCTGCCCGAAGCACAGCAGTCCGAACGCGTACCGTACGTGCTCGCCGTTGACCCCGAGGCCCGGCTTCAGCGCGTGATCGTTGACCAGCGACTGATGCAGGCCACGCGCCGCTGCCAGTTGCTGTGGCGGCGACTGCAGGAGCACGCCGGCATCAACGACGCCTATGCCAGCGCCCTGCTCGCGCGCGAACGTGCAGCGTGGGAAGCACAACGCCAGCTTCCACCCTCTGCCGATGCACCGGCGGTCGCCGCGGAGCCGGCACCCGCGATCCCGGTGCCGGCCATCGCCGCAACGCCGCTCGAGGCGGCACCGCAAGAGACGCCGCGCGACGACGCCTGGATCGAGACAGCCCGCTGCCCGAGCTGCAACGAGTGCCAGACGATCAATCCCCGCATGTTTGCCTACAACGAGAACAAGCAGGCGTTCATCAAGGACATAACGGCAGGCACCTATCGCCAGCTGGTCGAGGCGGCCGAGGCCTGCCAGGTGGCAATCATTCATCCTGGTTTGCCGCGCGATCCCGCTGAACCCGGCCTGGCCGAACTGCTCGAACGCGCTGCGCCATTTCGTTGACGCCGTCGGGTGGTCGCGCGAGCCGTCACGCGAGGCGCGAATGCAGCCAACGCATGTGCTTGACGGCATCGAGCCCGAAATAGAACGCGGCGCCCGCAGGCGCCGCGTCAGCCCGCATCACCGATCGATCAGCGCTGATCGATCGGCTTGATGTCGCGCGCAGTGGCACCGACAAAGAGTTGGCGAGGCCGGCCGATCTTGTATTCGGGGTCGGCAATCATTTCGTTGAGCTGCGCGATCCAGCCCACGGTACGCGCCAGCGCGAAAATGGCGGTGAACAGCGAGACCGGGATGCCGATGGCCTTCTGCACGATGCCCGAGTAGTAGTCGACGTTCGGGTACAGCTTGCGACTGACGAAGTACTCGTCCTCGAGCGCGATCTTCTCGAGCGACATGGCCAGCTTGAACAGCGGATCGTCCTGCAGGCCCAGGACGTTGAGCACTTCGTGGCAGGTCTCGCGCATCAACTTGGCGCGGGGGTCGTAGTTCTTGTAGACGCGGTGGCCGAAGCCCATCAGGCGCACGTCGGAGTTCTTGTCCTTCACCTTGGCGATGAACTCGCCGATCTTGGCCACGCCGCCCTGCTTCTGGATGTCGAACAACATGTTGAGGCATGCTTCGTTCGCGCCACCGTGCGCCGGTCCCCACAGGCAGGCGACGCCGGCCGCGATCGCCGCGAAGGGATTGGTGCCACTCGATGCGCATAGCCGCACGGTGGAGGTCGACGCGTTCTGCTCGTGATCGGCATGCAGGATGAAGATGCGATCGACCGCGCGCACCAGCACGTCGTTGACCTCGTACTCCTCGCAAGGCGTGGCGAACATCATCCGCATGAAGTTGCCGGCATAGGACAGGTTGTTGCGCGGATAGACGTACGGCTGGCCGATGGTGTACTTGTAGGCCATCGCCACCAGCGTCGGCATCTTGGCGATCAGCCGGATCGCCGACACCTCGCGCTGCCAGGGGTCGTTCAGGTTCATCGAGTCCGGATAGAACGCCGACAGCGCCCCCACCAGGCCGGTCATCACCGCCATCGGGTGGGCATCACGCCGGAAGCCGCGCAGGAAGAACTGCATCTGCTCGTTGACCATCGTGTGATTGGTCACGCGCTTGACGAAGTCGGCCTTCTGCTGGACGTTGGGCAGCTCACCGAACAGCAGCAGGTGGCAGGTCTCCATGTAATCGCACCGCGTGGCCAGCTGCTCGATCGGGTAGCCGCGGTACAGCAGCTCGCCCTTGTCGCCGTCGATGTAGGTGATCGCCGAGTTGCACGAAGCGGTCGACAGGAAACCCGGGTCGTAGGTGAACTTGCCCGTCTTGCCGTACAGCGCCCGGATGTCGATCACGTCCGGACCCACGCTGCCTTTGTAGATAGGCAGGTCAATCGGCGCCGTGCCATCGTTAAAGGTCAGGGTCGCCTTGTCGCTGGGTGCTGGGAGTGCCATGACTGTTCCTCGTTGATGCGGTTGGCGGTGTGGTCGATTCACCCGGTCTGAGCAGGTGTTCTCGTCCCTTGCAGTCAGGCCGCGCGCAGCTGCGCGAGCAGGCGGCGGTCGGATTCGGTGTCCAGCGGTGATTCAGGCTCGGCCCGCGCCAGCAGCAGGTCGAGCAGTTGATTGTCCGGCAGTTCGAGCAGGCGCATCAGCGCACCCACTTGCTCGTCGTCCAACTGCTCCTCATGTCGGTCGAGAAAGCGCGTGAAGATCAGGTCGTTCTCGAGCAGCCCGCGCCGAGCCCGCCAGCGCAACCGTCGGCGGTCAAGAGCGGAGAGACCGGCTTTCATCGATGAGGCCTACACGGCACGACGGACCAGCAGTTCCTTGACCTTGCCGATTGCACGCGTCGGATTGAGGCCCTTCGGACACACATCGACGCAGTTCATGATGGTGTGGCAACGGAACAGGCGATAGGGGTCGTTCAGGTTGTCGAGCCGCTCATTGGTGGCCTGGTCGCGGCTATCGGCGATGAAGCGATACGCCTGCAGCAGTCCGGCCGGACCAACGAACTTGTCCGGATTCCACCAGAAGCTCGGGCAGCTGGTCGAGCAGCACGCGCACAGGATGCACTCGTACAGGCCGTCAAGCTCTTCACGCTCTTCTGGCGACTGCAGCCGCTCCTTCTCGGGCGGCGGCGTGTCGTTGATCAGGAACGGCTTGATCGAGTGGTACTGCTTGAAGAACTGCGACATGTCGA
>LNFM01012004.1_pt1 | contig 11538 bp, 11 predicted proteins | sample 596031 | NCBI WGS metagenome assembly LNFM01 (sample SAMN04254537, study PRJNA301005) | activated carbon metagenome | isolation source: dual media filters at the Ann Arbor, Michigan drinking water treatment plant | place: USA: Ann Arbor | reverse complement strand
CGCCGGGCAATCCGCTCGGCGTGAAGGGCGTCGGCGAATGCGGGGTGATCCCGATGACGCCGGCGATCATGTCGGCGATCGAGGACGCACTGTCTCCGTTCGGCGTGCGCATCAACCAGACGCCGATCACGCCCGCGCAGCTCTATGCGCTGATCGAAGGCGGCACGAAGGGGAAGCAGGCATGAACGATCACCGCGACCAGGGTCACGGCCACGATTCGGGCCGTCCGCAGGATGCTTCCCGCGCCATGCTGCCCGGCCGTCGCCGCCTGCTCGGTGCCGCGGCCGGCGCAGTGCTTTCGGGCCAGGCCGCACCGCTGCTTGCGCAGGCGTCCTATCCGTCGCGGCCGGTGCGGCTGGTGGTTGCCTTCGGGGCCGGCGGCATCGCCGACACCATCGCCCGCACGCTGAGCAGCCGGTTGTCCGAACGGCTCGGGCAGCAGGTGATCGTCGACAACCGTCCCGGCGCCGCCGGCGCGCTCGGCGCGAAGATCGTCAGCGCCGCCCAGCCGGACGGCCACACGCTGCTGGTGACCACCACGGCGGTGTCGGTCAACGCGACCGTCGGCAAGGACGCGGTCGATCCGTCCCGCGGCCTGACGCCGATCATCAATGCCGCCAGCACGCCCACGATCTTCGCGGTGCATGCGTCCAGCCCGGCGAAGGGGCTGGCGGAATTCATCAAGGTCACCAAGGGCGGGCGCTTCACCTTCGCCACCGCCGGCGTCGGTACCACCGAGCACCTGACCGCCGAGTTCGTGTTCCGCCCGCTGCCGGGCCTCGACCCGGTGCATGTGCCCTTTGCCGGTGGCATCGCGCCGGTGTCCGCGACCGTCGCCCAGCAGGTCGACATGGCGGTCACCACCATCCCGACCGCGTTCGGCCAGATCAAGGCCAATGCGCTGCGCGTGCTGGCCGTGGCCGCGCGCACCCGCATGCCGCTGCTGCCGGACGTGCCGACGCTGAAGGAGGCCGGCCTGGCGGATTTCGAGAACAGTTCATGGATCGGCGTGTTCGGCCCGCCGAACCTGCCGCCGGCACTCGGCCGCCGGTTGAACGAGGAGGTGAACCTCGCGCTGAAGCTGCCCGAGGTCCGAGACAGGCTCATCACGCTGGGCTTCGATCCGCGCGGTGGCACGCAGGACGCGTTCGCCGGCTACGTGAAGAGCGAAGTGGAAAAATGGGGCAGGGTGATCAAGGCGACCGGGATCACGCCGGCCTGACGTCCCCAGGCTGCCTGCCATCTGATGCGGGTCGACGCGTTGACGCACAATCGTGCCCGCCCTAGACTCACGGCTGAAGCGAGGCGGGGATAACGGCAGTCTCCCCGCATGGTCTAGACATCCCTCACGGTGGATGTCCAAGTGCTGCCTTCGTGCCTTCTTGCGCGAAGGGCCCGCCATGGAAGTTTCCGTTTCACCTGATGTCCTCCTTGCCTCCGTCCTGGTGGCATCGCCCGGCAACCGACCGATCGTCATCGACGTGCGAAGGTCGCCCGTGTTCTCCGACGCGCCGGACCTGATGGCGGGCGCGCTCTGCCGCGATCCGGCCGAAGTGTCCCGCTGGATGTCGGCATTGCCGCCGGCGGCCGACATCGTGGTCTATTGCGTCCACGGGCATCAGGTCAGCCAGGGGGTGGCGCTTGCCCTGCGCGAAGCCGGCCGGAAGGCGCGGTACCTCGATCACGGCCTCGAGGGCTGGCGCGAGGCCGGTGGCCCGGTCGTGCCCAAGCCGGCAGGCTCCGGCACGCGCTGGGTGACGCGCGCGCGCCCGAAGATCGACCGCATCGCCTGCCCGTGGCTGGTCCGGCGCTTCATCGACCCGGGTGCCGGGTTCCTTTATGTCGACGCGCAGGACGTGCAGGGCGTGGCGGCGGCGCAGTCGGCAACGCCCTTCGATATCGAAGGAAGCCCGTTCGGCCACCACGCCACGCACTGCAGCTTCGACGCTTTCGTCGAGCACTTCGGACTGGGCGACGATCCTGCGCTGGCGCGCCTGGCGATGATCGTGCGCGCGGCCGACACCGGGCACCTCGAAGGTGCCGCCGAGGCAGCCGGATTGCGCACGATATCGACCGGGCTGTCGCAGATGTTCCCGGACGACCTCGAGATGCTCGATCGCGCGATGATCCTTTATGACGCCCTCTACGCAGCCTGCAGGATGGGCCTGGACGACACGCGTACATGGCGGATCGAGGCGTGCCAGTGAGCGGCCCGGCGCTGCCGGACCAGGCGCCCGCTCCACCGACGCTGGTCGAGGCATTCCGCTTCTGGCTGAAGCTCGGCTTCATCAGCTTCGGCGGCCCGGCCGGACAGATCGCGGTGATGCACCAGGAACTGGTCGAGCGGCGCCGCTGGATATCCGAGCAGCGTTTTCTCCATGCGCTCAACTACTGCATGATGCTGCCCGGTCCCGAGGCACAGCAACTCGCCACCTACATCGGCTGGCTGCTCCATCGCACCTGGGGCGGGCTGATCGCCGGTGGACTCTTCGTCCTGCCCTCGCTGTTGCTCCTGGTCGCGTTGTCTTGGATCTACATCGCGTTCGGCGACCTCGCGGTGGTCTCGGGCGTGCTGTACGGCATCAAGCCCGCCGTGACGGCCATCGTGGTCTTCGCTGCATGGCGCATCGGTTCCCGGACGCTGAAGAACGGCTACCTGCTGGCCATCGCGGCAGCGGCGTTCATCGCGATCTTCGTGTTCGGCCTGCCGTTTCCGGCGATCGTGATCGCGGCGGCGGTGCTCGGCTTCCTCGGCGGGCGGCTTCGTCCGGCGGCATTCGCCCCCGGTGGCGGACACGGCGCGGCCGGCAAGTCCTACGGGCGCGCCGTGATCGACGACGACACGCCGACTCCGGCACATGCCGTGTTCACCTGGGCGCGCCTGTCGCGGGTGCTGGTGGCCGGCGGCCTGCTCTGGGGCGCGAGCCTCGGCTTCCTGCTGCTGCAGTTCGGCTGGGAAGGCACGCTGACCCAGATGGGCTGGTTCTTCACCAAGGCGGCACTGCTCACGTTCGGCGGCGCCTATGCGGTGCTGCCGTACGTGTACCAGGGCGCCGTGGTCCACTTCGAGTGGCTCACCGCCACGCAGATGATCGATGGACTGGCGCTCGGCGAGAGCACGCCCGGTCCGCTGATCATCGTGGTTGCGTTCGTCGGCTTCATCGGCGGCTGGACGAAGGAGATCTTCGGTCCCGACATGCTGTTCCTGTCCGGCGCCGTCGCGGCGGTGGTGGTCACCTGGTTCACCTTCCTGCCGAGCTTCGTCTTCATCCTCGGCGGAGGTCCGCTGGTCGAGTCCACCCACGGCAACCTGAACTTCACCGCGCCGCTGACCGGGATCACCGCGGCGGTGGTCGGCGTGATCCTCAACCTCGCGCTGTTCTTCGCATGGCATGTGCTGTGGCCGACGGCCTCGGCAGCCGCCCCGTTTTCCGGGCGGTTCGAATGGGCGGCCCTGGTGATCGGCGTGGCGGCGTTCATCGCGCTGTTCCGCTACAAGGCGGAGGTCATGCGGGTGCTCGCGGGTTGCGGGCTGGCGGGCCTCGGCTGGACCTTCCTGCAGCCGATGCTCGCAGCCGGCTGAAACGCGGCGGTCAGTCGGCCCAGTACAGGCGCGCCGGGTTCTCGACCAGGATGCGCTGCCGGTCCGCCGGGTCCGGGAAGTTGTGCATGAACAGGTCGACCAGCCCGCCGTCGTTCGGCATGTCGCCGGCGAGGTTCGGATGCGGGAAGTCGGTGCCCCACAGGGTGCGCTCCGGTGCGGCGGAGTACAGCGCCCGCACGAACGGCGTCGCATCGTGGAACGGCAGTCCCGCGGTCGATACGCGCTCGGAGCCCGATACCTTCACCCAGGCCAGCGGGTTGGTGGCGAGCAGGCCGGCGAGCTGGCTGAACACCGGATGGTCGACGCCATCGGAGGCCTTCACCCGTCCCATGTGGTCGATGACGAACGGGATCGCGATCTTCGCGAACAGGTCGGCATGCTTCGGGATGTCGACCGCATCGAGATGGATCTGCACATGCCAGCCGAGCGGGGCGATGCGTTCGAGCGTCTTCCAGAAGAAGCCCATGTCGGGCGCACCGCCGAGGTGCGCGACGAAGTTGAAGCGCACGCCGCGGATGCCGCCGGCATGCAGCGCGGCGAGTTCGGCGTCGGTCGTCTCCGGGGCGATGATCGCGATGCCGCGGTAGCGGCCGCCACTGCGCGCGATCGCGTCGAGCATCGCACCGTTGTCGCTGCCGTGGCAGCTCGCCTGCACCAGAACCGAGCGTTCGATGCCGAGGAAGTCGTGCAGCCCGCGCAGTCGCTCGAAGGAAATCTCGGGCGGCGTGAAGCTGCGCGCGGGCGACAGCGGGAACCGGTCGTACGGGCCGAACACATGGCAGTGGCTGTCGCAGGCGCCCGCCGGCATCGGTTGCAGCGGGCGGGTCGGATGGTCGTCGGGACCGCGGCAGGGTTTCATGGTCTGGGGCTCTCTGTTGGACGGAATCGACCGGCATAATAGCGAACCTTCCCGCCCGCAGAGACAGCCATGGCCCGGGTCAGCCTGATCGAAGAGCAAGAACATCCCGAACTCGCCGCGCAGATCACGAAGATCCGTGGCGGGCGCCGTGGCACGCTGTCGATGATCTACCGCCTGATGCTGCACAGCCCGGCGGCGGCGATGGCCTGGTACGAGCAGAACTCCTCGCTGCGCTGGGAGACGGAGCTCGACGGCTTCCTGCGCGAACTGGTGATCCTCCGCGTGGCGGTGGTCACCGGCTGCGAGTATGTCCGCCGCGTCCACGCGGGCGTCTATGCGCCGGAGGAAGGCTTCACCCCGGCGCAGGTCGCCGCGGTCGGCAACCTCGATGCGCGCTGGGACGACGCGGGTTCGCCCGAGGCGGCGCTGTTCGAGCCGCGGCTGCGCGCGGCACTCGCCTACATGGACGCGATGACGCGCACGGTCACCGTGCCCGAACCGGTGTTCGCGGCGCTCAAGCCGCACTTCGACGAACGGGAGATCGTCGAACTGACGATGCTGGTCGCCGCCTACAACATGCTGACCCGGGTGCTCACCGCGCTCGAGGCCGATCTCGAAACCCTGCCGCCGAAGAAAGGTTGACCCACGCCATGGCCGAGTCCCGCCAGCCGCTGATCGTCGTCGAGGACGATCCGTTCCCGCGCATCCTGCAGGTCGTGCTCGATCCGACCGCGACGAAGGAACGCACCGACGCATTCATCGACTTCTTCGCGCACACCGCAGACTTCCCCGCCTGGTGCGAGGATGTCCGCTCGAAGGTCGGCACGATGTATCCGGCCACCGTGGTGACGGCGAAGACCCAGGAAGACCTGCGCGCGAAGCTGCCCGGTGCCGAGGCCATCGTCACCGAATCGCTCGCCGTCGGCCCGGAAGAACTGGCTGCGGGCAAGGACCTGAAGCTGGTGCAGAAGTACGGGATGATCACCCGCGCGATCGATGCCGCGGCCTGCCGCGAGCGGGGCATCCCGGTCGCCACCCAGCGCCGCCGCTCGAACATCGCCTGCGCCGAGCATTCGATCGCGCTGATGCTCGACATCGCGAAGAAGCTGCACATCACCCATGGCCTGCTCAGCATGGAGCAGCTGCAGGCGGCCGGCTACCAGCCGAAGATGTACGACCGCCGCCACACCGGCAACTCGAACTGGGCGCGTATCCCGGGCATCCGCATGCTCTACGAGTCCACGCTCGGCATCGTCGGCTTCGGCGAGATCGGGCGCGAGCTGTCGATCCGCGCCGCCGCGCTCGGCATGCGCGTGCTCTACTGGCAGCGCACGCCGGTCCCCGCGGCGGAGGCGGCGGTGTACGGCGCCGAGTACGCGCCGATCGAAGCAATGCTCGCGCAGAGCGACTTCGTCAGCGTGCAGCTCCCGGGCAACGCCTCGACGCGCCACATCCTCGACCGCGGCCGCATCGCGCAGATGAAGCCGGGCTGCATCCTGGTCAACTCGTCCCGCTCCGACCTGATCGAGCGCGCCGCCGTGCTCGATGCGCTGGCCTCCGGCCATCTCGGCGGCTTCGGGCTCGACACGCCGTACGACGAGCCGGGTGCGGCAGACGACCCGATGCTCGCGTATCCGAACGTCACCATCACCCCGCACACCGCCGCCCAGCCGCGCACCAATGCGCTGAAGGACCTCGGCGAGATGATGATCGGGATGGCCGGGCTGCTCGGCCACGCGAAGGTTCGCTGAAGGTTCATTGATCCCATGGGAGACACCATGCATCGTTCGTCATTCGATTTCCCTGCGGCACCCTTGCCGGCGGTGCTCGCAGCCGCCCTGTCGGCAACGGCACTGTTCGCAGCCGCCCCCGCCCTCGCGCAAGCCTGGCCGGCGAAGCCGATCCGGTTCATCGTCACGCTCGCGCCCGGGTCGGCGTCCGACATCGTCGCGCGCCTGAGCGGCGAGCCGATCTCCAAGGCGCTTGGCCAGCCGGTGGTGGTCGAGAACCGGGTCGGCGGTGGCGGGGTCGTCGCCGCCGAGTTCGTGATGCGCGCGCCGCCCGATGGCTACACGATGCTGGTCGGGTCGATCGCCTCGCACGGCATCAACCCGGCGCTGATGACGAAGATACCGTACGACGCGCTGAAGGATTTCGCGCCGGTGGTCAGCCTGGCCTCGAGCCCGAACGTGCTGATCGCCTCGACTTCGCTGCCGGTGAAGTCGGTGAAGGACCTGATCGCGCTCGCGCGCAAGCGGCCGGGCGAACTCACCTACGCGTCCGGTGGAAACGGCACGTCGCACCACATGGGCGGCGAACTGTTCGGGATGCTGTCAGGCACGAAGATGAGCCACATTCCCTTCAAGGGCTCCCCGCAGGCGGTCGGTGCGGTGGTGTCGGGCGAGGTGGCCCTGATGTTCCCGAACATCCCGAACGCGATGGGCCTGGCCAAGGCGGGCAAGGTGCGCATCCTCGGCGTGACCACGCCGAAGCGCCTGTCGTTCTGGCCCGAGCTGCCGACGATCGCCGAGTCCGGGCTGCCGGGGTACGAGGTGATCGCGTGGTTCGGTCTGTTTGCGCCGGCCGGCACGCCTTCGGCCGTGATCGACCGGATGAATGCGGAGGCGAACAAGGCACTGGCCATCCCTGCCGTACGCGAGAGCCTGATGACCCAGGGCTTCGAGCTGATGGGCGGCACCGTGGCCGAGTTCGCCGCCTTCGTGCGCAGCGAGATCGACAAGTGGGCGAAGGTGGTGAAGGCGACGGGCGCCAAGGCGGAGTGATCCGCTTCCGCGGCCGGTGCGTCAGGCAAACCCTTCGCGCAGTCCGGCATCGAGGCGCATCGGGTCCGCCCGGTCGCGCTGGTCGCGCTGCCGGAACGCGCGCGGCGCGAGGCCCGTGCTGCGCTTGAAGGCGCGCGAGAAACCGAACGCATCCTGGTAGCCGACCTCGCGCGCGACCTGCTCGAGCGTGCGCGAGGTCTCCGACAGCAGGCGTACGGCCTTCTGCATGCGCACCGTGCGCAGGTAGGCGAGCGGCGTCTCGCCCATCGCGCTGCGGAAGCGCTCGGCGAGCACGGTGCGCGACAGGCCGGCGCGCGCGGCCAGGCCTTCCAGCGTCCACGGGGTGGCGCAGTCCTCGTGCATCGCGGCCAGCGCGGCGCGTACCTGCCGGTCGGCGATCGCGTGGCTCCAGCTGCCTGCGTCCGCGCCTTCGCCGCGCTGCGCCGCCAGCTCGCGCAGCGCGAAGGTGAACACCACGTCGAGCAGCGCGTGCACCACCGTGTCGGCGCCGGGCAGCCTGCGACCGGCTTCCGCATCGAGCAGCGCGACCGCCTGTCGCAAGGGCCCGGTTTCCTGCAGCGCAGGGCCGCGCAGGACGAACCAGTCCGGCATCTCGCGGAAGAAGGGATGCAGCGGGGCGTTCCAGAGCTGGTAGGCGCCGCTGATCACCGCCACGCCAGCGGCGGGAGCAACGCCCGAGGCATGGACGCCCGCAACGCCGGCGCCGGCATCAGGCATCGCCTGCGGCGGTGTCCATACCGCCGCGATCGCGATCGCCCGGTCGTCGGGCAGCGTGCGGCCGGTGGCCAGCACGTGGTGGCAGCCGCGGGCCATCAGTGCGATGTCGCCCGCCTCGAGGTCGACCGGCGATGGCAGCGTCGGGGCGTGCAGCCATGCCCGGCCCTGGGTGACCACATGCAGCCCGATGCTGCGGTCGCAGGGGAACTTCAGGGCGGTGCCGGCGGCGAGGCGGCGCAGGTCTAGCAGCCGGCGGCGAACGCCGGCCTGCTGCAGGAGGTCGGTCAGCAGGTCCATGGGTCGGACGATAAGACATGAAAAATGGACGATTGTCCATTCAGGGTACGGATTTCCGCCTGCATGATCCCGCTCTCCCTACCGCTCGAAGGAGCCCCTCCATGCCTTCCATCCTCGTGCTCGGTGCCAGCGGCACCGTCGGTTCCAACCTGTCGCGGCTGCTCGCCGACGGCGGCCATGCCGTGCTCCAGGCCACCAGCCGTCCGCCCGCCCGGCCGGACCAGGTGCATGTCGACCTCACGCGCGGCAGTGGCCTCGACGACGCCTTCGCGCGCGCCGACCGTGCCTTCCTGCTCGCGCCACCCGGCCATGTGAACCCGCATGAACTGCTCGGGCCGGCGATCGACGCGGCGCGCCGGCATGGCCTGGCGCGCGTGGTGCTGATGTCCGCGATGGGTGCCGATGCCGATCCGTCGGCACCGCTGCGCCGCGCGGAACTCGCGCTGGAGCAGTCGGGCGTGGCGTGGAACGTGATCCGCCCGAACTGGTTCATGCAGAACTTCCAGTCGTACTGGCTGCACGACATCCTGGCCCATGGGCGGATCCGCCTGCCGGTGGGCCGCGCCCGCGGCAGCTTCGTCGATGCGCGCGACATCGCGGCGGTGGCCGCCTCGCTGCTCGTGCGCGAGGACCTCGCCGGCGCCGCCTTCGACCTCACCGGCCCGCGCGCGCTCGACCACGACGAGGTCGCGGCGATCATCGCCCGCGAGACCGGCCGCGACGTCGGCTTCGAGGACATCGCACCCGAGGCGATGCTCGAAGGCCTGCTCGGCGCCGGCCTGCCGCCCGACTATGCGCGGTTCCTGGTGATGATCCTCGGGTTCTTCAAGGCCGGGTACTCGGAGCGGACGACCGACGCCGTCCGGTCGATCACTGGACGCGCGCCGCGCACGTTCGAGGACTACGTGCAGGCGCACCGCGACACGTGGCTGGGCTGACGGCCGTTGCGGAGCCGGGGGGCACCATTCCCCCGATCCAAGATCCCGGGCTTGTCCGCCGGCGCACGCGCCGGCGGCGGCTGACGTAACATCGCAGAGGTCCCGAACCGATACGAACCTGAACCGACAACCTGACGAGGAGCTCCCGATGGACCAGACCCAAGGTGCCGGCGCCGAGATGGCCGTCCCCGGCGGCGATGCGAAGATCGCCAACCGCAATGCGTACGATCCGTCGCGCAGCGTCAAGGAGCAGGTGAGCGAGGCCGAGTGGAAGGCCCGCGTCGACCTCGCGGCGTGCTACCGGCTGATGGCGCTCTACGACATGACCGAGATGATCGCCAACCACATCTCGTCGCGCGTGCCGGGCACCGAGGGCGAGTTCCTGATCAACCCGTACGGCATGCTCTATGAAGAGATGACCGCCTCGGACATGATCAAGATCGACATCGACGGCAACGTGCTGTTCAACGCCACGAAGTTCGGCGTGAACAAGGCCGGCTACGTGATCCACAGCGCCGTGCACAAGGTGCGCCACGACGTCGACTGCGTGATCCATACCCACACCATCGCCGGCATGGCGGTGTCGGCGATGAAGTGCGGCGTGCTGCCGATCGCCCAGACCTCGATGCGTTTCGGCGACATCGCCTACCACGACTACGAAGGCGTCGCGCTCAACATGGAAGAGCAGGAGCGGCTGTGCGCCGACCTCGGCGACCGCGAGGCGATGGTGTTGCGCAACCACGGCCTGCTGACCGTCGGGCCGACCGTGGCGGAGTGCTTCAACAACATGTGGCGCCTGGAGCGGGCCTGCCAGATCCAGATCGCCGCGCTGTCGTGCAACACCGAACTGTCGCTGCCGCCGAAGGAAGTGGTCGACCAGACCACGCACCTGTACCAGCGTGGTACGCGCCGTCCGTTCGGCCTGCTCGAGTGGCCGACGATGCTGCGCAAGCTCGACCGCGAGAATCCGGGCTACGACGCCTGATGCGCGGGTTCCGGTGCGCGATTCCCGGGGGGAACCCGGGGATCGCGTGCCCACGTGTCGAACCGGTCAGGGAACATGCACGGGCATGAAGCGCTCTCTGGTCCCGCCCGAGTGCTACCGCATGGTCAACGAAGTGAAGGACGACACCGTCCGGATCCTGGCAGTCGTCCATGCGGCCAGGAGGTAGCCGCCACGACGCGTGTGAGACGGGGCGGTGAAGCCCGATGCAACCGAACCTCCGGTAAACCCGGGGCGATTCAGGTGCCCGCCGAACTCTTGAGTTGTGTGTCTGGTCCAGCCGAGATCGCTGCGGCTAATCGGGTTGCTCCGAAACAGATGCCGCATCGCTTAGCTGCACCGCCCCCTCAGTCTGCGCTGCTCGACGTCGAACAAAGCCCGACAGCAACAGGTAAATCACGCAAGAGATGCATGCGACACCTGCAAGTATCCTCAAGGTTGCGGAAGCAACAGGAAAGGCTGCAACAAGAAAAGTTGTCACCAGACCAATCGAAGCGGCGATGTCGAGGACGCGCATTGCTCGGCCACTGACAGGCAGCCTTTGGGCTTCAGTTGGTTGTGCCATTACTGCAGCCACCCGTATCGAAGACACGTGCAGTCGCTGTAGCTGTCTCGACCAACCGCAGTCAAGAACGGTCCTGATTGCGCGACCGCTCTACCCGAAGGGTTTGCGGCCGAACACGCACGTGGATTGGGCCCCGGACAGATTCGTTCAACGCATATCCTGCTGACCCCGAGCGGGAAGAGCGGGTTGTCTCGGCGATCACGGTCTTGGGCACGCTCGTAGCTTCGCGCTTGGCTATCCGGAGAAATCGGCGGCCCCGAACCACGCCGAGAGGGCGTGTAGGGAACTGGCCAAGTTTGTCTGACATCTCTACTCTTTAGTCCCTCTGGGTCCGAGTTCGACAACGGGTTGCCTTCAACATACGCATAGGTATTGACGCCCCCCGCCAACCCAATCGGATCCGACTGCACATACCGTCCGATCGCCGGATCGTAATCCCTGAAGTAGTTGTAGTGAAGCCCCGTCTCGCGATCAAGGTACTGCCCCGGAAACCGCAGATCGAAGCGCACGAGATTGCCGTCTCCATCGGGGTCTTCATTCGGCACGAACGCCCCGTACGGATCCCGATCCCACCGCCACACCTGCACCGCGGCCGCATTCATGATCGACACCACCGTATCGAGGTGATCGGCCTGCAGGATGCTGATGGCCGGGGTCGCCGCCGCCCCGGTGAGCATCGCCACCGGGGTGTTGCCCAGGTAGAGGATGTCCGTCCAGTTGTCCTGTCCCGCAACGGACGTGGCGATCAGCT
>LNFM01011999.1_pt1 | contig 11544 bp, 13 predicted proteins | sample 596031 | NCBI WGS metagenome assembly LNFM01 (sample SAMN04254537, study PRJNA301005) | activated carbon metagenome | isolation source: dual media filters at the Ann Arbor, Michigan drinking water treatment plant | place: USA: Ann Arbor | reverse complement strand
CAACATCCCCAACCAGCCGATCTTCACCGGCTTCGCATCGTACCACTGCGAAATGTCATACCCTCTCTCGCTAGCCATCGTGTGACCTCCTTGTGTGAAATCTACACTCTTCGCATCGCGACCGTCTTCATGAATTGCCAGAGGCCCGCCACCGCATGAATCGCTTCGACTTCGAAAACTCGTATCCGATCAAAGCGAGTACGAGAAAAACGACCAGCGGCACCATCGCTTGGCGCCCCATCTTCGCATAGTCAACCTGTTGCACTCGCAAGTGATAGGACGAAGGACTGAACCCTTCCGGACTAATGATCAACTTATACAGGCCCTTCTCCAACCTGGCTTCACCTCTGACCACTCCATCCGGATGAGTCGCTGGAGGCCAGTCGGCCACGGTCTCTCCTTCTGTTGTCTCGCTGAGTCCTCTGACGACCCGCACTCCGACCGGCGTGTGACGGAGACCGGCATCGACCAGATCCACGACGAGGAACGTGTCCCCTTCACCGGGGATCTCGGTACAGTATTGGGCTTTCGCCTCGTTTTGGGGTTGATAGGCATTGAAATGGACGAGGCTGCCGCCCACCCGTCGGACACAGGGATCCTCCTCCATCGCCACCGTGCCATGCGCATATGCCAAACCTGGCAGGAGAATCGCCAGCACCGCGAGCGCGCTGACTACACGACGGAAATAGACCTCTTCCTTGAATCTGATCGTCCTCAAACTCATTGCCACCCTGTACATCACGCCTGCGAGGGCGCTCAGTGCGGCCATCATAAGAAGTACCGTCATCATAGAGGTTCACCCCCTTTCTTCCCGTATAAAGCATACTCCTCGAACTATGAAGAGCTGATGAGGAATTCATGAAGACTTTTTCATGATCCGGCTGAATGCCCGATCTGAACGCGAATCCTTCCATGAGCCACCCCCTCCAGCCGTTTCTTCTAGTCTGCTCAACTCCTCAAAGAATCTGGCTGTCGCCATGAGTGCACCACATGGCGATATATTTCGACGACATCCTCGCCCGCAGCGGTCGACGGACCGGCGGTGCACTCAAAATGTCAGAGGGATACGGTGATGAAACGTATTCAGGGGTGATGAAGCAACTTGGTCGACAAAGACGCGACTACTTCATTCTGGTGAGGAATGGGTTCCTGATCCAACCACGCATCACCTTCCGGCTGATGACCAGCCTCTGCCGTCAGCGATGTAAAGTCAAAGAGCCGTGGATCCATCAAGAGCGAGGGTGCGACGTTGGTCAATGCCGCGGCGATGCTGTCGGAACAGCCGGGCGACTCTCGCTCCCATTGCTGTAGAAATGCTTTCACTTTCTTTCGCTTCAAATCCTCTTGAGAGCCGCAGAGGTCGCAGGGAATGATTGGGAATCCTCTCAGCTCCGCATATCGTGCAAGATCGGCCTCTTTCACCAACGCCAGCGGACGGATGACCAGATGCTGTCCATCCTTTGAACGCAGTTTTGGTGGAATCGCTTTCAACTTGCCTGTATAGAAGAGATTCAGGAAGAGCGTTTCGATAATGTCATCCCGATGATGCCCGAGCGCGATTTTCGTGGCCCCCAGCTCACTGGCGACGCGATAGAGATGTCCCCTGCGAAGGCGCGAGCACAATGAGCACGTCGTCTGTCCTTCGGGAATCAGTCGTTTCACAATCGAATACGTATCGCGTGACTCGATGTGGAAGCGGACTCCTCTCCTGGTTAGATAATCTGGCAGGACGTCGGCCGGAAATCCCGGCTGTTTTTGGTCGAGGTTGACGGCAATCAGGTCAAAATGGATCGGTGCGCGGGGTTGCAGCACGAGTAGGATGTCGAGTAAACCATAACTGTCTTTGCCGCCCGACAGACACACCATAACCTTGTCGCCGTCCTCAATGAGGCGATAGTCGGCGATCGCTTGCCCCACCAGGCGGCAGAGGCGTGTCTGAAGCTTCTCGGTTTCTTCATCGAGTTTACGACGTGGCGTGGCGGCGGCAGAGATAGGCATGGCGCGATTGTAGCCGCTCTGGCGCTGTCCTGTCGACCGTCCACTGGTCTATGGAGCAGATGAACCACTTATGAAGCAGTCCATTCTCTTTGTCTGCACGGGAAATGTGTTCCGCAGTGTAGCGGCCGAATATGCGGTCCGGGCACAGAGCGACCCACAATCCTGTTACCAAGTGGAATCGGCTGGCATCAAAGCCTCGCCTCAATCAGTTCCCCTGGTGGTCTGTAACCCATTGATCCAGAAAGGCATCGACCCTTCTGCGCACATTCCACAAGCACTGACCAAGGAGCTGATCGATCGGGTTGATCTTATTATTGCCATGAGTCTGAACCATCGTGAGTTTATTCAGCGGCAATTCGGTTTGACCGCTCCACTCTTCAATGAGGTGTCACTCGGCGAAGAAACCCCGATTCTCGACCTGCACGAAGCTCTGCCAGATTGGGAGCGTGATCTCGTCCAGGCCCGAGATTATGTAGAGTCGGTCATCGACCACATTTGGGCATCCGTACCGGCATTGATGGCACGACTTTCACAGTTTCCTGGACACCGAGGGCTCGTAAAACCGTAATCCCGGTTCAAACTGGAACAGGTGTGGACAATTTGTTCCTCCTCTCGCTCCTCTCAGATCAGTCACATCAGCCTCACCAGCAGCTTGAACAAAGAATGCTATAGTTTTTCATGGGCCATACCGACAGGCCCTATGGAGGATGGCGTGTCTCATGGACCGTACAGTTTCCGACGTGCTCAAGACTCCGGTTGTCGGCCACGACGAACCGACATGGGCCTCCTGGCCAGACGACGCGCTATTGGATCTCCCGATGTGCGATCTGCACCTCGGACTCAAGGGCGGGTTTCTCGAACAGCCGATCGCAGAGTTGACCCGTGAGCTGGAAGAACGTCACTTGCTGTTTCGCCCGCACTTCTGGCTCTCCAATGAATGGTTCACGCCCGATGGGGTTCCCGGCATTGCGGTACCCTTTTACCTTGCTCATCCTCGCCTCGCGAAACTCGAACTAGCCCAAATGCTCGAAGTGGAAGGCGGAACAGCGGAATGGTGCCTGCGCATTCTCCGCCACGAAGCCGGCCATGCCATCGAGAACGCGTACAAGATCCGGCGGCGCAAAACCCGCCAGCAGATTTTCGGCAAGTCGTCCCAACAGTATCCGATGTATTACTCACCTCGTCCCTATAGCCGGAGTTTCGTCCGCCACTTGGATTTATGGTATGCGCAGAGTCATCCGGATGAAGACTTCGCTGAGACCTTTGCCGTCTGGCTGACACCGGACTCCCTATGGGAGGAGCGATACCGTGGCTGGCCCGTTCTGAAGAAGCTCAGATATGTCGATAGCCTCATGAACAACCTCCAGGGTCTCTCCCCTCCCGTCACCACACATGAAGAAATCGATCCGCTTCCCAATCTCAAGAAGACCCTCCGCGAACACTATGAGCGAAAACGAAGGCATTATGGTGTTGAACGCCAGTCGCAGTATGACCCGGATCTCAAGCGGCTCTTCTCCCACCTGCCCAACCATGCAAATAGGCCAAGTGCGGCCACCTTTCTCAATCGGTTTCGCCGCGAAGTTCGACGCAAGGTCGCGAGTTGGACCGGCGAGTATCAATACACGATCGACCAAGTGCTGGAGGACATGATCCGGCGATGCCGTGAATTGAATCTTCGAGTCCCCGTAGCAGAAGAGCAGGCCAAACTTGATTTCACCATCCTCCTGACCGTCCACACCATGAATTTTTTGCGGAGTGGGCGCCATCGAGTGGCCTTATGAAGCGACTGCGCGTCCTCGTCCTCATGCATGAAGACCTCGTCCCGCCGGAGCAGGTGAACGGTCACGATCTGAAAACCGTCGAGTGGCGGACAGAGCACGATGTCGTCTCCACATTGAAGAAGCTAGGGCATGAGGTGCTCCCGCTCGGCGTGAAGAGCGAGCTCGACGTGATCCACTCTGCCATTGAGGAGTGGAAGCCGGACATCGCCTTCAACCTACTGGAAGAATTCGACGGCGTCGCCGTCTACGATCAACACGTCGTGTCGTACCTCGAACTCCTGCACCTCCCCTACACCGGCTGTAATCCGCGCGGCCTGATGCTGGCACGGGACAAGGCGCTGACCAAGAAAGTGTTATCCTTTCACCGCATCCCCTATCCAGAATTCATCGAAGTCCCTCTGGGGCGCACGGTCAGGCGGCCCAAATGGCTCTCCTTTCCATTGATCGTCAAATCCGTCAGCGAAGAAGCCTCATTGGGCATCTCCCAGGCCTCAATCGTAGAGGACGACGACAAGCTGAGCGAACGAGTGGCGTTCATCCATAATAGTGTGGGCAGTGGCGCTTTGATTGAGCGGTATATCGAGGGGCGTGAATTCTACGTGGGGATCATCGGCAACGGCCAGCTGCAAGTGCTGCCGGTGTGGGAACTGATCATGGACAACCTGCCTGAGGACGCCAAACGGATCGCGACCGAGCGTGTGAAGTGGAGCCGGAAGTATCAGCAGAAGTACGGCATCACATCACGAGAGGCTGACAACCTGCCGGAGGGAAAAGCCGAAGACATTCAGGATTTAGCGAAACAAGTGTATCGGGCGCTTGGACTCAGCGGCTATGCGCGGATCGATATGAGGATGGCAGATGACGGACAACTCTACGTCCTGGAAGCTAATCCCAACCCACAGATCGCGGAGGATGAAGACTTCGCCGATTCGGCAAAGAAAGCAGACTATCACTACAAGGAACTGCTCCAAGAACTCCTGAACGTCGGCCTCCGCTGGCGCCCGGCTAAAGCAGCGTGATCGGAAACTGACTCCCACCCACTGTCGAGAGTCTTAATACTTCATCACCATCTCGATGTGACTCGATCGCCTATGACATTAGCAGCGATCATATGCCTCATAGTCGATGCACCGCACTGACAGCGCCTACTCTTTGAGATGTCTTGGTCTACACAATTGCTAAATAGCCCTCAATCAAGTCTAGTAAGATCCCTAGCAGAGGAAATGGGCCACATATGTTATGAACACCCAGCGGTCTTATAGGAACCTATTGATTGACGCAATCCAAACATGCGTCAGGATGGTTCTTAACTAAGACAAGATATCTCGAAAAGGAAGTCCCTCGAGCAATGACCCGGTTCAAGCGAATATGTGCTAATGCAGCTCTCGTTGTTGCGAGCTTGATTGTCGGAATCGTGCTTTGTGAGGTTGGCCTTCGAATGCTCGGCTTCCCAAGCCCGAGCGAATTCAAAACTCTCCGGAATGGATATGCCCCTCAATTCTATTATGCAAGCGATCCAGTCAACGGTCATGATATTAGCAAAAACGTTTCTACAGATGTCTTTTTCATTCCCGATTACGTCCGTGCCCATGGTGCTCCATTTACAGTCTCCTCCAACAGCTTGGGTTGTCGCGATCGATCCTTTGATCCTCAAGACGGATATGTTTTGCTGCTCGGGGACAGTGTCACCGAAGGATATGTTGCGCTTGCGGAAACCTGGGGAACACTGCTTGAAAATCTCATTGGCGCGAGAGTACTGAAATGCGGTGTCTCAGGGTATGGACCGCGTCATGAGCGACACAAGTTGAAAGCCGTCACTGCGCTTGCCGGACGCCCGCGTTTCGTTATTGTCGGGCACGTCTGGAATGACATCCTCGATGATTATCTTTATCCTGGTCGAACGGTAATCGAGGGATATATGTTGAACAAGGTGCTACCGGCCGATCCCATACAGGGTGGTCGCCTAGTCCACTCCGATGAAGACTTACGAACACGGTTAGAAAATCGTCTGAACCCCCAGTTTGGTCCCATCGGCCGCGCCAAACTTCTGCTTGCCAACTATTCGATCCTGTATGACCGAGTAGAGAATTCCGAAGCTCTACAACGTGTGGCATCCTGGCTCGGCTTCGCAGTGTCGTCAAATCGGCGGAGTGAGTTGGAGGCCTTTCAATCTGCAACTGACATTCCTTGGTTGGATCAGGCCTGGGAGGAGCATCTTGAGAGCCTCCGACAGTTGAGGTCGGCGGTGGAAGCACTGGAAGCCACCATGCTTGTCGTGATATTTCCAGACCGTCGACAGCTCTATGAATCATTACGACCTCAGAAAGGCAATTTCGACTGGGAGTATCCCAATCAACGATTGACTGAGTTCTTACAGCGAGAACAGATCGCGTATGTGGATCTATTGCCAGAATTCAGACGATATGTGGGCTGCACCGGCAGATCGATGCCCAGGACTCCGGATGACTTGTTTTGGGTCATCGATGATCATCCGAATGTGAAGGGAAATCGTCTGGCGGGCCTGCTCCTTGGTCGCGAAGTGCTGGAACAGTCATTTCTTCAATTCGAAGACAAGCGCACGCGGTTGACACATATCAATCAACTCTTGGACATGGAAGACCGGTGTCGCTCTATGCCATCTTCACAATGACGATTGCGGCAGTGCTTTACGCTCCACCCATACTGCTCAAGCTGAGAGGCGGTACTGATTGCGACATCGCTTTGAGCAGCGCGACTGCACCTTGCGAGGTCTTAGCACTCCATGCGGTGAACTGTATCGGGCACAAATTTCCTGGCTTCAATTAATACTCACATTTCTATTCCCACTCCTCCATGGCCACCTCACCCGATCGATCGACGTCCGCCAGACTGGCGCTGGCGCGCTTGGCGTTGTGTACGGCGATATCGGAACCAGTCCCCTCTATGCGCTGCGGGAATGTTTTCACGCTTCCCACGGCTTGACCGTGACACTTCCGACGATCGTCGGCCTGCTGTCTCTCACCATCTGGGCCCCGCTGCTGGTGGTCACGGTGAAATACTTGCTATTCGTCATGCAAGCCGACAATCAGGGCGAAGGCGGCATTGTGGCGCTCATGGCCTTGGACAACGCCACTGGGAGGAATCAGCGTTCCCCTTGCGGATCGGCCCGGTCATCTCTGGAACCGCCGTCTACTTGACCCAATTCCCCGACCTCACGCCGCCGTCTTTCGTGCAGAACGTACGGTACAATAAAGTGCTCCACGAACAACTGGTCTTCCTCACCACCACGACCACCCGCGTTCCGACGGCAGTCATCATGTTCGTATCGAACCGCTCGCGGAGGGTGTTCGACGAGTTGTGGTGCAATATGGATTCATGGAGACGCCGGACATTGCTCGCCTGCTTACAGCCTGCCGGACACAGGGGTTAGACGTCGATCTTGACGGAGCGACGTTCTTCCTGAGCCGCGTGAATTCGCTCGCCACACCGAATCCGGGCATGGCGCTCTGACGGGAACGCCTTTCATCTTCCTCAGCCGCAACTCCCAGCGCGCCAGTTCGTTCTTTCATATTCCCGCTGAACAGGTTGTCGAAATCGGCGTCGTGGTGGAAATCTAGCCCACATGAGCCAGACGCGAAAGCCATTCCCGGCGTTTTCCATCTTTACTCTTTTTTCAGTTTCTGCGAGAATTCACAGCGATGTGCTGAGACTTCAGTAAGTCCTGCCATCCCACCACGCACCAATTTTCCACAACACGTACGAACGAGTTTGGTTATGGCGCGCTTGAGTGGCCGGAGGTGAGTCGCTTTTGTTCAATAAGGAAATTCAATGAAAGTCTTAGTCACGGGAGCGAATGGGTTTGTCGGGGCCCATCTGTGTCGCCGTCTTGTTGAGCGAGGAGCAGATGTTCGGGCATTGGTGCGGCAAGGCTCTGATCAAAGCGGACTGAAGGGACAGTCCGTCGACCTCGTTCACGGCGACATTCTGGATCTTGCGAGTTTAGAGCGGGCCACCCAGGGTTGTGAACAGGTGTATCACCTGGCGGCGAACGTGAAGTTTTTTACCAGAAACCCTGAGGCGATGCGTGCTGCCAATACACAGGGCACGCGCAATGTGCTCGCCGCGGCTCGTAAGGCAGGCGTGCGAAAAATGATTCATACCAGCACTGCCGCAGTCCTTCGGCGTGGAACGAATTCGCCCTCGGCAGACGAAACCATGCTCAAGGACAATCACGAAGCCGTTGGCGCCTACGAGCTTTCGAAGTTGGAAGCGGATCGCGTCGCGATGGACGCCTGTGCAGACGGGCTTCCGGTAATCATCATCAATCTTGCCGCGCCGATCGGCCCTGGCGACGCAAAACCTTCTCCCATTGGTCACACGATCATTCAATTTCTCAAAGGGAAGTTTCCCGTATACACCGACTCCGGGTTGAATGTGGTCGATGTTCGAGATGCCGCAGAAGGGCATTGCCTGGCTGCAGAGAGGGGAACAGTCGGAAATCGTTACATCCTAGGCGGAGAGAACATTTCCTTGAAAGATTTTCTTGGTGTACTGGGAGAGTTGTCGGGGGTTCCCTCGCCAACAATACAAGTGCCCTACGCATTGACCCTCATTGGCGGTGTGATGGGCGAGATCACCGGGCGACTCACCAATAAGGAACCCTTGGCCTGTCTGGCCTCGGTGCGAATGGGGAAATATCCGCATTATGTCAGCATCGACAAAGCGAAGCGTGAACTGGGATACCGTCCCGGTCCCATCCGAGCCTCGTTACAAGAAGAAATAGAATGGTTTCGTGCGCAAGGCATGGTGTAACTGAGCTTCCCTCCCGGGCTCGACACGTTCTTGAGGATGGGCCGCATTCTAATCCCTAGCCTGCAAGCTCCTGAGATCATCCGGTTGTACCGCCTCGGGCGGTAATCGTTCGTCAACTCGACACACCCTCCGGTAGTGGGTCAGTTTGAATTCGCCTGATCCCCGACATCTTACGTTTCATCACTACAGATCTATGACTTACGGACTCACTTTCGTAGTGTTCACTTTTGACCAGTTTTCGTTTTTGAGAAATGCTATCGTCCCCACGCAGCGTCATTCGCTACCCGCCCTCCCGCGGCTGGCGACATATACCATAGCGCTGCGACGCCTGATGGTGTGGCCTAGGAAAGTGACCCTCAACTTGAGAACGACCAGAACCTATCTCAAAGTCGATTTTGAGAAGGCGGGACGAGGATCGAAACCTTGCACGGTAGGACACTTTTGTCTGTTTCATCATTGCCTCATGGTGAAACACCTTCTTGTCTCACGCTGTCTCAGGTGACTACCAAAATTTGGTCATACCATGCGTAATTATCTATTTTTCCGCAGAGGTGTAGAGGTCTTCCTGTCTGGCACAAAATGTGATGTCTGCTTTTAATTTTTAGATAGGTTCTAAACGAAGCAACAGAGCATGCCCACTTAAAGGAGTTCTTCATGAAATCTCTTCTGTTACTCATCGAAGGCGACGATGAATTGCGACCTGTTGTCAAGGAGCTTCAGGCCACGCCTATGACCGGGGAGCAAAATCCGTTTGAAGGAACTCTTTCCAATGAGACAAAAATCATTGCGGTGACCACCGGCGTTGGTCCCGAACAAGCCTATCGGGTGACCGCCGATGCGATCCGGCAATTCAGCCCAGATTACTTGCTCTCTGCCGGAACCTGTGGCGCGTTGGTTCAGGGTCTCGAGGTATCGGATTGGGTGGTAACAGGAGATGTCCGTGCGATTGGGCAGGCGCATCAGCAATGGTCTACTCTCGAGACGCTTCAAGACAGTGACAAGACCGCGGCACCGCGTCTCGGCCAAGCGCTCAGACGGACCCCACGATGGCATCAGGGAAGATTAGTGACTGTGGCGGATGAACCGATTCATTGTGCAATGGCCAAGGCCGAGATCGCGACGCTCCATGACGCGATTGCGGTGGACATGGAAAGTTATGGCATCGCACGAGCGGCCGTCGAGAATGGGCTTCCGTGGGTTGTGGCGCGGGTCGTCGTCGATACGCCGGCCCTGCCCTTACCGGATCTGGGTGCGATGAACGTACGCACAGGGCGCCCTCCTCTTTCAGGCATCGCCAAATATGTCCTCATGAACCCGATTACTGGACCCCAGAGATTGCATGGATTATGGGCGTTGGTACAGACCTATGCGTTTCACCTTGTCAGAATGTTGCCGGAATTCACTGATAGTTCGAGGATGTCTGACATGAGACAAGAGTGTCAAGTCGTGTAATCATACATCGCTTGTGGCTCCACGATCGTTCCCCAAATAACCACCTTCGCCTGGGTGTGGCACGTCGCAATTTGAATTCAAGTCCTTTTCTATTTCATGTTGCGTCAGCTCCAGGTGATATTTGCCTCATCAGCATTGTGCATTTCGCCACTCTGTGAAATAGTTATTGCACGCTGCGTGTCACGCCTATCTGGCTCCAGCTCCCAGCTTTACCATATGTGGAGGTCTTACCTATGAAACAGATGCTCACAGCTTGCCGACGTGCGGTGTGGCTACCTTCCCTGCTGGTCTTAGTGACGGGCTGCGCCCACTCTACCGTGCAAGGACGTTCGTCGCAGGAAGATCTCGGGATGGGAATCGTATCGGGAACATTGGGTGAACAACAACGTGTGGCCCTATGCACCGGAACACCATCTTCCATCTCGATCGTCGGCCACGTGCAGGCTGTAGAAGGCGGCGCGTACCTAATTCGGGACCCCCAGGGGCAGGAAGTCCGTATTCCGCATGATGAAAATACCAAGATCGACCGACCGGCCCATGTGGGGGACCGCATTCAATCCTGGCTCGACCGCCACGGCCGCGCCGTGCTGATCCGCAGCCTGGATGGGAATGGGCGATACCACTCGTCAATAGTCATGTCAAACTCCACAGGCTCAGTGAGCCGATGACTGCGACTTGCCCCGTATTCTTGTTCTCGCTCCAACAAGAGCGAAGGCCCGTCGCACATAAGCTAATCGTCAACAAGACCGGGGGCAGGGATGAGTATTGAATTATAACGCTGGCTTCAGCTGGATCGTGCGGTAGATATGGGATTCGATCTTTGCATCAGGGGAGGCAGCATAGGTGGCCGCCAAGCGGCTGATCAAGGACATGTCGCAGGAACCAGACGAGGAAAGGAGCCCGCGGGGCGAAGATGCACGCCGTATCGGGATCAACCTCGGCGTGCGTCAAGCGTCGTGTGTTCCTTGACTGGAGTCTTCGAGATGGGCAACCCTTTTACCTTCTATTCTCCGCCCCCGAAGCAATGTGCATCTTCAAGATTTGAGGCGTCGCAATTTGCGCAGTTAATGGAACTCCCGAGTGATTTAGGAGTGTCCCACGTTCTTCAATCGTTCGTCTCGCACCTGACATAGCATGCGGTATAGATTGTTGGCCCGACTCATCTTGCTGCGATTGGTAAAGACATATACCGAGATACCCTCACGGATCCACCACATCAACCCGCACTTGTTAAAGCGGTGGTAGAGTTGGATGGTTAGGTATACCGTCAAAAATCCCAGGCCGGTACCCAAAACAACGGTCAACATGCCGGTCAACTGGCCCAGTGTGCCCCCTAACATGTCCAACACCATATTAGCAGCTACCAAAGCGCTCCCGAGGACTAGTAGGGAAATCACGGCACCATAGGCAGCCCATATATAGAGTTTAGGGTCTTCGTGAAGTCGTGTGGGTCATTTTTCACGTTTTTCAGATCGCAGGAAGGATGCAGGTGAGGACTTTCAACCGCAGGTACTCTTCATCC